>WOYI010848782.1_pt1 | contig 40229 bp, 48 predicted proteins | sample 6423411 | NCBI WGS metagenome assembly WOYI01 (sample SAMN13441803, study PRJNA592873) | oil field metagenome | biome: oil field; feature: oil-well bore; material: oil-contaminated soil; isolation source: oil-contaminated soil from oil-well borehole | place: Germany: Wietze | collected 2016-10-18 ...
CCCCCCCCCCCCCCTGAATTAGAGTGCTTTGCGGTTTGCAAAACTCACTATGCGTAAGGCGATATGTCTACATCGGAATTCTTAAACAAAGCCATTTCGGAAACAGCCTCTTACTACAGAGAAAATGACAGGAAAGCTCGCTTTCAGGATGGGGTCATGGAACTTAGGGGCGACGACGAGCATTTCAAGTCAATCTGCAATATGGATATAGATTTGGAAGAGAAATTAAATCATAAGTTGCAAGCGACACTTGTGATTCCTTCCGCAAAAAATCAGCAACCCATGGCAGCTGTCGATCTTTCGTTGCTTTGTTTAGAAGGTCATATTGCCAAGTTGGAGCATCGGCGCTCTTATCTCACCATCGGCTTAGCGATGGTTGCGCTTACCTTGCCAGTATGGGCTAAGCGGGATTTGCCAGTCAGTCTATTACTCATCGGTTTGACCGTCCTCTGTGCATTGGCAATGTGGGTGTTGATATCTAGTATCGACAAGAGAGTATTCGTTCTCAAGCGAACAGCAGCGCACCTCAAATATTACTCAGATCACGCGTAATCCTATTTATACCAAACCAGAAAGGATGTTTATGAAAAAAATGATTGGTGTTTTTGCGTTATGTTTGGCTTCGTCACTTGCATTTGCAGAAGAAGCAAGTGTGCAAAAAGTGCTTGATAGTGTGCATGGAATAGGTTTTGTCGGTTGCGATGAGGAGCTTCGAAAAGAATTTAGTGGTAGCGGAATTACTCACGTTGAAACACATTTCCTTTTTCCTTCCGCGCAAATTAAGGATGAAGTGTTCATTGCTATGAATAATGAAATGGCTTATGACTATGGATGGGAAAGTAGAATCTCATTACATATGGTTCGAAAAGTTGCAAAGCAATGCGTAATTAGTCAAATTGACACAGTATCCAATACCAACTTTGATTGTGCTCAATTAGCAAAAAACCAAATGTACTCAAACGTGGTCGCGGAGACGTATGGTGCGACTTGGATGAACTACGGTAGGGGAAATGAGGCTAGGGGGATATTGATTTCGAGTAATCGAGGAGGATGCAGGGTGCTTCGTTTACCTTGAAGTTGCTGAAATTCTTTGAAACTATGAATAAAGCCCATCCTAGTGACGGGCTTTTTCATTTACGGAATCGCAACCGCCTCGATCAGCTCCCGCGCCAGTTTTTCGCCGTCCGAGGCTTGCGTGTCATGCACGCTCTGCAGACGGTGGCTGGCGACGCCGGGCAGCACGGCTTGCACATCCTCGGGGATGACGGCATCACGTCCGGCGAGCAAGGCCCAGGCACGTGCGGCAGCCAGCAGCGACAATCCGGCACGCGGTGACAGGCCGTGCACGAAGCGCGCGGATTCGCGCGTGTGGCGCAGGATGGCTTGCACGTAGTCGAGCAGGGCGGGTGAGACGAATACCTTGCGCACTTGTGCCTGTAGCTCGAACAGTTCGCTGGTTTGCATCTGCGGCTTGAGTTCGGCGATCAGATCGCGCCTGTCCACGCCGGACAGCAAGCCACGTTCGGCGGTGGCGTCCGGGTAGCCGAGCTGGATGCGCATCATGAAGCGGTCGAGCTGCGACTCCGGCAGCGGGAAGGTGCCGATCTGGTTGGTCGGGTTCTGCGTGGCGATGACGAAGAAGGGCGAGGGCAGCGGGCGTGTCTCACCTTCGCTGGTGACTTGGTGTTCTTCCATGGCTTCCAGCAGGGCGCTCTGTGTCTTGGGCGTGGCGCGGTTCACTTCGTCGGCGAGGATCATCTGCGAGAAGATCGGACCTGCGTGGAACTTGAAGTCGCCGCTCTCGCGCTGATAGATGGAAACACCGAGGATGTCGGCGGGCAGCATGTCGCTGGTGAACTGGATACGCTGGAACTGCAGCCCCAGCGTGGCTGACAGCACGTGCGCCAAGGTGGTCTTGCCCACGCCCGGCATGTCTTCGATCAATAGGTGGCCGCGTGCCAGCAGACAGGTCAGCGCAAGGCGGATCTGTTGCGGTTTGCCGAGGATGACTTGTTCGGTCTGGGCGATGACGGCGTTCAGGGATGGGTTCATGGATGTACCGTTGCATTAAGCCCGTTCGTCCTGAGTAGGCGCGTAGCGCCGTATCGAAGGATGGGCGGGCGGGTTGATCTCATTTGCGGAAGTTCTTCTTCTTCGCTAGAAGTGATACTGCCGACCAGTCACTTCGCATCATGGCTTCTTTTTTCTTGCGACTCCAGCCCTTGATCTGTAATTCAGCAGCCAAGGCTTCGTCGCGTGTCGTGCATTCCTGTGACCATGCAAGCTCAACAGGCAGACGGGTGGAAGTATATCCGCCGATGGCTCCGGTGTGATGTTCACCGATTCGCTTCTCCAGGTCATCAGTATGGCCGGTGTAATAGCTGCCGTCGGCACATCGTAGAAGATAGACCCAGAAAGTCATTCTGACGGCTGGCCTTCGATACGCGCCTTCGTCGCTACTCAGGACGAACGGTTTGGTTGGGGCTCATGGCAGCACTGCCGCCACGACCTTGCGATCCTCGGCGACGAGAATGTTGTAGGTACGGCAGGCAGCGGGGGTGTCCATGAATTCGACGGCGATACCGGCCTGCATCAGGTTCTGGTACAGCTGGGGATGGGCGAACTGCTGCTGTTTACCGGTGCCCAGCAGCAGTACTTCCGGCTGCATTTCGATGAAATAGTCGAAATGTTCGGCCGTCAGGCTGGCGAAGTCGGTGGCGGGCCAGTCGGTCTGTACGGTACGGGCGGTGACGACCACCGCCTGCTCGTAGCGTCGGTCGTTGACGGTGACGCAGCCGTCGCCGTGTCCGGTGAAGGTCTTCAGGTGCGAGACTTTCTCTAGGTGCAGGGCCAATCTTCTCTCCAATCGTTTGCCGCGGCAGGGCTGGCACAGGTAAAATCGCGTCCTTTGCGGAAATAGCGGGTACGCGCCGGATTCTACCATCGGCTGCCGTTCCCGTTTCCGGGCCAATTCGAGTGAGTGACCGTGAAACCCATATTGAAATCTTCCAAGCTTGCCAACGTCTGCTACGACATTCGCGGCCCCGTGATGGAGCGCGCCAAGCTGATGGAAGAAGAAGGACAGCGCATCATCAAGCTGAACATCGGCAATCTCGCGCCGTTCGGCTTCGAGGTGCCGGAAGAGATCCAGCAGGACGTGATCCTCAATCTGCCGAATTCGTCGGGCTATTCCGATTCGAAAGGCATGTTCGCCGCGCGCAAGGCGATCATGCACTACTGCCAGTCGAAGAAGATCAAGGGCGTGGGGCTGGACGACATCTACATCGGCAACGGTGCGTCCGAACTGATCGTGATGGCGATGCAGGGACTGCTGAATACCGGCGACGAAGTGCTGGTGCCCGCGCCCGACTATCCGCTGTGGACGGCGGCGGTGACGCTGGCTGGCGGCACGCCGCGCCATTACCTGTGCGACGAGGCCAAGGAGTGGAATCCCGACCTGAACGACATGCGCAGCAAGATCGCCGAAAACACGCGCGCCATCGTCATCATCAATCCGAACAACCCGACCGGCGCGCTGTATTCGGACGACATCCTGAAAGAGATCATCCAGATCGCGCGCGAGCACCAGTTGGTGATCTTCGCCGACGAGATCTACGACAAGATGCTGTACGACGGAGCCAAGCACACCTCCATCGCCTCGATGGCCGACGACGTGCTGTTCGTGACGCTGAACGGTCTGTCCAAGAACTACCGCGCCTGCGGTTACCGTTCCGGCTGGATGGTGATCTCGGGCGAGAAGAAGCACGCACAGGATTACATCAACGGTCTGACCATCCTCGCCTCGATGCGTTTGTGTTCCAACGTGCCGGGCCAGTTCGCCATCCAGACTGCACTGGGCGGTTACCAGAGCATCGACGATCTGGTGGCACCGGAAGGCAGGCTGACCAAGCAGCGCGATATGGCGTACCAGATGCTGACCGCCATCCCGGGCGTGAGCTGTGTCAAACCCAAGGCCGGTCTGTATCTGTTCCCGCGTTTCGACCCCAAGATTTACCCGATCAAGAACGACCAGCAATTCATCCTCGAATTGCTGGAAGAAGAGCGCGTGCTGGTGGTGCAGCGCACCGGTTTCAACTGGCCGACCCCGGATCACATGCGCATCGTCTTCCTGCCCAATGCGGACGACCTGCGCGACGCTTTCAATCGTCTGGCGCGCTTCCTTGAGAATTACCGCAAACGTCACGGCACCAACTAAAAGAAAGAGAACCATGAGCATCAAGCCAATCAATGTAGGTCTTCTGGGTATCGGTACGGTCGGCGGCGGCACCTTCACCGTGCTGCAGCGCAACGCGGAAGAGATCACCCGCCGCGCCGGCCGTCCCATCCGCATCACTATGGTGGCGGACCGCAATCTGGATCTGGCACGCAAGATCACTGAAGGCAGCTGCCGCGTGACGGACGATGCGTTCGCGGTGGTGAGCGATCCGGATGTGGATATCGTGGTCGAGCTGATCGGCGGTTACGGTGTTGCGAAAGAGCTGGTGATGAAGGCCATCGCCAACGGCAAGCACGTGGTCACCGCCAACAAGGCGCTGCTGGCGACGCACGGCAACGAGATCTTCGAAGCGGCGCAGGACAAGGGCGTGATGGTCGCGTTCGAAGCCGCCATCGCCGGCGGTATCCCCATCGTCAAGGCGGTCCGCGAAGGTCTGACCGCGAACCGTATCGAATGGGTGGCCGGCATCATCAACGGCACCACCAACTTCATCCTGTCAGAGATGCGCGACAAGGGATTGGCTTTCGATGTCGTGCTGAAGGAAGCGCAACGTCTGGGTTACGCCGAAGCCGATCCGACCTTCGACATCGAAGGCGTGGACGCGGCACACAAGATCACTTTGTTGGCCTCACTGGCGTTCGGCATCCCGGTGCAGTTCGACAAGGCGCACATCGAGGGCATCTCCAAGCTGGATGCCATCGACATCAAGTACGCCGAACAACTCGGTTACCGCATCAAGCTGCTGGGCATCAGCAAGCGCACGGAAGAGGGTGTCGAGTTGCGCGTGCATCCGACCCTGATCCCGAGCAAGCGCCTGATCGCCAACGTGGAAGGCGCAATGAACGCAGTGCTGGTACAGGGCGATGCCGTCGGCCCCACGCTGTATTACGGCAAGGGCGCGGGTGCGGAACCGACCGCCAGCGCGGTGATCGCAGATCTGGTGGACGTGACGCGTATGCATACCGCCGATCCGGAGAATCGTGTGCCGCATCTGGCCTTCCAGCCCGACGCGATGTCCGACCTGAAGATATTGCCGATGGACGATGTCATCACCAGCTACTACCTGCGCCTGCGCGTGCAGGACAAGCCGGGCGTGCTGGCCGACATCACGCGCATCCTCGCCGACGAGCAGATATCCATCGGCGCCGTGATCCAGAAAGAACCGGGCGAAGGCGAAGCACAAGCCGACCTGATCATGTTGACCCACCAGACGCGTGAGAGGCGTATCAACGCCGCGATCATGAAGATCGAAGCGTTGGGCGTGGTGGCCGGCAAGGTGACGAAGCTGCGTATGGAAGAGCTCGGAAAATAAAAGATGAAAAAGCAAGAAGGCATGTCTTCGGAGCAATTCCTAAAGCATCTGCAATCTCATGCCGAGTCTTTTTCCGCTGCTGTTGCGACCAATGAGGGCGATTGGATCATCAAGGGTTTTATCGACGTTTATCAGCGTATCTATACTATCTCAGTAGATACAAAGATCGTTTCTAAGGTTCTTGAATTATTGCTTTTCCCAATGTTTGTCGAATTTGGAAAGCAGCACGGATTGAAAGTCGAATTGTCACCACATCAGAACTTTTACCCAGACCTGACATTTGTTGATGAGAAGACGGGAAATAAATTCGCTGTCGATATAAAAAGTACCTACCGAGTGGATGATGCGAATGTAAATGGCATGACACTGGGTGCATTCACTGGATATTTCCGCAATCGGAAAAGCAAAAAAAATACGCTGTATCCTTATGGCGAGTATCAGGGGCATTTTGTTCTTGGTGTGATTTATTCAAAACCCTTGAATGCGATTGATGAAAGAAAGCAATATGAACTGAAAGACATCAAGAAAATCCCCTCTGTTATTAAAGATTTCCAGTTCTTCGCCCAGCCAAAATATCGAATTGCAGCGTCGAGACATGGAAGCGGGAACACCAAGAATATTGGCTCTACCGCTAAGATTGATCAGCTATTGAATGGCACGGGGGCTTTTGCAAAACTTGGTGAAGAGGTATATGACGACTACTGGATGTTCTATTTGACAAAGGATATGGCTAATGCATTGGATATTGAGCGTCCCTACACTAACTTGAAGACATACCTCGAATACAAGCAAAGAGGCGTGGATTCTTTACGGAAGTATGAAAAAGACATTGCGTCTCTTGGGGATGATGAATTGAGTGGTGAGGAAGACGCGCAATGAGTTCTCCTCCGTTGGTGCCACCCATTAAATGCCAAGGGATAAAAACCAAACTGGTAAGTGAGGTTGCTAATTTGGTTGGCGAGATGCCTAGTGGTCGATGGATTGAACCATTTTGTGGGTCTGCAGTGGTTGCATTGAATCTCCAGCCGAAAAAGGCATTGCTCTGTGATTCAAACATTCACATCATTCAATTCTACAAAGATATTCAATCGGGTCGTTTAGCCTCGCTTGGTGTAAGAGAGTTCTTGAGTGAAGAGGGGGCGAAATTACTTTCAGTTGGAGAGGATTATTTTTACGAGGTGCGTGAACGTTTTAATAATGCGCCCAACTCTTTGGATTTCCTGTTTCTAAATCGTTCTTGCTTCAATGGTGTAATGCGTTTCAACCGCGCTGGTAGGTTCAATGTCCCGTTTTGTCGCAAGCCAGAAAGATTCGCACCTGCCTACATCACAAAAATTGTGAATCAGGTACAAACCATTTCTCGTGTGGTATCGGTTTCCGACTGGGAATTCAGGGTTGCCGATTTTAGAGAGTCTCTAGCAACCGCTGAGGCTGGTGATCTTGTATATGCAGACCCGCCATATGCAGGGCGCCATACAGATTATTTCAATGGTTGGTCTGAGCAAGACGAGGATGACTTGGCAGTGTTGCTGGCCAATTTACCTTGCAAATTCATACTTTCAACTTGGCACAGCAACGAGTTCAGAACAAATTTACAAGTTGAAAAGAATTGGGCATCTGACAATTTTCATGTGTTTACAAAGGCGCATTACTATCACGTTGGTGCGGCAGAAGAATTGCGGCATCCAATGCTGGAGGCTTTGATAACGAACTTTGTTTATAGCAAGGCTGTTGGTAGTCATGAAATGAGTCAGCAGTCATTATTCGTTGAGCAACAGCGCGCGCGCTATCTCTCTGTATAAAGCAAGGAAGAAATAGGAATGAAATACATCTCCACCCGCGGCAATGCGCCCGCGAAGACATTCACCGAGATTCTGCTGGGCGGCCTCGCGCCGGACGGCGGCCTGTATCTGCCGGAAGAATATCCTCAGGTGACGCGCGCTGAACTGGACGCATGGCGCAAGCTGTCGTACGCCGATCTCGCGTATGCGGTGCTATCGAAGTTCGCCACCGACATCCCCGCGGACGACCTGAAGGCCATCGTCAGCAAGACCTACACCGCCGAGGTGTATTGCAACGGCCGTGCCGACAGCAATGCGGCGGACATCACGCCGCTGCGCAAGGTGAGCGACGGCGTGTACATCATCGAACTGTCCAACGGTCCGACGCTGGCGTTCAAGGACATGGCGATGCAGTTGCTGGGCAACCTATTCGAGTATGCGCTGGCGAAGCAGAACGAGGAACTGAACATCCTCGGCGCGACCTCGGGCGACACCGGCTCCGCGGCCGAATACGCGATGCGCGGCAAGCGCGGCATCCGCGTGTTCATGCTGTCGCCGAACGGCAAGATGAGTGCCTTCCAGCGTGCGCAGATGTATTCGCTGCAGGACCCGAATATCTACAACATCGCCATCAACGGCATGTTCGACGATGCGCAGGATATGGTGAAGGCGGTGTCCAACGATCACGCCTACAAGGCTGCGCACAAGATCGGTACGGTCAACTCCATCAACTGGGGACGCGTGTCGGCACAGATCGTGTATTACTTCAAGGGCTACTTCGCGGCGACCAAGAACAACGACGAGCAGGTCGCGTTCTCGGTGCCGTCCGGTAACTTCGGCAACATCTGCGCAGGACACATCGCACGCATGATGGGCCTGCCCATCGGTCAGCTCATCCTGGCGACCAACGAGAACGACGTGCTGGACGAGTTTTTCCGCACCGGCATCTACCGTCCGCGCGGCACGGCGCATACCTACGAGACCAGCAGCCCGTCCATGGACATATCCAAAGCGTCCAACTTCGAGCGCTTCGTGTTCGATCTGGTTGGTCGCGACGGTGCCAAGGTGCGCGAGTTCTGGAGCAAGGTGGATGCGGGGGGCGCGCCCGATGCGCCGGCCTTCGACATCAAGCACACACCGTACTGGAATGCGCTGCCCAAATTCCATTTCTCATCCGGCAAGAGTACGCATCAGGACCGCCTGAAGACTATCCGCGAGATTTGGGAAGAATACGGCGTGATGATCGACACGCACACTGCCGACGGCCTCAAGGTTGGTCTGGAGCAGCGTCGTCCCAGCCTGCCGCTGATCTGTCTGGAGACCGCCTTGCCCGCCAAGTTCGCCGAGACCATCCGGGAAGCGCTGGGTCGTGAGCCCGAGCGTCCGGAATCCATGATCGGCATCGAAAACTTGCCGCAACGCGTGGAAGTGATGGATGCGGATGTGGTGAAGCTGAAGGCTTTCATCAGCGCGAACGTGCAGTAATAGTTTTGTTGTCATTCCCGCTTTCGCGGGAATGACGGGGACTTCTCGTGTGGCATGTGATCGAGGAATGTTATGTCCAAACAGCCTTGCGTCTATATCCTCTCCAGCCAATGTAACGGCACGTTGTATATCGGTGTGACCAGCGATCTGGTGAAGCGGGTTTGGGAACACAAGTATGATCTGACCGATAGCTTCACCAAGAAATACGGCATCCATACTCCGGTTTATTTTGAACAATGCGGTGACATGGTCGCCGCTATCGCTCGCGAGAAACAGCTGAAAAAATGGAATCGCGTCTGGAAGGTTGAATTGATCGAATCAATGAATCCGGAATGGAATGATCTGTGGGAAGAGATTCAATGAACTTCACTATTGAGCGCTGTCATTCCCGCGTACGCGGGAATCCAGCGCTGTTAAAGAACATGCTGTTGGTTTTGTCGGCTGCGCCGGTGTGGTTGTATTACTGGATTCCCGCTTGCGCGGTAATGACGGCCAAGTGAACAACCTCATCCTGCTCATCCTCTGCTTCGTTGCGGGCATGTTGCTGCGTCGTTTCCGGCGCATGCCGGACAATGCGCCGGCCACACTCAACAGTTTCATCATCCACGTCTCGCTGCCCGCGCTGACGCTGCTCTACATCCGCGAGATACATCTTTCCGGCGACATCGTGCTGACCGCGCTGATGGCGTGGATCGTGTTTGGTCTTTCGGCCGGATTCTTTGTGCTGATGGGGCGCTGGCTGAAGCTGCCGCGCAAGACGACCGGCGCGCTGATCGTGGTCGGCGGTTTGGGCAATACTTCGTTCTTCGGCCTGCCCATGGTCGATGCATTCTACGGCAAGGAAGGGCTGGCGACCGCCATCGTCGCCGACCAGTTGGGTTCTTTCTTTGTGTTGTCGGTATTGGGCATCACGGTTGCCGGCATCTATTCTTCCGGCCACCCCACTGCGGCGCAGATCGTCAAGCGTATCGCGATGTTTCCGCCGTTCATCTCGTTGGTGATTGCCTTCCTGCTGATCCCGGTGGAGTACGCGGACTGGTTCACGGTGTTGTTGAAACGCTTGGGCGACACGCTGGCCCCGCTGGCGCTGCTGTCGGTCGGCCTGCAATTGCGTCTGGGACATATCGCGGAACACAAACGCAATCTGGCATTTGGGCTGGGTTTCAAGCTGATCCTCGCGCCGCTGGCGATCTATCTTTTGTATGTGCAATTGCTCGGTGCGCACGGTCAGGCGATGCAGGTGACGCTATTTGAAGCGGCCATGCCGTCCATGATCACGGCGGCCATCGTGGCGAGCGAGCATGATCTCGATCCGCCGCTGGCGAATCTGATGGTGGCGGTGGGGCTCATTCTGTCGTTCTTCACGCTGAGCGGGTGGTGGTATCTGTGGAGCGGCGTATGAGTATCTGGGACCAACGCTATGCCGGGGAGGATTATTTCTACGGCACTGAGCCGTCGATATGGAGATTTCGCATCTGCGTGCACACGGCAGTGTCATCCATGAAGGCACGGGCCATAGCGGGATGTCTGCTTTGATCGATCTGGTGGCGCGCGCCAGGTAAAGGCGCGAACGCTAATCGTGGATGGTGATGCGGTTGCGGCCTTCCTTCTTCGAGGTGTAGAGCGCCTTGTCCGCGCGTTCGATCAGGCTCTCAAGCTTCTCATTCTTCTTCCTGGATGCGATACCGATGGAGATGGTGATGCCCTCGATGTCGGCATTCGAATCCAGCCGTCGGATCTTGCCGCGCTCAATGGCTTGGCGGATATGTTCAGCCACCGCAAAAGCCCCGTCCAGATTGGTATTCGGCAACAGGATGGCGAACTCTTCGCCGCCCAGCCGGCCGACGATGTCCTGTCCCTGCACCTTGATCTTTAGCGTGTTGGCGATGGCCGCCAGCACCTTGTCACCCAGCAGGTGACCATAGGTATCGTTGATGTGTTTGAAATGGTCCACGTCCAGCATCAGCAGGCAGTGGCCCTTGCCGTTCGACAGCTCCGTGTTGGAGAAAAGGTCTTCGGCATTGCTCTCGAAACCGCGCCGGTTCAGCACGCCGGTCAGCGGGTCGGTCATCGCCGCTCCCTTGAGTATCTCCATCTCTTTGTTCAGACGCCCCACTTCCTGCTGGCTGGCTTCCAATTCATCATGCATCTCTTGCATCGATACATGCATCTTGTCCGTATCTTTGGAAATATCCTTTACCAGCATGTCGAGCTCGGATGCGCTGACGTCATCTTTCAGGCGCTCGCCGAAATCGTGCAGGGTGTTGCCGTATTCCGTGGTCTGCCTGTCAGCGTTCGAAGTGAGCTGGTTGAGTTTGCCAAGCAATTGCTTGAGATCCTCACGCAATGACATCTGTACTTTTGACCCGCATTCTGAGACGTGTTCGGTGTACAACTGTTCGATCTGCTCGTCGTTCAACTTCGGATGCGCGCGCAGAAGATTTTCCATCGCACCGGAGAGTACCGGGTTAATGCCGGACACATGCTCGTACCAGACCGCAAAACTCATGGGGTTGAGAGAGGCCGAGTGGGGCGCTAATTTTTGCAGCGCGATACGTGCGATCTCGGCGCTGGCATCCCGCTCTTGCGGATACTTCATGAAGCTCTCCTGGTGTTTGGGCTGGTGCCGAAGGTAAAACGAGCAACGGCAATTGTCGTGGTGATTATATGTTAGTGCGGCGGGTATATGGAATTTACGAAATTACCGTTGCAAACCAGATAGCGATTCTTCAACCCAGATTGTCCGTTAGAAAAATCACGTCATACCGAATTTATTGAGACGGCCTTGCATCGGTGATACGATTCAGAAAAGCCGATGTTAAATTGTGGGTACCCGATATGTATCAGACCAGCCGCACCAGAATCACTTTCGCAGCAATGTTGCTTACGCTTTTGGCGGCATGCGCTTCCCGCGCAACGGTATCTCCGCCCCCCGCACAGAACCCGCCTCAACCGGTCGCCAAGACTATTCCGCAAATACCTTTGCGCGTCATTATCAACTTCCGCCAACCGACTTCGGACAGTCCGCAGATTCGCAGTGCTATCGCGCGCAGTTGCCATTGCGAACCACTCTTCCTTCGTATGGATCGCGCGAATGTCCTGATCTACCAGATCACGCTGCTGCCCAGTCAGACCTTTGCCGACTTTGAAAGAGCCATGCGTCAGCAAGTTGCTTCGCTCGAGATCGAATTCATCGAGCAAGATCGCCTCATGCAGCACCAGTAGTTGTCGGACACAAATCCTTGGGAATTTCCCTTGAAAAAAATAAGCATTGCCCATGAGGCAGTGCAGGAGGAAATACAGTGACTTTTTTCCACAATCGAGGATTCAAGGGGAAGTAATCATGAAGCGAAACATGCGCCGTACTGTTGCAGCTACACTCGCCATCGCATTGATGGGCAGTTCCATATCCGTTCTTGCCGCTGGTGGCGGAAGGACTAATTATGTCGCACCGAACACGCCGACACTTGTCAGCGATCGACTGATCGTTAAATTCAAAGCCAACAATTTGCCCAGAGGTTTGAGCGTGGCTCAAATTCATGCGCAATTGAGTCAGCCGCTGACGGCACAGACCGTGGCCCAACTGCAAGCTGTTGCTGGCGCGGGCTTGTCCGAGCTGCACGTGATTCATAATGGTGCCCACGTGCTGGCCGTAGCGGGACAGCCTAACCGGCAGACGCTGGACGCGGCAATCGCAGGCATCCGTAGCCTCCCCAATGTGGCTTATGTGGAAGAAGACCGCATCCTGACCGCTCAAGCGATTCCGAACGACACTTACTACACTACCGGGCCGACCGCCAATCCTGGATTGTGGGGTATGTGGCCAGTGACCCTGCAAACCGCCACAGTATCCAGCAGTTACGGTGCTGATTTTGAAACAGCGTGGGACAGCGCCACCGGAACTGGTGTGGTGGTGGCTGTGGTCGATACCGGCATCACCCCCAATGTGGATATTGTGGGATCGGGTGCGACTGTCGCAGCAGGAGCAGGCAGCAATCTGGTTTCGGCCGGATACGACTTCACGAGCGACTGCCGGATGCGCGGCACATGCCTTGCAACAACTGCAGCAGGCTCTGCGGTTGTTGCACCATCACCTGATGCAACCGATTTGGGGGATTTCATCACTTCACTCGAGAGCACAACGCCAGGCTCGCTATTCTTCGGCCTGACTGTGAAAAATAGTTCATGGCACGGTACCCATGTAGCTGGCACTATCGCGGCGCTGGGCAACAACTCGGTAGGCGTAATTGGTGGCGCCTACGATGCCAAGATATTGCCGGTTCGGGTATTGGGCAAGGGCGGCGGATATTTGACCGACATCGCGAACGGCGTTTTGTGGGCGGCGGGCGTGCATCCGACTATCAGGAATGACAATCCGGCTACGGTCATTAATCTGAGTTTAGGGGGAGCTGGTGCCTGTTCGGTTACTGAGCAAGATGCTATCAATGCTGTCGTTGCGGCAGGCGCTGTAGTGGTTGTGGCCGCCGGTAATTCCAACCTGGATGTCGCCGATACATCACCGGCAAATTGCACGAATGTGATAACTGTTGCGGCAATCGCAAGGGATGGTGGCCGTGCGAGCTATAGTAACTTCAGCTCCCCTGCAAGCAATACTACTAATCCCGTCAACGTTACGCTGGCTGCTCAAGGCGGCGATCAGTCTCTGGCTCCTAGCTATGATCCGGGTATTCTGTCTACCCTTGATTCTGGGCCGGGCGTATCGGCAGGTACCTTGTATCAATATTATCAAGGTACCAGCATGGCCACGCCGCATGTGGCAGCAGCGGCGGCACTGATGCTGTCGAAGAACCCGGATCTGACACCCGCGCAGATCAAGGCTATTTTGTCGTCGACTTCTTCGTTAACGGCCTTCAGTACGCTCTCTGCTGCCTTTGCTGCTTATGATTGCTCGCTGAATCAGAATTGCGGCGCTGGCATCCTGAATGCCAATCTTGCGGTGCAAAACAGTACGCCTGTCGTGACGGCTGCGGCTGCCACATCCGACTTCGGTTCGATAATGGTCAACGGGAACGCCAGCCAGACGATAACCCTGACCAACGACTGGATGCTTCCAGCCCAGGCGGGGACGGCATCGATCACCGGAACGAATGCTTCTCTATTCACCATTAGTACCGATACCTGTAGCGGCTTCTCCATTGCCGCCGGAGGCACCTGCCAAATCAGCGTCAGCTATGCCCCAACGGCCAAGGGGGTGCATGTGGCTAGTTTATCCGTGCCGTTTACCGGAGCGACATCTCCTACTTTGGTCAGTTTGACCGGTACATCATTGGTGACGCTGACGACATCGAATGTGACAGCCCCTTCCGTCACCGTTGGTAGCTCGACTACAGTCAATATTGTTTACACCAATCCCAATGTGGCTACAGTCGGGATCAGCGCGATCAGCCTGTCTCAGCCGTCCATCATGGTGGCTTCGGTCGACAATTGCAGTAACAAGACCTTGGCTGCAGGGGTTAGCTGTATGGTAACGGTGACGATCACACCAAGTGCCGCAGGCACCTACAGCGGGACGGCATCGCTTTCCTTAAGTGCCGGTGGTGCGCCTACCGTGGCAACGATTTCGGGGACGGCTAATGCGCCGAGTTCCGGCGGCGGCGGTGGCTGTTCGGTCATGCCGTTCGGCGCGCAACCTGATATGTCGTTGCTGTTTGCGCTGTTGGCGCTGGCTGTCTACGGACTGGGTCGCAGGGTCACTCGTAAGCAGTGAGGCTAGATTTTCGTTTGCTGGCAGCGGCCATCGCGCCGTTGCTGGTGGTGTGGTGGGTTCCTCCCTGGGCTGAAGTCGTGCTTGGGGAGGGGCTGGCCGCAGCAGCGCTTTTCGTCAGTTCAGTCGCTATTCTGGAAGAAGTGATCTTCCGGGGGACGATCCAATCCTGGCTGCTCGCCAGAACCAGATTCCAGATAAAGCTATCAGGACTGAGTCGCGCTAACTGGCTGACCAGCGCACTGTTCGTTGCTGCACATCTTTGGCAGCATCCGGTGCTGCTTGCACCGGGCTATCTTGCCGTATCACTGCTGCTGGGATATTTCCGCGAGCGTTACCGCGGTATCGCTGTTCCGCTCATTCTGCATATCCACTACAACCTGACGCTGCTGTTGCTGCCTGTTCTCAGCCAATCGCTCGGCTGAGCGGCTGGCTTGCGAAGCATCAGGCATGCGCGCGCACCCAAGCCACAATGCTGTTCGCGTCCATCGCACCCGCCTGACGCGCCACCTCGCGGCCGCTTTTGAACACGGCCAGCGTGGGGATGCTGCGGATGTTGAATTGGGCGGCGAGGTGCTGCGCCTGTTCGGTATCCAGCTTCACCACGCGCATCTTCGGTTCCAGCATCTGCGCGGCCTGCGCGTAGGCCGGGGCCATCATCTTGCACGGTCCGCACCAGGGGGCCCAGAAATCCACCAGCACCGGCACGTCGCTGTTTGAGATATGGCGCATGAAGTTGGCCTCGTTGAGCTCGACCGGATGCGCGTCGAACAAGGCTTGTTTGCATTTGCCGCAGGTCGGGTTCGCCGCCAGTTTGTCGGCGGGTACGCGGTTCACCGCATCGCAATGCGGGCAGACGATGTGTTTCGGGTCGGACATGATTGCTCCTTTGTTGATCAGCGATTACTTATATATGGGTGGTGCTCAGGAAATCAAGCTCATCTGCACGTCATTCCGGCGAAGGCCGGAATCCAGCCAAAGAAAACACGCTGCGAAGCAGACAACATCAGGTTTTGTCCCACTGCGTGGGAATTATCTCGATCATCTGGATTCCGGCCTTCGCCGGAACGACTGCTCAGGGGAGCAGCACGCGCATCGACAGGTCGATGGCCTTCACATCCTTGGTCAGCGCGCCGATGGAGATGCGATCCACGCCGGTGGCAGCGATCAGCGGGATGTTCTCCAGCGTGATGCCGCCCGAGGCTTCCAGCTCGGCCCGTCCTGCCGCATGCTCAACGGCCAACTTCATATTGGCCACCGAGAAATTATCCAGCAGTATCAGTTTTGCGCCGGCCAGCAGTGCCTCATCCAGTTCCGCCATGCTCTCCACTTCGATCTGGACGGGGATGTGCGGCGGTGTGAGACGGAAGGATAGCTCCATCACCTTGCCGATGCCGCCCGCCGCAGCGATGTGGTTCTCCTTGATCAGCACGCCGTCGAACAGGCCGACGCGCTGGTTGTATCCTCCGCCCACCGTCACCGCGTACTTCTGTGCGTGGCGCAGGCCGGGCAGCGTCTTGCGCGTGTCCATGATCTTCGCCTTGTGGCCGCTTGCGGCGTCCACATAACGGCGGGTCAGCGTGGCGACAGCGGACAGCGTCTGCAAAAAGTTAAGCGCCGGGCGCTCGGCAGAAAGCATGGCACGCGCATCACCGTGTATCTCGCACAGCGTCTGGCCCGCTGCGGCACGCTCGCCTTCTTTCAGCTTCCAGTCGATGCGGCAGGATGGATTGAGCGTCAGGAAACACTCCTCGAACCACAGCGTGCCGCACAGCACCGCATCCTCGCGGGTGATCACGGTGGCTTTGGCTTTGCTGCCCTCGGGAATCAGTTGCGCGGTCAGGTCGCCAGAACCGATGTCTTCTTCCAGCGCGGCTTTAACGTTGGTGCGGATATGCGGTGTGAGATTCATGCTTTACTCCTTGTGTGTCGGACGTGACCGCCACCAGGCGGCCAGTATGCTGCCGATGATGGAATGGAAACTGGCCGAGATGGCGGAAGGCACCGGTGCCAGCGCCATCTGCGGGAAGCTGCTGCGCGCCAACACCGCGCCCAGTCCGGAATTCCGCATGCCCACCTCGATGGAGATGGTGCGCGCCGACAGTTCGTTCAGGCGCAACACGCGCGCCAGTGCATAGCCCAAGCCGAAGCCGCCCGCATGCAGCAAGGCTACCGCCGAGAACAGCACGTCCGCCGAGTGTTTCACCGTCTCGGCATTGTTGCCGATGATGCTGGCGCAGATCAGCGCGATGAAGATCACTGACACCAGCGGCGCGACCGGCAGGATGAACTGCACGCTGCGGTGCGCATAGCGGTTGAGCAGCATGCCGATCACTACCGGCAACAGCACCACTTTCACCGTGCTGGCGAACAGGCTCCACGCATCTACCGGCACATAGGCACCGGTCAGCCATTGGGTCAGCAGCGGCGTCATCGCCACCGCCGCGAAAGTGGAGCACATCGTCATCAACACCGACAGCGCCACGTCGGCCTTGGCGATGTAACTCACCACGTTGGACGCCGTGCCACCGGGGCAGCAGGCGACGAGGATCAGACCCGCCGCCAGTTGCGGCTCAAGGTTCAGCGACAGCGCGATGAACCAGCCTAGGAAAGGCATGATGGCGAACTGCGCGAACACGCCGACCATCACCTGTTTCGGCATCTGCACCACGCGGCGGAAATCGTCGAGGCTCAGCGTGATGCCCATGCCGATCATGATCATGATCATGGCCAGACCGAACACGATCATCTGGCCGTTGAACCAGTTGAACCAGTGCGGGAAGAACAGCGCGAGGCCGCTGCAGGACAGCACCCACAGCGGAAAAAGATTGGCGAGCAGATTGAACAGGCGTGCCACAGGGGTCAAGGGATGCGAATCAACAAGGGCCCGAAGGCTATCACAGCAGGCAAACTCTGGCTCATGAAGGCGCGCGCTCCTCGGCCAGTCCCTTCAGATACTTCACGAAATCCGGATCCTCGCCGCCCAGTTGGTCGGCCAGCGCGGTGCGGAAATCCTCGCGCTGGCACCACTCGCGCATGTAGTCCTCCCACGAGCGCCAGCGCCGCCATTGCTTGGGTGACATGTCGTCCTCGTACAGTAACAGATAGGCGCGCTCGAACAGCGAGATCAGCATGCTGAACACGATATACATGCGCTCACGCTGGATGTCATCCAGATCGCCGGTCTTCTCGGTCGAGAACAGGCGCAGGTCGGAATGCTCCAGCGCCACCTTGAGGAAATCCTGGTAGTTGTCCGACAGCAGTTGATAGACTGCCTCGTCCTCGTTGTCGCGTTCCTTGCGCTGTTCGAAGATGAACACGAAGATAGCCAGCGGCAAGCCGATCACGGTGACGACATAACTCAGCAATTCCCAAGTTTCGAGGTTCATAATGGGAACGTACCCCGCCGCCTGTGCCCGGTCAATAGGCACTTGAATTCTGATTATGCCTCCCCATCTACGTGCAGACTTGAACCGTTCGTGGTGAGTAGGCCGTAGGCCGTATCGAACCATCCGTCGCATCAGCGGCGGGGCGTCCTTCGATACACCGCACATTGCGCGGCACTCAGGACGAACGGGCAAATTAATCGATTTAAGGAGCCACCATGCGTTTCGACAAATTCACCACCAAGCTGCAGCAAGCCCTGTCCGATGCCCAGAGTCTGGCCGTCGGCGCCGACAACCAGTTCATCGAGCCGCAGCATCTGCTGCTCGCCATGCTCAACGATGCCGACAGCGGGGCAGGTTCGCTGCTGGCGCGCGCGGGCGGCAACGTCAACGCGCTCAAGAGCGCAGTGGGCGAGGCCGTGACCCGCCTGCCCAAGGTGGAAGGACACGGCGGCGAAGTACAGGTCGGTCGCGACCTGTCCAATCTGCTCAACCTCACCGACAAGGAAGCACAGAAACGCGGCGACCAGTTCATCGCCAGCGAGATGTTTCTGCTCGCGCTCACCAACGACAAGGGCGAGACCGGCCGTCTGCTCAAACAGCATGGTGTCACCCGCGCGCCGTTGGAAACCGCTATTGCAGCAGTGCGCGGCGGCGAGTCGGTCGGTTCGCAGGAAGCCGAAGGCCAGCGCGAATCGTTGAAAAAATTCTGCGTGGACCTGACCGAACGTGCGCGGCAAGGCAAGCTCGACCCCGTCATCGGCCGCGACGATGAGATCCGCCGTGCCATCCAGGTGTTGCAACGCCGCACCAAGAATAATCCCGTGCTGATCGGCGAACCCGGTGTGGGCAAGACCGCCATCGTCGAAGGCTTGGCGCAGCGCATCATCAACGGTGAAGTGCCTGATTCGCTCAAAGGCAAAAAAGTCCTCAGTCTGGATATGGCCGCACTGGTGGCGGGTGCCAAGTATCGCGGCGAGTTCGAAGAACGCCTGAAAGCGGTGCTCAAAGAGTTGGCGCAGGATGAAGGCAACAACATCGTTTTCATCGACGAACTGCACACTATGGTCGGTGCGGGCAAGGCGGACGGCGCGATGGATGCGGGCAACATGCTCAAGCCCGCGCTGGCGCGCGGCGAACTGCATTGTGTCGGCGCGACCACGCTGGACGAATACCGCAAGTACATCGAAAAGGATGCTGCACTGGAACGCCGCTTCCAGAAGGTGCTGGTGGACGAACCCAGCGTGGAATCCACCATCGCCATCCTGCGCGGTTTGAAAGAAAAATATGAGGTACACCACGGCGTCGAGATCACCGATCCGGCCATCGTCGCAGCGGCAGAACTCTCGCATCGCTACATCACCGACCGCTTCCTGCCGGACAAGGCGATCGATCTGATCGACGAAGCCGCCTCGCGCATGAAGATGGAGATCGACTCCAAGCCGGAAGTGATGGACAAACTCGAACGCCGTTTGATACAGCTCAAGATCGAGCGTGAAGCGGTTAAAAAAGAGAAGGACGAAGCCTCGCGCAAACGCATGGGGCTGATCGAGGACGAGATCAAAAAACTGGAGCGTGAATACGCCGATCTGGACGAGATATGGAAATCGGAAAAGGGCGCGGCACAAGATTCGGCCACCTCAAAAGAAGAGATCGATCATGTGCGCGCCGAGATCGTGCGCCTGCAACGCGAAGGCAAGCTGGAAAAAGTGGCCGAGCTGCAATATGGCAAGCTGCCGCAACTGGAAGCCAAACTGAAAGAAGCTGCCCAACGCGAAGCCGAAGGCACGGGCACCAAGAACAAACTGCTGCGCACCCAGGTCGGCGCGGATGAGATCGCCGAAGTGGTGAGCCGCGCCACCGGCATTCCGGTGAGCAAGATGATGACCGGCGAGCGCGACAAACTGCTCAAGATGGAAGAGAAGCTGCACGAGCGCGTGGTGGGGCAGGACGAGGCCGTGCGTCTGGTGTCCGACGCCATCCGCCGTTCGCGTTCCGGCCTGTCTGACCCGAATCGTCCCTACGGCTCTTTCCTGTTCCTCGGCCCCACCGGCGTGGGCAAGACCGAGCTGTGCAAGGCGCTGGCCGGATTCATGTTCGATTCGGAAGACCATCTCATCCGCATCGACATGAGCGAGTACATGGAAAAGCATTCCGTCGCGCGTCTGATCGGCGCGCCGCCGGGCTATGTCGGCTATGAAGAAGGCGGCGGCCTCACCGAAGCGGTGCGCCGCAAACCGTACAGCGTCATCCTGCTGGACGAAGTGGAGAAGGCGCATCCGGACGTGTTCAACGTGCTGCTGCAAGCGTTGGACGACGGTCGCATGACCGACGGCCAGGGCCGCACCGTGGACTTCAAGAACACCGTCATCGTGATGACTTCCAATCTGGGTTCGCAGATGATCCAGCAGATGAGCGGCGACGATTACCAGGTGGTGAAGCTGGCGGTGATGGGCGAGGTGAAGAGCTACTTCCGTCCCGAGTTCATCAACCGCATCGACGAGGTGGTGGTGTTCCACGCGCTGGACGAAGCCAACATCAAGTCCATCGCGCGCTTCCAGCTGCAGTATCTGGAAAAACGTCTGGCCGCGATGGAGATGAAGCTGGAAGTCAGCGAGACCGCACTGGCCGAGATCGCCAACGCCGGCTTCGATCCGGTGTACGGTGCGCGTCCGCTCAAGCGCGCCATCCAGGCACAACTGGAGAACCCGCTGGCCAAGCACATCCTCGAAGGAAAGTTCGCCGCGAAGGACACCATCAAGGTGGATTGCGACAGCGGCATCATGCAATTCAGCAAGTAAGCCATGCGCTTGCGCGGCCTCCCCGATAGATGGGGAGGCCGCGCAAGTTTTTTCATTGCATACGGGGCAGGGTGGACTTGATCAGTTTTTCGCAAACCAACACGCTGCTTTATTGCTGCAACTCAGGAACACCCATGCAAATAAAATTCGTAATGCCGCCTCCCGTCAAGCCATCCAGTCCTTTGCGCAAGATCGCGGGGGTGATCGTCACCGTGGCGGTCGCCATTGTCGTCCTGATGTTCTCCGCAGTGTTCTTTGCAGTCATCGCCGTAGCCGGCTTGATCGCCTGGGGCTATCTATGGTGGAAGACGCGCGAGGTGCGCAAACAGATGCGCGCATTCGCCGAGCAGAACCAGTCCGTGATGCGCGAACAGCGTGCCAGCAACGACGAGGTGTTCGAAGGTGAAGTGATACGCGTGGTCGACCCCAAAGAAGTGAAATGACAGAAGCCCGGCATGCCGGGCTTCTTGTTTGTTGGAAAATAACAAAATACCAGATCAATATCAATATGTTAGCGTAGAATGCGACCGCGTCCTAACGATGCAAGGCACTTGGTCTGGGTGACGCGTTCCTTTTGCGCAGTCAAATCACAACACGGTATGGCGGTCGATGAAAAAGCTCTCGTTCATTATCAACGTAGTCATCGTATTCGGTATCAGTGTCGAACTGGTGTTGATCCTGTTCGGCAAACTCGGCGCCGATCAATTGCTGATCTCCAGTGCGGTATCGGGTCTGGTGATCCTGGTCTCGGTCAAGCTGCTGCAAGACACACTGATCAAACTTTTCGGTCTGACGGAGAACCAGAAAGAAGTGATCAAGAACGAGATCAACATCATGGACGAGATTGAGGCGCACGTCGCCTGGAAACTCGCGCTGCAAAACTATCTGGATGGAAAATTAAAAGGCGAAATGAGCCTGGACCAAATCATGCGCGACGACCAGTGCAGTTTGGGAAAATGGCTCAACGGCCCGGCACAAGCCTATTTCTGCGCAAACAACAAAGGCATCGAAGCGTTGCGGGAACAGCACTCGCACCTGCATACGGCGGCAGGTTTCGTGGTGAAGAAGATTCGGGAAAACGACCTTGATGCGGCGAAAAAAATCATGGACGGAGAATTGAGAAGAACCTTCCACGAAGTCATGCGGACGCTGAATGTTTTGAACACGGTACTCACCACAAAATGATCGAGACCCGAGCGGGTTGCCGGTCACGAACCCTGTAACGGCATCTTCCCCCGTGTTTCCTGCTGTATGACTTTCCGCCCGGCCTCCGCATGCCGCGCCCGCAACTGACCGCAAGCACCCTCCACATCCTGCCCCGCCGAATCGCGCAACTGCGTCACGATGCCGTTCTGCTTGAGTGTGCCTACCATGCGCGCCATGCGTTCCGCCGAAGGGCGGCGGTAGGGCAGACCGTCCACATCGTTGAACGGGATGAAGTTCATGATCGCGTATTTGCCGCTGAGCAGTTCGACGATACGCGCCAGTTCCGCATCGCTGTCGTTCACGCCCTCGATTAGCGTCCACTGGTATTGTGTCGGATAGCCGGTCGCCCGCGCATAGTCCTCGCAACGTTGCACCAGTTCGGCCACCGTGATCTGCGGCGCAAACGGCAACAGCTTGGCGCGCAGTGCATCGTCGGTGGCATGCAGCGACAGCGCGAGGGCGGGCTTGACGGTTTCCATCGGCAATCGCTCGAACACACGCAAGTCACCCACCGTCGATAACACCAGATTCTTGTGCGGGATGTTGCCCTGCATGCCCAGCACCTCGATGGCTTCCAGCACGTTGTCCAGATTGTGTGTCGGCTCGCCCATGCCCATGAACACCACCTTGCCCACCGCGCGTCGTCTGCGCGCCAGCACCACTTGCGCCACGATCTCCGCGCTGCCGAGCTGGCGGATCAAACCGGCGCGGCCGCTCATGCAGAACACACACCCCACCGCGCAACCCACCTGCGTCGAGATGCACAGCCCGCCGCGCGGCAACAGCACACTCTCCACCATCTGCCCGTCGTTAAGTTCCACCAGCAATCGTGCCACTTCGTCGTTGATTCCCTCTCCCGCATCGCGGGGGAGGGCTGGGGAGGGGGTGGCAGGATATTCACCATGCAACCGCGCCAACCCCGCCAGCTCCGCCTCAATGGTCGGCAAGGTTGCACGCATCGCGGCAGGGAAGAAAGTCGCGGCCGGACTGCCCTTGATGTCGTAAGACCGCGCCTGGCTCCATCCGCGCAGCAGACGGTCAACATGGCACGGCTTCGCGCCGAGGTCGTACAAGCGTTGACGGAGGAGGGAGAGGCGCATGGAAAGGAATTGATTGGGGCGAAAAGGCGGGGTGGATTCTAGCTCAAGCCGTAAGCGCTATCGGGAAGTGGCAGGTGGAAAGTGGCGCTCGTGCAGCATCGAGCATTGCCTGCCGGCAGCCATCGGCGGATATTGTTACAACCACAAAGCCTCATGTATGGTAAGGTTAACGTGCGTCCGATCATAACGGCAGCCTGAGAATTGGAAAAATATGATCGCCGCGAAAGTTGAAGAACTTGACGGGGAGAGACATGCATAAATTCATTTTTTCCATAAAGACTCGCGACGGCCTGCCTATCTCGCGCCTGAATATCACGGGCAGGGATCGGGCAGAAGCAGAGCGCAAACTGAAGCAGATGTACCATCACTGCGAGATCATCAGTTGTGAATCCGGCAATCAATCAGCAAGCACGCATCGCGTGAACCATCTCGCAGAAGGTCTTGGCGCATTGTTCGCCAAAAAAGAAAGTCCCTCCGGGAAATACCCCTCCCTCTAGCGGCGCTGCATCACCGTTGGCAACAACGGAAGTCGCAAACACAATGGGTCTCTATCGTCCCGTTGATCTGCAAGTATGGTTTTGTCGTTCCCGCTTTCGCGGAAATGACAACTTGGTCGGTGCTTCTATAGTGAGATGAGCCGCAGCCCCCTGACGGGTCATTTAACCGCCGCCGGATAGACGCTATCATCCGCCCAATCCAGACAGAGAGATTCCCATGCAAACGCGCAAATTCATAGACATCCCCGTCATCTCCGCCGACACACCAACAGGCGAACCCGCCGGCAGCAACTGCGACGGCAAAGAGATCGTCGCGCTCATGGTGCTGGGCGACAGCATGGCACCCGAATTCACCGAAGGCGAGATCCTCGTCATCCAGATGGGCGCACCCGCCACCGAAGGCGCATACGTCATCGCCGAAGTCGCAAAGGACGACTTCATCTTCCGCCAGCTCAGGCGCGACGAGAGCGGCGGCTGGCGACTCGCCGCCCTCAACTGGCTCTACCCTGACACCCCGCTCACCGGGCTGGAATCGATCAAGGGCGTGGTCACGCACAAGCGCAACGCAAGGTCGCGGAAGTCGGTGAGGAGTTACGTGCCGCAGGCGGAATGGTGAGGTTGGATATTGCTTTGCAGATAATTGAAAAGCCCGGCGATGCCGGGTTTTTGTTCGTGAGGGGTAATGTCCCAACCTCAGCGACGATGGTTGTCGTCATTTTTTCGATAGCGGGAATACTGATATTGGGTAAGTCTGTTGCCAGCAGCCTGTCTGGCTTCCCGTTCAAGTGATATGGGGTCAAGTGATATGGGGTCAAGTGATATGGGGTCAGCATCGCAATAGTGCAGCGCGATATTGTGGTGTCCAGCCTGTTCGATCTTTTTCCTGAAGAGGGCAAGCATGGCTTCGTCGGCGAATTGCTCGAACACGCGCATGGTGGTCTCGGTGTAGCCATCGGCGACGAGGTTCCAGGGGTCACTGGCGGAGAGCGGATTGCTGGCTTGCTGCTGCGACAAGTGTTTCCCCTTTTCAGTGGTGTGGCGGCTTCGCCCGCTGTGCGGGTTCTTGTCTTGCGCTGCCTCCTGAACGGGGTTGCTGCCTTGTGCCTCGCGCCGTACATGCGGCGCGATGTGCGTGAGTCAGCCCTGCAAGTGGCCGGACTTTATGTGAGCGGGGCGGGGCATGTCAATGCTGATGACAGGGGAATGCGGATATCCCCCGCTTAGTGCGAGGGGATAGGGGCAATACTAGGCTAATGTTTGGCAGGCTTGATGAGACTGATGATCTGCGCGCTGGGCGGCTCGCTGCCGTCGTTGTAGTATGGCTTGGCTTCGTCGAAGCCGAGTTGCGCGGCCAGTTCCCGTTCGCGTTCAGAGATGAGCGCGAAGCATTCTTTGATCTCTTCGATGGTGGTGTCGGCGAGCGGGTTGGGGCGTCCGCCGAGTGGGGTCGCGTCGCGCACGACGCTGCCCAGTGTTTTGCGCATCGCGCGCAGGATGCGTTGTTCTTTGCTCAACTCTGCTGTGTCCATGGCTGCGTCCTCGTGAAGCGTCGGGGGCAGACTTTAACCGGAATCAGCGTGAAGAGGCCATCCTCCTGGCGGGGTGTATGCCGAGCGGCTTTACAGCCCGCGCATGAACAGCGGCCGCAGCGGGCGGTGGCCGGCTATCGCTTCTTGCAGTTGTTGCAGCAGCTTGTCTTTGTCCCTGGGCAGGTTGCCCGCCAGTGCCAGTGCGTTGGAGGCGTGGTTGGAACGGAAGATGACGGGCTGCGGCGGGTTGAGGCCGCTGATGAGTCGTTGCTGTTCTTTCAATATCGCGAGGTCGTCCGGCATCTGGAACGGTTCGCCGAACTTGCGCCGGAATTCTTCGGCCACGCTGTCGTCCAGATACAGTTGCAACGTGGAGAGGTAGGTGACGGGCGCGCGGTTGAGCAGGTCTATGGTGCCGTCTATGTGCGCGTCGCTGTGCTGCGTGACGCCGAGGCCAAGGATGACGGTGGCGGAGACTTTCATGCCGCTGTCTTTCGCTTTGTGCAGCACTTCGGCCATGCGCTGTTGCGTCGCGCCCTTGGTGACCTTCTTCAGGATGAGGTCGGAACCGGATTCGATGCCGAAGTAGAGCAGGTTCAGTTTGTGCTCGCGCAACTGCACCAGCTCTGCGCTGCTCTTGCGTGCGAGGTTGCCGGGTGTGGCATAGCAGGAGACGCGCGTCAGGCGCGGCAATGCCGTAGCAAGTTCGCGCAGGATGGCGAGCAAGTGTTCCGTGGGCAGCGCCAGCGCATCGCCATCGGCGAGGAACACGCGCTGTGCATCGGGCCATTCAGCAGCGGCTTGGCGAATATCGGCGAAGACTTCATGCAATGGACGTTCGACATAGTCCTTGCTGCGATACATGGCGCAGAAGCTGCACTGGTTGAAGCTGCATCCCAGCGTAGCCTGGATGATCAGGTTGTCACCCTCGGAGGGCGGACGGAACAGCGGCATGTGGTAGTGCAGGCTCATGCCGCATGCTCCGGAGGGTGTTCATCCAGCATGCGTTCGCACTCGACCATGATGGCCTGGCCGATCTCCGATTCGTAGCGTGTGTCCAGTGATTCCTGCATCTCGTGGCTGATGATGAGCCCAGTCTTGCGGCTGGTGGTGGTGACGATCTGTTTCGCCACCTGATCGCTCAGCGCGGAAAGGTGTTTGCGCAGTTTCAGCGGCAGGCTGCGTTTGGAGCGGGCGAGCCAGTCGGTGGCGAGCGTGGCACCCTGAGCTTCGGTCAGCCATGCGCCATGTTCATAGTGGATGGCGAGGCGTTCGGATACGAGTGCGAAGATCAGGGCAATGTGGGTGCCGCGTTCGGTGGAGGGCAGGGTGGGCGCGTTCAATGGGGGCTTTCTTGTCACAGCGGATTCATGCTTGGGGGGGTAAGCGCAATCTTACGCTAGCGCACCGGTTGCCGCAGCAGTGAGGTGCCGACATGGATGCGACCGAGTGGCACCCGCTACACAAAACTTTACCTTGTCCACACATCCGGGCAACGCCCCGCTCATAAAGTGACGCCCAGCCGCTACACATGGTGCGGTAACCCACGATCAAGGAGACAGACATGAGCGAGCAAACCACTACAGATAGCAACAGGGAAATCGGGGGGCGCTGCCACGGCAAGCACGACCATCGCTGCAACGGTCGTCGCGGTCATTGTTTGGCGCGGGTGATCGGCGTGCTGGCGGTATTCGGCATCGGTTTCTTCTCGGCCAAGGTGATGGCCTGCGAACACGGCATGGGCCACGGCGGACCGCAGGCGTTTATGTCCGGCGGGCAGATGGATACTGAGCGCATGGGCAAGTTCGCGGACAAGCGTATCGAACGCATGCTGGACGATGTGAAAGCGAGCGATGCGCAGAAGGAGAAGGCTTCCGCAATCGTGAAGGCATCGCTGGAGAAAGGCGCACCGCTGGCCAAGCAGATGCGCGACAAGCATATCCAGATGCGCAAGCTGATGTCGGCCGCCACGCTGGACAAGGCCGCCATCGAAGCGATGCGCGCGGAGCAGATAAAGTTGGCGGACGAGGCGAGCAGGCGCATGACATCGACCATGCTGGCGGTGGCGGAGGTGCTGACACCCGAGCAGCGCGCGCAGTTGGCAGAGAAGATGGAGAAGCGCCGCGGCTGGATGCATCGCGAGTAAATCGTACCCTCTTCCGGCCTTCGGCCACACTCTGATGGAACTACTAGCCATCGACTAGGCCCGCAAGCGGACAAGTCGCTGGTTATCCCGCCAGCGGGCGAGGGGTGTGCGTAGAACCCCTCGCCCACTTGTGGGAGAGAGGCTGGGGAGAGGGCGGCGAGAAGATGCGCCGCGAGTAATGTAATTCCCTCGCACGTCATACCGGCCTGCGCCGGTATGACGGCGTTTTGAAGTCCGCATCGCTTGGTATGATGCGGGGCAGGTTTTTTGGGACGACACATGAACCATCACATCCTCATCATCGACGACGACGAACGCCTGTGCGGCATGTTGCAACAATACTTGGGCGATGCCGGTTATCGCGTGGATGCGCGCCATGCTATCGCACCCGGCCTGCAAGCCTTGAAGCAGACGGACTATGACGCGCTGGTGCTGGACCTGATGCTGCCGGACGGAGACGGGCTGGATGCCTGCCGCCAGTTGCGCGCGTTCTCCGACATTCCGGTGCTGATGCTGACCGCGCGCGGCGAGGCGATGGATCGCATCCTCGGCCTGGAGATGGGCGCGGATGATTACCTGCCCAAGCCGTTCGAGCCGCGCGAATTGCTGGCGCGCTTGAAAGCTATCCTGCGGCGCGGCAAGGCGGCCAACGGCGATGTGTTGCGCTTCGGCCGACTGGAGATCGACCGCGCCGCGCGCTTGGTGCGCGTGGACGGCAAGCCGTGCGAGATGACTTCTTATCAGTTCGATCTGTTGCAGGCGCTGGCCGACAGGCCGGGGCGGGTGATGAGCCGCGAGCAGTTGCTGGATGCGGTGAAGGGAGCGCCGCTGGAAGCCTTCGACCGTTCCATCGACGTGCATATCTCGCGCATCCGCGCCGCCATCGAGGACGACCCCAAGCATCCGCGCCGCATCATCACGCTGCGCGGCGCGGGTTATGTGTTCGCGCGCAGTCAGGATGGCGAGGAAGGCACACCATGAGGAAGCTCTATTTCCGGATCTACATGGGCGTGGTCGCCAGCCTGGTGCTGCTGGCGGTGCTGGCGGCGACGTTCTGGCATTTTCAGGGCAAGAACTCGCCGCAGAACCAGATATTCCAGACCGTGCGCGATGTGATCGTGATGGCGTTGCCGCCGGCGGATGCGCCGCCAGAATTGCAGCAGGAAGTGCTGGAGCGGCTGGCGCGCCCCGCCTTGCCGCGTCTGACTTTGTATTCCGCCAACTATCGTTTGCTGGCGCATACCGGTCGCCGTTTGCTGCCGCCGGAGCCGGGCGTGCAGGAGAATGAATGGTTGCACAGGCCGGGCCATCAATCGGCCTGGGTGATGCAGTTGCCGGACGGCCGCTGGCTGCTGGCGCAGCCGCCGCACGAACGCCCGCGTCCGCCGCTGCCCATCTTCATGACGCTGTTGCTGATCGGTCTGGTGGTGGCGGTGGTGGCGTATCCGATGACGCGGCGCATGACCAAGCGGCTGGAAAGTTTGAAGCAGGCGGTGGAAGCGCTGGGCGATGGTGACTTCCGGACGCGCGTGGAGGCCAAGGGTTGCGACGAGGTGGCTTCGCTCGCCGCCAGTTTCAATCACGCGGCGGAACGCATCGAGTCGCTGTTGCAGGCGCACAAGCAATTGCTGGCGAACGCCTCGCACGAACTGCGCTCGCCGCTGACGCGCATCCGCCTCGCGCTGGAGATGCAGGCCGAGCGCCCCGTGCCCGAGTTGCAAGCCGAGATGAAGCACAACATCGCCGAGCTGGATCAGCTGATCGAAGAGATCTTGCTGGCCAGCCGACTGGATGCCTCGCACGAGCCGCTGCACGCCGACGACATCGATCTGGCCGCGCTGCTGGCCGAGGAATGCGCGCGCAGCGGGGTGCAATGCGAAGCGCTGCCGCTGAACATCAAAGGCGACGAACGCCTGCTGCGCCGCCTGCTGCGCAACCTGCTGGAGAACGCGAAGCGGCACGGCGGCGACGCGGTGCAAGTCAGTCTGACGCGGGACAAGGGACAGGCGCTGGTCAGCGTGTGCGACAACGGCAAGGGCATCGCGCCGGAAGAACGCGAGCGCATCTTCGAACCGTTCTATCGCCCGGCGGGCAGTCGCGAGAAGGAAGGCAGCTACGGTCTGGGATTGTCGCTGGTGCGGCAGATCGCCGAGCGTCACGGTGCCAGTGTGTGCTGTGTGCAGGGGGCGACGGGCGGGGCGTGTTTCGAGGTGAGACTGAAGCTGGACTGAGATTCAGGCGGCGGTGAGTTTGAGTAACCAGTACATCAACGCGCCGCCGATGATGACGCCCGCAATAAACAATTGGATGCCCATCGTGTCGCGCGGTGACGGCGTGCGCGGCGCGTCCGGCGGCTGCAGTGCTTCCCATTCTCGGATGATCTGTCTGGCCTGCCCGTAATCTTCTTCCGCCACCATCACGCGCACGAATCCCAGCGCTTGCAGTTCACCCATGCCGCCTTGCAGGTGCTCGCCTTCGATGCGTCCGCTGATGCGCTACTGTTCGAGCAGGTTGAAGACCATGTGGCCGTCCAGTCCGCTGGCGGTTTCGTAGACGACTTTCATCTTCCTTTGTTGCACCACAGAGACACAGGGAACACCAAGGAAGAAAAACCGGATTCCCCGCTTTGCATATGCACCGCTCTGGTGAACCACGCATTTGTCCCAGTTTGTGGATGAGCTGTTTTTCTCTGTGCCTCTGTGTCTATGTGGTGAGTATTTCGGTTCATTCCCATATCACCTTGTTCAGTTGGTCAGCACTAAAGTCAACGCGGAGAGTGAAATGATGAACGAGGCGATGCCGAGCAGCATGGCGTGTCGATAGCCTTTCTCGGCGAGCTGTGTGCCTTTCTCCAGCGCTTCGATGGCGAGCTGCATCTGCTCGGCGAGGTCTTTGATGTGCGCGTCGTTGGCCGATGCTGCGCTCTGCAGTTCGGTGATCTGTTGCTGCAAGGTGGCGGTATCGCCGCTCTTGCGCGTGAACACCGGGGCGGCGGCGGAGATGATGGTGCCGATATGCGGCAGTACGGATTTGATAACGGGTATGAGCCAGACGGCCATGTGAGACTCCTGAAGAGGTGTGGGTGGAACGCTACCGTTGTCGAGTGCTAGGCGGCAGTGGCCGGTGCGAGTCCGGATTGCATAGCGCTGCCCGAGGCGGAGACAAAGCGGTCGCGTCCTGCGTGTTTGGCTTGATAAAGCATCTGGTCGGCGGCTTCCCTGAGTATCGCGTCGTTGTCTGGCTCGTCCGGGACCATGCAGGCGATGCCTATGCTCACCGTGACGTGGCCGGTCACGGTCGAACCGCTATGCGGGATATGCAATAGCGCCAGATCGTGGATGATGGAAGCGGCGATCTTTTCCGCGTCGTGCCGGCCTGTCTCGGGCAGGATCAGGGCGAACTCCTCGCCGCCGAAACGCGCCGCCATGTCGCTGGACCGCAGCGCATGGTTGTGCAGCAATTTGGCGATCCTGCCCAGACACTGGTCGCCCGCTTCGTGGCCGTAGGTGTCGTTGTACTGCTTGAAGCAATCCAGATCGATATACAGCAGCGAGAACTTGGTCTGGCTGCGGAAGTGGCGGTTCCATTCGCTGCGCAGGCGGTTGAACATCGAGCGGCGGTTGAACAGTCCGGTCAGTTCGTCGGTGTCTGCCAGCGAGCCGAGTCGCAGGTTGGAGGTGGAGAGTTCGTCCACGAGGCGCTTGTTCTCGAAATGCGTTTCCAGCAGACGTGCGACGCTGCGATGGTATCTCAATGCGGAAAAGTACATCACCGCGATATAGATGGCGACCAGCGCGGTGAGTGTGCGAAATCCTTCCGCATGCTGTTGCAGCAGGGTGTATGCGAGGAAACCGGCCGGGGGAATGTAGAACGATAGATAGGCGACGAAATAAGGGCTGTGCGTGCTGTACGAAGCGGAAATGATGCCGGTGTAGATGGCGAACAGGATGAGCTGGTAGGACGCGGGCCATGTGGCAGCGTAGAACAGGCACAGGCAGGCCCAGATCAGGCCCGCGATGAACGTGCCGGCCACGTAAAGCTTGGCCCATTTTTGCATCGCTCTGGCACTGGAGGGGCGTCGGCGCGCGAACTGCGCATTGAGTCCGAGGCGCAGCGCGGAAACGACGATATGCGCGGATAACCACAGCAACAGCATGCCGTGATCGCACAGGTCCCAGAACATGATGACCGCGAGGATGCCGGTGAGGATGCCCAGCAACTGGATGGTGTTGCCTTGTTCGTAGAGCATGCGTATCTGCGCGGCGCGCACTTGCATGTTCGGCTTGGCTGGAAAAAGACTGATCATCATGCGGTTATTGATCCGGTGTTTTGCGTTGTAATAGACGCCGGGAAGGGATAGCCTTTTCATCATACGGCTGGCTTCTGTCATGCGGATATTACAGGAAGCAGCCATCCGATTGTTATTTTAGGTTTATTACCATGTGGTTACAGAAAGAGATACGACTGCGATCACGCCCGCGCGGTTTCCATCTGGTGACCGATGAGCTGCTGCGTGCGCTGCCGGAACTGCGCGAATTCAGGGTGGGCATGATAAATGTTTTCATCCGCCACACTTCGGCTTCGCTGACGCTGAACGAGAATGCCGACCCGAGCGTGCGGGGGGATTTCGAGAACTGGTTCAACCGTTCCGTGCAGGAAGACGAATCCTGCTATCAGCATCGGGACGAAGGTGCGGACGATATGCCAGCGCATATAAAATCCAGTCTGCTGGGGGCGAGCCTGAACATCCCGGTGGCGAACGGACGCCCGGCATTGGGCACCTGGCAGGGCATCTGGCTGTGCGAGCATCGCAACCACGGCGGCAGTCGCAGCATCGTGGTGACGGTGCAGGGGGAATGAGATGAGCGGTGAAATAAAGACATTGCATCTGGTGATGCATGGCCGTGTGCAGGGCGTGTGGTATCGCGATGCGATGCGGCGCGAAGCGGAGAAGCTGGGTGTGCACGGCTGGTGCCGCAATCGCGCTGACGGCACGGTGGAAGCGGTGCTGCAGGGCGATAGTGCTGCCGTGGATGCGCTACTGGCATGGGCGCGGCGCGGGCCGGAGCTGGCGCAGGTGTCGCGTGTGGATGTCGAGCCGGGCAGCGGCAGCTTTGCGGATTTTGAAATACGGGGGTGATGCATGAGCACGATATTGGTCACCGGTGCGACGGACGGCATCGGTCTGGAAGCCGCCAAGGAACTGGCGCGGCTCGGGCACGAGGTGGTGCTGCATAGCCGTGATGCGGAGAAGGCGCTGCAAGCCGCGGACAAGGTCAGGCAGTCGGTGCCGGGGGCGAGGTTGCAGACCACGTGTGCCGATCTGTCCGATCTCGGCCGGGTGGTGCAGATGGCGCATGAACTGAATGCGCGACTGCACGGCCTGGATGTGCTGTTGCACAACGCCGGGGTGTACATGCCGGCACGGCAGCTGTCGGCGAACGGTTTCGAAATGACGCTGGCGGTGAATTATTGCGCGCCCTTCGTGCTGACGCGCTGGCTGCTGCCGTTGCTCAAACAGTCCGCCGATCCGCGCGTGGTGACGGTGAGTTCGGTGGTGCACCGGAGCGGCCGCATCGCGTTCGACAACATGAACGGCGAGCGCGAGTTTGATGCCTATCACGCCTACGCCAATTCCAAACTGGCCGACACCCTGTTCGCCAACGCGCTGGCGCACCGCGAAGCCTGGTTGTGTTCGAACAGTCTGCATCCGGGCGTGATCGACACCAAGTTGCTGCACGCCGGTTACAATATGAAAGGCGATACGCTGCAGCATGGTGCGCGCACGTCAATCTATCTGGCGACATCGCGCGAAGTGAAGGGCGTGACGGGATGCTATTTCGACGATTGCAAAGTGGCGCAGTGTTCCGCGCTCGCTTTGGATCATGAGTTGGACGATGCGCTGTGGCGCTGGACGGAACACACCTTGCGCGACTGGCTGCCATGACCAACTATCCGCCCGATGCATTGCTGTTCGTGACGCCCAACTGTCCGTATTGCGCGACGGTGAAACATGCCCTGGGCGAGTTGCTCAAAGAAGGGCAGGTGGGCCAGGTGCGGGTGGTGGATGCTTCGGAGAACACCGAGCTGGCCCGCGAATACGAGGTGCGCAGCGCCCCCTGGTTGAAGCTGGGCATATTCACTTTGACCGGCGCGCACACGCTGGGCGAGTTGCGGCAATGGGTGGACTGGGCGCATGGCGAGGAAGGCAAGGTGCACTATGTCGCGCATCTGCTCTCCGAAGGCGGCTATGTGCAAGCCAGCGCATTCATCCATGCCGACACGCGCCGCCTTAAACCGCTGCTGGCTGTCGTGGCCGATCCGGCGGCCGATCTGGAAGTGCGTCTGGGCGTCAGTGCCCTGCTGGAATCCTATGCCTACTCATCCGCATTGCGGGACCTGCTGCCCGAGCTGGCCGAACTGAGTCGCCACGCCGACCACCGCGTGCGCGCCGACGCCTGCTATCTGCTTGGACTGACCGGCAGCGCAGCGGCGAAAGCGTATGTGGAAGCATGTCTGCACGATGTGCACGAGGAAGTGCGCGAGATCGCCGGCGACGCGGTGCGCAACCTTAAACAGAAGCGCGGCAAAGTCTGAACAGCGTCTGTTCAGGCGTATTCCGCTGCAGTGCGCAGGGCAGTTTTGTGCTGCACTGACTCGACTGCCGGTGCCGCTGCGCCCATCCTGAAGAATTCCACCAGTTGTTGCAGGTTCTCCGCTTGGGCGTGCAGCGTCTGCGAGGTGGCGGCCAATTCTTCGCTGTCGGCGGCGTTGTGCTGCGTGTTACGGCTAATCTGCATCATTGCCGTGTTGATCTGCGATACGCCGCTGTATTGCTCTGTGCTGGATTCTGCAATTTCCTGCACCAGTCCCGAAGTCTTGTTGATCGCGGGCAGCAACTGTTCCAGAAGTTTTCCGGCACGCTCGGCCAACTCGACGCTGCTGCCCGCGACATTGCCGATCTCCTGCGCCGCCATTTGGCTGCGTTCGGCAAGCGCGCGCACTTCGGTGGCGACCACGGCGAAACCGTGTCCTGCCGCACCGGCGCGGGCGGCTTCGATGGCGGCGTTCAGTGCCAGCAGATTGGTCTGGTAGGCGATGTCGTCGATGATGCCGATCTTGGCCGAGATCTGTTTCATCGCCGTCACGGTCTGCCCCACCGCTTCGCTGCCTTCGCTCGCCTGCGCGGCGGCGCGGGTGGCGATCTCGTCGGCCAGTTTGGTGTTCCCGGCGTTGTTCTGGATCGCGCTGCTCATCTGTTCGATGGAGGCGCTGATCTCTTCCGCGTTGGCGGCTTGTTTGCCAGCCGAGTCGCTCAGGTGCTGCACGGTGCCGTTGATCTCTTCCGACGCGGTCGCCAGCCCGTTGGCTGCGCTGCGCACGTCGCCGACGATGCTGGCGATGTTGCCGGCCATGGTGTTGATGCCGTGCATCAGTTGCCCGATCTCATCCTTGAAGTCGGCGGGTTTGAGCAGTCTCACGTCGCCGGCGGCGATGACCTGGCAGGCTTGCACCGCCTGATTGAGCGGGCGCAATACCTTGTAGTTCAAGTACCACCACAACCAGGCAACTGCCGCTATCGCGGCGGTGGCCAGCGCGCCGAGGAGCGCGTCATTGCTATCGACGCCGGTGCCACGGACGAGCGCAAGCAGGTGATCGCCGCCCAGGGCGAGGATGATGCCGCCGATGAAACTGCAGGTGATAGATAAACGCGCAGCGATGCTCGGGTCGAGCAATGCGGATATTTTTCCGCGCAAGCCGCTGGGCACCACGCGGCCGTCCTTGATGGTGAGTCCTCTGGCCGTGCCGTTGCGGAACTTGGCGTAAATCTGTTCGGCCGCTCTGACCTGTTCGGCGTTGGGCTTGGTGCGCAGTGACATGTAGCCGGTGATCTTGCCGTCTTCCCAGATCGGGTTGGCGTTCGCCTCGACCCAATAATAATCGCCGTTCTTGCAGCGGTTTTTCACCAGGCCGCGCCAGGCCTTGCCGCGCTGCAGGGTGCGCCACAGGTCCTTGTACGCCTCGGGCGGCATGTCGGGGTGACGCACGATATTGTGCGGGGCCCCCAGCAATTCCTGCTCGGTAAAGCCGCTGATGTCGAGGAAGGGGCGGTTGATGTAGGTGATCTGCCCCTTCAAATTGGTCTTGGAGACGATGTATTCATCTTCACCGAAACGACGTTCGACGTTGGTGACGGGCGTATTGATCTTCATGTCTGCGCTCCCTGTTCTCAGGCTCTGTTGTGCGACTTTGCTGCGCTACGAGCAGAGTCCGGCTGTTGGCATGCGGGGTATGGCCAAATCGGCTGTACCGGGAGCCAAAGATACGCGGGTGACGCATGTATGACAGTCAGCACTTCTTGATTCGTGTGTAGTCTTGCGGGTAATTCGTGTAAGGAAAGTCCTAACCGGAATTCCCGGTGCGACGGCGGGTTATCGGCGACGCCCGCCCGTATTCAGAGGGCGGGGGAGGGCTGACGCCTGGCTAGTCGCTCTGGCTTGCGGCGGCGGTTTCCGGCCGGCCCATGACAGGCAACTGCTGCTGCGGGATGGCGAGTGCTTCCAGCACTTTCAGCGCGGCATAGGCGTCATTCGCGGCGTACAGCATCTGCTGTGCGGAGAGTTCGGGCAGCGCCCAGTTGGAGGTGGTGACCTTGCGCGATTTGATGAAACGTTTGCCGAACATCAGCGCGACGGCGTTGCGCACGCCCATCTCTTTCTGATAGCCGTCCTTGCTGAACACCTGATTCAGGTCGACCAGTCCGCCGGGACGGATGTCCAGTTTGTTGCGGATGTGTTTGCCGTCCGAGCGCAGCCCGAAACCGATCTTGAGCAATTCGGGTGACTGCAGCAACTCGATCAGGAAGGGATGACTGTCCTGACGGTGTATCTGGAACAGATAGGCTTTGTCGTGCAGGGCGAACTGCAGCACGTGCGGCCCTTCGCTCACCTCGCCGACCGCGAAGGTGGGTTTGGATTCGGTATCGAAACCGACCACGCCCGCAGCCGTAATCTGTGCCGTGGCGGCGGCATAGGCTTGTTGTGTGGTCGGAACATGGATGTGTTCCAGTGCCAATCCGACGAAGGGCTCCATCAGGGAGATGTCGGTCTTGCTGGGGGCTATTCGTTTCATACTTAAAACCTCTTTTTGTCCACGAAAAACACGAAAATCACGAAATAGAGCATTGAGTTATACGGGATCTGCGAATCACCCGCCGGTGACTAGATTCACCAAGACATGCATTTGAATTCGTTCGTGCCTTTCGTGGATGACTGCTTTTCCTGGTTCATCGCAGGGGGGGGCGGTCAATTCGGTGAGTTCGCGATGGATGTCGGCGAACAAGGGTCTGCTGTGCACATCTGCAGCCTGGCAACGTTGCTGCAACGCGCGCAGCGTTTGCACAAGCGCCGCATCTGTCGTCTCGCAACGGTCCAGCAATTCTTCCAGCAGGCAGGCGAAGGCGCGCACCTCGATGCGCTGCATGGCCTCGGCCTGCAGCGCATGCCGTGGCAGGAAAGAGGCCGCGCCGAAATCGCCCAGCAGGCAGTCGCCGTCGTCGTCCCGCAGGATGTTATGCGCGTACAGGTCGCCGTGCAGGATGCCTTGCGCGTGCAAGTGTTCGGCCACGGCGGCGATGCCGCGCGCGATGTTGAACGCGACGGGCGGGGGGAAGCGCAGTTCGTCGGTATAGATGTCGCGCGTGCAGGAAGCGAGGCTGGGCGGCCCAGCCAGGTTGCGGAAGGCGGGGCCGATCAGCGACATCACCAGTCCCGGGGGCTGCTCGGGATGCTCGCTGATCTTGCCGAGGACGGGGATCAATCCGGGATGGCTACCGGCGGCGATGCTGGCCGCTTTCTCGCTGCGCGGCAGGCCGTCGCTGGTGAGCGCGCCCTTGAACATCTTCACCGCGACCGTTTCGTTTCGCTGGCGGTGATGCGCGCGATGGATCACGCCGGAGGCGCCTTCACCAAGTTGGTGATGCAGCTCCAGCTGATGCCACTCGACCGGTGTGATGTGCAGATTCTCCAGCACGGCGGCTTCGTTTCGGTCGCTGCACGGATTGCCGGCGCAGGCCAGCCAGGCCAGGTGCGGCATGTCGAACAGCCACGCCGGCAGGTGTTCGAAACGGTTGACGGCGATGCGCAGCAGTTCCAGATTGCGACATGCGGCCAATTCATCTGGCAACTGTTGCAACTGATTACCGGACAGCATGAGTTTTTGCATGCCTGTGCAGCGCCCGATCTCCGGCGGCAGTTCGCGCAGTCGGTTGTCGGTGAGGATGAGCCAGCGCAATTTCGGCGGCAGCGCGGCGGCGGACAGCGTCTCGATGCGGTTGGCCTTGAAACCGATCATCTCCAGCGCGGTGCAGCGGCCCAGCACTTGCGGCACCTGCGTAAATTGATTGTCCGAGCAGAAGATGACGCGCAGCTTGTGCAGGCGCGGCAGATCGTCCGGCAGCTCGCGCAGTGCGTTGCCGGACAGGTTGAGGATCTCCAGCGAGTCGGCCAGATCGAATATCTCGCGCGGGAATTCGCGCAGGCCGCAACTCAGGTCGAGACGTTGTACGCCGGCCAGTTCGCCGGCGCGCAGGGCTGCAAGTGTGTGCATTAAAAAGAGCGCTTGCTGATCAAGCTTCAGCAGCTTGTTCGGTGGTGATGATCAGACGGCTGCCTTGCACGGAGTGGATGGTGCCGTGCATGGCATCTGGCATGTGGCTGTCGAATTTGTCGGCTTGCCATTCTTTACCGCGACAGGTCACGCGCGCGCTGCATTCGTCCAGCCATTCGATGATTTCCACGCGTTCGCCCACTTCCGGACGGGCGGGCTTGCTGCTCGTGCCTTTTTTGGTGGAGCGGATGCCGAACACGATCAGCGAGTGGACGGCTGCACCGGCAGCGAGCGCGGCCAGTTGCATGCTCATGCCGGCACCGTTGTATTCGGCGAGCGCGGGGTAGGCGAAAGCCAGGCCGATCGCGAACAGATACATGGAGCCGTACAGGAACTCCGCGAGCATGCACAACACGCCGTACACCAGCCAGGAAACAAGACCCATCTAAAACCTCCGGAATTTATTTGCGCGTGCGTTCGGCACGCCGGGCGTCATTTTACGCGAGACACGGACACGCGGGTCTTGGGCAAGCCGTATTCCGCGAAGAAACTTTCTGCCGCATCCACCGCCTCTGCCGGGCCCGCGATGTAGATGTTGCCCTGCAGCATGCCCGCATCGGCGATCTGGATGTCTTGCAGGAGTTTGCCCAGTGTCTCCGCACGTTTGCCGCCCGGGTTGCGCAGGTCGAAACCCGCGATATGTTCGTGGTAGCTGAAATTGTCCAGCGCATCGTCCCAGGCGCGGGCGATGTTGGGCAGGTAGATGTGCTGCTTGTCGGAACCGATCCAGTGCAGATGGATGTTCTCCACTTCCAGCGACATGGCGTGCTCGATCAGGCTCTTGATCGGGGCGAAGCCGCAATCGAAAGCGAAGAAATACTGCGCGCGCGGTGATTTTTCGTGCAGGATGAATTCGCCCTGCGGGCCTTCGATCTCCACCGCTTCATGCGTTTTGAGCCGGTCGAAGGCGTAGTCCGAGAACAGATTGCCGGGCTGGCGCTGGATATGGAACAGCAGGTTGCGGTCGTCGCAGGGGCAATTGGCGATGGGCAGCACGGCGCTGAACGATCCGCCCAGACGCAGGCTGATGTTTTGTCCGGCGAGGAAACGCAGCCGTCTGGTGCGCGGCGTCTGCAGATGCAGCAGCAGAACATCATCGTTGATGTGCCCGGTTGCTTTGACATGCGCTTCGATCTGCTGGAAGGGGATGTCCTGCACGCTGTCCGCCACCGGCGCTTCGATCACCGCATCGCTGACGGCGGTGTTGCTGCACAGCAGCACATAGCCCGCCGCTTTTTCGGCCCCGCTGATGATGTAGTCGTGGTTGCGCGTCCTGCGCACTTCGCCGTCGACCACTTTCGCCTTGCACAGGCCGCAGTTGCCGCCGCTGCAGCCGTAGCTGAGCGGGATGCCGGCACGCATGGCGGCTTCCAGCAGCGAGTCGTGGCCTTCGACCAGGAAATCGTGACGGCTGGGGAGTATCGTCACTTGCGCCGTCATCACACTCAGAACGTTGTCTTTCACCGACAGCGGGTTGATGACGCCGGGTTCAATCGCCAATTCGACCTCCTGTTTCAGCCATTGCTTCATATCCTCTGTCGATACTGCGGGCGTGCTGTCGAGCTTGTCCCACAGTCTGCCCAATAGCGCTTTAAAAGCGTCCACCTGCGCCTGGCTGGTGGCCAGTGTCCTGCCCAGTTCGGTGATGCGCGCGGCCAGCACTTCCGGTTCCGGCAGGGCGCGTTCGAACACGCGTTTGCCGAAGGCGCGTTCCTTGATCTGCGCGATGCGCTGCGTTTCGGCGGTGTCTTCCAGTTGCGCGGCGGGGTAGCAGGCCAGCAGGTTGCCGACCGTGACCATGCCGTCGTGCGCGACCATCTCGCCGAGCCGAATCTTGCGTTGCAATTCGGCGCGCGTCACGCCGATCAATCTGGCGGCGCGGGTCAGGCTGAGCGATGCGGTCATGATCGGATGCCGATCACCGAGTCTGCTGTTCGATCACTTTGCGCTGTTGCTCGGCCGCGTCCAGTTGCATGGCGGATACGTCCTTGGCCTTGTCGAGCGCGTCGCGTTGTGCTTCGAACAGTTTGGGTACGGGCGGTTGGGGTTCGCTGCGGTTGCAGGCACACAGCAGCAGGGTGGCACCAAGGATAACGGCGATATGGGGACGCATGAGGTTCTCCTTTTTGGGGTGGCTTGCGCGGTCATGATAATCAGTAATCGCGGCGGCGGCCATGCGATGACAGAAAGAAAGTGCGCCGGGCGGGATAAAAAATTCGGGTTCTGGAAGCGTCTGGGGTAGGATTCAGCCTGCTTTACATGTGACGCGATGATCGGGCTTTACCCGGAAGAATACAAAGAATATATGGGGGCGGTATGGCAGCACGAATAATTTCCGGACAACCGGTTCTGATCG
>WOYI011064435.1_pt2 | contig 40201 bp, 33 predicted proteins | sample 6423411 | NCBI WGS metagenome assembly WOYI01 (sample SAMN13441803, study PRJNA592873) | oil field metagenome | biome: oil field; feature: oil-well bore; material: oil-contaminated soil; isolation source: oil-contaminated soil from oil-well borehole | place: Germany: Wietze | collected 2016-10-18 ...
GGGGTCTGGGGCGGAGCCCCAGATAAGGAGAGAAATGGCAGAGGAACGGCAGGGTTTCGAGGCGCTCGCGGTGCGTCCCTACGCCGATGTCCTCATCGTCGGCGGCGGTATCAACGGGCTCGCGACGTTCCGCGATCTCGCGATGCAGGGCGTGGACGTCGCCCTGGCCGAGCGGTCCGACTTCGTGAGCGGGGCCTCGGCCGCGTCCTCCCACATGATCCACGGCGGCATCCGCTATCTCGAGAACGGCGAGTTCCGCCTCGTCCACGAAGCGGTCACCGAGCGCAACGGCCTGCTGCGTCTCGCGCCGCACTACGTGCGCGCCCTCCAGACCACGATCCCGATCTTCTCCACGTTCTCCGGCGTGCTCAGCGCTCCGCTGCGTTTCCTCCGTCACGGTTCGGGCACGCACACGGCGCGCGGCGCCGCGCTCATCAAGATCGGTCTGATCATCTACGACTCCTTCTCGCGCGGCGGGGCGATCCCCGGCGCCGCCCGCGTGCCGCGCCACACCTTCCATGGCCGGAGGCGGTCGCTGCAGCAGCTGCCGCATCTCAACCCGGAGGTGAAGTACACCGCCACCTACTGGGACGCTTCGCTCCACGATCCCGAGCGCCTCGCGATCGATGTCCTGCGCGATGGCCTTGCGGCCGGGCGCGACCGTGCCAGAGCGGCCAGCTACACTGCGGCTGTGCGCGTCGACGACGGCCGCGTGGTTCTGCGCGATCAGCGCACCGGTGCCGAGACTCCGTTCGCGGCATCCGTCGTCGTGAACGCCTCGGGACCCTGGACCGACCTGACCAACCTCGCGTTCGGCGAGCCCACCGCGCACATGGGCGGCACGAAGGGCTCGCACATCGTGCTCGATCACCCGGAGCTGCTCGCGGCGACCGGGGGGCGCGAGCTGTTCTTCGAGCACAAGGACGGCCGCATCGTCCTGATCTACCCGCTCAAGGGCCGCGTGCTGGTGGGAACGACCGACCTCGAGCACGACATGCGCGACCCGATCGTATGCACCGAGGCCGAGGTCGACTACTTCATCGATCTGATCGGGCATGTGCTGCCCGACATCACCGTGGATCGCCGTCGGATCGTGTACCGGTTCTCGGGCGTGCGGCCGCTTCCGGGGCACGGCGACCTCGCCCCCGGATTCGTCTCGCGCGACTACCGGATCGAGTCCGCGCCACTCGGGCGCGCGCTGACGCCCGATCCTCCGGGGGCCATCGTCCTCAGCCTCGTCGGCGGCAAGTGGACGACCTTCCGCGCCTCGGCCGAGCGCCTGGCCGACGAGGTGCTCGAACTGCTCGCCCTTCCGCGGCGACGCTCGACCAAGGGCGTGCCGATCGGCGGCGGGCGCGGTTATCCCACCACCGAGCGCGCGCGCCGGCAGTGGATCGACGCGCACGGCAAGGGGCTCGCGCTCGCGCGGGTCGCCACTCTTCTGGATCGCTACGGGACCGTCGCGGCGGAGGTGGTCGCGGCGATCGCCGACGATCCCGATGACGCCGCCCTCACCACCGTGCCCGGCTACAGCACTGCGGAGCTGCGCCATCTGGCCCGCACCGAGCACGTCGTCCACCTGGACGATGTGCTCATGCGGCGCACGAGCCTCGCGTTCATCGGCGCCGTCACCGCCGACTCCGCGCTCGAGGTCGCCGAGGCGATCGCTCCGGTCATGGGGTGGGATGCCACCGCCTGCCGCTCCGAGGCCGATCGCGCGCTCGCGAAGGTGCACGCGGCGGATCCGACCTGGACGGCCGCGCCATCCTCGAGCCGCACCGCGTCACGATAACCTGACCGGAGCCGGTGGCACCGGGGTTCTTCCCGCGGCGCCGGCCATGCGCCGACTCGAAGGAGATCCACGTGTCCGATCATGTGCTGGCGCTCGATCAGGGGACCACCTCGACGCGGGCGATCGTGTTCGATGCGAGCGGCGCGATCGTCGCCGTCGCACAGCGCGAGCACGAGCAGATCTTCCCGCGGGCGGGGTGGGTCGAGCACGATCCCATCGAGATCTGGACGAACACGCAGTGGGTCATCGCTGCCGCGCTCGATGACGCGGGTCTGTCGCCGCACGACTTCGCTGCGGTCGGGATCACGAACCAGCGCGAGACTGCGATCGTCTGGGATCGCCGCACCGGCCACCCGGTCGCCAACGCGATCGTCTGGCAGGACACGCGCACTCAGCCCCTCATCGACCGGCTCACCTCCGCCGGCGGCGCCGACCGCTTCGCGACTTCGACCGGTCTGCCGCTGGCCACCTACTTCTCGGCATCCAAGATCGCGTGGATCCTCGAGAACGTGCCGGGAGCGCGCGCCGACGCCGAGGCGGGGCACCTGCTGTTCGGCACCCCCGACACGTGGCTGATCTGGAACCTCACCGGCGACACCCATGGCGGCATCCACGTCACCGACGTCACGAACGCGAGTCGCACGCTGCTGATGGACCTGGAGACGCTCGCCTGGTCCGACGAGCTTCTCGAGGTGTTCGGCATCCCGCGCTCGATGCTGCCCGAGATCGTGGCGTCCTCCGGTGTGGTGGGTGAGGTGCGCGAACCGCCGGCGGCCCGCGGCATCCCGATCGCGGGCATCCTCGGCGATCAGCAGGCCGCGACCTTCGGGCAGGCCGCCTTCGAGTCCGGGCAGTCCAAGAACACGTACGGCACGGGCAACTTCCTGCTGGTGAACACGGGCACCGACCTGGTGCGCTCGCAGCACGGGCTGGTGACCACTGTGGCCTACCGGTGCGGCGATGAACCCGCCCGCTATGCCCTCGAGGGGTCGATCGCCGTGACCGGGTCGCTCGTGCAGTGGCTGCGCGACAACCTCGGGATCATCAACTCCGCGTCGGAGGTCGAACGGCTCGCCGCGTCGGTGCACGACAGCGGCGGAGCATACTTCGTGCCCGCCTTCTCGGGACTGTTCGCCCCGTACTGGCGGCCCGATGCCCGCGGCGCGCTGGTCGGACTGACCCGTTTCGTGAACAAGGCGCACATCGCGCGGGCGGCGATCGAGGCGGCCGCATTCCAGTCCCGCGACGTGATCGATGCGATCACGGCCGACACCGGGCGCGAGCTGACCGAGCTGCGCGTCGACGGCGGCGGTTCCCGCGACGACCTGATGATGCAGTTCCAGGCCGACATCCTGGGCATCCCGGTGGTGCGGCCGGCGATCATCGAGACCACCGCACTCGGCGCGGCCTATGCGGCGGGGCTCGCGACCGGCGTGTGGCCCGACCGCGCGGCGCTGCGCCGTCAGTGGCGCGAGGGCAGGCGCTGGGAGCCGCGGATGCCCGTCGACGAAGCCGACCGCCGGGTGCGCCTGTGGCGCAAAGCCGTGACGAAGTCGCTCGACTGGGTCGACGATGACGTGACCGCGCTGTCCTGAGCGCTACTTGAGCAGTCGCGACAGGCGCCGGTCGGCGAGCACTTTGCCGCCGGTCTGGCACGTCGCACAGTACTCCAGCGAGTTGTCGGCGAAGAACACGCTGCGCACCACGTCGCCGCACACCGGGCACGTCTGACCGCGGCGGCCGTGCACCTGCATGCCGCGCCGCTTCGCATCCTTGAGCTGGGCCGGCGGCTTTCCGGATGCCGCCGCAACCGCTTCGGCGAGGGTCTCGGTCATCGCGGTGTAGAGCCGGTCGATGTCCTCGGGTGTCAGGCTCGCGGCAAGCGCGTACGGAGACATGCGCGCATCGTGCAGGATCTCATCCGAGTATGCGTTGCCGACACCGGCGAGAATGGACTGATCGCGCAGCACACCCTTGATCTGCGTGCGGCGGCCGTCGATCAGACCCGCGAGCGTGTTGCGGGTGAAGGTGGGCTCCAGAGGGTCGGGGCCGAGCCGCGCGATGCCGGGAACGTCTTGCGGGTCGTTGGCGACGTACACGGCGAGGGACTTCTTGGTCCCCGCCTCGGTCAGGTCGAACCCCGAGCCGTCCGAGAGCGCGACGCGCAGCGCGATCGGGGTCTTTCCCGGCCGGATGATCGTCGAGGGCAGCTGGTCGTACCAGCGCAGCCACCCCGCCTTCGCGAGGTGGAAGATCAGGTGCGGCTCAGAATCGCGCGTCGCTGTCGTCGTAGCCAGGTCGATGAACTTGCCATGACGCGTGGCCAGCGTGATCTCAGCGCCGACCAGGGCCTCGACCGGGGGATCGTACGTCTTGAGCGCCGCGAAGGCGGCGACCGTGACGCGCGTGATCGTCAGGCCCGTCGCCCGCCCGCGGAGGAAGTCGACGAGGCCCTGCACTTCGGGCATCTCCGGCATGGCACCATCCTCGCACGCAGGGCCGACCGTCGATCGGACGGCCCTGCGCCGCGGGCGCCTAAACCCGCCGGAGCAGGCCGACCTTGTCGTACACGTCTGCCAGCGTGCGCCCGGCGACCTCGGAGGCGCGATCGGCGTTCGCGGCCAGCACGCGATCGAGCTCGGCCTTGTCGTCGAGCAGTTCGAGCGCGCGGGCGCGCACCGGTCCGAACTCGCCCACCACAACCTCGGCCAGCCCCTTCTTGAAGTCGCCGTAGCCGCGGCCCGCGTACTCGTCCTCGATCGCGGGGATCTGCCGTCCGGTCAGAGCCGCATAGATCACGAGCAGATTCGAGACGCCGGGCTTGCGGTCACGGTCGTATCGCACCGAGCCTTCGCTGTCGGTCACGGCCCGCATGATCTTCTTCGCCGAGACCGAGGGCTCGTCCAGCAGCCAGAGCACACCGGCATCCGACTCGGCGGACTTCGACATCTTCGCCGTCGGATTCTGCAGGTCGAAGATGCGGGCGGTCTCCTGCTGGATCACCGGCATCGGCACGCGGAAGGTCTGGCCGTATCGCGAGTTGAACCGCTCGGCGAGGTCGCGGGTCAGCTCGACATGCTGCTTCTGGTCGTCGCCGACCGGAACGATGTCGGTCTGGTAGAGCAGGATGTCGGCAGCCATCAGCACCGGGTATGTGAACAGCCCGACCGAGGTCGCATCGGCACCGTATCGCGCCGACTTGTCCTTGAACTGCGTCATGCGCCCGGCCTCACCGAAGCCCGTGATCGTGGAGAGGACCCAGGCGAGCTCGGGGTGGGCAGGTACGTGCGACTGCACGTACAGCGTCGACTTCGACGGCTCGATGCCGGCGGCGATGTACTGGGCGGCGGTGCGGCGGGTCTTCTCGCGCAGCTCAGCCGGATTGTTCGGCTGCGTCAGGGCGTGCAGGTCGACGACCGAGAAGAACGCGTCGTACTCCTCCTGCAGGTCTCGCCACTGCATGAGCGCCCCGATGTAGTTGCCGATCTGGAGGGAGTCGGCCGACGGCTGCATGCCGGAGTACAGGCGGGGTTTGCTCATCCGGCAATTCTACGGGCGACGGATGCCGCGCCCTCTGTCACGGGAGCGCTCAGAGCCCGAGCGAGTAGTCGACGATGACCGGCGCGTGGTCGCTCCAGCGCGTGTCCCACGACGGCGCACGGACGACGCGGTAGTCGGTCACCCGCGCGGCCAGGGCGGAGGTGGCCAGGTGGTAGTCGATGCGCCAGCCGGTGTCGGTGTCGAACGCCTTGCCCCGGCTCGACCACCACGTGTACGGACCGTCGATCTCGCCGTGGAAGGTGCGGCCGACATCGACCCAGCCCAGTCCCAGGCCCACAGAGCCGTCGACGGCCATGACCCGGCCGCCCGCCTCGCCGAGGATCCGATCGAAATAGGCCCGCTCGCGGGGGAGGAACCCGGCCTTCTTGATGTTGCCCGCCCAGTTGCGGATGTCGAACTCGCGGTGCCCCACGTTCAGGTCGCCCGTGATGACGGCGAACGGGGTCGACGATCCGAGCTGCGCCATCCGCACCGTCATCTCGTCGAGGAAGAGCCACTTCACGTTCTGCCGCGGGGTGTCTGCCTCCCCGGTCGGCACGTAGGCGCTGACCACGGTCAGCTGCTCGCCGCCGAGGGCGAAATCCGCCTCGATCCAGCGTCCGGTCAGGTCGACAGAGTCGTCGCCGAGCCCGGGCCGCACGGCGGCGGGTTCGATGCGGCTGGCGACCGCGACACCCGCGCGGCCCTTGGCGAGGGCCTCGTCGTTCACGAGCTGCCAGCCCGGCAGGGCGACCGCGAGGTCGGCGGCTGTGGCCCGCACCTCCTGGAGAGTGAGGATGTCGACGTCTGCGGCATCCAGCCACGCGCCCATGCCGTTTCTCACCGCCGCCCGGATCCCGTTGACGTTGATCGAGGCGAGGCGAACGCGATGGGGCACGATTGCCAGCCTAGTGACGGCTCCTGACATGGCCCCCGACACGGCCTTCAGCCGGGCCGGCGGGCGTCTCGGCGGGCGTCTGGGTGCGCGTTGCCGCCCGCTTCGCCTGCTTCACGTTCGCTCTGGTCGGCAGCGGGAGATCTGGTGCGGACTGCTCGACCTGCGTGAGCTCCTCCTGCGCCGCGCGCACCGAGAGGTCGGCCCGCCACGCGCGGTACCACGGCGCGTCAGCGCGTGCCTCGCGCGCAGTGCGCAGACGCACCTGCGCGGCGACCAGCAGGGCCTGGTGCTCGGCGGCTATCCGCTCCGCCTCGGTGGGCAGCAGCAGCGGAATGTCCTTGTCCTTCGTGGCGACCGCGATCCACGCGGCGGCGACGAGCATGATGATGCCGCTGATCTTGAACCACAGCAGCAGGCCGACGAAGATCGCGAAGGTCGCCAGGAGCGGGTTGGACGGCGTGTAGCTGAGGAGAAGTCCCGCACCGAACTGGAGCACCGTCAGCGCGGCGCCGCCGAGCAGCGCGCCGGGCCAGATGTCGCGCCAGCGCAGCGAGGTGCCGGTGAGGAAGCGGAACATGGCGGCGAGCGCCGCCGAGTTCAACGCGAACGAGACGATGACAGACCCGACGGTGATGCTCGACCTGAGAACGCCGGCATCCAGCTGGATGCCGAGGGCCGTCAGCACGAGCGACAGCAGCCACGAACCCACCCAGCTGAGCGCCGCTCCCACGACCAGCGCGGCGCCGAAGATGATGGCGGCGATGAGGTCCCGCGCCTTGAGCAGCACATAGCTGCGGCGATCGGGGGGAAGCCCGAAGATGTCACGCACCCCGCGTCGGGAGTAGGTCACCCAGCCGATTGCGGTCCAGATGACCGTGACGAGCGCGATGAGGCCGGTCACCCCGAGCACGCCGGTGGTGTCGGAGGCGATCTGCTGCACCTGCTCTGGTTTTATCACGCCCCCGTCGTCGCTGATCAGCCCCGGGATGTAGCTGTTGATGAGGGCGATCATCGCGTTGACCGCTTCGGTGTTCCCGCCGAGCCAGAGACCGGTGATCGCGAAGGCGAGGTAGATCGCCGCGAAGATGGCGAACAGCGCCTGGTAGCTGATTCCGGAGCCCAGCAGGAAGCCGTTGTGCTGCAGGAAGTGCCGCCACACCCGCACCGGGAACCAGGCCATCGTCGCCTTGGTGATCTTCGTCGCCGTCTGTATCGGCTCGTCGAACCGCTCCCGGAACGACTCCTGCGTCGCCTCCCAGCGCTCGCGCAGCGACTCCTCTTCGCGGGCGGCGTGCTCCGCGGCCGCGCGCGCGTCGGGCGCGATCGTCCGCACGCTCTTCTGGCTCACTGTCACAGATTAGCCATCGACGGATGCCGCTGCGTCAGTCTCCGAGGGTGAGGGCTGCTCACGCTCGGAGCGCCGTGGCTAGTGGCCGCGCAGGACCGCCTGCTTGACCTCGGCGATCGCCTTGGTCACCTCGATCCCGCGAGGGCACGCCTCGGTGCAGTTGAAGGTGGTGCGGCAGCGCCACACGCCCTCCTTGTCGTTCAGGATGTCAAGCCGCACGGCGCCGGCGTCGTCGCGCGAGTCGAAGATGAAGCGGTGCGCGTTGACGATCGCGGCGGGTCCGAAGTACTGCCCGTCGGTCCAGAAGACCGGGCACGAAGAGGTGCATGCCGCGCAGAGAATGCACTTGGTGGTGTCGTCGAAGATCTCGCGGTCGGCGATCGACTGGATGCGCTCCTTGCCCTTCTCGGGCGTGGAGTTCGCGATCAGGAAGGGCTGCACTTCGCGGTACGACGCGAAGAACGGCTCCATGTCGACGATGAGATCCTTCTCCAGCGGAAGCCCCTTGATCGCCTCGACGTAGATCGGCTGCGAGATGTCGAGGTCCTTGATCAGGGTCTTGCAGGCGAGCCGGTTGCGGCCGTTGATGCGCATCGCATCGGATCCGCAGATGCCGTGCGCGCATGAGCGGCGGAACGTCAGCGACCCGTCGACCTCCCACTTGATCTTGTGGAGGGCATCCAGCACGCGGTCCGTCGAGTAGAGCTCGACGTCGTAGTCGACCCAGCGCGGCTCGTCGTCCAGCTCGGGATCGAAGCGCCGGATGATGAACGTGACCAGGAAGGACTGGATGCCGGTCTCGGCCGCCGGGTCGATTCCCGCATCCGCTGCCGCATCCGCTTTCTCCACCAGAGTCGAGGCCATCCCTAGTACTTCCTCTCCATCGGCTGATACCGCGTGATGACCACGGGCTTCCAGTCGAGCCTGATGTGGTCGTCTGAGTTCGACGAGCCGGCATCGCCCGACAGGTAGGCCATCGTGTGCTTCATGTAGACCTCGTCGTCGCGCTGGGGGTAGTCGTCGCGCATGTGCCCGCCGCGGCTCTCCTTGCGGTTGCGCGCCGTGACGACGACGACCTCGGCGATGTCGAGCAGGAACCCGAGCTCGACGGCTTCGAGCAGGTCGGTGTTGTACCGCTTGCCCTTGTCGTCGACGTGGATGTTCTTGAACCGCTCGCGCAGCTCCTCGATGACGCCCAGCACGTGGGTCAGGGACTCGTCGGTGCGGAACACCTGCGCGCCCTTGTCCATCTCCTCCTGCAGCGTCTTGCGGAGTGTGGCGATGCGCTCGGTGCCGGCGCCGGCCCGCAGTCCCTCGATGAGCCCGCGCACCTCGGCGGCAGGGTCGTCGGGCAGCGGCACGAACTCGGCGGTCCTGACATACTCCACCGCGTTGCGCCCGGCACGCTTGCCGAAGACGTTGATGTCCAGGAGCGAATTGGTGCCGAGGCGGTTCGAGCCGTGCACCGAGACGCAGGCGCATTCTCCGGCCGCGTAGAGGCCCGGGACGACGGTGGTGTTGTTCGAGAGCACCTGTGCGTCATTGTTGGTCGGGATGCCCCCCATCGCATAGTGCGCGGTGGGCATGACCGGCACCGGTTCGACGACCGGATCGACGCCGAGGTAGGTGCGCGCGAACTCGGTGATGTCGGGGAGCTTGGTCTCGAGCACTTCTGCGCCCAGGTGCGTGCAGTCCAGCAGCACGTAGTCGCGGTGGGGCCCGGCGCCCCGGCCCTCGGCGACCTCCTGCTGCATGCAGCGGCTGACGATGTCACGCGGTGCCAGATCCTTGATCGTCGGGGCGTAGCGTTCCATGAAGCGTTCGCCGCTCGCGTTTCGCAGGATCGCCCCTTCACCGCGCGCACCTTCGGTGAGCAGGATGCCGAGGCCGGCGAGGCCGGTCGGGTGGAACTGGAAGAACTCCATGTCCTCCAGCGGAAGCCCTTTTCGCCAGACGATGCCGACGCCGTCGCCGGTCAGGGTGTGCGCGTTGGAGGTCGTCTTGTAGATCTTGCCGAAGCCTCCGGTCGCGAAGATCACAGCCTTGGACTGGAAGACGTGCAGGTCTCCGGTGGCCAGTTCGTAGGCGACGACCCCGGCGACCTGCGTGCTGCCGTCATCGGCCTTCACGGTGATGAGGTCGAGCACGTAGAACTCGTTGAAGAAGTTGATGCCCAGGCGGACGCAGTTCTGGAAGAGCGTCTGCAGGATCATGTGCCCGGTGCGGTCGGCTGCGTAGCAGGCCCGCCGGACGGGGGTCTTGCCGTGGTCGGCGGTGTGACCGCCGAAGCGACGCTGGTCGATCTTGCCCTCGGGGGTGCGGTTGAACGGCAGGCCCATGTTCTCGAGGTCGATGACCGCGTCGATCGCCTCTTTCGCGAGGATCTCGGCGGCATCCTGGTCCACGAGGTAGTCGCCGCCCTTGACCGTGTCGAACGTGTGCCACTCCCACGAGTCCTCTTCGACGTTCGCCAGTGCCGCCGCCATGCCGCCCTGAGCCGCACCGGTGTGCGACCGGGTCGGGTAGAGCTTCGAGATCACCGCGGTCTTGGCGCCAGGTCCCGCCTCGATCGCCGCGCGCATGCCGGCGCCGCCGGCGCCCACGATGACGATGTCGAACTGGTGGTAGTGGACGCCGTCCTTGACGACGGAGCCTTCGGTCTGGGTGCTCACAGGTGGAATGCCTTCGTTCTCTGCGTCGTCGCGGTCTCGTCGGTCGTGCCCGGCCTCACTGGGCGGCGCACAGCTCGATCAGGAAGTCGGTCGTGCTGCTCTCGATCCCGAGGCACGGGTCGAACGTGAAGACCACCAGCGTGCCGAGGAGGATGAGGAACCCCGCGGCGAGCCCGATCGCCCACACCAGCACGCGACGCACCTGGGGGTGGGTGATGTAGTCGTTCGTGATCGTGCGCATGCCGTTGGCGCCGTGGATCAGTGCGAGCCAGAGCATCAGCACGTCCCACCACTGCCAGAACGGCGAGGCGTACTTGCCGGCGACGAACGCGAAGTCGATGCCTCGGATGCCTTCGCCGACAATCAGGTTGACGAACAGGTGGCCGAAGATCAGGATCACCAGGAACACGCCCGAGACGCGCATGTAGATCCAGCCCCACTTCTCGAGGTTAGGACCCGAGCGGCGGACGGTGGTGTGGGGGGAGCGGGGATCGGCGATCGCGGTCATCAGCTGCCCCCTCCCGTCGCGAAGGCGAGCATCAGATGACGTGGCGCGAATCCGGCCATGGTCACCGCCCACAGTCCGAGCACGCCCCACCACAGCTGTCGCTGGTGGCGTGTGGCCCACGGCCAGAGGTCGATCGCGATGATGCGCAGTCCGTTGTATGCGTGGTAGGCGATCCCGGCGACCAGGACGACTTCGCCCAGCGCCATGATCGGGTTCTTGTACGTGCCGATCACCGCGTCATACGCCTCGGGCGCGACGCGGATGAGCGCGGTGTCGAGAACGTGCACGAGCAGGAAGAAGAAGATGGCCACACCGGTGATGCGGTGCAGCACCCACGACCACATGCCTTCGTTGCCGCGATAGAGAGTCCCGCGGGGGACCTTCGAAGTGGTCTCCGACACCGACGGTGTCAAGCGTGTGTCAGCGGACACGGTCGTCCTCCCTGGTCGGTGCGAGGTCGTCACCCGTCTGCGCAGACGATGCGCGGGCGCCCGACCATCCTAGAACGGCGAAAGGCGCAGCGGCGACTGGGGACCGCAGAACTGTCTCGACATCGAGAGAAAACGGTGCACACGTCCGACACATGGGCGAAATGCGCCAGATCGCGGCCCCGGATACGCTGACCGCATGCCTGAGCCCATCAAGGACTTCTACGCCGTCATCCCCGCCGGCGGCATCGGCAGCCGGCTCTGGCCACTGTCCCGCGCCGACGCGCCCAAGTTCCTGCATGATCTCACCGGCTCCGGCCACTCGCTCCTGCGCGACACATGGGACCGCCTGGAGTCCCTGTCCGGCCCCGACCGCATCGCGGTGGTCACCGGACGCGCGCATCGTGCGGCCGTCGAGAAGGAACTGCCGGCGATCGCCGACAAGAACGTGTTCCTCGAATCGGAACCGCGCGACTCTGCTGCCGCGATCGGCCTGGCCGCCGCGATCCTTTCGCGCCGCGAACCCGACGTCATCATCGGGTCCTTCGCCGCCGACCATGTCATCCGCGGCACGCAGGTCTTCGACTGGGCCGTGCAGCAGGCCGTGGCGGTCGCTCGCGAGGGCTATATCTGCACGATCGGCATCCCGCCCACCGAGCCCGCAATCGGCTTCGGCTACATGAAGAAGGCCGGCGAGATGGTCGTCGCCGGTGCGCCCGAGGCCGCACTCGTCGAGCGTTTCGTCGAGAAGCCCGACCTCGACACAGCCAAGGAGTACCTCGCCGACCGCTCGTACCTCTGGAACGCCGGCATGTTCATCTCGCGCGCCGATGTGCTGCTGGGCGAGATCGCCGAGAACGAGCCGCACCTCTACGCGGGGCTGATGGACCTCGCCGAGGTCTGGGACGACCGCGACGCGCGCGGGCCCGTCGTCGACCGGGTATGGCCCACGATCACCAAGATCGCGATCGACTACGCCGTCGCCGAGCCGGCCGCGGCGAAGGGGCGCCTCGCCGTGATCCCCGGCCACTTCGATTGGGACGATGTCGGCGACTTCGCGAGCCTCGCCAAGCTGAACTCGCACGGCCGCAACGACCTGGCGATCCTCGGTGAGAACGCGCGAGTCCTCGCCGACGCGTCCAGCGGCATCGTCGTCTCGCAGACCAACCGCGTGATCAGCGTGATCGGCGTGAAGGACATCGTGATCGTCGACACGGAAGATGCCCTGCTGGTGACGACGAGCGAGCATGCGCAGCGTGTGAAGGGCGTCGTCGACGCGCTCAAGCTCACGGGGCGCGGCGACGTCCTGTGAGCCGACGACTCTGAGGAGCCGCAGTCGCGCGCGGCGCGGCATCCGGTTCCCGCGTGTTGCGTCTTTGTAACCATTGGCGCCCAGCGGCGGTTGCGGTATGCAACCGCGGCGTCACAGTCGGTAACTTGGCATCGTCACCCGCGAAGTCCGCGGGGCACCTTTTATGGAGGCGTGAGTTGACAATCTCTACCACCAAGAAGTTCGTCGGTGTCGTTGCCGCCGCCGGACTGCTCGTAGCCCTTGCCGGCTGCGGGTCGGCACCCGAGCCGGCCACCAGTGAATCCTCCGCCGCGGGCAGCGCAATCGACGGCTTCAAACCGTGCATGGTCTCCGACGCCGGCGGGTTCGACGACAAGTCGTTCAACCAGCTCGGATTCGAAGGTCTCGAGGCTGCATCCGAAGAGCTGGGCGTCGAGTACGTCGCCGTCCAGTCCGACTCGGAGGCGGACTTCGCACCGAACATCACGAGCCTCATCGACCAGAACTGCACGCTCATCATCACGGTGGGCTTCGCACTCGCGTCGGCCGCCGGTGAGGCCGCCATCGCGAACCCCGACATCGAGTTCGTCTCGATCGACGACGTGGTGGACAACGACTTCGACGGCACGACGGACGCACCGAACATCAAGCCGATCATCTTCGACACCGCGCAGGCGGCGTTCCTGGCCGGCTACGCGTCGGCTTCGTACTCGACGGCCAAGAAGGTCGGCACGTTCGGTGGAATGAACTTCCCGACCGTCTCGATCTTCATGGACGGCTTCGCCCAGGGCGTCGAGTACTGGAACACCGAGAAGAGCGACACCGTCGAGGTCCTCGGCTGGGACCGCGTTGCTCAGGATGGTGTCTTCACCGGTGGGTTCGCCGCCAACCAGGACGCGATCAACGCCGCACAGGGTCTGGTCGACCAGGGCGTCGACGTGCTGCTGCCCGTCGGTGGCCCGATCTACCAGAGCGCCGCATCCGTGATCCGCGACTCCGGTCGTGAGATCGCGCTGCTCGGTGTCGACGCCGACGTGTACGAGACCGACCCGTCCGTCGCCGACCTGCTGCTCACCTCGATCCGCAAGGCGATCGACGTGGGTGTCCAGGAGGCCGTGCTGGCAGCCGGCGTGGGCGAATTCGACCCGGCGCCGTTCATCGGCATTCTCGAGAACGACGGCGTGGCGCTTGCGCCGTTCCACGACTTCGAGTCGAAGGTCTCGCCCGACCTGCAGGCCGAGCTGGACGCGATCCAGGCCGGCATCATCGACGGGTCCATCCCCGTCGAGTCCTACCTCGCGGGCTAGCCCCGCAGCACGACAGGGAGGCTGGGCGACCAGCCTCCCTGTTTGTGTTTTCCCGCGCGCCCGAGCGCACCCACTTACTAGGATCTGGATCATGAAGCTCGAACTTCGCGGGATCACCAAGCGGTTCGGCAGCCTCGTCGCCAACGACCACATCGATCTCGTTGTCGAACCCGGCGAGATCCACTGCCTCCTCGGCGAGAACGGTGCAGGCAAGTCGACTCTGATGAACGTTCTGTACGGGCTGTACCGCGCGGACGACGGCGTCATCCTGCTGGATGACATCGTGCAGAACTTCCAAGGCCCTGGCGACGCGATGCGCGCCGGCATCGGCATGGTCCATCAGCACTTCATGCTGATCCCCGTCTTCACGGTCGCCGAGAACGTCATGCTCGGCCACGAGGCGACCAAGGCCGGCGGCATCCTGGACTTGAACGCCGCGCGCGAGCGGGTCAATGAGATCTCCGCCCGCTTCGGATTCCACGTCGACCCGGATGCCCTGGTGGAGGATCTCCCCGTCGGAGTCCAGCAGCGGGTCGAGATCATCAAGGCGCTCTCGCGCGACGCCCGGGTGCTGGTCTTCGACGAGCCCACCGCGGTCCTGACCCCTCAGGAGACCGACGAGCTGATGGGCACGATGCGCCAGCTCAAGGAGTCGGGCACTTCGATCGTCTTCATCACCCACAAGCTGCGCGAGGTTCGCGAAGTCGCCGACCGCATCACCGTCATCCGGCTCGGCAAGGTCGTCGGCGAGGCCTCGCCGACCGCGACGAACGCGGAGCTCGCGGAGCTCATGGTCGGGCGTGCGGTCGAGTTGAAGGTCCACAAGGACGAGCCGAAGCTGGGAGAGCGCTCGCTCATCGTGGAGGGCCTGTCGGTCATCGACTCCAAGGATCAGATCGTCGTCAATGACGTCAGCTTCGACGTGCGCGCCGGCGAGATCGTCGCGGTCGCGGGCGTGCAGGGCAACGGCCAGACCGAGCTGACCGAGGCGCTCGTCGGCCTCGAGCAGCATGTGCGAGGCTCGATCACGCTGAACGGGGAGCAGCTCGTCGGTGCGAGCGTGCGTCGCATCCTCGACGAGGGCGTCGGGTTCGTGCCCGAAGACCGCCAGGAGCACGGGCTGGTGGGAAAGATGTCGATCGCCGAGAACCTCGTGCTCGACCGCACGAACGGGCCACCCTTCGTGCGCGCCGGAAGCCTGCGCCTCGGCTACATCGCCGAGTTCGCCGCGCAGAAATTCACCGAGTTCGACGTGCGCGGACCGGGGATCGATGCTCCGGTCGGAACCCTCTCCGGCGGCAACCAGCAGAAGGTCGTGCTGGCCCGCGAGCTCAGCCGTGAGCTGTCGCTCCTGGTCGCCGCCCAGCCCACCCGCGGCGTCGATGTGGGCTCGATCGAGTTCATCCACAAGCGCATCGTCGAGACGCGGGATGCCGGCATCCCGGTGATCGTGGTCTCCACCGAGCTCGACGAGGTGACGGCGCTCGCCGACCGCATCATCGTGATGTACCGCGGCCGCATCATCGGGATCGTGCCCGGCAACACCCCGCGCGGAGTGCTGGGCCTCATGATGGCCGGCGAGGTTCCGTCCGACCAGGGAGTCGCGGCGTGAGCGAGGACCTGACCGGCGGAGCGGCGATCACGACCGGCACGCCCGCACCGACGCCGCCGGCGCAGCCGTCGAAATGGCATGACACGTTCCTGAAGATCACGCAGGGCAACGCGATCATCTCGGTGCTCGCGGTGCTGCTCGCCCTCATCGTCGGCGGCATCATGATCGCCTTCACCGACGAAGACGTGCAGGCGGCCGCGGAATACTTCTTCGCGCGCCCGATGGACATGATCGCGGCCGTCTGGGACGCCGTCTTCGGCGCCTACAGCGCACTGTTCCAGGGCTCGATCTACAACTTCGGCGCACCGACCTTCGCGCGCGGCATCCGGCCGCTGACCGAGACGCTCACCTTCGCCACCCCGCTGATCGCGGCGGGACTGGGTGTGGCTCTCGCCTTCCGCATCGGCATGTTCAACATCGGCGGCCGCGGGCAGATGCTGATGGCCTCCGCCGCGGCAGGCTGGGTGGCATTCTCGCTCGATCTGCCGTGGGGCCTGCACATGATCGTCGCCCTGCTGGCGGGCCTCGTGGCCGGTGCGCTGTGGGCGGGCATCGCGGGCGCGCTGAAGGCGTGGACCGGGGCGCACGAGGTGATCGTCACGATCATGCTCAACTACATCGCGTTCTATCTCGTCTCGTGGATGCTGCGCACGCCGGGCCTGCTGCAGGCGCCGGGCTCGAGCAACCCGAAGACGCCGCCGATGAAGGACACCGCGGTCTTCCCGAACCTGTTCGGTCCGCAGTACAACCTGCACTTCGGGTTCATCCTGGTGATCATCGCGACGATCGTGGTGTGGTGGATCCTCAGCCGCTCGAGCCTCGGATTCAAATTCCGCGCGGTCGGCGAGAACCCGCATGCGGCGCGCGTGGCCGGAATCAACGTCAAGAGCATGTACATCATCGGGATGCTGATCGCCGGGGCCCTGGTCGGTCTGGCGGGCGTCAACCAGGTGCTCGGTACGATCACGACCGGCTTCTCGGCCGACATCGACGCCGGGATCGGGTTCGACGCGATCACGGTCGCTCTGCTCGGTCGCTCCACGCCATGGGGGACGTTCGCGGCCGGCATCCTGTTCGGCGCGTTCAAGGCCGGCGGCTTCGCGATGCAGGCAGCCGAGGGCGTGCCGATCGAGATCATCACGGTCGTGCAGGCGCTCATCGTGCTGTTCATCGCCGCGCCCCCGCTGGTGCGCACGATCTTCTTCCTCCCCTCGCCGGAGCGCGACCAGCGCCGGCGTGAGAAAGCCCGTCAGAAGCAGCTCAAGGCCGAGGCGGGGGCGGTGGCGAAGTGACCCTCACCGCAGACGGCGCGATCGCCGCCGAGACTCCGGCCAGGGCCGACGTGCGCAGCTGGAAGGCGCCCATTGCGCTCGCGGTCTTCACCGTGCTCTACGGCCTGCTCATGCTCGCCGCCCCGAGAACCGGAGTCACGACCTTCCGCATCTCGACGCAGTCCGACGCGCTCCAGCTGCCGGAGATCGTCGCCCCGGTCGTGGCCACCATCTGGGTGGTCTTCGGGCTCCTCGTGCTGCTGACGATCTTCGCCGCCGTCCTGACCCGCGGCTACAAGCGCACTCCGCTGTGGCTGATTTCGGCGTACATCATCATCGCGATCGTAGGATTCCTGACCTGGGCGGCGGCCGGTGCGACGATTCCGGTCGCCGGACTGCTCGCCGGCGCCGTGGCCCTGGCCATCCCGCTCATCTACGGCGCACTGGCCGGTGTGATCGGCGAGCGCGCAGGCGTTGTGAACATCGCGATCGAGGGGCAGCTGCTGGCCGGTGCGTTCAGCGCCGCGGTCGTGGCCACCCTCACGGGGCAGCCTCTGCTCGGCCTGGTCGCGGCGATGTTCGCGGGTGTTCTGGTCGCGTCCGTGCTGGCCGCGTTCGCGATCAAGTACCTGGTCGATCAGGTGATCATCGGCGTCGTGCTGAACGTGCTGGTGATCGGCCTGACCAGCTTCTTCTACTCGCAGGTGCTGCAGCCGAACCAGGCGCTGCTGAACTCGCCGCCGCGATTCGACCGCATCCCGATCCCGATCCTCAGCGAGATCCCGATTCTCGGGCCGGTGCTGTTCCGCCAGACGATCATCGTGTACCTGATGTACATCGCAGTGGCGGCGGTCTGGTTCGGGATGTTCCGGACGCGCTGGGGCCTGCGCCTGCGCGCCGTCGGCGAGCACCCGCAGGCCGCGGACACGGTGGGCATCAAGGTCAACGCGACCCGATTCTGGAACGTGCTGCTTGCCGGGGCGATCGCCGGCCTCGGCGGCACGGTCTTCACGATCGGCAACGGCATCGCCTTCAACAAGGAGATGACCGCCGGTGCGGGCTTCATCGCGCTGGCCGCCGTGATCTTCGGCCAGTGGGACCCGTTCAAGGCGACCCTGGCGGCGCTGCTGTTCGGGTTCTCGTCGAGCCTGCAGAACACCCTGAGCGTCATCGGGTCTCCGGTGCCCAGCGAATTCATGCTGATGCTGCCGTACCTCGTGACGATCTTCGTCGTCGCCGGAGTCGTCGGACGATCGCGCGCGCCCGCGGCCGACGGGCTCCCGTACATCAAGGGGTGAACGAATCCGCCTCGCCCGCGGCTGCCTGCGCGGCATCCGCTCCTGAATCGCCCTGACGCATCGGAGGACGCGCTGTGACCGACATCGACTGGGACGAGCTGCGCGCTGCGGCGACCGCCGCGAAGGAACTCGCCTACGTGCCCTACTCGCGGTTCAAGGTGGGCGCGGCGGCCCTCGTCTCGGACGGACGCATCGTCTCGGGCTGCAACATCGAGAACGCCTCCTACGGCGTCACGCTGTGCGCGGAGTGCTCGCTGGTGAGCGACCTGTTCATGTCGGGCGGAGGCAAGCTCGTCGCATTCGTGTGCGTGGACGGCCAGGGCCGCACCCTCATGCCGTGCGGGCGGTGCCGCCAGCTGCTGTACGAACACGCGATTCCCGGCATGCTGCTGGAGACCGTGTCCGGCATCCGCACGATCGACGAGGTCCTTCCCGACGCCTTCGGCCCGCGGGAGCTCGAAGAGGCGTCCAGATGAGCAGGTCGGCGGCCTCTTCGAACGGCGCGGTCGAGCCGTTCGACGCGGTGGATGTCATCCGCGCGAAGCGCGATGGCGGCGTCGTGCCGGAGGACGCGCTGCGGTGGATGGTCGATGCGTACACGCGCGGCTACGTCGCCGACTCGCAGATGGCGGCATTCGCGATGGCCGTGCTGCTGAACGGCATGGACCGTTCCGAGATCCGCGTGATGACCGACGCGATGATCGCCTCGGGGGAGCGGATGAGCTTCGCCGGCCTGGGCAAGCCGACGGTCGACAAGCATTCGACCGGAGGGGTGGGCGACAAGATCACCCTCCCGCTCGCACCGCTCGTGGCTGCGTTCGGCGTCGCCGTGCCGCAGCTGTCGGGTCGTGGCCTCGGTCACACCGGCGGCACGCTCGACAAGCTCGAGTCGATCCCGGGGTGGCGCGCCGCCCTCTCGAACGACGAGATGTTCGCGCAGCTGCGCGAGGTCGGCGCCGTGATCTGCGCGGCAGGGTCGGGCCTCGCCCCGGCCGACAAGAAGCTCTACGCGCTGCGGGATGTCACCGGCACCGTCGAGGCGATCCCGCTCATCGCCTCGAGCATCATGTCCAAGAAGATCGCCGAGGGCACCGACTCGCTCGTGCTCGACGTCAAGTTCGGCTCCGGCGCGTTCATGCGCGACGTGGACCGCGCGCGCGAGCTGGCCCGCACGATGGTGGCGCTCGGCACCGACTCCGGCGTCGCGACCACCGCGCTGCTGACCGACATGAACACGCCGCTCGGCCTCGCGATCGGCAATGCCAACGAGGTGCGCGAATCCGTAGAGGTGCTCGCCGGCGGCGGCCCCGCGGACATCGTCGAGCTCACGATCGCCCTCGCCCGCGAAATGCTCGCGCTGGCAGGGCTCCCCGACGCCGACGTCGAGGCGGCGCTGCGCGACGGACGCGCGATGGACGCCTGGCGCGCGATGATCGCCGCGCAGGACGGGGACCCGGATGCCGCCCTCCCGGTCGCGCGGGAGACCCATACGGTCACGGCCACGCAGACCGGCGTGCTCACGCGCATGGATGCGCTGCCGTTCGGCGTCGCCGCCTGGCGTCTGGGTGCCGGACGCGCCCGCGCGCAGGACCCCGTGATCCACGCCGCGGGCATCGACCTGCACGTCAAGCCCGGCGCTGCCATAGCCGCCGGACAGCCGCTGTTCACCTTGCTCGCCGATGATGGGTCGCGCTTCGCGCGCGCTCTGGAGGCGCTCGAGGGTGCCTGGGAGATCGGGCCGGAAACCCCGACGGCCCACCCGCTCGTCCTCGAACGGATCACGGCCTGAGGCTGCGGCATCCGTTCACGATCCACCGATAGACCACGATTCGAACCGCGCGGGCGATGGTCCCGCGCTGAGGAGACCGACATGCCGATCGACCAGCACGGCGACACCACACTGCAGGGCCTTTCGATCCGGGGCCTGCCCAAGGTGTCGCTGCACGACCACCTCGACGGCGGTGTGCGCCCCCAGACGATCATCGAGCTCGGTGATGCGGTGGGGCTCGACCTGCCCGAGAGCGACGGCGACGCCCTCGCGGACTGGTTCGCCCGGAAGAGCGACTCGGGCTCGCTGGTCGAGTACCTGAAGACCTTCGACCTCACTACGGCCGTCATGCAGACCACCGAGGGACTCACCCGGGTCGCGCGTGAATTCGTCGAGGACCTCGCCGCGGACGGCGTGATCTACGGCGAGGTGCGCTGGGCCCCCGAGCAGCACCTGAGCCGGGGACTCAGCCTCGACGAGGTCGTCGAGGCCGTGCAGACCGGCATCGAGGAGGGCGAGGAGGCGGTCGAGCGGTCGGGTCGCGACATCCGTGTCGGACAGCTGATCACCGCGATGCGGCACACCGACCGGTCGCTCGAGATCGCCGAGCTCGCCGTCGCGTGGCGCGACCGCGGGGCGGTCGGCTTCGACATCGCCGGGCCCGAGGACGGCTTCCCGCCCTCGCGCCACAAGGTTGCTTTCGATTACCTCGCGTCGGAGTTCTTCCCCGCGACCGTGCACGCCGGCGAAGCCGCGGGGCTGGACTCGATCCGCTCGGCGCTCATCGACGGCCGCGCGATCCGTCTCGGGCACGGGGTGCGCATCGCGGAGGACCTGGAGGTCATCTCCCGCGCCGGCGAAGAGGTGCTCGTCCAGTTCGGCGACCTGGCGCGCTGGGTGCGCGACCGCGAGATCACCCTCGAGCTGTCGCCGTCCTCGAACCTGCAGACCGGCGCGATCTCTGCCTGGGGCGAGGAGCTGGCCGACCACCCGTTCGACCTGCTCTACCAGCTCGGGTTCTCCGTGACCGTGAACGTCGACAACCGCACGATGAGCCGCACGTCGCTCACGCGCGAACTCGCACTGCTGGTCGAGACGTTCGACTACGACCTCGACGACCTCGAGACCTTCCAGCTCAATGCCGCCGCCGGAGCCTTCCTGCCGCTCGAGGAGCGCGAAGAGCTCATCGAGCTGATCGCCGAGGGATTCGAGCGGTAGCTGCTCGGGGCCGCTGTCCGGCAGTCGGTGAGCCCGTGTCCGTGTGTCTGGAATTCGGTCCCTGATCGCGCCTGTGCGCGCCATTTTCCAGACACGAGCCGGCGCGGAGGCGAGTCAAACCTGAGCGCGTCAAAGCCTGCTTTCCGGTGGCGCTGGCAGCGGGCTCCGCCACCCGCCGGGCTACGCGAGCTCGGCCTGGCGGGCGGCCACGATGGCCTCGATCCGCGGGAAGAGCGGATGGTCGTGCTCGAGGCCGGTGACGGATGCCGTGACGGATGCCGCATCCCGGTCACGCAGCATCCTCTGCAGGTCGACGGACTCGGCGTCCTCCGAGTCGTCGAAGGCGAGTGCCGCACCCATCGCCGCGACGAGCGCATCGACGGAGAGGCCGCGCTCGGCTGCCTCGGCAGCGGGGCCGACGAAGCGCTCATGGCGGGAGAGCTTGCGCAGCGGCTGCCGCCCCACGCGCCACACGGTGTCGGGGAGGGCGGGATTGCGGAAGCGGCGCAGGATCGTCGCTCGGTAGGTGGCCAGGTCAGCGGGATCGAGCCCGTGCTTGGCGACCAGCAGGGCGGAGGTCTCCTCGAGGGCGGCCCCCACCCGGTTCGCGATGCCGGCATCGGACAGCGCGCCCGAGATCGTCTCGATCCCGGCGACCGCGCCGAAGTACGCGGTTGCGGCGTGGCCGGTGTTCACGGTGAAGAGCTTTCGCTCGATGTACGGCGCGAGGTCGTCGACGAAGTGCGCACCCGGGATGTTCGGCGGGTCCTCGCCGAACGGCGGGCGCTCGATCGCCCACTCGTAGAAGGGCTCCACCGTGACGTCGACGCCACCGCCCTCGGGCTGGGCGGGGACGATCCGGTCGACGGCGGTGTTGGCGAACACGGCGCGTCCGGCCAGCGCGTCCCATGCGACGCCGGCGAGCGCGACGATCTCGTCACGCAGCACGTCGGTCGCGTTGATGGCGTTCTCGCAGGCCATGACCTGAAGCGGGGGAGAGGACGGGTCGCGCAGGGCGAGCCCCGCGACGATGTGCGGGGCGACGAACTTGAGTACCGTCGGGCCGACCGCCGTGGTGACCACGTTCGCGCCGGCGATCTGCTCGATCACCTCGTCGGGGTGGGTGGCGCTGTTGATCGCCCGGAAGCCGGTGACGACCGTGTCGCGACTCTCAATGGGGCTTCGCCCCACACCCCCGGCTTGCTGACGCTCGCCGCCCTCGCCGACCTCGTGCACGGTGTACTCGGAGACGCCGTTGATGGCATCGACGAGCGGCGCGGCGACATCGGAGAACACGAGTTCGTAGCCGCCTTCGTGGAGCAGGAGCCCGACGAAGCCGCGTCCGATGTTGCCCGCGCCGAAGTGGACCGCCTTCATCAGACGCCCGCAGCCGAGACCATGCCGAAGAGCTCCTCAGCGGTCCGCGCCCGCTTGAGGTTCTCGATCTCGTCCTCGTCGGAGAAGAGGATCGCGATCTGCGACAGGATCTCGAGGTGCTCGTCGCCCTTGCCGGCGATGCCCACGACGAAGGTCACCGGCTCCCCGCCCCAGTCGACGCCGCCGTCGTAGCGGACGACCGAGAGCGCGGAATCGAGGATCGCGGCCTTGGTCTCGTTCGTGCCGTGCGGGATCGCGAGCTCGTTGCCCATGTAGGTGGACACCGTCTCCTCGCGCTGCCGCATCGCGTCGAAGTAGGCGTCGGTCACTGCGCCGGCGGCCTCGAGGATGTCGGCGGCCTCCTTCATCGCCTCCTCGCGCGTTGCGCTGCCGGAGTGGATCCGGACCTGGCCGAGGCTCAGGACGTCATGTGCCATGATTTTTCCTTTCTTGTCGATCGGATGCGGGGGGTGAAGGCTGTGGAGCCGGGGGTGTCGCGCCGCCCGACTCCACAGCGGCATCAGGACCTCGTGCTACGCACCATCCTGGTGCTGGTCGCGAACCAGTTCCACGACCTCGTCGTACCGCGGCGAGTTCATGAAGTTGTCGACCGACACATGGATCGCGTCGGGCGACTGGTGCCGCGCACGATCCGTGAGCTGGTTCTGCGTGATGACGAGGTCGGCGGTGCCGTCCAGAGCGGCGACCGCCTTGTTGAGGACGGTGACGTCATCGATGCCCGCCTTCTTGATCTTGTTGCGCAGGACGCTCGCGCCCATCGCCGACGAACCCATGCCCGCGTCGCACGCGAAGACGATGTTCTTGATCTGGCGCTCTGTCATGACGGAGGGGTCGATCCCGCCGCCGGCCGACGTGGCCGCGCCACCGCGGAGGCCGCCGAGCGCGTCGGAGGACTTGCCCTTGGCCGCCTCGGTCTGCGTGATGGCGGCGCCGAACGCGTCATCCGTGGCGGCCATCGCCTCGAGATCGCGCTTGCGGGAGGCCCGCAGGATGATCGCCGTCAGCACGAACGTGACCGCCGCGGCGAGGACCACCGAGAGGATGACCGCGAAGTACGAGCCGTTCGCGGTCTGGGCGAGCACCGCGATGATGCTGCCTGGCGCAGCCGGAGCGCGCAGCGCGCCGCCGAGGAGCATGTTGGTGGTGACGCCGGTCGCACCGCCCGCGATGAGGGCCAGGATCACCATCGGCTTCATGAGCGCGTAGGGGAAGTACACCTCGTGGATCCCGCCGAAGAACTGGATCACGGCCGCGCCCGGAGCCGACGCGCGAGCCGCGCCGATGCCGAAGAATGTGAACGCGAGCAGCAGGCCGACACCGGGGCCGGGGTTGGCCTCGAGGAGGAAGAGGATCGAGGAGCCCGTCTCTGCCGACTCCTGGATGCCGAGCGGCGTCAGCACGCCGTGGTTGATGGCGTTGTTGAGGAACAGCACCTTGGCCGGCTCGATGATGATGCTGGTCAGCGGCAGGAGGTTCATCGACACCAGCCAGCTCACCGCGTTGGAGAGCACCAGCATGAGTCCGTTGACCAGGAACGCGATGGGATAGAAGCCCACCACGGCCATGACGAAGCCCCAGATGCCGGCCGAGAACATGTTGACGAGCATCTCGAAGCCCGCCTTGATCTTGCCCTCCCACAGACTGTCGAGCCACTTCATCGTGTAGGCCGCCAGCGGAGCCATGATCATCGCGCCGATGAACATGTGCACCTGTCCGAGGGGCGCCTCGCCCTCCGGCAGCGTCGCGTTGAACTGCGCGATCAGCAGATCCGACCCGGCGATGGCGCCCATGACGGCGATGGAGGCGACGACGCCGCCGCGGATGCCGTACACGATGTTGCCGCCCGTGTAGGCGATGATGATCGGCAGCAGGTAGTGGATGAACGGGCCGACGATTGTCGCGAGATCGGCGTTGGGGGTCCATCCGACCTCGATGAAGAACGCCGTGAAGATGCCCCACGCGATGAGCGCGGGGATGTTCGGCATGATCATGCCGGACAGGAACGTGCCGAAGCGCTGGACTCCGACCCGGACCTTGCTCCCACCAGTGGTGGGCGTAGACGCCGTAGTCATGGCTGTGTCACTTTCTGTTGGGTTTCGCTGAGGGTCGTGGTGGTGGTTGCGGCGGCGCGCGCCGCCGCTCTTGCAGAGGCCGCGCCGTTCGCGGCCAGGGCTGCCTCGGCGATGACTCGGGCATCATCGAGGGAGTATTCGAGCAGTGATGCCCGCACGTCGGCGAGCGCAGTGGGTGCCATCGACAGGCTGGTGGCCCCGAGGCCCACCAGCACGACGGCCAGCAGCGGGTCCGCCGCCGCTTCGCCGCAGATCCCGACCGGCTTGCCCAGAGTGCGTCCCGCGTCGCCGACCTCGCGGATGAGGCGGAGCACCGCGGGGTGCCACGGATCCTGGAACGCGGCGACCGAGCCGAGGAGCCGGTCCGCGGCCAGCGTGTACTGGGTCAGGTCGTTGGTCCCGATCGAGGCGAAGTCGGCGTCGACGAGGATGCGGTCCGCCAGCAGCGCCGAGGAGGGGACCTCGACCATGACGCCGGCGGTCCTGATGCCGTAGTCGCGGGCGATCTCGGTGAAATACTCGGTCTCCTCGACGGTGGCCACCATGGGGGCCATCACCCAGAGGTCGGCTGCTGTCCCGAGAGCGGCGACGGCGGCATCCGCCTCGGCGAGCGCTGTCAGCTGCTCGCGCAGGATGTCCTCGCTCGCGCGGAGCGCCCGGATGCCGCGCAGGCCCAGGGCCGGGTTCTCCTCGTGCGCATCGTTGAGGAAGGAGAGCGGCTTGTCGGCTCCCGCGTCGAGCACGCGCACGACGACCTTCTTGCCGGGGAACGCCGACAGCAGCCGGATGTACGACTCCCGCTGCTGCTGGACCGTCGGTGCCTGGCTGGCGCTGAGGAACAGGAACTCGGTGCGGAACAGGCCGACACCCTCCGCGCCGAGCGCGACGGCCTCCGCGGCGTCCTCCGGCTTTCCGAGATTCGCCAGCAACGGCACCGGGGTGCCGTCGTTCAGGGCTCCCGGTGTGATCGGGGCCGATGCCGCCGATGCCCGGGCGTCGGCGCGGTTCTGCGCACGTTCGAGCTCCTCGGGCGTCGGCTGGGTCGTCACGACGCCGGCTGCGGCATCCACGATCACCATCTCGCCCTCGACCAGATCCTTCGCCGACACCGCTCCCACGACCGCGACGATCGACTTCTCGCGGGCCAGGATCGCCGTGTGCGAGGTCGGACCGCCTTCGGTCGTGATCAGGGCGAGCACCTTGTCGAGGTCGAGAAGCGCGGTGTCGGCCGGCGCGAGGTCCTTCGCGACGAGCACGAACGGATACCCGGGGTCGGGCACGCCGGGAGCCGGCACGCCGCGCAGTCGCGCGATGACCCGCTGGGCGACGTCGTCCAGATCCGCGGCGCGTTCGCCGAGGTATCCGCCCATCGCGGTCAGCGTGTCGCGGAACGATGCGAACGCATCGTGCACGGCGAACTCAGCGGTCTTGCCGGCCGCGATGCGCGCGTCGATCTCGGTCTCGAGGCTCGGGTCCTCGGCCATCATGGCCTGCGCCTCGAGCACGTCCTGCGCCGCACCGCCGGCCTGTGCTCCGCGCTGCTCGAGCTCCCGCGCGACGGCGGCCACGGCATCCCGTGCCCGAGCCGTCTCGTCGGCGGCGCTGAGCTCGCTCGGGGTGTCCGCCGGTGCCGGCAGCGGCTCCGCCATACGCGCCACGGGTCCCTGTGCGACTCCGAGGCCGATTCCCACGCCTCTCAATTCAGCCATCGTCTACTCCGCATCGTCAGTCCTCTTCCTGTCGAACGTCTTCAGCCGCGCCGCGCGCTGTCCGGAAGGCTCCGCCCGGGCTGGCGACCGCTTCGCGGACCAGTGCGAGCGTGCGCGTGCCGTCCAGATCCGTGAAGATGTCGGGCGGAAGCAGCACCACCGTCGTCCCGCGCTGCGCCGCGTCGTGCTCGATGCGCTCCAGCGCGTGGGCCAGGTGCGGCCCGACGAGTACGACATCGGCTGCGTCGAGGTCGATCGGCAGCGACAGCTCGGTGCCGGCGAAGGCGGAGTACTCGAGACCCTGACCGTGCGCCGCGCGGCGCACGCGCTGAGCGACGAAGGTGCTCGACGCACCTGCACCACAGACCACCAGGATCCTCATCGACCCGCCTTCCTGTGGCCATTCTTGTGACAACGCTGAGAGCCGACAACCAGTCATGTTTCCGGAGGGGCGGAAAGCACTGCTGCGTGAAGACGGCGCTCGCGCACTGGGACGACATGCCACAACTGTGCGCCGCCGTCACGGCATCGCCCGTCGCACCGGGGCATCCCTTGCCACGCGGCGCGTGATTGACTGGCTGAGGAACGACCGCACCGATGCGCAGGGGACCACCGTGACCAGAGCGAGAAAGGACCGCCTCCTGGGCCTGCTCGTGCGTGACGGGGAGTGGGTCACGGCAGCGACCCTCGCAGACGGCATCGGAGTGACACCGCGGAGCATCCGCTCGTACGTGACCTCGATCAACGCGCGCGTCGCGGACGGCGTCGCAGTCGAGTCCGGACCCCAGGGTTACCGCGCCGGCCCGGAGGCGTCGGCTGCGCTGCGGATCACCCCGGGGACGGATGCCGGCACCCCGCGCGACCGCCTGCACACGCTCGTGCGCGCCCTTCTGGAGACCGACGAAGGCGTCGACGTGTTCGAGGCGGCCGAAGCCATGCACGTCAGCACGGCGACGCTGGATGCCGACCTGGCGCGCGTGCGCGGCCTTCTGGGCGGCACCCAGCTGACACTCGAGCGCTCCGCCTCGCGGGCCCGGCTGCGCGGAACCGAGATGGCGCAGCGGCGGCTGCTGAGCAAGCTCGCGCACGACGAGATGGATGCCGGGTCCTTCGACCTCGACGCCCTGCGCCGCACCCTCGGCGAGGGTTCAGTCGGCGCGTCCGCGTTCGGCCCGTTCAAGGCCGAGCTCGTAGCCGAACTCGGGACACTGGGCTACTTCGTGAACGAGTTCGGCATCTCGGACGTCGTGATGCACATCGCAATCGCCGCCGACCGGGTCGCGAGCCATCGCGGTCTGGAACGCACCGCAGGCGAGGTGCGCCCCGCCCAGCAGGAAGTCACCGCGATCCTCGAACGGCTCGTCGAGCGCCACCTCGGCGTCACGCTGGGGACCGGCGACCTGCAGCACCTGTCGACCCTGGTGCTCACGCGCGTGGTCGCGCCGGGAGCCTCAACACCGTCCGATCATGCCCGCTCGCGCCTGGAGCCCGAGGTCGAAGCGGCGGTGCGCGAGGTCGTCGAGACGGCCGCCGCGGAATTCCTCGTAGACATCGCGCACGAGGACTTCATCGTGCGGCTCGCGCTGCACGTGCAGAACCTTCAGCTGCGAGCGCGAGAGCAGGCCTGGTCGCGCAATCCCCTGACGAAGTCGCTCAAATCCACCTACCCGATGATCTTCGAGGTGGCGGTGTTCATCGCGAGCGGACTGCAGGAGCGCTTGGGAATCCCTCTCCCGGACGACGAGATCGCCTACATCGCGATGCACGTCGGCGGGCGCCTCGAGCGCAGCCGGCGGGCCGACCAACTGCTGACCGCGACGATCGTGTGCCCCGGCTACTACGAGCTGCACGAGCTGCTTCGATCGTCGGTGGATCGTTCCCTCGGCCAGTCGATCGAAGTCGTCGGGGTCGAGACGCGGGTCGACCCCGACTGGGCCTCAATCCGCACCGACCTGGTGCTGACGACGATCGACCCTGCGCTCGCCGGCGACCGGTTCGTCCGCATCCAGCCGTTCCTGACCGACGCCGACGTGGACCGTGTGCAGACCGCGGCCGCCCGCATCCGTCGCAGTCGGCGTCTGGCCCGGCTCCGCAAAGAGCTCGAGCGGTACTTCGTGCGCTCCGCCTTTGTTCGCGGGCTCGATGCCGACGGTGGCGAGGAAGCCGTCATCCGCCACCTCGGCTCGCTCCTGGTGGGCGAGGGGGTCATCGACGAGGACTATGTGGAGCGGACGATCCAGCGCGAGCGCCTCTCGTCCACCGCGTTCACCGATGCGCTCGCCGTGCCGCACGCACTCGGAATGACCGCGACGCGCACGGCGATCGCCGTGGGCATCGCCGAGCCGTCGATCCCATGGGGCGAGGGCCGGGTGCAGGTCGTGGCTGTGGTGGCCTTCTCAGAGACCGATCGCGAGGCGTTCCAGACGGTGTTCGAGCAGTTCGTCGAGGTCTTCTCCGAGCGCGACAGCGTGCACCGCATCGTCCGCCGCGGCACCGATTTCACCGGCTTCCTGGACGAGCTCGTCGCCGTCATCGACGGCTGAGCCCGGCATCCGTCCCCGCTCAGCGGGTGGGTGCGCAACTCCACCGCGATCGCATCGCACCGCTCGAACGTCGTCGATGCCGTCCGTCACAGGTGTCTCACTCGAGATCGTCCAGCAGGGCGCGCGCGCCACCGCTCAGCGCGGTGATCCGCCCCTTTGCGTCGTCGGCGGAGTCGCCCCGCACGTCCAGGTAGATCTTCAGCTTCGGCTCGGTGCCGCTCGGGCGCACGATCACCCGCGAGCCGTCGGTCATCCACAGGCGCAGTACGTCGCTGGGGGGCAGGTCGTCCGCGCCCTGCAGCAGATCCTCGACCCGCTCGACGCCGACGCCGCCGATCGCGGACGGATGCCGCTCCCGCAGCGCGGCCATGATCCGCTCGATGCGTGAGAGGTCGTCGACGCGGATGGAGACCTGGTCGCTCGCGAAGAAGCCGAACGTCGCATCGAACTCGGCGAGGACTCGGGCGAGGCTCTCGCCGCGGCCGCGCGCCTCGGTGACCATCCCGAGCATCGCGATCGCCGCCGAGATGCCGTCCTTGTCGCGCACCGTTTCGGGGTTCACCAGGTAGCCGAGAGCCTCTTCGAAGCCGAACACCAGGCCGGGGGCCCGCGAGATCCACTTGAAGCCGGTGAGGGTGGTGTGGAAGTCGAGTCCGTAGTGGTCGGCGACCGCCTTCAGCCCGGGCGAGGAGACCAGCGAGCAGGCCAGCGACGCGCCGGGTCCGGCGCCCGCCTCGCGCGCGAGGCGGGCGGCGCGCCAGCCCAGGAGCAGTCCGACCTGGTTGCCGCTGAGGCGCCGCCAGCCGCCGGTCGCGTGCGGATCGGGCACGGCGACGGCGAGGCGGTCGGCGTCGGGGTCGTTGGCGATGACGAGGTCTGCGTTGACGCTGCGAGCCGTCTCGAACGCGAGATCCATGGCCCCGGGCTCTTCTGGATTGGGGAAGGCGACGGTGGGGAAGGACCCGTCAGGATCGAGCTGCCGGGCGACCGGGACCGGCGCGGGGTATCCGGCGGCCTCGAGGGTGCGCGAGAGGGTCTCCCACCCGACGCCGTGCATCGCCGTGTACACCCAGGTGAGCCCCTGCACCCCTTCGGGCGCGGGCGCGACGCCCGCTGCCGCGGCGATGTAGGCGTCCACGAGAGATTCCGCGGCCGTCTCGTAGCCGAGCGAGCGCGGCAGCGCGCCGACATCTCCGGCATCCGCGATCCGCTGGATGTGGGCGGCGATCTCGGCATCGGCGGGCGAGACGATCTGCGCGCCCTCGTCCGCGCCGCCGAGGTAGACCTTGTAGCCGTTGTCGTTCGGCGGGTTGTGGCTGGCCGTGACCATGACTCCGGCATCCGCTCCGAGCTTGCGCACCGCGAAGGCGAGCACCGGCGTCGGCAGCAGGCGCGGCAGCAGGATCGCCCGCAGCCCCGCGCCCGCGAACAGTTCGGCGGAGTCCTGGGCGAACACCTCCGAGTTCCGGCGGCCGTCGTAGCCGATCACGACGGTCGGGACGCGGTCCTCGCCGGCCGCGCGCTCCCGGACGAACGCCGCGAGTCCGGCCGCTGCCTGCGCCACGAGCACCCGGTTCATGCGGTTGCTGCCGGCGCCGAGTTCGCCGCGCAGGCCGGCCGTGCCGAAGGCCAGGCGGCCGGCGAAGCGGTCGGCGAGCTCGGCGGATGCCGCGGCATCCCCCTCCTCGACGCGCCCGATCAGGGCGCTGAGCTGCGCGCGGGTCTCGGGATCGGGGTCCTGCGCGAGCCAGGAGCGAGCGGTGACCAGGACGCCGTCGTCCGCTCCGGCGCTCACATCGCGCCGATCACACGAGCCAGCAGCGACGAGATGACCGGTCCGGCGGCCTGCCCCGCCTCCATGACCTCCTGGTGGCTCAGCGGTGTGGTCTGGATGCCGGCGGCCATGTTCGTGATGAGCGAGAACCCCAGGATCTCCATGCCGGCCTGGCGTGCGGCGATCGCCTCGAGCGCGGTGGACATGCCGACGATGTTCCCTCCGATGGTCTTGGCCCACCGCACTTCGGCCGGTGTCTCGTACTGCGGACCGGTGAACTGGCAGTACACGCCCTCGTCGAGGGAGGGGTCGATCGTGCGGGCGAGGTCGCGCAGCCGCATCGAGTAGAGGTCGGTGAGGTCGACGAAGGTCGCGCCCTCGAGCGGCGTCGCCGCGGTGAGGTTGATGTGGTCGCTGATCAGGACGGGGGTTCCCGGCTTCCATGTGGGCTTGATGCCGCCCGCGCCGTTGGTGAGCACCATCGTGCGGGCCCCGGTCGCGGCCGCGGTGCGCACGCTGTGCACGACCCGTCGGGGACTGCGGGTCTCGTAGTAGTGGGTCCGTGCGCCGATGATCAGCACGTGCTTGCCACGCGGCGTGACGACGCTGCGCAGCGTGCCGACGTGCCCCTCGAGAGCCGGCTTGCTGAAGCCGGCCACCTCGGTCGCGGGGATCGACGCGACGGCCTCGCCGATCAGCTCGGCCGCGCCGCCCCAGCCGCTGCCCAGGGTCAGCGCGATGTCGTGGCGCGGCACGCCGGTCAGTCGGGCGATGTCGTCGGCAGCCTCCGCCGCGATCTCGAAGGGGTCGGCCGCGAGGTCATCGAGTGGATTGGCGAGTGTGTCTGGCATGCACCCACTCTAGGAACGCGCGACGCCGCGAGCCATACCGGGCGGTACGTGTCGTGTGGCTGTGCCTGTTGGGGCTCCGCCCCAGCCCCCGGTGTGCTTCCCAACCCGCAGCCTGGGAAGATGGGTGCATGTCCTTGAGCTTCGAGCGCACCCAGAGCGTCGCGATCATCGGTGGCGGCCCGGGTGGCTATGAAGCCGCGATCGCCGCCGCGCAGTTGGGCGCAGAGGTCACGGTCGTCGAGCGCGCCGGAATCGGCGGCTCCGCGGTGATCACCGACGTCGTCCCCTCCAAGACCCTCATCGCGACCGCCGACGCGGCCGTGGCGATCAAGGGCGCGGGCGACCTCGGCGTGCAGCTGTTCGCGCGAGGTGCCGAGGGCAAACCGCTCAAGCCCGAGATCGCGATCAACCTCGGTGCGGTCAACAAGCGGCTGCTCTCGCTCGCCCGTCAGCAGTCCGACGACATGCGGGCATCGCTCATCGAAGCCGGGGTGCGCATCATCTCGGGATTCGGCCGGCTCGACAGCGACAACGCGGTTGTCGTCTCCACCGGCCCGGGGGGCACCGACTTCGACCGCATCGAAGCCGACACGCTGCTGGTCTCCACCGGCTCGTCACCCCGCACCCTGCCGTCGGCGATGCCCGATGGCGAGCGGATCCTCACGTGGACCCAGCTCTACGACATGACCTCGCTCCCGGAGCACCTGATCGTGGTCGGGTCGGGAGTGACGGGTGCCGAGTTCGCCTCCGCCTACATGAACCTCGGTGCGAAGGTGACGCTGATCTCCAGCCGCGACCAGGTGCTGCCCGGTGAGGACCGGGATGCGGCATCCGTGCTCGAGAAGGTCTTCACGCGCGGCGGCATGACCGTGCTGTCCAGATCCCGCGCCGAAAGGGTCGAGCGTCAGGGCGACGGCGTGCTGGTCGCCCTCGGCGACGGCAGAACCGTCGAGGGCAGCCACTGCCTGATGGCGGTCGGCTCGATCCCCAACACCGCCGGGCTCGGCCTCGAGGAAGCCGGTGTGCAGATGACCGACTCGGGTCACATCCAGGTCAACCGGGTCGCGCGCACGTCGGTGCCGAACATCTACGCCGCCGGCGACTGCACGACCTTCGTGCCCCTCGCCTCGGTCGCCTCGATGCAGGGCCGCACCGCGGTCTTCCACGCGCTCGGCGACGTCGTGATCCCGCTCGAACACCGCCGCATCACATCGAACATCTTCACCGCGCCGGAGATCGCGACGATCGGCTGGTCGGAGCAGGACATCGCCGACGGGCTGGTCGACGGCGTGGTGCACAAGCTGCCGCTCGCGGCGAACCCGCGCGCGAAGATGATGGGCATCAAGGACGGTTTCGTGAAACTGCTCTCCTCCCGTGGCAGCGGCACCGTGATCGGCGGCGTCATCGTCGGTCCGCGCGCGTCGGAGCTGATCTATCCGATCGCGATCGCGGTCGAGCGCCGGCTCACCGTCGACCAGCTGTCGCGGGTCTTCGCCGTGTACCCGTCGCTCAGCGGCAGCATCACCGATGCCGCCCGGGCCATGCACATCGTCGAGAAGGCGAGCGAAGACCGCTGACCCTGCGGGATGCCCGGGCGAATCTAGCTGATCTTCAGGAGCTGGTGCCCGGCCGAGACCGTCGTTCCGGCGGCGGCATTGATCGCGCCGATGACGCCGTCCTTGTGGGCCTGGATCGGCTGCTCCATCTTCATCGCCTCGAGCACGACGACCAGGTCGCCCTTGATCACCTGCTGCCCGTCCTCGACGGCGACCTTCACGATCGTGGCGTGCATGGGGCTCTTCACAGCGTCGCCGGAGGCACCGGCGACGACCGTCGGGGCATGCAAGCGCCGTGACGGCGGCACAGCGACGGGGCGCGCCGCCGCACCGGGAGCGGCGACGATCCGGTCGGGGAGGCTGACCTCGAGTCGCTTGCCCGCGACCTCGACGACGACGGTGTGCCGCGCCTCGGCCGGCTTGGGGGCCTCGAGCTCGCCGTCCCACGGCGGGATGTCGTTCACGAACTCGTTCTCGATCCAGCCCGTGAACACGCCGAACACGCCGTTCTCGGCCGTGAAGGCCGGATCGCGCACCACCTTTCGGTGGAACGGCAGCACGGTGGGCAGGCCCGTGACCTCGAACTCGTCGAGAGCGCGACGGGCGCGCTCGAGGGCCTCGTCGCGGTCACGGCCGGTGACGATGATCTTGCCGAGCAGCGAGTCGAATGCGCCGCTGACCGAGTCGCCCGCGGTCACGCCCGAATCCAGACGGATGCCGGGACCACCGAAGGTCTTGAACACGTGGATGGGCCCGGGCTGGGGAAGGAATCCGCGGCCGGGGTCTTCGCCGTTGAGCCGGAACTCGATCGAGTGGCCGACAGGAACGGGGTCGTCGTAGTCGATCGTGCCGCCCTCGGCGATGCGGAACTGCTCGCGGACGAGGTCGATGCCCGTGACCTCTTCCGAGACCGGGTGCTCGACCTGGAGCCGCGTGTTCACCTCGAGGAACGAGACCGTGCCGTCGGCGCCGATGAGGAACTCGCAGGTGCCCGCGCCGACATAGCCCACCTCGCGCAGAATCGCCTTCGACGCCTCGTGCAGGGTGCGGTTCTGCTCTTCGCTGAGGAACGGGGCGGGGGCCTCTTCGACCAGCTTCTGGTGCCGGCGCTGCAGCGAGCAGTCCCGCGTGGAGATCACGACCACATTGCCGGCGGCATCCGCCAGGCACTGCGTTTCGACGTGCCGGGGCCGGTCGAGGTACTTCTCCACGAAGCACTCGCCGCGCCCGAAGGCGCTGATCGCCTCGCGCGTGGCCGACTCGAACATCTCGGCGATCTCGTCGAACTCGCGGGCGACCTTCAGACCGCGTCCGCCGCCGCCATAGGCCGCCTTGATCGCGATCGGCAGGCCGAACTCCTCAGCGAACGCGACGACCTCGTCGGCACTGCCGACCGGGCCGGGGGTTCCGGGGGCGAGCGGTGCGCCGACCTTCTCGGCGACGTGGCGCGCGGTGATCTTGTCGCCGAGCGCCTCGATCGCCTCGGGAGGGGGTCCGATCCAGACCAGTCCGGCATCGATCACCGCGCGGGCGAAGTCGGCGTTCTCGGAGAGGAATCCGTAGCCGGGGTGCACGGCGTCGGCTCCGGAGCGGCGGGCGATGGAGAGGATCTTCTCGACCGACAGATACGTGTCGGCGCTGGTCGCACCGTTCAGGGCGTATGACTCGTCGGCGAGGCGCGCATGCAGCGCGTCGCGATCCTGGTCGGCGTACACGGCGACCGAGGACTTGCGGGCGTCGCGGGCGGCACGGATGACGCGCACCGCGATCTCACCGCGGTTGGCGATGAGCACCTTGGCGATCTGAGGCATGGATGTCAGCCTACCTACGCGCCGGTGGGCCCTTTTGAGTCCACTAGACAAGAAATAGCGCAAAACGTGGGGGGAAGTCTACGAGTGGTCCCGTCTGGTTATGTGCGGTTCCGAGCGGTTATGTGCGATTCCACAGATCAGTCCACTCCACTCCCAGCTCGCGGGCGAGCCGGCGAACGGTGGACAGCGACATCCCCACGACGGTCGACGGGTCTCCTTCGACGCGTTGGATGAACGGTCCGCCCAGGCTGTCGATCGTGAACGCCCCGGCGACGTGCAACGGCTCGCCGGAGGCGACGTACGCGTCGATCTCGGCATCCGTCACGTCGGCGGCGAAGCTGACGGATGCCGCGGCCACGGCGTGCGCGTCGGCAGAGACGCCGGCGCCGTTCACCCGGATCACGCTGTGCCCAGAGTGCAGCATCCCGGTCCGGCCCCGCATCGCCTGCCATCGCCGCGTCGCCTCCACGGCGGAATGGGGCTTGCCGAGGATCTCGCCGCCGATCTCGAACATCGAGTCGCCGCCGATCACGATGCCGTCGAATCCGGGGTCTTCCGCGGCGACGCGCCGCGCGACGTCGGCAGCCTTGCGGCGGGCGAGCAGCCGCACGTGCTCGTCCGCATCGAGCCGCCGGCCCTCGGCTGCCTCGACCTGCGCGATCACGGCGTCCTCATCGACGTCGGGCGCCAGCGTGCGCGGCTCGATCCCGGCCTGGCGCAGAAGCATCAGCCGGGCGGGGGACGTCGAGGCGAGGCAGACCTGCATGGGTTCACGGTAGCCGCGTCGCGTCCCGCCTGTGGAATGCTCGGTGGGTGGACGCATCGACAGGTTCGGCGACAGCCGGAGACGAGCTCGACCTCGATGTGACCGGCGTCGCCCACGGCGGGGTCTTCGTGGGACGCATCGGCGATCCGGCCGACGAGTCGGGCCGCGGAGGCCGTGTGGTGTTCGTGCCCGACGCGATCCCGGGCGAGCGGGTTCGCATCCGCCTGACCGACGTCGGGAAGAAGTCCTTCTGGCGCGGCGAGGTGCTCGAGGTGCTGCGGGCCTCCCCGCACCGGCAGCCCCACATCTGGCAGCAGGCGGAGGTCTCGGTGCCGCCGCAGCTGCGCCCCGGCGGTGCGGATTTCGGGCACATCGAGCTGTCGCACCAGCGGGCGCTCAAGCTCGAGGTGCTCAGCGACGCGCTGAGGCGCTTCGGCGGGGTCGACATCCCCGGGCTGCGCATCCAGCCGGCCGGTGATCAAGACAGGACCGAGACGTTCGACGGCTCCGGCTGGCGCACACGTGTGAGCCTGCACGTCGATGCGGACGGCCGTGTGGGGCCGTTCGCCGCGCGCAGTCACACCGTCATCGCCGTCGAGGAGTACCCGCTCGCGACGCCCGAGGTGCAGCAGGCGGCACTGCGGCTGAGGCAGGCGCGGCCGGGCCGCATCGATCTCGTCCAGCCCGCCGACGGCCGCGTGCGCGTGATCCCCCGTGCGGATGCCGCCAAGAGCGGCCCTCGCCAGGCCCGGGAGACGGTGACCGAACTCGTGGGCGCGCGCGAGTTCCGTGTCGATGCCGGCGGATTCTGGCAGGTGCATCGCCTCGCTGCGCAGACCCTCGACGCCGCGCTCCGGCTCGCGGTGCGGGAGGCCGTCACGGCGGGCCCGGACGCCGACGGCACCGTGCTGGATGCGGATGCCTGGCACCTCGACCTGTACGGCGGAGTCGGCCTGTTCGCGGCGGCGCTGGCCGAGCTCGGCGGCGGGCGCGTGACCTCGGTCGAGTCGGACTCGCGCGCGACCGACCACGCCGCCTGGAACCTGTCGGAGTGGGTCGGCGCACGCGCCGAGACCGCGCGCGTCGACCGGTTCGTCTCCCGGCTTCTGGCCGAAGCCTCCGATCGGGAGCGCGCGCGGATCAACCGAGGCGTCATCGTCCTGGACCCCCCGCGCTCGGGCGCCGGCCGCGACGTCGTCGAAGCGGTGGCCGCACTCGGGCCGACCGCGGTGGTGTACGTCGCGTGCGACCCGGTGGCGCTCGCCCGCGACGTGGCCACCTTCCGCGCCGCCGGCTACGACCTTCACACGGTGACGGCCTACGACCTGTTCCCGAACTCGCACCATATCGAAGCCATCGCGACGTTGGTGCGCCCCGGCGGCAGTTCCGGATCGCGTCGGTAGGCTGGCGCCATGACGCGCGTCGCCCTGATCGATGACCACGAGTCCGTGCGGCTCGGGCTCGAGGCCGCCTGCGCGCGCGCTCAGAAGGTCGTGGTCTTCTCGGGCAGCGACGTCACCGGGTATCTCGACTGGCGCTCGTTCAACGGAGCCCCTCCGGCGGACGTGGTCGTGCTGGATCTGACCCTCGGCGACGGCACGACGGTGACCGAGAACGTTCGGCGGCTGGTGGCGGACGGCTCGAGCATCATCATCCACAGCGTCGCCGACCGCCCGGCCGCGGTGCGCGAGGCGCTCGCCGCAGGTGCCGCCGGCGTCGTCAGCAAGGCTTCGCCGATCGGCGACGTGATCGCCGCGATCAGCACCGTGGCGGGTGGCGAGCCGCTCAACAACGTCGAGTGGGCCAGCGCGGTCGAGGGCGACCGCGCCTTCGCGGACGCACAGCTGTCGGCCCGCGAACGCGATGTCCTTCGCCTTTACGCCGCAGGGCTTCCGCTCAAAGTGGTCGCGGACCGCTTGGGCGTGGCCTACTCCACCGCCAAGGAGAACATCACCCGCGTCCGTGTGAAGTACGTCGAAGTCGGACGACCCGCCCCCACGAAGGTCGACCTCCTCCGTCGTGCGATGGAAGACGGCATCCTGGCCCAGCCGAGCGACCGTGAGGATGCTGGTGGCGTCGGAGCCTGAGAGCACGCGAGCGGTCCTCGACGACGCCTGGGGGCACATCCCGCAGACCCGGGAGACGACCGCGGGCCTCGGGTCGTTCACACGACTGCGCATCGAGCGGATCATCTCGCTCGTCGTCGGTCTCGGGAGCCTGGTGCTGGGCACCCAAGCGTTCCTGAACGCGCTTCTGCCGTTCCAGGAGAGTCCGGCGTGGCATGTGCCACTCATGGTGATCACCTTCGTGCCGCTCGCGGCGATGCTGATCGCCTGCGCCGCCGGTCGTGGCGTGCGCGTGTCCGCGGGCATCTTCGCGCTGGTCTACCCGCTTGCCCTCCTGCTCTGGCCGGCGGCCACCGCCGGCGGCGACGCCGATCCTGCCTCCGAACCGTGGATCTGGTTTCTCGTCAACGTCGCCACCGTCGCCAGCGTCCTGGCTTTCCCCCTCCTCCTGCAGGTCGTGTGGACGGCGCTGATTCCGCTCCTGTTCGGCGTCGTGCGCTTGATACAGGCGGATTTCGCCCGCGACTACTGGTACTCGGTCACGTTGGACGTCTCGTTCGCGCTCATCCTCGGCGGAATGCTGACCACGCTCGGCTGGGTGTTCCGCTCGGTGGCGGCGAACGTCGACGAGACCCGCGCCCGCGCGGTCGAGTCGTATGCCGCGGCGGCCTCCGCCGACGCGGCGGAGCAGGAGCGGATCGCGGTGGCGGCGCTCATGCACGACAGCGTGCTGGCCGCGCTCATCGCCGCCGAGCGTGCTCACACGCCGCGTGAACGCACGCTTGCAGTCGCGATGGCGCGTGAAGCGCTCACCCGCCTCGCGAACACCGAGCAAGGCTCGGAAGAGGGCAGCGACGAACCGCGCAGCCCTGCGAGCCTCGCGGACGACATCGAACGCGCCGCACTCGAACTGGGCGTACGCCTGAGCGTCGAACGCGACATCGATCCTTCCACGCCGCCGATGCCGGGGCGGGTGGCCGGCGCCCTCGTGCTCGCGGCGACCCAGGCGATCGCGAATGCCGCGCAGCACGCGGGCGGTTCCGGGCTGGTCGTCACGGTCGACGGCGGCATCGAGCCGACGCACGCGCGCATCACCGTCCGCGACACCGGCGAGGGCTTCGACCTTGATCGCGTGCCGCACGATCGGCTCGGCATCCGGGCCTCGATCTTCGCTCGCGTCGCCGCAGTCGGAGGCACGAGCGACATCCATTCCGACCGCGACGGCACGACCGTGCAGATTGAGTGGCGGGAGGGCGAACGATGATCAGCGTGCGACGGATCATCATCATCATCGGCATCGCCTTCACGGCGTACCTCGCTGCTCGCGGCCTGTGGTGGACCGCCCCGGTGGAGCGCCCGCTCGTGATCATCGCGGCACTGAGCCTGTATCTGGTCACCACCTGGCTCTGCATCTTCTGGGAACCGCGGCCCTCGTCCGCAGCGGTAAGTCCCGACGGAGCGCCCATGCCGCCGATCGGCGGCTCGCGAACGGCGCTGCCGCGGTGGGCCGGTGTCATGGCCCTGGCCTGCGCGTTCATCGTGCCGAGTGCGATCGCCGTGGCGGTCGGCCCGGACAATCAAGCCGCGCCGTTCGCGACCTGGTACCTCGGTGGCATCGGGGCGCTCATGACCATCGTGATGGTGCGTCGTCGCCCGGTGCTCTCCTGGATCGGGATCGCGGCGCTGGCGATCGCATCGATCGGCTGGATGGGCCTGCTCCCCGCCCTGAGCCTCGGCCTGGTGGGCTCGATCGTGTGGGTCGCCGCGACGCAGCTCATGCTGCTCTCGATCGACCGCGCCGCGACCGACACCGCCCGGCTCGCCCAGCTTCAGCGCGCCGCATCGGCCTGGCAGGCATCGCAGACCGGGCGCCAGCGCGAGCGCCGCATCCAGGTGCAGCGCGCCCTCGCGGTCGCCGGTCCGGTGCTGACTCGGACGGTCTCTTCCGGCGGCTCGCTCGACGAAGAGGAGCGCACGCAGGCGCGCCTGGCGGAGGGGCGCCTGCGCGACGAGATGCGCGGACCTCGGCTGCTGGACGACGCGGTGCACGCCGAGATCGAGCGCGCCCGGCGACGCGGCACGAACGTCACGGTGCTCGACGAGGGCGGCCTCGACGGGCTGGACGAGGCCACCCTCGCCATCATCCGCACCGAATTGGCCGACACTCTGCGGACCGCGCGATCGGACCGCCTGTACATTCGCACCTCTCCCGATGAGCGCGTCGCGGTGACCGTCGTGGGGCGCTCGGCGGCGGGCGCCGGAATGTCGGACGAAGACGCCGTGGACCTCTGGCGCGAGATCGGTCACCCAGGCGCAGCGTGACGACCCCGGCGCAGCCCGCCGAGGTGGCCGCAGCCGTGTCGCCCGGCGCAGCCCGAGCAGGATTCTCGCTCCCCGTCCCGGCGGGGGAGGGGAGCCGGGGCGGGGAGCGGAGTGGGAGGAGGTGAGGGGCGGCGAAGCCGCCCACCCCTCACCTGGCGGACAGTTACCCGAAAACCGTCCGCGTGGCCGAAACCCTGAGCTCTCCACGAGTGGCGAGCAGGTCGGCCGAACGCAAAATGCGTTCCAGCACCTCAAGTATGCGTCGCAGTCAACCCCGCCGTCTGTAGGTATTTCGGGGGACACGCGTCGCTGCGAATGCGGAGGTCACCGTGTCTCGATACGCCGCAAGCGGCTACTCGACAACCGGATTCGATACGCCGCA
>WOYI011461670.1_pt1 | contig 40195 bp, 39 predicted proteins | sample 6423411 | NCBI WGS metagenome assembly WOYI01 (sample SAMN13441803, study PRJNA592873) | oil field metagenome | biome: oil field; feature: oil-well bore; material: oil-contaminated soil; isolation source: oil-contaminated soil from oil-well borehole | place: Germany: Wietze | collected 2016-10-18 ...
TCCTCAAAAACAGCATTGGACGCTTTTGCAAAAGCGTCCAACACCATAAAACCTATATTGTGGCGGGTTTGCTCATAATCAGGTCCGATGTTGCCCAATCCCGCAATCAAATATTTCATCACATAGCCTGTTAGGTTACTGAGCCTTGGCAGCAGCACCTCTGGCAGCACGTGTCAGCTGTACGCGGCATACCACTGCGTTCTTCGCGTTCAATATCTCCAGGTTGTCAAATGCAAGATCTCCCACCTGAATCGATTTACCAAGTTCCAGATTCTCCACATTCACCACCAGCTCTTCCGGCAGGTTAGCAGGCAGCGCTTTCACTTTCAGCTTACGAATGTCGAGCGAGAGCTTACCACCGGCTCTCACACCGGCTGCAAGTCCTTCCAGACGTACCGGGATCTGAATCACCACCGGTTTATCTTCAAATACATGGAGGAAATCAATATGGAGGATGTTGTCTTTCACCGGGTGAAACTGGATCTCCTTCACGATACCCATCAGCTTCTTTTCTCCCAGGTCGAGGTTCACCAGAAATACTTCGGGTGTATAAACCAGATTGCGGACATCGCTGCTCTTCACCACAAAGTTGAGATTCTCTCCCTCGTTACCACCGTAAACGACACAGGGGATCAGTCCTTCTCTGCGGTAAGCTCTGGCCGCTTTTTTCCCAAAATCATCCCTGACTTCGCCTTTTAAATCAAACGTTTTCATTTTTTTTCTAATTGTTGTTTTGTGTGTTACTCAAAATAAAGCTGCTTTCTTTATTTCCCATCACACTTGGGAGCCCTCAAAAAAGCGGCGCAAAGATAGTGATTTTCTTTTTATTGTGCAATTATTCACCGGCTCTTTTTCAGGCGATCCATCGCTATCTGCAGCTCAACAGCCAATTATCTCACAACAAACCTTCTTCTTTTCCAATTTCCTGCAGGTAAATAGCAAAAAAATAACTACTTTTGCAGTTCGAATGTAGGTTCACTGAGGTGAGGCACTTTTCGCCGCGGCATGAACAAGGGTGAATAGGGCTAAAGCTCACTCAGCTTAACTAAATAAGTTCATTTAAACGATGATAAACAGGAATTTAATTCGTATCCGGATTGTACAGATCGTCTATTCATGGTACCAGAATACGAATAAAGATTTGCGTAGCGCAGAAAAAGAGCTCCTTTTCGGCCTGCAAAAATCATATGATCTTTACTTCTATCTGCTCTCACTGATGGTGGAACTGACCAAAGCATACGAAAGCAGGGTGGAGGCCAAGAAGAACAGACATCTCCCCTCCTGGGAAGATCTCAACCCCAACACCCATCTGATCAAAAACAGGTTCATGCAACAGCTGATCCGTAACAGGCAAATGCGGCATTACCTGGCCGAAAGGCCGATGATCTGGGATGCTGACACCTCATTTTTGAAGAACCTGCTCGACACCATCCTCGACTCCGATATCTATAAGAGCTATTCAGAGATTCCCTCTCCCAGCTATGAGGAGGATCGCGAGTTCTGGAGGAAGTGCTTCAAGCAGTTCATCTACCTCAATGAAGAGCTCGATGAGATACTGGAAGATGAGTGCATCTACTGGAATGATGATGTTGAGATTGTTCAGAGCTTTGTTTTGAAAACCATCAAGAAGTTCTCAGAGGAGATGGGTGAAGAGCAGCCACTGCTGCCCATGTTCAAGGATGAAGAAGACCGCGAATTTGCATTGAAGCTGTTGCACAACACCATCCTGAATGAAAAAACATATCGGGCGCTTATTGAGAAACATACTGAAAAGTGGGATTTTGAACGGATTGCATTCATGGATCTGATCATCATGCAGGTGGCTCTCTCTGAGATCTTCACCTTTGATTCCATCCCTACCAGCGTCTCTCTCAATGAATACATTGAGATTGCAAAATCATACAGCACACCCAAGAGCAGCACATTTATCAACGGCATATTGGATGCAATTGTGCAGGAGATCAAACAAGAAAATCGTATCTTTAAAAATTAATTTACACACTCTAAAAAATTATTTGTATGAATATTCTATTACAAGCAGCACAGGGCGGCGGCATGTCGGGCATGGGTAGCACCCTCTTCATGATGGTGGCTATCATCGCCGTATTTTACTTTTTCATGATCCGCCCACAGCAGAAGAAACAGAAAGAGTTACAGAGGAGCCGTGAAGCAATGAAGGTGGGAGACAAGGTGGTCACCTCCGGCGGCATCCACGGCCGGATCAAGGAGGTAGGTGAGAACTGGTTCCTGATAGAGGTTGCCGATGGGGTGAAAATTAAATTTGATAAAGCCTCGGTCTTTGCCTCTACAGCAGATGTAACGGCACCCTAATAATATTCGGGTCATGGAGGTAAAAGCCATCATTGAAAAATGGAAACCTAAAGTAAAAGACTTTTTTTTCACCTTCCCGTGGAAAAATACGCTCTTTTTTTTATTTTTTCTACTGCTGGCTTTCATCTTCTGGCTGATGCTCTTCTTCCAAAAGGAGAATGTAGAGGGGACCTACCGTATTCCTCTGAAGTACACCAACATCCCTGAAGATGTGGTCTTTGACTATCCCCTGCCCGATTATGTAGAGGTGAGCATCACCGACAACGGAGCTGCCATCTTCCGACTCGACATCAGCAAGAAAGACTCGCTCGAAATCAACGTGGGGGAGCTGACCGAAGGGGGCATCAGCAGCCTGCAGGGTGACCAGTACCGCCAGCTAATCCGCTCACGTTTCTTTTCAAGTACCAACATCAGGGGTTATTACCCGATGATCATCAACCTCTCCACCTCGAAACTGCAAAGCAAAGAGTTAAAGGTTGTTTTCGACGGGGAGATCACCACCAGCAGGGCTAACCTGGTTGCCGACAGTGTCACATTCCTGCCGGAACAGGTAACCGCCTACGGCTCCCAGGAGTCGCTCAGTAAGCTGGAGCATGCAACAACCGAGTACACGGTCTTCAGGAACCTGAAGGCCACCTCACAGCTGCCTGTTTCCATAAAACAGGTTGAGGGGGTTAAGTTCGTACCCGATCAGGTAGAGATCTTCATTCCAATAAAGGAATACACGGAGCGTACCATCGAGGTGCCCATCACAGCCACAGGGTTGCCTGGCAAGCTGGATGTGAAATTTTTCCCTTCGCGTGCCAGCGTCTCTTTCTCGGTAACCCTGGATGAATACCGCAAGATTACCCCCGAGGATTTCGAGATTGAGTTGAATTACCGTACTTTCTACCAGAACGAAGATGGCAGGGTGGAACTAAAACTGAGCAAAAGCCCGGCAGCTGCTCAGGACATCCGCATCTCCCCCTCATCCGTGGAGTTTCTCTTTGAAACCAGGTCTGATCAATGATCACTGCAGGGATCACCGGTGGCATAGGGAGCGGCAAATCAGTTGTCAGCCAGCTGTTCCGCCTGCAGGGAGTACCTGTCTTTGATGCCGACAAGGAAGCCAAGCAGCTCAATGACACCTCACCGCTCATCCGAAGAGAGTTAACTGCCCTTTTCGGCAAAGAGCTCTATGCCGGAGGTAAGCTCAACCGTCCCCTGCTGGCCTCCCTGATCTTTGGCAACAGGAAAAAGGTGGCAGCGGTCAATGCCATCGTGCATCCTGTTCTTGCCCGGTCTTTTCTGGAGTGGCGCAGTCGTCATCCCGATCGACCGCTGGTGATGATTGAGGCAGCTCTTCTCTTCGAGGCCGGATTTGTTCAATATCTCGACAGGGTGATCACCGTCTATGCACCGGAATCAATTCGTCTGGCAAGGGTAACAGAACGCGATCACACCACCGAGGAGGCCGTGCGGGAGAGAATGAAACATCAGATGCCGGAAGAGGAGAAAATGAAATTATCCGATTATGTGATCTATAACAACGGGGAAGAGTCGCTCATCCGACAGTCAACAACAATCTTCGACGATCTCATGCGGTTGGCAGCACAATAAAAAGATTGTTCTCAACCGATTATGACATCGTATCACATCGAAAAATTGTATTTTTGCAAAATTAACATTACCTTTGCCACTTTCAATACTTTAGGTTATTCAAATAAACAGCAACAACATGATTGAAAAAATTGGGATCAACGCAGGTAAAGTATGGACCATCCTTGATGAAAAGGGTCGTCAGAATGTAAAGGAGGTAAAAAAAGCAGCTAAGCTGACAGACAAGGATCTCTATGCTGCCATCGGATGGCTGGCCAGAGAAGGCAAAGTGGTAATGGAAGAGGTAGAAAAGGAGATCTACATCTCATTGAGCTAAGCGGCATCACCTATCAATCGATTTTCTACCTGGTAGATAAGGCAGCAAAGGGTCCGGCTCACTTCATCTGATCGAACCCTTTGCCGTAAACACCAACCACATTGCTTTGTGAGATGAAAGCATTCTCATCGATCCGTTTCACCAATCGGAAAATGGAGGTCGATTCTGTCTTACGGGCCAGTATGATGAGCACTTTCTGCGGCTGCTGTGAATACCAGCCGGTGCCCTCCAGCACGGTACATCCGCGGTTCAGTTCTGAATTGACGTGAGAGGCAATCTCGTTGTAGCGGGAGGAGAAGATGATGAACTGCACCGACTGACGGGCACCGTTGATCACCAGGTCCACCGTATAATACATCACCGAGACCACGATCAGACCGTAAATAATTTTCTCTAAGCTCTGAAAAAGCAGGTAGGAGCTGCTCACGATGATCAGGTCGATGTAGAGCAGACCGCGCCCCATGCTGATGTAGCGATACTTGGTGATGATGGCACCCAGGATATCAGTGCCCCCGGTGCTGGCATTGCGGGTATAGACCAGTCCCAGTCCTGTGCCGCTGCAAACGGCGCCGATGATACTGGTAATCAGTGGATCGGTATGTACGATCGCCTCGGTGATAAGGTTCTCGGCCACACCCATCAGCAGGGTCACCCCCACCACGCCGTAGAGTGCCCTGAAGACGTACCCCTTGCCCAGGATGAACCAGGCCAGAACCATCATGATGCTGTTGCCCAGGAGAAAGGTGACGAAGACCGGCAGTCCGAATGCATACTTGAAGAGCAGCCCCACGCCGCCCAGGCCACCCACCACGATCTGGTTGGGCATGATAAAACCGGTGAAACCCACCGCGAACAGCACCAGCCCCACCGTGATGATCAGGTAATCCTTCCAGTAGAACGATTTGAGATACCGAACCTCTTTGTCCATAAAGGGATGAAATTAATAAGGTATGATAAGAGGGTTGCCGCGAAAGTGATGATCAGAGCACCACATTGACAATTTTCCCGGGAACGATGATCACCTTTTTCGCTGTTTTACCTTCCAGCCACTTCTGAGAGTTGGGATGAACCAGCACCGCCTGTTCAATCTCTTCCCGTGTGGCGTCGGCCGCGAACTCAATCACGAAGCGTGACTTGCCGTTAAAAGAGATGGCATAAGGGAAAGTATCCTCTTTCAGGTACTCCTCATTCCAGGCAGGCCAGGCAGCATCACAGACCGATGTCTCGTTGCCCAGGGCATGCCACAGCTCCTCCGCGATATGGGGTGCGAAGGGGGCCAGGCAGACCACCAGCTCGCTCAGTATGCTGCGGTTGCGGCATCTCATCGCTGTCAGCTCATTGACACAGATCATGAAGGCGGAGACGGAGGTGTTGAAGGAGACCTGCTCAATGTCGGAGGTCAACTTTTTGATCAGCCTGTGCAGCACCCTGAGCGCTTCCGGTGAGGGCTCCTCATCGGTGAGGGCAAGGGCTTCACTCTGATAAAAGAGGTTCCACACCTTGCGCAGGAAGCGGTGCACACCGTCAATACCATTGGTATCCCACGGCTTGGACTGCTCCAGCGGCCCGAGAAACATCTCGTATAGACGAAGGGTGTCGGCACCATAGCGGCTGACAATATCGTCGGGGTTCACGACGTTGAACATTGACTTCGACATCTTCTCCACGGCCCACCCACAGATATACTTCCCATCCTCCAGGATGAACTCGGCAGTCTGGTACTCAGGGTTCCAGTTGCGGAATGCCTCAATGTCAAGGATGTCGTTGTGCACGATGTTCACATCCACATGGATGGGGGTCACCTCATACTGATCCTTCAGGTTGTAGGATACGAAACGGTTGCTGCCCTTGATGCGATAGACGAAGTTGCTGCGTCCCTGGATCATCCCCTGGTTGACCAGTTTTTGGAAAGGTTCATCCTCACAGACCACTCCGATATCGAAGAGGAACTTGTTCCAGAAGCGGCTATAGACAAGATGGCCGGTAGCATGCTCGGTACCCCCGATGTAGAGATCCACATTCCGCCAGTAACTGTTAGCCTCTTTCGATACCAGCGCCTCATCGTTGTGCGGATCCATGTAGCGGAGGTAGTAGGCCGATGAACCGGCAAAGCCCGGCATGGTGTTCAGCTCAAGGGGATAACCCTCCTTGGTGTGCCAGTTCTTTGCACGTCCCAGGGGGGGCTCACCCGTCTCCGTGGGCAGGAACTTATCCACCTCCGGCAGCTCCAGCGGCAGTTCCTCTTCCGGCAACGTGTAGGGCATCCCATCCTTGTAATAGATCGGGAACGGCTCACCCCAGTAACGCTGGCGTGAGAAGATGGCATCGCGCAGGCGGTAGTTGATCCTGCGATAACCGAGTCCCCTCTGCTCCACCGCGTGGATGGCAGCAGGGATCGCCTCCTTGACGGTCAGCCCGTTGAGGAAGCCGGAATTGATCATCACGCCCTCCTTGGCGTCGAAGCTCTCCTCAGAGACATCACACCCCTCTATGAGCGGCACGATGGGTAGGTTGAAATGTCTGGCAAAGGCATAGTCGCGGCTGTCATGCGCCGGCACCGCCATGATGGCGCCGGTGCCGTAGCCGGCCAGCACATAATCGGAGATCCATATGGGAAGGCGTTCACCCGTGAAAGGATGGATGGCGTAGGCACCTGAGAAGACACCACTCACCGATCGGTCTGCAATCCGCTCCCGCTCGGTCTTTTTCCCGGTTTTATCGATATATTGCTTTACGGCATGGCGCTGTTCAGGGGTGGTGAGCTGATCCACCAGCTCACTCTCGGGGGCCAGCACCATGAAGGTGACGCCGAAGATGGTGTCGGCACGGGTGGTGAAGATGTCGAAAGTAACATCACCTGTGGTTCTGAAATGGATCACGGCACCCTCACTGCGACCAATCCAGTTGCGTTGTGTCTCCTTGAGCGAGTCGCTCCATTCCACCTTCTCAAGCCCCTCCAGCAGGCGGGGTGCATAGGCCGAGACCCGCAGACACCACTGCCGCATCTTCTTCTGTTCCACAGGATATCCCCCGCGGATGGAGAGACCCTCGCTCACCTCGTCGTTGGCCAGCACGGTACCCAGCTGCGGACACCAGTTGACCATGGTATCACCCAGGTAAGCGATGCGGTAGTTCATCAGGATCTCTTGTTGCTCCTTTTCACTCATGGCATTCCACTCCGCCGCCGTAAAGTTCATCGGTACGCTGCAGGCCAGGTCGAGACCCGCGCTGCCCTGTTGTGAAAACAGCTCCACCAGTCCGGCAATAGGACGTGCCTGCTGAGCCTGGTTGCAGTAGTAGGAATGAAACATGCGGATGAAAGCCCATTGGGTCCACTTGTAATAAGCGGGGTCGCAGGTACGCACCTCCCGGCTCCAGTCGTAGGAGAACCCTATCTTATCCAGTTGTTTCCGGTAGCGGGCTATGTTCTGCTCGGTGGTGACGGCGGGATGCTGTCCCGTCTGAATGGCATACTGCTCGGCAGGAAGGCCATAGGCATCGTAACCCATAGGGTGCAGCACATTATAGCCCTGCAGTCGTTTGAATCGGGAAAAGATATCGGATGCAATATATCCCAGGGGATGACCAACATGCAGTCCGGCACCCGAAGGATAAGGAAACATATCGAGCACGTAGTACTTCGGTTTAGTAGCATCTTCCGTCACCCTGTAGGTCTGCCGGTCAGCCCAGTACTGCTGCCACCGTTTTTCTATTTCTCCGAAATTGTAATCCATTTCTTGCCATTTTAAAAAACGGTGCAAAGATAGCAAATAAGTTCTGATGTTGAACCATTCGGCCGGACCCTTTTGGTTCAGGAACAATATGGTTGGAAAACAATGGGAGAGGTTGGCTGCTAACAGGCATACATCTGCTCAATGAGATCGTGATACCGTTCCAGGATCACCTTGCGTCGCAGTTTGAGGGTGTTGGTCAGCTCACCATGTTCCATGCTGAATGGCTGAGGAAGCAGTGTGATCCGTTTGATCTTCTCATAGGAGGTGAACTGCGATTGCTGCAGCTCGATCTGTGCGAAGACAAAATCGATGATCTCCTTATTGCGAACCAGCTCTTCTACCGATGAGAATGGGATCTGCCGTTCCATCGCGTAACTCTTCAGTGCTTCATAATTGGGCACCACCAGCGCGCTGACAAATTTGCGCTCGTCGCCGATCACTGCCACCTGATCGATATACTTGTCCTCGCTGACCCGTGTTTCGATCATCTGCGGGGCGATGTATTTGCCGTTGGAGGTCTTGTAGAGATCCTTGATTCGCTCGGTGAGGATGATCTCGTTGTCATCGGTCAGCAGGCCTGCATCGCCCGTCCTGAAGAAACCATCCTCGGTGAAGACCTCCGCAGTGGCCTCCGGCTTGTTGTAGTAGCCCTTCATCACTGTCTCTCCCTTCACCAGTATCTCGCTCTGCTCACCGATCTTCACCTCAATGTCGGGCATCACCTTCCCCACCGTGCCGATCCGGAATCCCTGTGCCGGGAAACAGCTCACCGTGGCGGTGGTCTCGGTGAGGCCGTAGCCATAGATCAGGTGCACATCGATCGACTGCATGAAGCGGTTGATGTTGTCGGAGAGGGGGGCACCCGCCACCGGGAAGAAATTGCCGCGGTCGATGCCCACCACCCGCTTGATCAGGTAAAAGATGGTGTAGCGGTAGAAGAAGAATTTCAGTCGGTTGCCCAGTGGTGGTCGTTTTCCTTCGTTGCGATACGCCAGGTTGTGACGGTGTCCGGTGGCGACCGCATCGCGGAAGAGCCATTTCACAACCCCGGAAGCATTGTTGATGGTCTCCTGCACCCCGTCGTACACCTTCTCCCAGAAACGGGGAACATTGCTCATCAGGGTGGGTCGCACCACCCTCAGGTTCTTTTGTATTTCGTTGGGGTCGCGGTTGATGGCCACCGCTGTCCCCATGTGCAGGCAGTAGTAGGTCCAGGCTTTCTCAAAAATATGCGTGAGGGGCAGGAAGCACATCGAGAGATCTCTATCCGACATGCCGGTGATGCGCTGGTCATGGATCACCATCGCCTTGAGGTAGTTGGCATGTGTGAGCATCACCCCCTTGGGTTCACCCGTGGTGCCGGAGGTGTAGATGATTGTGGCCAGATCCTGCTCCCGGAGCTGCTTGAGTCGGGCGTTGACCAGTGCAATGGTTTCAGAATTGTCGCCGGTAGCAATGAAATCATCGAAGTAAACCGAAGTGGTGTCATCTGCTTTCAGCACCACCTGACGATCGAAGATGATCAGCTTCTCCAGCTGGCTGTTCTCCTGTTGCACCTTCCAGGCATTGTTGTATTGAAATTGCTCCCCCACAAACAGGATGCGGATAGCTGCATCCTGCGCAATATAACTCACCTGCGACGGGGAGGCGGTGGCATACATGGGTACCATCACCGCCCTGTTGGCATAAGCGGCGAAATCGGTGATCAGGTACTTCTCCATGTTCTGAGAGTAGATGCCCAGGTTATCTCCCGGCTTGACTCCCATCTCTGCCATGGCCTGTGCCGTTTTCGTGATTTTTTCCGAAAAGGTCTTCCAGGACATTTCCACCCATTTTCCATCGGGATCCTGATATTTCAACACCGTTTTGTGCCTGTATTTGAGGGCCTGCCGATGAACAATTTCCCCCAGATGATAATATGCCATAGCCTCTTCTTTTGGTGTTCTCAAATATAGACAATTTCTGCAGAATCAGGAGCAGAAATCACCTCTTTTTTTGATTATTTGCCGCATTCATCTCCATATTTTTTTAAAACAATTTGCTTAACAATCTAAAAACAGGGATTTTAATTAACGACACTTAACGTGATTTGACCGCCGGATATAAAACAATGCATCTATCTTTGCGATGAAATGAAAGCCAGATATCACATACTCATTGGTCTGTTTGCGCTGCTGATACCCCTAAGTGGTATGAGCCAGGGTTATTATGCCGCCAATATCAATCCGGAGGAGAGCGGTCCCGTATCCACCATCTTCCTGATGCCGAATGTTTACCCGGCGGTGATCATCGAAGGAGACACCGTGGCCTGTATGTGGCTGAGCGACTTTATCAAGTACTCCCCGATCCATTTCCGTAGCAACAAGGATCAGATCGCTTACAGCAAGCTGGTCCGTGACGTGAAGAAGACCCTCCCTTACGCCAAGCAGATTGCCGGCATCATCACCGAGACGTATGAATACATGGAGACCCTCCCTGATGACAAAGCCCGGCAGAAGCACCTCAACCAGATGGAGAAATACCTGATGGATGAATATACGCCAAAGATGAAGAAACTGACCCGCTCGCAGGGGCAGCTGTTGATGAAGTTGGTGGACCGGGAAACCAACTCCTCCTCTTATCACATCATCGACGCTTTCATGGGTAGCTTCAAGGCATGGACCTACAACGTATTTGCCGGTCTCTTCGGCAACAGCCTTAAGACCCGTTACAACCCCTATGGAGAGGACCGCGTAACCGAACGGGTCTGCGTACTGGTGGAACAGGGCAGCATCTAAGCAACATCCCTCTCCTTCACTTATGCCACCGCTCTCTCCGCTTTTCTGAAAATCAGCTCTCTTAAGCGCAAATGCTGCATAAATTGCCTATCTTTGCAGCGATTTATCTTCAGGTGTAAGAGAAGCATACCATCACAAATGAAAGAGGAGAGAGAACTGCAGCTGACCGACTGGCTGCCCACCACGAAAAAGGAGATGACCCTGCGAGGGTGGGAGGAGGCCGACGTGATCCTCTTCTCAGGGGATGCCTATGTGGATCACCCCTCTTTCGGCACAGCCGTGATCGGACGGCTGCTGGAGAGCAAAGGGCTGCGGGTGGCCATCGTGCCACAACCCAACTGGCGCGATGACCTGCGCGATTTCAAAAAGCTGGGCAGACCACGTCTTTTCTTCGCCGTGACGGCCGGCGTGATGGACTCGATGATCAACCACTACACCGCCAACAAACGACTCCGTTCCAACGACGCCTACACCCCCGACGGCCGCTCCGACATGCGGCCGGACCGCGCGGTGACGGTTTACAGCCGCATCCTGAAGCAACTGTTTCCGGATGTTCCCCTGGTGCTGGGAGGCGTGGAGGCATCCCTGAGACGGGTGACCCACTACGACTACTGGGATGATATGCTGCACAAATCGATCCTGGCCGACACCGGTGCGGAGATCCTGATCTACGGGATGGGGGAGCAGCCGTTGACACAACTGGTTGAGGAGCTGAAAAAAGGAAAGAAGATCGATGAAATCGACTACATCCCGCAGACCGCTTTTCTTCGTCATCATGATGCGCTTCCCCCTAACCCTTTCGGGGAGGAGATCATCCTCTACTCCCACGAGGAATGTCTCGTTGACAAACGAAAACAGGCCCGTAACTTCAAAATAGTGGAGGAACAGTCGAACCGGCTCCATGCCGCCCGTATCCTGCAGCAAATTGACAACAACACCCTTGTGGTGAACCCTCCCTTTTCGCCGATGAGTGAGCCGGAGATCGACGCCTCCTACGATCTTCCCTATACCCGTCTGCCCCACCCCAGGTATCGGGAAAAACTGATCCCGGCCTACGAGATGATCAAATTCTCGGTGACCCTGCACCGCGGCTGCTTCGGGGGGTGTGCTTTCTGCACCATCTCCGCACATCAGGGCAAGTTCATCGCCTCCCGATCGAAAAGATCCATTCTGGAAGAGGTGCAAAAGATTACCCGGATGCCCGGATTCAAAGGTTATATCAGTGACCTGGGAGGCCCCTCGGCAAACATGTATCGCATGCAGGGAAAAGATATCACCATCTGCGAGAGATGTAAACGCCCCTCCTGCATCTTCCCGGAAACATGCATCAATCTGGACACCAACCACTCCCCGCTGATCGATATCTATCGCTCTGTGGATGCCCTCCCGGGAGTCAGGAAATCATTTATCGGCAGTGGCATCCGCTATGACATGCTGCTCCGGGACACTCACGACGAGGCAGCCAATGCATCCAGGAAGAGTTACCTGCAGGAGGTGATCACCCGGCATGTCTCCGGGCGACTGAAAGTGGCACCGGAGCACACCTCTGAGAAAACACTTTCGCTTATGCGGAAGCCCTCATTCGATCTTTTCTACAGCTTCAAGGAGATCTTTGATGAGCTGAACCGCAAAGAGGGTCTCAACCAGCAGCTGATTCCCTATTTCATCTCTTCCCACCCGGGATGCAGCGAAGAGGATATGGCCGAGCTGGCAGCGATTACCAAAAAACTCCATCTCAAGCTTGAACAGGTGCAGGATTTCACCCCCTCACCCATGACCCTGGCCACCGAGATCTACTACACCGGCTATCACCCCTATACCCTTAAGCCAGTCTATACTGCCAGAACAATGGAAGAGAAAAATGCACAACGACAATTCTTTTTCTGGCACGACCACCGCAACCGGCAACAGATCATCCGTGCCCTGAAAAAAATGAACCGCCAGGACCTGATCCACAAGCTCTACCCAAAAGGGTAATGCACCTCCGTGTGGTGATGAGGAGCGAAAGAGGATCAAAGCCCAACATTATTAATGTTTGTTAATTACTCCTTTTTTTTTACCGCCGATGCAGCGTTTTGTACCCTCTTTGCATCTATCAGATAGTAAACATCAAGTGATCGTATATGAAGAGAAGGGTTTTGACATTTGTTTTGGTGTCGGCAGGAATCATCCTGGGTATGGTTTCATGCGACGATCATTCACACTCACTTGGAAGCTTCGGCATCGACATTGCTACCGTGATACCCGAAGGAGAAAATGCCTATTCACTGCAACTCGACAATGGCAAAAGGTTATGGCCTGCCGCCAGTGCGATACGCTACTACCCCACATCCAACCAGAGGGTCTTTCTTAACTACACCATTCTCTCGGATGCCAGGGATGGCTATGATCATTACATCAAGGTGAACGATATCTGGAATATCCTCACAAAGGATATCATTATACTGAATGCTGAAAATGCCGACAGTATCGGCAACGACCCGGTAAAAGCAAACGCTGTTTGGGTGGGAGGTGATTTTCTCAACGTATCATTCATGTTCAACTATGGCGGGGTGAAGCCACATGCCATCAACCTGGTAAAAAACACCCTCGCAACAGAATCATCGGAAGATGCCATCGATCTGGAATTTCGTCACAACTCCTACCAGAGCGACCAGACAGCGCTCTACGAAGGATTTGTCTGTTTCAACCTGAAACCTCTGCGAAGCAGTGCAACCGATTCGGTTAAGCTCTCCGTCAAGGTAAAGGACTGGAAAGGGGAGATCACATATGATCTGGTGTACAGATATGACCAGGCATCGATCAACATGCGTACCGAGATGCCGATACCGGTGATCTCATCAAATGAATACTATTAAAATGAACTCAAAAACCACTAAACCAATAGTTCTATTTCTTATATGACTTTTTGATTTTCCAAAAGCTGGCCGGACACTGTGAAGCGTCCGGTCGGCTGCTTTTTAGCTGGGCATTGCCTCTTCTCTCTCAACAGAAACATGCTGCTCATGGTTATAACCGGTCGTAAGGGAGACGCGTCAATGCCTCTGACATCTTCTCCAGCATCTCTCTCATTGGTTTCTCCACCATTCCGCGGATTAAGGCGTTCAGTTCTGCACGCAGTGTCAGGCGCAGCCGGGTATCCTTCTCCCCATTTGCTACCAGCTGTATCCAGAGGAAGACATCAAAGGGCAGTTTTTCCGACTGCAGCTTCACCAGCTTGTTCGGCTCCCGTTCAATCACCAGGAATCGCACCGCACCAATCGGGTCCACCCGAAATGAAATGCTATCTTCATCAAAGATCAGATCACGGATCTGATCTTCCGGCAGTTCACCTTTCACTTTCTGCAGGTTCCGGGGATCCGAGAGCACACGGTAAACATCCGCGTCACTGTGCAGAATGGTTTTAACCTCGCTTACAAATTCAGTCATCGCTTGCTTTTTTGGATTGTGAGACCCCAGTTTTCAGGATCTTTGCGCCAATCCTGCAGCGTTTTAAGCTCCGACTCATCAATATAATCGGTTGCCAGTGCCTCATCGAGGATGACATCATAGTTGCACAACGTGGTCAACTCCACCCTGGCATCTTTCATGCTTTGCAATGCCTGGTGAAATCCATAGGTGAAGATGGCAACCATACCCAGCACATCCGATCCGTCACGACGGATTGCCTCCACCGCCTTAAGGCTACTGCCACCGGTGGAGACCAGGTCTTCGATGACCACCACTTTCTGTCTGGGTTTCAAATCACCCTCAATCAGGTTTTCCAACCCATGATCCTTTGGCGTGGAACGGATATAGACAAACGGGAGTCCAAGCAGATCGGCTACCAGTGCACCGGGAGCGATGGCGCCGGTGGCAACTCCCGCAATGGCATCCACCTGAGGATATTTCTCCAGGATCAGTCGTGCGAACTCCACCTTGATGAAGTTGCGCATGGCAGGATAGGACATCAGCTTCCGGTTGTCGCAGTATATGGGTGATTTCCAGCCCGAGGCCCAGGTGAATGGATTGGAGGGCTGTAACTTGATTGCCTTTATTTGCAGCAGTTTCTCAGCGGTCAGTTTTTGTACGTCTTGCATAATGTTGCAGGTTTATTGAGATGAATCACAAAAGTACGTCTTTTCATCCGTAAGTGCGATTCATTTGCGTAAAAAAAATATCGGATCAGTAAACCTCCCCCAGGGTCGCGATACTGATCTTCACCCCCCGACAGCGGGTCAGTGCAATCCCGCAGGCCTCCAGGGTGGAACCGGTAGTGATCACGTCATCCACCAGCAGCAGATGTTTATCCTGAAACATCTCCGGGTGTACGACCCGGAAGATATCACGCACATTCTCCCATCGCTGGGTACGGGTACGACGTGTCTGTGTGGGGTTATAAACCACGCGGATCAGATTCCCCACCGAGAGAGGGAGTGACGTTGCCTGTGCGAGTCCCTCGGCAATCAGTTGTGACTGGTTGTATCCCCGCTCTCTCTCCTTACGGGGATGTAGCGGCACCGGCACGATCAGCTCTATGGGCGCGAGGAAGTCGCTCCCCCGGAGATCCTCACCGAACAAGCGCCCCAGCAGGAGCCCTATCTCCTGCCGCTGGTGATACTTGAGCTGGTGGATCAGCGGCGGCAACAGTCCACCCTTGGCATAGACACAGAAAGTTGCGATCCGCTCAAAAGGGATGCGACCAGCCATCAGTTTCTCCGCTGCATGCTCTTTCTCACGAAAGTTATTGGTGCGGGGCAGTTTATACATGCAGCGAAGACAGATGGCATCCTCAGAGGAGAGCAGCTCCTCACCGCACACTGCACACACTTTCGGGAAAAAGAGCGTGGAGAACTCGCTTAACAGGTCATTGCGGGTCATCGGGGTAAGATTCGATATCCATCTTTTCCAGACAACGGATGATCTCCTCCATGGGGAATCCTCTCCCCAGGGCATATCGGATCAGCTTCCCGTTTCGTTCATAGTCAGAACGCCCCGTAATACTCCTCCTTTTTTTTTCGAGCAGCGTCTGCAACGATTCATTTAACTGGCTTTCGGAGAATTGCGCGAAAGCATCGCTGATCACTGCAGGAGGGATCCTCTTCATGGCGAGATGCAGCTCAATCTTCCGCCTTCCCCACTTGTTGAATTGCAGCTTGTCACGAATATAGCTCTCGGCAAAGCGTCTTTCGTCGATGTAGCGCTCGTTGATCAACCGGGAAATGAGCGCTTCAATGAGATCGGCGGGGAGCTGCAGCCGTTGCAGCTTCTGCCGGATCTCGAACGGGGCATACTCTTTCCTGGCGCAGATGCGCGTCATACGGGCATATGCCTGCTCCGGGGTGACTGTTTTCTTCTCTCTTTCCATCGCTACTCCTACATTACCGCCCTGACCATCCGATCGTTACCCGAGAGATCTTTTCTCAGCTCCACCTCCCGGAATCCTTTTCCACGGAGCATCTCACATACCTCCTTCCCTCTGCTGCGGTGGATCTCAAAGAAGAGTCGCCCGCTCTCTCTAAGCATCTCACCCGCCAGGGTGGCGATCCGCTCGTAAAAAAGAAGCGGGTTGCTGTCCGGCACAAAGAGTGCTTCCCCGGGCTCATAAGCGGTCACGGTGCGATCCATCCACTCTCTCTCCGACTCGGTGATATATGGGGGATTGCTCACGATCATATCATATTGTGTCGCTACCGGGAATGGTTCCAGGATGTCCTGTTGTGTAAACTGAACCACTGCCCGGTTCTTACGGGCATTCGCTTCGGCCAGCCGCAGTGCTGCAGCGGAGATATCCAGGGCATCTACCCGTGCCTGCGCAATTTTCAGCGCCAGAGTAATGGCAATACATCCACTACCGGTACCAATATCCAGGATGGCAGAAGGCATCCCTCCGTTGTCGGTGATGATCCACTCCACCAACTCCTCCGTTTCAGGGCGGGGAATCAGCACCTCCTCACCCACCAGGAACTCGAGACCATAAAAGATGGTTTTCCCAAGCACATACTGATAAGGCTCTCCCTTTTTCAGCCGGGTGAGAATCTGTTGCAGTTTACGATCCTGTGAATCGGATAAATTGCTAATTTTGCCAGCGGTTATGCCTGCAAATGTGAAACCGGTCACCTCTTCCAGGATGATACGTGCCAGCATGTTGGTCTCGGGAAGCGGGTAGTGTTCACCCAGCTCTTGCCGGATATACCGTAGGATCTGCTGCATAACGGGTCACTAATTTTAGCGCAATAAACCACAGATATACAAACAATGGTGGCTCATCACAGAACAAAGATAAACAAAATGAGCATAAAAACCATCTACATGGAGCGTGCGCTCCAGTTAGCCCGTAAGGGAGAGGGCTTCACAGGGCCCAACCCGATGGTGGGGGCAGTGATCGTACACCACGACAGGATCATTGGCGAGGGGTATCACCGCCGCTATGGAGAACCGCATGCAGAGGTGAATGCCATTGCCGCGGTCAAAGAGACCGCCCTCCTCAGCGATGCCACACTCTATGTCTCTCTGGAGCCTTGCGCCCATCAGGGGAAGACCCCTCCCTGTGCAGCACTGATTGTCTCACGAAAGATCCCCAGGGTGGTGGTAGCTGTCACCGATCCCAACCCCCTGGTCTCGGGCAAGGGTATTGCCATGATGCGGGCGGCGGGCGTTGAGGTCATCGAAGGCATGCTGGAGAAAGAAGCACGAGTGCTCAACAGAGCCTTTTTTGTCAACCAGCTCCTTAAAAGGCCTTATGTGATCCTCAAATGGGCAGAGAGCCGCGACGGCTTCATGGACCATGAGCGCACATCGCTGGATGAAAGAGCTCCGGCAATGATCTCCAACCCACTGACACAAAGCATCGTACACAAGTTCCGGACGGAGGTGGCAGGCATCCTTGTGGGAACCAACACCGCACTGCTTGATGATCCACAACTCACCTCCAGGAAATGGTTTGGGGCACACCCCACACGGGTGGTCATTGACCGGGAGAACAGAATACCATCCGATGCGGCACTCTTCAACGGAACAGCACCTACCATCATCTTCAGCGCTTTGGCACGCCATCCCTTTCCTCCCTCGGCACGGGTGAAACAGATCATCATTGACTTCAACCGTGACACCATCAGCCAGATGATGAGTCATCTCTTCGGGGAGAAGATCCACTCTTTACTGGTGGAGGGAGGAGCCCGTTTGCTGAGCAGTTTCATTGAGACCGGTTTGTGGGATGAAGCCTATGTGGAGCGGTCGGAATTACGGCTCGGTGATGGTGTAAAAGCACCTGAGATACAAGGTGAAATCATCCATGTAGAGAAATATGCAGGCTCACTGCAGTTCCATTTAAAGAGCAAAAGAACTCGAAATTTTCTTTAAATATTCATTTTAATATGGTTATAGCGAAAAATCTTTCTACTTTTGCACATACTTAAACCTGGTGTACAATATTTTTGAAACAAATGATATCTAAATATTTCCCCTTGGCATCGGTGCTTGTCGTAACCTTGTTGCTCCTCTCCTCATGCCTGAATTCATCGACTGACAATGTGGAATATTCACCCGATGCACAGATATACGCGATCACACTGGCATCCAAATCGGATACCGCAGGGTTGTTGACTGCCACCCGGTTTACCATTGACCAGATCAATGGGAGGATCTTCAACAAAGAGCCTTTGCCATACCTTTTCAAGGTCGACAGCGTGATGCTGACCCTCAGGAGTGCCAACAGTTACAACCCTTTCACACAGGTGATATTGACCCTCGATTCAGACAGCAGCTACCTCTGGCAGGTATATGACTCAGTGGCAATAAACCGACTCACCAGGATTACCACCACTGCTCCCGATGGGATCACGAGGAAAGAATACCACTTTGAACTGAACATCTACCAGGAGGATCCCTATATCATCAACTGGCAAATGCTGGATAGTGATTATCTCCCTGCAGCTCCCCAGTCCCAAAAAACCGTGCAGTTGAATAATCACCTCTTCACCTATTACAAGCGTGGCGACAGCGTTGAAGCTGTGATGACAGAAGCAGGAAACAACCTTGCATGGAGTCCACTCAACCTGACAGGATTGCCACCCTCAACCGATCTAACCACCCTTACCGTGGCAGGTGAGGGCATCTACGCATTGGATCCAGCGGCACACACGCTCTATCATTCATCCAACGGGATCAACTGGAATGTTGTCTCTTCCACGCATACTGTTCTGGCCATCTATGGCACCCTTCCTGCGGCAGATGGGGGCAGGCTGCTGCTGGCTGTGGAGCAGGATAACAGGATTCGTTTTGCAGAGACATCCGATTTCACGGAGGTGGTGATGATGAATGATCTTCCCGCAATGTTCCCGCTCAGCGGTTTTTCAGCTACGCAGGTAGATGATCCAGCATCCTACTCCATCAAGTACCTCCTGCTGACAGGTGGCACCACGGCCGACCACGCAATCTCCAACGAGATATGGATCCTGCAGAAAGATAACGAGCAGATCAGTTTGATTCATGCATCAGTGCCAGCGTCATTGAACCTGCAGGGAAGCAGGCTCTTCTATTATGACAGCAAACCCTATCTGATGGTGCTCACATCAGAGGGGAACCGTCTCTACATCTCCGATAACTTCGGACTGGAGTGGAAACAGACTGGCGAGAACCAATCATTTCCTCAGGAGTTTAGGGTTCGAAGCAATGCGTCGGTATTTACCGATTCAGAAAACTATATATGGATATTCGGCGGAATATCTTCTGAGCAAGCTCAGATAACGGATGCCTGGAGGGGTCGTCTCAACAAGTTTACCGGTATGTAAGATGCGCTCCTTATGGATCACCATGCTCTGCTGCTTCCTGTCAATGTCACTCCATGCACAGGAGTACCGATATGAGATGGGAGGCGCTGCCGGCACTTCGTTTTACATGGGTGATCTCAACAGGAACCGCTTCTATCTCCATCCGGGCATAGCGGGAGGCTTGTTGATGCGTTACAACATCAACCTCCATTGGGCTGTGAAAGCCAACATCCTGGCTGGATCCCTCTCCGGAAACAGCGCCAGTAGCGGCAATGCTTTCCCTTACGGGGTAAGCCATGCTTTCAGGAGAAGCTTCACAGAGGCGGGTGCTCAGATGGAGCTCAACTTCCTGCCCTATAGCGACCGGTATGAGTACCTCCGGACGAGTCGCTTTACACCCTACCTGCTGGCAGGTGTTGGCATCACCTCAGCTTCGGGTGAACGATCGTTCCTGGATGTGAACATCCCATTTGGAGCTGGGTTGAAATATAAAATAAAAAACAGGATGAATATCGGTATTGAATTTTCGATGAGAAAGCTGTTCAGCGATGACCTTGATGTGACACAGGAGGGGATGGAGCCTGATATGGAGCACCCCTACGGCATAGAAGGCTCTCTTCTGAAGAATCAGGACTGGTATTCCATCACGATGATTTACCTCACATGGGATTTCGGGTTACGCCGGGAGCCCTGTTGTGGCAACAATTAAAAACAACCAATTAGATACGATGTCGTTGATTGAAAAAATAGATCCGAACCACCTTCCTGCTCATATTGCCGTCATCATGGATGGAAACGGACGCTGGGCAAAAGCCAGGGGCCTGGATAGAAGTGCAGGTCATAAGGAGGGCGTGGAGGCTATCAGGAGAGTGGTGGAAGCTGCCTCCTCAGCATCGGTAAAATACCTTACGCTATATGCTTTCTCTACCGAGAACTGGCATCGCCCCACAGAGGAGGTGAAAGGGCTGATGGATCTGATTGTCTTTGCCCTGACAAGGGAGACTGCAGCGCTAAAAAAAAATGGTGTGCGCATTGCCGCCATAGGCGACCTGGAGCGTTTGCCAGACAATGTAAGAAGGATCCTGCAGGAGTGCATCGAGGAGACCGCAGGGGGGAAAGGACTCACCCTGGTAATCGCACTCAGCTATTCTTCGAGATGGGAGCTGACAGAAGCAGCAAAAAAGATCTGTCGCAATGTGCAGGCAGGTACACTACGGGAGGAAGAGATCAATGAGGAGACGCTTGGCAACTACCTCACCACCTGCGGTCTGCCCGATCCTGATCTGCTCATCCGCACCGGCGGTGAACAACGCATCAGCAATTTTCTATTGTGGCAATGTGCATACGCCGAGTTCTATTTCACCGATACCTACTGGCCTGATTTCAACGATGAGGAGCTCTTCAAAGCGATCATCGATTACCAGAAAAGGGAGAGAAGATATGGCAAGATCAGCGAACAGATTGAGCCGGAACAATAATGAATCAACCCTGAACCTTGAAAGTCAGCAAAAAAGAATAACATCACAACAATGTTGAAGAGAACATTCCCAATACTTTTACTCGCCATCACACTTTCGCAGGCAACATTACAGGCGCAACAGAATGACACCATTCAAGCCACAATTCCTGCGGAACTGAATGTGAACTATACAGCACCCCCCCGCAAATACACCATTGCTGATATTGAAATTACCGGTGTGGAGGGAACCATGTATGAGGATCAGAAGTTTGTGTTGGTAGGCTTCTCAGGCCTTAAAAAGGGACAGGAGATACAGATCCCCGGCGAAGAGATCACAGCTGCGCTGAAGCGTTTCTGGCGACAGGGACTCTTCTCAGACGTGAAGATCCTGCAGACAAAGATTGAGGGAGATAGTGTATGGCTGGAGATCCGTCTCACCGACCGTCCCCGGGTTGCTGACATTCGCTATTTCGGCATGAAGAAGAGTGAGCAGGAAGACATTGAGAAGAAGATTGGTTTTGTAAAAGGGAACCAGATCACTCCACCACAGATTGCCCGGGCAGAAACCATCATCAAGAGCTTCTACGCCGAAAAAGGATTCGGTGATGCCGAGGTGCGCATCTTCCAACGTCCCGACTCCACACAACAGAACCAGGTGGTACTGGAGATCAATGTCGACAAGAAAGAGAAACTGAAGGTCAACAGCATCCTGATCGAAGGGAATGAAGCGCTCAGCGACAGACAGCTGAAATCGGCGATGAAGAAAACCAATGAGAAAGGGAAGCTGCGCAATCTGTTCCGTACGAAGAAGTTTGTGGAGGAACTGTACGAGGAGGACAAGAAAAATCTGATCGGGAAGTACCACGAAATGGGTTACCGCGACGCGGAGATCATCCGTGACACGGTTTACAAGCATGATGAGAAAACGGTCAACATTGAGATAGCGCTTTATGAGGGGCCCCAGTACCATATCCGCTCCATCAATTGGGTGGGTAACACGCAATATTCCTCTGCACAGCTGGGACTACTGCTCAATATGGCACCAGGTGACGTGTACAACCAGAAGAAGTTGCAGGAACGTCTGATTACGGATGAGGATGCCGCGGTGAACCTCTACCAGAACAACGGCTATCTCTTCTCCAACATCGATCCGGTAGAGATCAACATCGAGAATGACTCGGTTGACCTGGAGCTGCGCGTGGTGGAAGGACCCAAAGCGACCATCAAGCGGGTGATCATCCAGGGCAACGACCGTCTCTATGAAGATGTGATCCGTCGGGAACTACGTACCAAGCCGGGAGCGGTCTTTAGTAAAGAGGACCTGCTTCGATCGGTACGTGAGATCGCCCAAACGGGGCATTTCGATCCGGAAGCACTCTCTGCCGACATCTCAGGCGGCATCAACCCCAACCCGGAAGATGGCACGGTGGATATCACTTACCCACTCACCTCAAAGGGCAATGACCAGATTGAGTTCTCTGCCGGATGGGGTGTCACCGGACTGGTTGGCAAGCTGAGCCTGAAACTGAACAACTTCTCCCTGCAGAATCTGCTCAACCCCTCCATGCACAGGGGTATCATCCCGCAGGGTGAGGGACAGACACTGGTGCTGAGTGCACAGACCAACGGCCGTTACTACCAATCGTACCAGTTTCAGTTCATGGAACCCTGGTTCGGCGGAAAAAGGCCCAACAACCTCTCCGTGAGTGCCTACTATTCAAGGTACACCGGGCTCAACAGTGATTACTACTCACAGAACAGCTACTACAACCCCTATATGTACGGTTACGGCAACTACGGAGGATATGGCGGTTATGGCGGCTATGGCGGCTATGGATATGAGGACATGGCCCAATATGCCTCAGACCCCAACCAGGTATTCAGTATGTTCGGCTTGTCACTGGGGTATGGCAAGCGATTGGAATGGCCAGACGACTACTTCCAGTTCATGGGCGAGCTGGGGTACCAGCGTTATGGACTGGAGAACTGGTCATGGAACCAGTTCCCTTTCCAGACAGGCGTCAGCAACAGCATTACACTTGGACTCACACTCTCCCGTATATCTACCGACAACCCGATCTACACCCGTACCGGGTCGCAATTCACCCTGAGCGTGAGTGCCACACCTCCCTTCTCGCTGTGGGATGGGAAGGATTATGGTGCCATGGCATACAACGATGCGGAGAAATATCGTTGGAACGAGTATCACAAGTGGAAGTTGAAGATACGCACATTCACACCGCTCACCCCCTCTACAGTTACCCGTACACCGGTGATTGCCACCAGGGTTGAGTTTGGTATCCTGGGTCATTACAACAGAGACAAGAAGACCCCCTTTGAGACTTTCGACGTGGGTGGGGATGGCATGAGTGGTTATTCAGCCTCTTTCGCCACTGAAAACGTTGCGCTGAGGGGGTACGAGAACAACTCAATCGCGCAGCAGGCAAGAGCCTACACCCGTCTGGGAGTGGAGCTGCGTTATCCGTTCATACTGGAGCCCAACTCCACCATCTACGGTGTAGCTTTCCTGGAGGCAGGTAATGCCTGGCTAGAGGTAAAAGATCTCAACCCTTTCGATCTGAAACGGTCGGCTGGCGTAGGTGCCCGCATCTTCCTGCCGATGATCGGGCTGATGGGGATCGACTGGGCTTACGGGTTTGACACTGTTTTCGGTACCGGAAGCAGGCAGAGAGGCGGCAGTCAGTTTCACTTTATCATCGGGCAGGAGTTCTGATGAAGGCGGAGAGCTCATTTGAGGATGCAACAGCCCACCCCCTGAGGGGTGCGGGTTGTTCTTCACCCCTTCTTTAACAATTTTTACGCAAGCTGCTCTAAACGTTATACCTTACAAATGGTCTTTATTATCAGAACCATTCTGTTATAAACATCCAAAAGAGAAAAATATGAAGAAAGTATTGTTAGTTTTCGGTTTATTGATGATGATCTCCATGGGGAACAGTTTTGCACAGAAATATGCACTGATCGACATGGAGTACATCCTCAAACGTATCCCCGCCTACGAAAGCGCCACCAAGCAATTGGAAGCGATGACGGAAGAGTGGCAAGCTGAAGTGGATAAAGAGGTGGAGACCGTAAATGCCATGTACAAAAAATACCAGGCTGATCTGGCTTTCCTGGCAGGCAGCGAAAAGACCAAACGGGAAAATGAGATCGTGGCAAAAGAGAATGCCATTCAGGAGTTACGTAACCAGTACTTCGGACCGCAGGGAGCGCTGTTTGAACAACAGGAGAAACTGATCAAGCCGATTCAGGACAACGTTTACGAAGCGATCAAGGCGATATCAACCGAAGAGGGCTACGCCCTGGTTTTGGATCGTGCCTCCGCCACATCGGTGATTTTTGCCTCTCCCTCTATCGACATCAGTGATCTGGTACTCTCCCGGTTAGGCTATTAAAAATAAAAGCTTATCTTTGTAAGCTTTTAAAACCAGCATTCATTAATTAAAATTGAAAAATAGAATTATGTTGAAAAAATTATTGATCTGTATGATTGCTCTGGCCCCTCTGGCGGCAGTGGCACAGGAAGTAAAAATTGCGTATCTGAACGCACAGGAGATCTTCTCCGCCATGCCGGAGATCTCCGGAATTGAGACCCAACTGAACTCCAAACAGGAGGAGATCTCCAAGAATGGACAGGCACTGGTGGATGAGTTCAACAAGAAAACGGAGGAGTTCGACAAGAACAAAGCTACATCTGAAACCGTGCTGAAGGACCAGCAAAGACAACTGGCGCAGATCCAGGAACGATATCAAGTCTATCTGCAGAACAGCCAGCAGGAGATGCAGCAGTTGCAGCAGCAGTTGCTGGAGCCGATAAACAGGAAGATTGCCGATGCAATCAAGGCGGTAGGTGATGAAAACAGCTACACCTTTATCTTTGACGTCTCCACCGCGCAATCGCCCATTGTCTATGTGAGCCCTACGGCTGTCAACATTACGCCGATGGTAAAAAGCAAACTGGGTATTCAGTAAACAGTAGTGATACCGCACACCCCTAAAAAAGGGTCTCTGACGAAAGAGGCCCTTTTTTTTTGTCGATATGCGATTGCGCAAAAGGGTGTTTACATCCCCTTGATCACCAGCAGCGGTGTATCGGAATGGAACAACATGCGGCGGGCAATGCCGGGGTTGAACATCCGCGCGAAGATATTTCTGCGGGAGCTGGAGAGGGCGATCATGTCGATCTGATGTTCTTTCACGAACTGCTCCAGTGACTCTTCCAGCCCGAGGCTCTGTTCAATCAGCCGGTACTCTGTTTCCAGGTGGGGGTACAGTTCCGCGAACTTTTTCTGGATGCCAGAGAGCTTGATCTCGTTCCAGACATCCTCCTTTTTGGCGATGTGTGCCAGATAGACCTTTACCTGGTAGGGTTTCAGGAACTGCATCATGATGTCGAATGCCTTGAACTCACGTTCCTGGAAGTTGGTGAGGAAGACGATGTTCTTCATCTCTGCCACTCCTTGCACCTGGGTGCCTTCGGGGATGGCAAAGACCGGCGTGCGGCATCCATCCATCACCTCAGCGGTAACGCTACCGATCAGATCCAGTTCCTTGGCATTGCGCCCCCTGGTACCCATGACGATGGCTGTGGGTCTGATCTTCTTTGAATAGGCGATGATCTCCTCCTCCGGAAGTCCCTCTACCAGTAATGTCTGAAACGGTACGTCGGGCAGGACTCCCTTCGATACCCGTTCCCTGATCTTTGTGACCAGCTGCGACATCTCCTTCTCGGTTTTACTCTTCACATCCTGATAGATGCTTCTGTCGGCCGGCTGTATCGTGAATGAGTCGCCAAAGGGCACCGTTGCGGGATAAAAGGGCGTGAAGAATACATGCATCAGCTTCACCTCACAAGCGAGGTCACGAGCCAGTTGAAACGCAAATGCACAAGCGGTGAGGGAATAATCAGAGAAATCGACCGGCACAAGAATCTCCTTTTTGTTCTCCCTGTTCACCGCTTTCGCATCCTGTTCGGTGAAGTCGAGCTCTTCAATGATTTGCAGGGCACGCGGCAGATCACGCTCGTTGATTCTTACCCGCACATTCCCTGGTATCACCGGCTCGATCATCCTGATGCCATGGATCACAGCCGGTATCCCTTCCGATTCCAGAATGGTCTTCAGGATATGTGCTTTCTCATAGGAATGAATGGCCACCGTGACCATTTTCTCTTCGTCATGTTTGTTATCTTTTTCCATACTGCTTTCCTTTGGGACACCTGCAGCCCACGGCCAGCGGTGTCTGGTGAAATCCATCAAAAAAAAACCAGTCGCCTGTTTTTCACGCAAACGGTCATTGGGTTCTCTCTTGTCTCTACTCCTCCTCTTCTGTCACTTTGGGTTGGTGATCCGGTTCGGGGTAATCTTCCAGTCCCAGAATATGAAGAGCCTTGTCAAAAATAGTGGTATCATCCAGTACGACAATACCACCATTCGGTCCCGGCTCAATATGTATCCCCACGCTCTTGCCTTCTTTGTAATTGTATCCGCCAAAATAGTTGCGCACGGTCTCGGGTTTCATCTTCAGCTCTGCGGCTATTTGGTGGATACTGCCATCAGGGAGTTTGTCTTTCAGTTCTCTTAGCTCGTTAAAGGTAATTGTTCTTGCCATGGCTTTTTATTTTTAGTTGAAAATCCGTTTTAAATTGATTTGAAGCCTTAAACTTACGGAAAAAAAAAGATATTCCAAACTTTTTCCACAAAATCTTTGTGAAAAGATGACGAAACGGTTACGATCATGATCTCAGTGTGGCAGGGAGGCCAACAGGGGGCTAAAGAGGGTGAGCAGGAAGAGGTAACCAATGATCAACAGGGTCAGCCATTTGCCCTGATTGCGGTCATAGAGCGGGCCGGCTGAAACAGCTCGTGTTGCCGGCAGACGATTCATGAGAAGCATCATCAGCTGGTAGAGCAAAAAGGCCAGCAGCGACCCGGCAATCATACCTGCCACGATGTCAGAGATAAAGTGTACCCCCAGGTAAATGCGGGTGTAGCTGTTAAGTGTAGCCCAGCCGAGGGACGAAAGAGTGACCCCGCGATGACGGAACAGCAGCGAGAGGAAGATAGCCAGTCCGAAGCTGTTGGTAGCATGACCGGAGATGAATCCGTATCTGCCACCACGATAACCGTTGACAATATCCACCAGCTCCTTGAAGTCAGGGTGATGAGTAGGACGGAACCGTTCGAAGAAAGGCTTGCAGATGCCGGAGGAGAGCTGGTCGCTCAGTACGAACACCAGGATAAAGAAGAGGGTGACCAGCAATGCCTGTTTCGCTGGAGTACGATAAAAAAAGAGGAAAAGAATCGCCAGAAAAAGAGGAATCCACACAAAGCGGCCACTCACCGTCCACATCCAGTCATCCAACCAGGGTGAATCGCTGCCATTCAACAGAAAAAAAAGATCCCGCTCAAGGGGTAGCAGCCGCTCAATCGCCTCTTTCATCTATTCATCATTGTGCCGGGCTATGCAGCAACTCACAGAGCTGCGGCCATACCCTGGCTGTTAAGTTAAATCCGTTCCACGTTCTTTTTTGCCGTCCAGCCTACACTGCCATTGGCTATCTCTATCTCGTACCAGTTGCCGTCGCTGTTCCTGATTTTCACCTTTGTCCCTTCATGCAGTTCAAACAGCCGGTTGCCGTTTTCGTCGGGAGAAGCGTTCACCGGGGCGGCTCCCACCATCACGATGGCGCCGTCGCGCCGGATCCGTTCTTTTTTCTGGCTGAAAGCGAAAGTAGTGGCAGCGATCATCAGCAGGAGAAAGATGATCCCGCTGTAAAATGCTGTTTTCCTCACCCATAGAATACGCAGAAACAGAAAAGCAGCTACACAGATGAGAAACAGCAGGAAGAAGATGATGCTTATCACCGCCCAGCGATTGGAGCTATTGAGGTCTCTCACTCCCTTAAACCAGTTTTGCAGGAAAAAAACAGCAGCCGGCTCAATGCGATCTTCTGTCCTGTTTCGTGCAAAACGCAGGTTGTGCCGGATGTCGCTGTTGCCGGGATCGAGCAAATAAGCCCTTTCATAGTTCAGGATCGCTTTCCCCAGCTGGTTATCACGGAAATAGGCATTCCCCAGGTTGTAATAAACTTCAGCCGACTCGCGGTTATCTGCCAGTGCTTCTGCAACCACCGACTCATACAGTTCGATGCTTTTCCTGAAATTGCCGGTTCTGTAGGCCTCTGCTGCAGCCTCAACAGCCGGGAGTGGCGTTTCAGTGGAAGCTGCCGGAATCGTATCAGCCTGTAGCGCTGTAGCATCCTGATTCTCCTGAGCCGTGATCCCTGTGACTGTCAGGTTCATCAACAAGAGGCTGAAAGCGATCAAATGTAATCGGTTCATCCGCATCATTTTGATTTCTTTAATCTGTTTTCCATCTCTCCAATTGCATCCAGTGTATCCTGATAAAGCCTGTCCATGGCAGCATCCCCCCCGGTGGGTGCATAGCGTGCAAACTCACAACTGTCAAGGATCTGCATGAAGCGGCTTGTCAGCTCCTCATCAATGCCATAACTCTTGAGCTCCGACTCCACATTGTCACGTGAGAGTCGTGCCACCGGTATCGATAGCTTGTCACTAAAATAACCCCAGAGGGCACGCAGCACCTCCTCATAGAAGTTCTCACTTTTTTGTTCCCTGAGATAATGTTCTGCCTGCTTAAGTCGCTTGAGAGCAATCTTGTTGGCTTTCCGGTTGCGCATCAGCGCCACGTTGGCATTCTCACGAACCTGCTTCTGGTAGATCAGGTAGAAAACGATCAGCAGAAGCAGAGGAATAAAGATCCAGAGCCAGTAGCCCAATGAGCCCACGAAGAATCTGTCACGCGACTGAAAATGAGGTTCTCCGGTGATCAGGAAACGGATATCCTGCTCCACTTTCACATCCTGACGGGTCACAAATGAGGAGGAGGGAACATTCCCGGCGTCTCCTTTCGCGATGTTCAACCGGTATTCAGGGGTGGTCAGCGTCTTGTAGGTGGCGCTGGCTGGATCGAAATAGGTGAACTCCACGGGAGGGATGGTGTAATTGCCTTCATAGCGGGGGATCACCATGTACTCTATGCGACGCATGCCGGAGAGCCCATTCGTGGTAACGTTGAAGATGTTGTCCACGGTGGGGTCATATTGTTCGAAGTTATCAGGGAAAACAACCAACGGATTGCGGATCAACTTCAGGTTACCGGTACCCGATATCTCCAGTTGTAAGGTAATCGCCTCATTCGCCTTCGATTCTGTATGACTGAGCTGAGACTTCATGGTGAAGCTCCCCACCGCATTGGCATAGCTGGCAGGTTTCCCCTCCGGCAGTGGCTTCACCTCGATATCAAGGGGGTTCGTTTTTAATGCTTTCTTCACATCCACCATCAGCTCCTGCGGACCAAAGAAAGAAGATATTTTTTTGCCGGAGGGTACAGAGAAGACCATCTCCAGGGTACCGGAGGGGATGGTGATCCTGCCGGGACGCTGAGGGAAAAGCAGTGTCTTGCGCAGATCAGCAGTATAGTAATTCCTACCGTTGTAGCGCTCCATTTGCAGCTGTTTATTTGCCGGAAGGTCAATCTCCTCCACCATGAAACCCTCGAACTCGGGAAACTGTATCTTGCCGAAGTTGACCACGTTCAGAGTGGTATAGAGACGGAAAGTAACGGTGAAGCCCTCCTGTTCGAATACATTGTTTTTGGAAACGATTGCACGGATAAAAGCATCGTTGGCCGAAACCGTTGCAGTACCGCTACCCGGTGATGGACTTTGCCGGCTCTCCCCGCCATCTGATGCACCCCCACTGTTCTCATCGGGGGGCAGCACTTTGATCTGGAGGCTGTTCGACTGGTAATTGCTCCCATCTACGGTGATGGATGCAGGTGGGATGGTATAGCTGCCCGCTTTATTTGCCATCAGGATGTAGGTGTAGGTGACTGACATCTCTGAGGTGGTCTTGCCGTTGATGGTGCGCTGGCTGTAACTGGTGGAGGTGCTGGGACCAAAGAGCAGGTCGAAGCCGGTCAGTTCGGGCAGTCGCAGATCACGCCCCTCCTTGTTGAGGTGATAGCTGAGGCGAAACTGCTCTCCCTCGACCACTGTTGCGGGAGCAGTGGCTTTAAAGGTGATCTGTGCCGCGAGCCATGGACTGTTCGCAACAAGCATTACCCATATCAGTAAAAGGAGAGGGTGTATGTGGATCTTCTGTTTCATCTGTTTTAGCACGCTACCAGTTTCTGTTATTTCGTCTGTTTTCTTCCGCTTTCTGCTCTCGCTCCTGTGCCTTGATCTGCTGTACTTTCTTCTGCGTTTGCTGTTCATCCTGCTCAATGGCTTGCAACAACTGACGGGCATTGTCGCGCGACATCTGCTCCGGCTGGTCTGGCTGTTCGGCCCGTTTATCCTGTTGATCCTGCTGCTGGTTTTGCGACTGTTGATCCTGTTGCTGCTCCTGTTGCTGCTCCTGTTCATCCTTATTCTGATCCTGTTGTTGATCCTGCTGATCCTGGATCATCTTCTGTACCACTGCCAGGTTGTAGCGGGTCTCATCATCATTCGGGTTGAGCCGCAGTGACATCTTGTAAGCCTCCATTGCTTGCTGCAGATCTTTTTTCTGCAGAAGAGCATTGCCAATGTTATGCCAGCCGGCGGCGGCCTCCTCCGGATTCTCCTGTTCCAGTGTCACAAATTGCTGGTATTGCCCGGTTGCTTTGTCCCACTCTTTCTGCCGGTAATAGGTGTTCCCCAGATTGAATGCGGCCTCCTTCGATTCGGGATTCTCCTCCACCGCTTTACCGAAGTAACCGGCTGCCTCGGAGTATTTCTGCTCCTGATATACCTTGTTCCCTTTCCGGATGTTCTTTCTGACCTCTTTCTGTGCCATTGAAGAGAGCGGCATGGATACCGTTATCAGGAATAAAAGAGTTTGTAAGATTGCTGTTCGTTTCATCTGAATAACCTCACGTTTCTGAATAACCTGTTTTTCTTGTCATAGATGAGCAGCTCCACGATGAGAATCACCAAAAGAAACCAACCCAGCAGCGGAAACTGCTCATCATACTCGGAATAGGTGAGCGAAGCGGTACGCGTCGTCTCAAGTTCATCCAGCTGTGCTTCCAGCGCACGCACTGCCGTGTTGGAGTTGTCGGCACGCACATATAGCCCCCCACCGTTGCGGGCGATCGCCATTGCCATCTCCTCGTTCAGCCGCGACACCACCACATTGCCCTCGCTGTCGGTCATGTAGTTGTTGCCGGTGCCATCGCCCGGCACCGGAGCACCCTCGATGGAGCCTATCCCCAGCACGTTGATCATCACACCCGCCTTGGCTGCTTCGGCTGCCACCTCACTGGCGTTGCCCTCGTGATCCTCTCCGTCGGTGATGATCACCATCGCTTTGCTCACCTCCTTGTCAGATGAGAAACAGCTCATACCCAGAGTAATAGCGTCAGCAATAGCAGTACCCTGCACCGGCACCAGCGAAGGATCAATGCTGTTGAGGAATATCTTGGCCGATTGTGTGTCGGAGGTAAGCGGCATCTGTACATATGCCTCTCCGGCAAAGACAACCAGTGCAACCTTGTCGTCCCTGCGCACATCGATGAGACGGGAGAGGATCTGGCGGGCAAGGCTCAACCGGTCGGGAGAGAGATCCCTGGCAAGCATCGAGTTGGAGACATCGATGGCAATCACCAGCTCGATGCCCTCTTTCTCAACCGTCTCCACCTTGGTGCCAAACTGCGGACGGGCAACCAGGAAGATGCCGATGCAGAGGGCGGCGAAGATCAGCCAGAACTTCAGGTAGGAGCGTTTCAGCGAGAGCTCCGGCATCATCATCCTGAGCGTGGTGAGGCTCCCCATCTTCTCAACATCTTTCCGCTTTCTGATGTTCAGATAGAGGTAAAGGGCCAGCAAGAGGGGCATAGCCGCAAACAGCCAGAGATATTCCGGATTTCCGAATCTAAACATTTATCTTTAATTCTCTTTGTTCATTTTTATACATCAGTACCCACATTCAGTGCTTCACTGGTCAGGGAATGCTTCTCAACCAGGTACGTCTCAACAGCAGCTCCAGCAGGATTAACGCCAGAGCGGCGAGTGCAAAGGGCAGGAAAAGCTCCTGTCGCCGTGTCACGTTCTGCACGCTGATCAGGTATTTCTCCATCTCATCAATCTCATTGTAAACCTGACGCAGTCCCTCCGTATCCTGTGCACGGAAATACTGTCCCCCGGTTATGGCCGCTATCTCGGTGAGTGTCTCCTCATCGATATCCACCGGCATGTTCTGCATCCGTATGCCGAAAGGAGTGTTGACCGGTGTGGGTGCCATCCCCTTGGTGCCAACACCCACGGTATAGACCCTGATCCCGTAAGATCGTGCCAGGTCGGCCGCAGTAAGCGGTGCTATCTGGCCGCTGTTGTTGGTGCCATCGGTGAGCAGGATCACCACTTTCGACTGTGACTGGCTCTCCTTGAGTCGGTTCACCGAGGTAGCCAGCCCGAGTCCGATGGCGGTACCGTCGTCTATCATGCCGAAATTGATGTCATCGAGCAGGTTGAGCAATACCTTGTGGTCGGTGGTAAGGGGGCACTGCGTAAAGCTCTCCCCAGCAAAGATCACCAGTCCGATGTTGTCGTTGCTCCGGTCTGTGATAAACTCAGCGGCAACCTTTTTGGCGGCCTGCAACCGGTCGGGTTTCAGATCCTGTGCCAGCATGGAGCCGGAGACATCGAGTGCCAGCACAATATCAATACCCTGTGTCTCTGACTCTTCCCAGCTGCTCACCGACTGCGGGCGGGCAATCACAATGATCACCAGGGCAATGGAGAGCAGCCGCAGCAGGAAAGGAAAGTGTCGCATATAGACCCTGAAGCCGGGCTTCAGTCCGTTGAAAGCATCCGTTGAGGCAAGCCTGAAAGAGGCCTGCGCCTTGGAGAGGCGCACAATGTACCATAGCGTCAGCGGTACCAACAACAGCAGCAGATATAGATATTCAGGATGCAAAAACTCCATGCCAATTCACTCTTATTCGTTATCGGATTGATCATCTTTCTGTTTCCCGTCCGCCTTCGGATCAGGGATGGGGTCATCCTCTTTGGTCTGGTTCACGAAGAAATAGGCATTCACCATGCTCAGGTCATTCTCATCGGGATAGGGTTTGTACTTGGCAAACTTCACCAGATCGGCGGTGGTCAGTATCTGTTTCAGGTTGTCGTAAACCGAATCGGTCTCGGCCACCTTACGGATGGCGTTCAGGATCTCTCCCGAGGTCATCTCCATCGCCTGTATCCCCTCACGCTCCCAGATATAGGAACGCAGGATATCGGTCAGCCGGCTGTAGAACTCTTTCTCCCGCCCCTGCTGCCACATCTTCTCCTGCTTGAGCTTGTCCAGCTCTTTCAAGGCACGAATGTGTGCCGGCAGCACTTCGGGAGGCTTAAAGAAATAGCCTTTTCGCTTCTTCCGCAGCACCAGGTAAACCACCAAAGCGATGAGCGCCAACAGGATCAACACCCCCAGCAGGATCCAGAGCAGCCAGAGATAATCGGTCCAGACAAAAGGAGGTTTGCGGATCGGTTTGATATCGTTGAGCTGCAACTGATTGAAATCGATTGAGTCGGTCTCTCCCTTGTTGATTCGCTCCAGATAGGCCAGCGTGGAGTCTGATAGCTCTGGTGAGGTCACTTTCAACCCGAAAGAGTTGGAGTAGATGGTGTCGGTTCCGTCAAATATCGGTATGTAGGGCACATGGTAGAGGGTGGAATCGAACGAGGTGACCAGATAGCGGAAATTGAGCGTCATCACGTTGTTCTCGATGGTGGTATCGGGTGGCAGCATCGCAATCACCTCAATACCGGGGATGATCTCTTTTTCATACACAGGAAAATGAATGATCTTCTCCTTGGGTGTGATCACTTTCAGGTTGATCACCGCCTGCTCTCCGATCAGGATCTCGGTGGGTTGCACGGTGGCATGCACTGACGCCCGCTGGGCGTTGAGCACCCCTCCCATCAGGAGCGCCACGGTTGTCAGCATTCCCTTGTATATCCAACTGTTATGTAATCTCTTTGTTCTCAATGCTATCTCCTTTGTTGGAATAGTTGCAGCAACGACTTCACATAATCACTCTCCGTGGAAACAGAGACACTGTCAACGCCGCTCTGGCGGGTAGCAGTGATCATCTTATCCTGCAGGCTGTTCCACCAACGACGGTATTGTTCGCGTACCTGTTTCGATGAGCTATCGATCCATCGTTCATCCCCTTTTTCAGGATCCCACACTTTCATCAATCCCACTGGCTGGAGGGCGGTGCTCAGCTGGTCATAGACCTGGATGGCCACCAGGTCATGCTTGCGACCGGCTATCTGCATTGCCTTCAGATAGTCGCCCGAATCAATAAAGTCGGAGATCAGGAAAGCGGTACAACGTTTCCTGATGGCGTTGGTCATATAGCGTAACGCCATGTTCAGATCGGTGCCGTGGCTCTCGGGGGTGAACCCGAGGATCTCACGGATGATGAAGAGGATATGCTTCCTCCCTTTCTGGGGAGGGATGAACTTCTCCACCTTGTCGGTAAAGAAGATGACGCCGATCTTGTCGTTGTTCTGTATCGCCGAGAAAGCGAGTGTGGCAGCTATCTCGGCCACCATGTCACGCTTGAGCATGGACCTGGATCCGAAGCCGAGGCTCTCCGACACATCGATCATCAGCATCACCGTCAGCTCCCGTTCCTCCTCAAAGATCTTGACGAAGGGACGGTTGTAACGGGCAGTAACGTTCCAGTCGATGTCACGCATATCATCCCCATAACGATACTCCCTCACCTCCGAAAAAGCCATGCCTCGCCCCTTGAAGGCAGAATGATACTCTCCGGCAAAGATGTTTCGCGAGAGACCTCTTGCTTTTATCTCGATGTGGCGTACTTTCTTGATCAGGTCGGTAGCTTCCATAGAATTATTGCTGATTCCCTCCGTGGGGTGTTACAACGTCAGGTAGATTGGTCCCGGTACAGCCCGTAGCTGATCAGGGCACCTCAATCTTATTGAGGATCTCGCTGATGATCTCCTCAGAGGTCATGTTATTGGCTTCTGCCTCATAGGTGAGCCCGATACGGTGACGAAGAACATCGTGGCATACAGCCCGGATATCTTCAGGAATCACGTAGCCACGGCGCTTAATGAAAGCAAAGGCACGTGCCGCCAGGGCCAGGTTGATCGAGGCGCGGGGAGAGGCACCGAAGCCGATCATATCTTTCAGGTGAGCCATGCCGAACTGATCGGGAAAACGGGTGGCAAAGACAATATCGACGATGTACTTGCTGATCTTCTCGTCAATATATACTTCCCGCACCACCTTGCGGGCCTCCAGGATCTCCTGCGTGGTGATGACCGCACGGTCAGGGACCACCGGCTCGAAGATATTTTGCTGAATGATCTGCTTCTCCTCCTCACGTGAGGGATAGCTGATCACCACTTTTAGCATGAAACGATCCACCTGTGCTTCGGGCAGCGGATAGGTCCCCTCCTGTTCGATCGGGTTCTGGGTTGCCATCACCAGGAATGGGTTTGGCAGCTTATAGCTCTCTTCGCCGATGGTCACCTGCCGCTCCTGCATCGCCTCCAGCAGGGCACTCTGCACCTTGGCAGGGGCACGGTTGATCTCATCGGCCAGCACAAAGTTGGAAAAGATGGGGCCATGCTTCACCTGGAACTCCTCGTTGCGTTGGCTGTAGATCATGGTGCCAACCACGTCGGCGGGCAACAGGTCGGGCGTAAACTGGATACGGTTGTAATCGGCATCGATCAGTTGTGCCAGCGTCTTGATGGCCAACGTCTTCGCGAGTCCCGGCACCCCTTCCAGCAGGATGTGTCCATCGGAGAGGAGCCCGATCAGGAGTGACTCCACCAGGTGTTTCTGTCCCACGATCACATGGTTCATGCCTGTGACAATTGTCTGCACAAAAGCACTTTTCTGTTCAATTCTATCGTTCAGTTCTTTGATATCGACTATTTGGCTCATTGGGTTGATTGTTAAAAGGGTTCTCCGGATATGAGATACAAAAATAGAAATGTTAAATTGGTTTCAACTGGAATCGCCGTTAAAAATGTTTAAGTAACAGCAGTTTCCCAATCTGGGTTGTGATGCGGTTTTCGCTGATCGGTTAGATCCATATCAAACAGCTCCCGGAAAGCACGCTTCATTCCGTTGGAGACCTCTCTGAAATCAACCTCCTCTCCCAACTCCTTTTGCATGGAGGTAACCCCCTTGTCGGTGAAACCACAAGGATTGATGAAGTTGAAATAGGTGAGATCGCTGTTGATGTTAAGTGCCAGGCCGTGCATGGTGACAAAGCGGCTGGCACGGACGCCGATGGCACAGATCTTACGTACCCGTAGAGGGTCATCCAGGTCAATCCAGACCCCCATTGCCTTCTCATCCTTCTCCCCCTTAATACCGTATGGTTTCAATGTCTCGATCACCACATCCTCCAACAGGGAGATGTAACGCCTGATGCCGATACCGAACGCCTCCAGGTCAATGATCGGGTAGGCCACCAACTGACCGGGGCCATGATAGGTGATGTCACCTCCACGGTCGATCTCATGCAGGTCGATCTGCCTGCTCTCACACATCTGACGTGTGATGAGCAAGTTCTGCCGCTTGCCGCTCTTGCCGAGCGTGTAAACATGCTCGTGCTCACAGAAGAGCAGGTACTGCTCTTTCTCCTGCTTCTGCTCCTGCTTGTCGCGGATCACCTGTGCAAACAGCTTCTCCTGATACTCCCACGCCTGCTTATAGCGGATGCGACCCAGGTCTTCAAAAATCACTTTTCTACTCATTCCCTTATACATGTTTCTCTGCGTGATAGGAGGAGCGTACCAGCGGGCCACTCTCCACGAAGCGGAATCCTTTTTCGAGTGCCACCTCGCGGTAACGGGCAAACTGTTCTGGCGAGACATACTCTTTCACCGTCAGATGCTTTCGTGTGGGTTGCAGGTACTGCCCGACGGTGAGCACGCTGCAACCAACGGCCAGCAGGTCGTCCATGGTCTCGTAGATCTCCTGCTCGGTCTCCCCCAGGCCCACCATCAGGCCCGACTTGGCTCTCACCTTGCCGCTGGCCGCGATCACCCCGAGGGTCCTGAGACTCACCTCATACTTCGCACGGCTCCGCACCTTGGGTGTCAGCCGCCGTACCGTCTCCATATTGTGTGATACAATGTTGGGGCCGGCGTCAATCACCTTGCGTATCAGCTCCTCCTGCCCGTTGAAATCGGGGATCAGCGTCTCGATGGTCACCTGCGGACAGCGCTCCTTGATGCGACGCACGGTACGCGACCAGATCTCGGCCCCCCCGTCGTCCAGGTCGTCACGATCGACGCTGGTGAGCACCACATGGCGCAGGTTCATCTGCTCAATGGTATCGGCCAATCGTGCCGGCTCATCCCAGTCGACCCCCAGCGGTGTGCCGGTCTTCACATTACAGAAGCGGCAGGAGCGGGTACAGATCTCTCCCAGGATCATGAATGTGGCGGTGCCCCTGCCCCAGCATTCTGCCAGGTTGGGGCACTTGCCGCTCACGCAGATGGTATGCAGTCCTTTTCTGGCGATGATCTCTTTCACATCGAGGTATTGCTTGCCCTGGGGCAGTGATATCTTCAGCCATTCCGGCTTACGTTGCATGGTTTCTGTTATCTTTTCCATAATGAATAAATGTTGCTTGCAGACAGTTACACGGTTATTCAGGGGGTGTTTGACCCTCTTACTCCGGGGGCATCTGTCAGCTTTGTATGATTGATAAAAATGTCAAAACAGCACAAAAATAGGGTTTTCTTCGTTGATAAACGAATTTGTGAGCCACATTCGCTTTCTTTTCCCCATAACTATTTTTAAACCATTACGATTCTGTTTATAAAGCCAAAAAATATATCTTTGCGCATTAAAACAAAGAACAGGCACAATTTGGATTTCCAATTGATACATACAGACCCGAAGTCGGACGCGCGGGCAGGAGTGATCACCACCGACCACGGGAAAGTGGAAACGCCTGTCTTTATGCCGGTAGGCACTGCGGGCAGCGTCAAGGCGGTACATATCAGCGAACTGAAAGAGGACATCAAGGCAGAGATCATTCTGGGTAACACCTATCACCTCTACCTGCGTCCCGGCCTGGAGATCATCGGGGCAGCAGGGGGACTGCACCGTTTCAACGGCTGGAACCGTCCGATGCTGACCGACAGCGGCGGTTACCAGGTCTTCTCCCTCACCGGGAACCGCAAGCTTACGGAGGAGGGAGCCATGTTTCAGTCGCACATCGATGGATCCAGACATTTCTTCACCCCTGAAAAAGTGATCGATATCCAGCGCGTCATCGGTGCCGACATCATTATGGCTTTCGACGAATGCACCCCTGGTGATGCCGACTACGGTTATGCAAAGAAATCGCTCGAGCTGACCGAACGGTGGCTCGCCCGCTGCATCACCCGCATGGGTCAGAGCGAGTGCCCCTACGGCCACAGCCAGGCGCTCTTCCCCATCGTGCAGGGATGCGTCTATCCCGACTTGCGGCGGCGGGCCGCTGAGAAAATCGCATCGCTGGGTGCCGATGGCAACGCCATCGGGGGACTGGCGGTGGGAGAGCCCACGGAAAAGATGTACGAGATGGTGGAACTGGTGAACGGGATCCTGCCAAAGGATAAACCTCGCTACCTAATGGGTGTGGGCAAGCCGGAGAACATCCTGGAGGCGATTGAACGGGGTGTGGACATGTTCGACTGCATCATGCCCACCCGCAACGGCCGCAACGGTCAGATCTTCACCAAGGAGGGCATCATGAACATGCGCAACGAACGGTGGAAGAGCGACTTCACCCCCCTCGAGGAGGATGGCGAGTCGTTCGTGGACCAGCTCTACAGCAAGGCCTACCTGCGGCACCTGATCAACACCAACGAGATCCTGGGACTGCAGATCGCCTCCATCCACAACCTGGCATTCTATGTCTGGCTGGCCAGGGAGGCACGCAAACATATCATTGCCGGCGATTTCACCGAATGGAAACCGCGGATGATCGAAAAGGTGACACGACGAATATGAAAAAGATCTTCACCCTGCTGAATCTTAAACGCCTGGACTGGTACATCATCAGGAAGTTTCTGGGTACCTATATCTTCATGATCGCGTTGATCATCTCCATCGCGGTGGTATTCGACGTCAACGAGAAGATCGACAAGTTCATGACCAACAATGCCTCGCTGAAGCAGATCATCTTCGATTATTACCTCAACTTCATCCCCTACTACACCAACCTGTTCAGCCCTCTCTTCGTCTTCCTGGCGGTGATCTTCTTCACCTCCAAGATGGCCGACAACTCGGAGATCATCGCCATCCTTTCCAATGGCATCGGCTTCCGTAGAATGATGAAACCCTATATGGTGGCGGCACTGGTGATCGCCATCTTCACCTTTGTCTTCGGCGGTTATATCATTCCGCCGGCTAACGCCACCCGCATTGAGTTTGAGCGGACCTACGTGGATCCGAAAAAAAGGAAAACCGGCGACCGGGACATCCAGTTCCAGGTAGGCCCCGGCACCATCGTTTACTTCGGTAATTTCGACATGAGGAGCAAAACAGGGTACAACTTCTCCATCGACCACTTCGACAGCCTGCAACTGGTGTCGCGCCTCACGGCGCAGTCGATACGATACGACTCGGCTTACCAGTGGACCATCAACAACTACCAGGTGAGGCAGTTTGAGGGGAACAGAGAGATCATCACCCAGGGCAACTCGATCGACACCACCCTGCGAATCGTGCCGAACGACTTTATCATCGCCAATACCGACCAGCAGATGATGACCTCTCCTGAGCTGCGACGATATGTAAAGAGCCAGAAAGAGCGGGGAATGGGGAACATACAGGCATTCCAGATCGAGTACCACTCACGCATTGCCAATGTCTTCTCGGCATTCATCCTCACCCTGATCGGCGCCTCACTCTCTGCAAAGAAGGTGAAAGGAGGCATGGGGCTGAATATCGGCATCGGACTGGGACTGAGCATGGCCTACATCCTGTTCATGACGGTCAGCTCCACCTTCGCGGTGAAAGGGAGCATGAGCCCCTTCATTGCAGCATGGGTTCCCAACATCATCTTCACCCTGATCGCGATGTTCCTCTACCGGAAAGCGCCAAATTAGCAGTCAGCTGTCCCGAGAAGTCGGCATCTTCGTT
>WOYI010104194.1_pt1 | contig 39994 bp, 32 predicted proteins | sample 6423411 | NCBI WGS metagenome assembly WOYI01 (sample SAMN13441803, study PRJNA592873) | oil field metagenome | biome: oil field; feature: oil-well bore; material: oil-contaminated soil; isolation source: oil-contaminated soil from oil-well borehole | place: Germany: Wietze | collected 2016-10-18 ...
ATAGCGAAGCGTATCGGGAAGCCCTACCGTGCCCCGGGAATCCCGATTTATCGGGAGAATCGGGGGCGGAGCAACTGCTGCCGGCCACCACCACCTTCTCCGGCGAACACGATTACCGGTCAGCGGGTTACTGATTTTTGCCCCTTCCTTGCAGATTGTCCTGAATTTGCTTTAATTTTGGTATGGCTTTGTTGTTTAAAATGTCTGTATAGTCTTAACTTTCCCTTAACATGAAAAGGATTCTGCTCCTGGCCTTTGTCCTGACGGGTACTGTTTTCTCTGTATTCCCGCAGGATCAGATCATCACCCGCAACAATGATACCATTGAATGTAAGATCACAAGGGTGAACCGCAATGATCTCCTGTTTGAGATTGACACTAAAGGAGTCATCTCTTCGGGAAGAATCCCCTTCACCGAAGTAGTGAGCTACTCGGTTACTACAACACCATCCGACAGCAGGAGACCTGCCAGCCTACCCGGGGCACAGAGACCTGCCAGCCCCGTTGCCGGTCCCTCTCCGCGGCTGCGGCTGAGCCTGAACGGAGGAGCAGGTTATATATTCAGCAGCTCGGAGAAGGCCGAAGAGAGCATGGCGGCCTGGGGGATAGCAGACGACGATGCCGGAGCATATTATAATGATCTTAAACTCGGCATCTGCGGTAGCGGTGACATTACGTTTATGGTGACAACAAGGATCGGCACAGGACTACGCTACAAATTCTTCTACACAGATGCAGGCGTCGAAGGCTTCTTCGACCCTAACGACGGGATATACCTGATGTATGGGACTTACAGTGAGCATATCTATGTCAATTTTGCAGGTGTTTCCCTGTTTTACACTGAACCGCTGGGCAGAAGTCAGAAATTCAGTGTCTACGCTTCATGGGCGGCAGGATTGACTCTCTACAGAAACGAAGCCGAAACCTTCCAGGGAAATCTCCTGATCACCGGTAACGCTTTAGGGATGGATGGGTCACTGGGTCTTGAATACCGCCTTACCCCCTCTATGGCTTTGGGTGCCGAATTGTCAGCCTTCAACTCCCTGCTCAGGAAGATTGAAATGACAGACGGAACAAACACCGAGACCCTTGAACTTGAAAAGGAAAACATTGAAAATCTCTCAAGGTTCGAACTTTCTTTGGGAATCAGATTTTACCTGTGGAACAGATGAAAAGAGCAGCATTATACATAGTATCCGGGATCATCCTACTTGCAGGCATCTCCTGCAGTAACAAATTCCTGGAAGAAAATGAGGTCGATCTTTTTGGTATCGCGGATACCCTCTTCCTGACCAGCTATGATGAAACGTTACAGGTCACCCTTCAAACCTCACTGAGTAATCACGATTTCACGATCTACATGCAGCCAAAGTTCTTGTCATTCAATTCAATGCACGGAGAAATACGCAACGGATCCATCTCCCTCGATCTCACTGTACTTCATGAAAACATTGATGCCTGGCAGCCGTTTTTCTACACAATGGTAGTACTCGATGTGGAGAATGTGGGTCTTGTCGGTTTCAACGTAGTTTATACCGATTACAGAAACGTCTCTTTGTACTGTTCCCCGACATCTCTTACCTTTACCTTTCCGGACTCCCTGGAATTCATCCTGTCCAATAACGGCTACGGCTTGCTGGCCTGGCAGATAACCGCAATTCCTGAGTGGCTTACTGTCTCCCCGGGTGAAGGAACGATCCTTCCCGGCAACTACCAGCCTGTTACAGTCAGGATCCTGCCCCAAATGGTGACCTCCGGGCAGGCCTACAGCGGTTCAATAAAGATCGGCAACAATTCCGGCTCCGGCTATTACACACTGCCGGTCTATATAACAGAGTCAGCCATCCCACCTGCTGATGCTGATCAGATAACCAGCCTTCTTACCGACGCCGAATATCACCACAATTCGGGGATAATGGCCATCTGTACAAAATCGCCCAACCAACTCATCCTGTTGAACACTGTCACTCAGCACTCAGACACGATACCTCTTCAGAAGACTCCAAATTGCATCAGTTTCTCCGAGGACGGCCAGAGAGCCGTCATCGGGTATTCGGTGGCATCGGTAGGTTATTTTGATGTCGGCAGTCGGGTTATTACTGCAGAATACGATATAGACTGCATCCCGTATGATATTGTGCTCGGTGATAATGAATGGTGCTATATAGCACCCACGGAAGATCAATGGGTGCAGCTCCGGAGTCTGAACCTCAGCACCGGGGAACTGTTCGTAAATTCTCCGGCATCACAGATTTATGAAAAAACCATCATTAAAAAGATCCCCGGCAAACCACTTATGGCCGGGACACAGACAGCATTGAGTCCTTCCGGACTGCTGCTGTTTGATCTGTCTGCCGGAAAGGCTTCTGATCTGTTTACCCGCTACCATGAATCAATAGACCGTTTCTGGATTTCAAAAGACACCACCCGACTCTATGCAGCATACGGCAATGTGTACATTATACCCGAATATGACGGCGAGTTCCATTCCTCCGCTCCTCCGGTATATGGAAATATAGGCGCTGACCTGTATTCCATCAGTGCCCTGGATGATTGCCCGGTCACCAACACTGTTTTTGCCGGTACTGCCAACATTCATTATCAGACCGGAACCTCTGCACAGATATATCAGTTCAACGCGACAAATCTCAATAAAACAGCTGCATACACCGTGAAGCCTGTATGGCTGAATATATCGGGCAGCACATCACTGTATTACACCTTCCCCCGCTTCCTTTTCGTCAACAACGAGGGGACTAAAATGTATGTGCTCAAGAGCCCGAGGAACGACTACGGTATAGAAGGATGGTTCATGGAGACCATAGATCTCTAAATATCAATGTGATAAATGAAGGGAATAGGCCGGGACGTCTATGCTGCCGGCTTGTTCTTCTGTGTGTGGAAATAGGTCAGACCGTTCAGTTCCGTCATGCTGACAAGCTCCAGCCCGACCTCCTTCAGCAGGCTTGCCACGGCTCTCCTGGTCAGGTACCTGTTGGTCTTTGCATCAATAAAGTTGTACATGCGGTTTACGAAGGGTATCCTCGACTCAATGCCGTTTTCATAAACCTCAGCCTTCTCCCTCTCCAGCTTCTCTATGTAACTATCCTTGTCGGAATAACCGTTTTGTGACCTGTTGTCAACAAAACAGCCTATGAAGTTGCTTCTGGAAGGAAGCAGGCTTGTAATCTGCTTCAGGAAATCACGGACCTCCCTGATGTGGTTAAGCTGCTTGAGGGTAATGACTGTCTTTATCCCCTTCATATCCTCGGCATCATAGTAGTAATGACGTGAGGAGGGTATAACCAGGACTCCCGATTCCGAGATGAGGCCCTTACGGTCAAGGTAATCTATCAGATGCTGACGTACCTCAACGTCCAGCTCATCAAAAAGGTGCATCAGCCCGCTGTCCTGCAGGGACAGTCGCCCGGGGCTTACCTTCCTGATAACCTTGTCATTAAAAACGTCCGGATTCATTCCGATAGTTCCTTTATCCATAGAGTACTTAAATACGGTAAAAAGTGCAATTTTTATGCCACTTTCCAATCCGGCTCCTCGTTACCGGCAATTACAAAGTCAAATTTATGACCTATTATTTATAACACCTAATCAATTTTGATGTTCATCAATCCCCGTTTGACCAACGCATCAAAATTGAAGATATTCCGGTTTTCGGCGTTGGCACTCCCTATAAGGTCAGTTTTCAATGCGAAATTCAGCATAGCCCACCGCAGCCGATTCGCTCACGTCGGCATTGTCAACATATCCGATGCCGGGGCCCTTCCTGCACCAGGCAGCAAATGAGGCCAGCTGTTCCCTGGTACCTTCAGCCTCAATATATACACTGCCGTCAGCCATGTTTTTTACATAGCCGGTTATGCCCCTCCTCCATGCCTCACGGGCAGCACTCCAGCGGAAGCCCACACCCTGCACCATCCCCGTGATATGTATCCTGTAAAGGAGTCTCTCTTCCATTGTCACAAAAATCCGTCAGGTTTGACAGGCTGACAGCACTGTTTCAGTTTTCCATACAATTTAAGCTAATTTTACGCAATGTTCAATATAAAAACCAATACTTATTCCGGTTGATGAAGAGGAAGCAAAAAATAACAGTGACTGTCGCCGGCATCATCTTTCTTATTCCGGTGGTCTTCATCCTCTCCGTCCAGGCAGGACTTTACGGACGTCTGCCGGGAAAAAGACAACTGCTTGACTACAAGAATGCGACGGCTTCCGTTGTGCTGTCGGCCGAAGGAGAGCTGATCGGCAAGTTTTTCTCGGAGAACAGGACGGACATAGAGTACAAGATGATCCCCGCTCACCTGGCGGAGGCTCTGGTGGCGACAGAGGATGTGCGTTTCCATGAGCACTCCGGTATTGATACCAGGAGTCTCTTCAGAGTCATCTTCAAAACAATTCTATTCCGCAACCGCAATTCCGGAGGTGGCAGCACCATCACCCAGCAGCTGGCCAAGAACATGTATGGCAGGAAGGACTATGCACTCTTCCCGCTATTCCTGAACAAGACCCGGGAGGCATTGATGGCCCGGCGCATTGAGAAGGTATTCAGCAAGGAGGAGATACTGACCCTTTACCTCAATACTGTCTCCTTCGGGGAGAACCTATACGGCATTGAAGCAGCCTCACAGAGGTATTTCAGCAAGAGCACCCCCGAACTTAAAAGAGAGGAAGCTGCTGTGTTGATAGGCATGCTCAAGGCCAACACCCTTTACAATCCACGGCTCCACCCCGACAATGCTCTTAAGCGCAGGAACGTGGTGCTGCGCCAGATGGAGCGGTACGCTTACCTGGATAAGCGCAGGGCTGATTCCCTCTGTGCATTGCCGTTGGAGCTTCACTACAGCAAGGTTGATCTTGCGGGTCCGGCCGACTATTTCATGGTCAGGGTCAGGAATGAAGCCGGGCGCATCCTGAGGGATCTTACCCCCTTTCGCAGCAGGGAGTGGGATATTGAAAAAGAGGGTCTGATCATCACCACAACTCTCAGTCTCCCGCTGCAGCAGGCAGCCAATGAAGCCTTTGCAGTGCATATGCCGCGCATGCAGAAGAGGCTCGACGAGCAGTACGGCACATCGTCGGGCAGGAGAGCCCTGAAGGATATCCCTGACAGCCTGAGGAAGATGATGACCACCCTCCAGGCGGGACTGCTCGCTCTCGATCCGTCAACGGGTGCCGTCAGGGCATGGGTCGGGGGTATCGACTACCGGTCGCAGCCCTATGACCAGATACTGGCGCGGCGGCAGCTGGCCTCCGTCTTCAAGCCTGTCATCTTCGCCGCCGCCCTCGAAGACGGGATGGAGCCTTGCCGCTATCTTGAGAATGACTCGGTCATCCTCTCCGACTTCAAAGACTGGAGCCCTGAAAACTACAACCACTCGTTCGGCGGCAAATACTCTCTCGCCGGCGCCCTGGCACAGTCGATGAACATACCTACCTTCAGCCTGTTCATGCTCATAGGGTTTGACAAGGTGGAAGAGCAGTGGAAGAAGATGGGCTTTACCTTCCCTCTGGTCAACACCCCCTCGCTGGCTATGGGAACAGCCGAGGCAAGCGTGCTGGAGGTTGCACTGGGCTATGCATCATTTGCCAACGGCGGGATGAGGGTACGACCACACTTTATTGCATCCATCACCGATTCCAAAGGTAATGTCCTATGGCATAATGATTTTTCTCAGCCTGACGAGAGAGTCCTCTCCGAGAAATCAAGCCTGCTCATGGGAGCCATGCTTCAGAAAGCCATCAGGGAGGGTACCGGGGCCTCCGTTCACAGTGTCTACGGCGTCAGAATACCGCTGGCAGGCAAGACCGGAACCTCACAGAACTATGCCGACGCATGGTTTGCAGCATTCAATCCCGGACTGGTGATAGTAAGCCGGGTTGGTGCCTCCACCCCCGCGGTACACTTCAACACTGGCAGGTACGGATCCGGCAGCGCCCTGGCTCTGCCCCTGGTGGCCATGACACTGAAGAAGGCAGAGCGCAACCCGGAGCTCATGAAAGAGATCAATGTGCCATTCCCCGAACTGCCAACGGAGCTGGAAGCAGCACTACTCTGCCCCGACTTCAGGGAAAAGACCTTCTTTGACAGGCTGATAGATCTTTTTGACGATGACGAAATCCTCTATGAAGAGGCCGGAAAACGCCGGCGCTCAATCCTTGAAAGGATTTTCCGGAGATGAATTTCATCAAATCTTCATACCCGACTCTTTACTTGCATCCCCGTTAAGTAAACCATAAACCATACAGTTATGAAGAAGACATTGATTTTACTTACGGCAGCAGCATTCCTTCTCATCACCGGCGCTTGCAGCGAGACGAAGGACAATGCCGGTGACGGGAGGCTGGTGATCAAAATGACTGATGATCCGTTTGATATAAGCGGTATAGAATCTGCCACAGTAACTATTACAAAAGTTGAAATAAAAAAGGTGGGCGACGGAATCAGCGACGGCAGTCCGTGGATGATCCTCTCAGAAGAAACAGTGACGCTTGACCTGATTGACCTCAGGAACGGTGTCGCGGAAACACTGCTCGACCTTGAGGTCCCGGCAGGTGAATATGACCGGGTCAGGCTTTACGTGGATGAGGCAGGACTGAAGCTGAAGGATAATGATGATCCCTACAGCGTTAAGGTTCCCAGCGGCAGTCAGACCGGTATAAAGATACATATCACTCCCTCCCTGGAAGTGTCTGACGGTCTCACGGCAGAACTGCTTCTCGACATGGATCTTTCAAGATCCTTCATCCTCCGGGGCAATATGCGAAACAATAACGGTTTCATCTTCAAACCGGTAATCAGAGCCGCCAATATGACCTCGGCAGGAAGGATTCAGGGCATCGTAACAGACACCCTTGATGCAGCCATCCGCGATGCAATGGTATGGCTGGAACAGGATACCGTTGTCGCCACGGCGTTCGCCGACTCAATGGGTTACTATGCCATAATTGGCGTACCGGCCGGCACATACTCCGTCACGGCAGCCAAAGAGGGTTATGACACCCTGAGCTACCAGGGAATTGTTATCAGGCCCGGTAACAAGACCATGCAAAACTTCAGGCTAACGAACAGGTAACCGGTTTATCCGGCTACCGAAGGCACAGCAAAGGCCGCTCCGCAAACGGGGCGGCTTTTGTTTTTGACAGGATTTTTTGCTAAATTTGAAGATTAACCTGTTTTTTTCAGGCAACGATATACCAATACCTGTCGTATCAGAAATAATATAACACATACAATGAGACGAAACAAAATCCTGGCAGGTATGGTACTGCTCGCTGCAGCAATGCTGCTTGCAGTATCCTGCGCGGTAAATCCCGTTACGGGAAAGAAGCAGATCATGCTCATGTCGGAAGCACAGGAAGTAGCCCTCGGCGTCTCCTATGATCCCCAGGTACTGGCCACATTCGGGGCATATGATGATCCCAGCCTTCAGGCATTCGTACAGTCGAAAGGCACTGAGATGGGCAAGATCTCCCACAGACCCAACCTTAAATACCATGTAAAGGTTGTTGACTCCCCGGTGGTAAATGCCTTTGCTGTGCCCGGCGGCTTCATATACCTTACCCGCGGCATCCTGGCACAGTTTAACAACGAAGCTGAGCTGATGGGAGTGCTGGGGCACGAGATGGGGCACATTGCCGCGCGCCATTCCGTCAGCCAGCAGACCAAGCAGCAGCTCAGTACTCTGCTGCTGATAGGCGGAATGATCGCCTCGGAGAAATTTGCCAACTATGCCCAGTATGCCATGCAGGGCATGGAGCTGCTGTTCCTGAGCTTCAGCCGTGACGACGAGCGCATGGCTGATGCTCTTGGCTGTGAATACTCTTCGAAGATGGGTTTTGACGCAACAAAGATGGCCGATTTCTTCAATGTGTTGAACAAGATGAACATGGCTCAATCACAGGGCGGTGTTCCCACCTTCCTGTCTACCCACCCCGATCCGGGCGACCGCTACAACTCTGTCATACAGCTCAGCAAGACCTGGCAGGACAGCCTGAAACTACCGTCATACAAGGTCAATTCAGATTCATATCTGCAACTGATTGACGGTATTATTTACGGTGAAGACCCCAGGCAGGGCTACACCGATGACAACACCTTCTATCATCCCGAGCTGAGATTCAAGTTCTCATATCCCCCCGGATGGGAGCTTACCAACGCACCCACGCAGGTTACCGTACAGCCTCAGGACGGCCGGGCACTGTTACTGTTCACCCTCGCAAACCAGAAGACACTCCAGTCAGCTGTCGACAGCACACTGGCTGCCTACGGTCTTCAGCTTCAGCGGGCGGAAAGGAGAACCGTCAGCGGCCTTCCGGCAATAATCACCCTTTCCATGCAGCAGGCCAAGGACCAGTCGACCGGTGCGGTGAGCACAAACACGGTCCTCTCATACTTTATAGAATACGGCTCAATGATCTACGTCTTCCACGGTGTGTCAACCGAAGCCGATTTCAACAGTTATGTAAGTACCATGGAGTCTTCAATGAAGTCATTCACCAAACTAACCGACCCCTACAGGATCAATGTCAAGCCGCAGAAAATAGCCGTCAGGAGGGTTCAGCGCACCGGCACCCTGGCCAGTGCTTTCAGCTACTACGGCATGAAACAGGATATGTGGGAGGAGCTTGCACTGCTTAATAACATGGAGCTCAATGGCCAGGTGGCGGCTGGAAAAATGATTAAAATAATAACTCAGTAAACAACTGCATATTGACAACACAGACATTTCGCAAACCGGGAGGATACAACTCCCTCAAGGATAAGAACGGACTCTATATCCGGTACTCCGCCATCGCGCTCATAGCCTTTTTCCTGCTGGTAACCTCGCTTTTCACCATAGGTCCCGAGGAGGTGGGTGTCATCACACGCTTCGGCAAATATGTGAGGCAGGTGGAGCCGGGACTGAACGTAAAGGTACCCGTTATTGAACGGCTCTACAAGGTTGCTGTCGAGAGACAGCAGAAACAGGAGTTCGGGTTCCGGACCGTTGAGGCAGGAATAAAATCCGAATATACCAAGGTGGGTACTGTTGATGAATCCCTGATGCTCACGGGTGATCTTAATCTGGCTGATGTTGAGTGGATAGTTCAGTACCGGATTGTGGATCCTTACATGTATCTCTTCAAGGTCAGGGAACCGGTCACCACCCTGCGTGACATCTCAGAGGCATCAATGCGTGAGATCGTTGGCGACCGTACTGTCAACGAGGTACTCACAGTGGGGAGGGCCGAGATAGCCTCCAGCGTGCACCAGAAGATGCAACAGCTCTGCAGCGAGTACTCCCTTGGCATCAGGATAGAACAGGTGGTGCTGCAGGATGTCAACCCACCCGACCCCGTAAAGGACGCCTTTAACGATGTCAACCAGGCCCAGCAGGAGAGAGAGACGCTGATAAACCAGGCCAGGTCTGAATACAACAAGGTGATACCAAAGGCCAAAGGCCAGGCTGAAGAGACAATACAGCGTGCCGAGGGTTATGCCACCGCACGGGTAAATAACGCTCTGGGAGAGTCAGCCAGGTTCAATGCGCTCTACCTTGAGTATGTTAAAGCCCCGGAGGTAACCAAGAGAAGGATATATCTCGAGACAATGACAGAGGTCATGCCAAAGCTCGGGCACAAGATCATTACCGACGAAAGCGGCAACAACGTGCTGCCGCTTCTTCAGATGCAACTAACCTCAAACAACTGACCCATGCCGGCAAAAAATACAAAAATCATAATATATATAACCCTGCTCGCAGTAGGTCTCTTTCTTGTTTTGGAATGTATCTACAAGGTCAGGGAGACGGAGCAGGTTGTCATAACCCAGTTCGGCAAGCCTGTGGGAGAACCTAAGATAACCCCGGGATTGAAACTGAAGATGCCCTTTATCCAGAAGGTCAACTATTTCGAAAAGCGATATATGGAGTGGGACGGCGACCCCAACCAGCTACCCACCAAGGACAAAAAATTCATCTTCGTAGATGCCTATGCCAGGTGGCAGATCACCGACCCTCTTCAGTTCTTCAAGCGACTGACCGATGAGAGAGGTGCACAGTCGAGACTGGCTGACATCCTTGACGGTGAGACGCGTGATTATATCGCCGGACACAACCTCGAGGAGATCGTTCGTTCCACCAACAGGACTCCCATCTCCTCCGGACAATTGGGCGAGGAGGCCGGAGATACTCTCTCTGATATCCAGACAGGAAGGCTTAAGATAGAGGAGATGATCCTCAAATCCTCCAACGAGAAGGTTAGCGATCTGGGCATTGTGATCCTTGATGTCCGCATCAAGCGGCTCAACTATGTGGAAGAGGTGCGGACGCAGATCTATGAAAGAATGAAGAGTGAACGTTACCGTATCGCCGAAAGGTTCAGATCGGAGGGACAGGGCGAAGCCTCCAAGATCAACGGGGAGAAGGAGCGCGATCTCAAGACCATACAATCCGAGGCCTTCCGGAAAGCTGAAGAGATCCGGGGCCGTGCCGATGCCAGGGCAGCGGCCATCTATGCCGATGCCTATGACCAGACATCCTCATCCAGAAACCTCTACGCTTTTGTGAAGTCGATGGAGGCCTTCCGTATGACCTTTGACACCACCACAACAATAATACTCTCAACGGACGGAGAACTCTACAAATACCTGAAGGACTTCCGGTAGCGGGCCGGACCGGCCCCGGCAGCCATCTGCACTACCATCCCTGCACCATGTGTAAGGTAAACTGTTGTTTGTCAACAGCCGGGACCTGTATATCAAAATGAACATTGCCTGCGGCTCCTTCTGATGTAAATTAGCTGTGAGTTTTGAGAGGGCATGTGACTTTTGAAGCCCGGCCGGAAAAAATGAAGACCTATTATCAGATAACAGCGGAAGGAATAGGAATTGTCCTGCTCCGGAAAAGAAAGATCGCCAAAGCACTTCGCAGGTGGTTGCGTGAAAATGGTTTGTCCTACGAGTACAATTTTTACATCCAATGATCTTTCAGGCACAGGTTCTTTTGGCATTGTCCGGAGTAAGATAGCCGGCCCGCAAGGCCGGCTTTTCTTTTGCTCTCAGACAGAAAAGGCCGCAGTTATCCACTGCAGCCTCTCTCTGTTTCAGCGCTTACCTGCTCAGCCCCTGTCGGGGAAGAACCTGCGCCACCAGTAATATTTCCGTATTCTTGCCATAATCAAACTGTTTGCAAATATGCAAACTATTTTTCTTGCCTGTTATTGTATGACAGACTATTTTTTCAGAAGATCACGTATCTCCCTGAGAAGCTCGATATCCTCAGGGGGGGGCGGCGGTGCTGCCGGAGCTGCTTCCTCCTTCTTCTTGAGATTGTTCATCGCCTTGATCACAAAGAATATACAGAATGCAACTATCAGAAAATCGAGAATGGTCTGTATGAAGATCCCGTAATTGATTGCCACTTCCGATACGGCTGGCTGAACCACTGCTTCTCCCTCGGTTATGGCCTCCTGTCCCTTCTGGAGAATCGCCTTGAGGCTGCTGAAGTCAACCTTCCCCAGGAGAAGACCCAGAGGAGGCATAAGCACGTCATTAACCAGTGAGGTAATGATCTTGCCGAAGGCGCTGCCGATGATAATACCAACGGCCATGTCAAGCATGTTGCCCTTAACGGCAAATTCCTTGAATTCTTTCACAATTCCCATAATCAAGCTTTTTAATGATTTTTTAGATCAGGTTAACACTAAGCCAAATATACAAAAGGTGTTGAATATCCGCCGGTCAGACCGGCTAAATTATTAACCGGGAAATTAGCAAATCACGACTTTTTTTACTATCTTACAGGTTCATTGGCTTGTGGAAGGCTATTTCAGAATATTAATTATTAACCAAAAAACAGCAAATTATGGCAGTACTTAAAGTTATCGAGATTCTTGCCTCCTCCCCCGTAAGCTGGGAAGAAGCAACAGCTTCCGCAGTAAAGGTGGCAGCTAAAACAGTAAAGGAAATACGCTCCGTATACGTTAAGGAGCAGAGTGCGGTGGTAGTGAAAAACAAGATCACCGAATACCGGGTAAATGTGAAAATAACCTTTGAAGTAGTTTAATCATTCAGAAAATATAGGACTAATTTCATTCAATAAAAACGCCGGAGCAGAGACGTTGCGTGCAGCGTCTCTGTTTCTTTCCGGGAAATCTTGCATCTGATTCTTTTGTTATATTTGCATTTGTGAAGCAGATGCGAGCCATATCTCCTTTCCTGTCAGTCGTGCTGATAATGCTAGTGCTGTCAGGCAGTCTTGGCTATACGCTTGTCCGGCACTCCTGCCTCCACTGTGGTACGGAAACGGTTACCGCCACCATGGGAAGCAACAGCGAAGATAAAAGCTGCTGCTGCAGCCATCATGACACGGATATTAATCACCGGTACGGCACCGTGGAGACGCTTATCTCTGACGATTGCTGCTCTCATGAAACTGAGAGGGTGTTGACAGACGAGCTGGTACTGTCGGAACTGGAGAATGAAATCATCCCCTACTTAATGCTGGCTTCGGTCGTGGCGGTAATATATGACCAGCCTGCAGAAAACATCCGTTCATCTTTCACTGACCGGCCGTTTCATCAAGGTCGTGATCTTACAACCATGCACTGTCAGATAAGATCCTGACGTATTCATAGGGGCAGCATTATACGGATACCTGATTACAGCGTGTCAGTATGATGTTACACGGGACCCTTGTAAAGAGACTTTCTCAAAGCCTCTCTTCAGGCCATTACAATAAGTATACATTTAATTTCTTCCCTATGAAGCAAATCTTGACAATACTTTTACTTATCATCCCGGCCGCGCTTTTCGGCCAGGGGAAGATAGAGGGTAAGGTGATCGTCGCCGGAGGAGGCGGAGCTCCTGACAGTGTAGGCATCCCCGGGGCAAACATCGTCTGGGCCGGAACCACCACCGGCACCTCCACCAACAATGCCGGTTATTTCACCCTGAAAAGAGTGAGGGGGCACAACCTTCTGATAGCGAGTTTCGTCGGATACACTCCTGACACTGTCAGGGTGGAACCCGGTGAAGAGTATATAGAGATCACCCTGCTAGAGAACAGCATGATCGGTGAGATCACTGTCACCGGTCGTGCTTCGGGCACACACATCGACAGGGCAGCCACCATAGCCACGGTAAACATAACTGCCGCAGAGCTCTGCAAGGCAGCCTGCTGCAACCTCTCCGAGAGCTTTGTCACCAACGCCTCGGTTGACGTCAACTATGCCGATGCCGCTACCGGTGCAAAGCAGATACAGCTGCTGGGGCTTGCCGGCTCATACGTCCAGATACTCACGGAGAACATACCTTCCATCTACGGCCTCGGTGCGGCATACGGGCTGAGTTACATACCCGGCCCGTGGATGGAGTCGATACAGGTCTCAAAAGGAACCTCCTCGGTGCGCAACGGCAATGAGTCGATAACAGGTCAGATCAATGTAGAGTACAAGAAACCGGCCACCAGCGAAATAATATTCGTCAACGGATTCGTGAGCGATGCCGGCAAGATAGAGACCAACGCAAATGCATCCCTGAAGCTCAACGACTACTGGAGCACCATGCTGCTGGCACACGGTGAGACACAGTCAGGGGCGGCCGACCATAACAGCGACGGCTTCCGTGATGAGCCTGACGTGAGACAATACAGCCTCCTGCACAGGTGGGACTATCTGAGTACAAACCTCACCTTCCGCGCCGGCGTCAAATTCATGAAGGAGGAACGTATCGGCGGGCAGTTTGAATATGACCGCAACAATGCCAACACATGGGATAACGGTTACGGCATAAACATCGGGACCGAACGTGCAGAAGCATTCACCAAGCTGGGGGGTGTGTTCGGCCCCTCGGACAATATGTCGCTGGGATGGATACAGAGCTTTACCCTGCATGATATGAACTCATGGATCGGTTATAACCAGTATAATGCAAAACAGAAGAGCTATTATACCAACCTCCTCTACCAGTACTTCCCGGCAGACAAACATACCGTTGATGCGGGTGTAAGCTACCGCTATGACCATTATGACGAGATGAGGCCGGCATATGATGAGCTGACGGAATATATCGACATCGGTGCATGGCACGGGACTGTTGAATCACTCCCCGGCGTTTTTCTCCAGTACACATACACTGATTCAGCAAAGATGACCCTTCTCGCCGGGGTGCGATACGACTTCTACAGCAATCACGGGGCACAGTTCACCCCGAGGATACACCTGCGTTATGAGCTGACCCCGAAGATGACCCTCAGGGCCTCGGCTGGCAAAGGATACCGCACAGTACATGTCATGGCTGAGAACCTCTACTTCCTTGCCGGCAGCCGGACAATAGAGATTGAGGATGACCTTGACATCGAGGAGGCATGGAACGCCGGCCTTAACCTCACCGGTTACGTTCCGCTGGGCGACCGTGAACTGCGACTGACAGCCGAGGTCTACCGGACCAGCTTCATTAAACAGATAGTGACTGACCTCGACACTGATATTGACCGTGTGCTGTTCTATAATCTCGACGGCAGATCGTTTTCAAATGTCATCCAGCTTGAGGCCCAGCTACAGCCTGTGACAGGACTCGATATCACGGCAGCATGGAGGTGGAACGACGTCCGGCAGACCATAGGAGGTCGGTTGCGCGAGAAGCCACTCTCATCACGCTACAAGGGACTGCTCACGGCATCATACACTACACGCATGAGGAAGTGGCAGTTTGACTGGACGCTTCAGTATAACGGCCCCGGAAGAATACCCTCAACGATGGCAAACCCCGAGCCCTACAGGAGGCACGACTACTTCAGCGCCTACCCGGTAATGAACGCGCAGATTACCAAGTATTTCCGCAAATGGAGTATCTACGTCGGCGGCGAAAACATCACCGGATCAAGGCAGCATGATGCCATCATCGCTGCAGAGAATCCCTTCGGTGATTATTTTGATGCTACCATGATCTGGGGACCGGTGCACGGCCGTAAGCTCTTTGCAGGCTTCCGTTTCGCACTTGACCGACCGCAAAATTGACAGAACAGAAATATTAAAACCGGACAGAATGAACCTTGCATAAGAAATAACCCACCTGAAGAGCAAACCCTTAAACTTTATGCAGGTCCCATTCTGCCAATTAACAAATAACATATACACAGATGAAAAGAAATCAGATTATCGCGGTAACGCTTCTCCTGCTCTTCTCTACCGTAGCGCTCAGCGCCCAGGAGAAAAACAAAAAGGAGATCTCAACGGTAAAATTCGAGACAAGTATTGATTGTGAAAACTGCGTAAACACAATCATGAAGAACATCCCCTTCGAAAAAGGGGTCAAGGATGTTAAATGTGACCTGACCACCAAAGAGGTCACCGTTCAGTACCAGAAGGATAAGAACAAGCCTGAGCTTTTGAAGAGAGCCATCGAAAAGCTTGGCTTCACCGCCAGGGAGGTGACGGAAAAGAATAAAGCAGAAGAATCACCTCAGGGAAACAGACAATAATACTTGCCAGACGCTGCTCACTCAACGCCGGGATATTCCTGCCTGCCATGCATGACGGCCCGCTGCCGGAAGAGAGGGGGACGCTCGCCCTGCCGGAAAAACGACTCTCATCTCTTGCCCTCCCCGTGCCTGCTGACAGGCCTGACTCACCAATGGCGCAACAGATATCCGGGAAGAGGTTCCTGCCCTGGAATGACCCGGAAAACCAGGGTTCGTTCTCTGCGGTCTTTTCCGGCGTTGAGTGAACCGTGTCAGGCTCCGGGAGTTATCCCCGCCAGCTCTCTTATAACCACTGAAGCGCAGGCGATGCCGAAGGCGGCGGGCATATAGGACATTGTTCCCACGCTGGAAGCCTTGTTGCTCTCTTCAGAGCCGCGGACAATAAGCTCCTTGTCAACCACCTCGGGACTGTATACGGCAAGGAAACCCTCATGTACCCCCAGCTTGTGAAGCTTTTTGCGGAGCATGCGTGCCAGGTTGCAGAAATTTGTTTCCGAGATATCAGCCACCCTGATGGCTGTGGGGTCGTACTTTCCCCCTGCGCCCATGGAGCTGACCAACCGCAGATTAAGTTGCAGCGAGTGATATACCAGGAAGACCTTCGGCGACAGGGTGTCGATGGCATCCACCACAAAATCATATCTCTCCTCTTCAAGAATGTCAATCATCCTCTGGTCACGGATGAACTCCGGGATTATTCTCAGGCGGAGCTCAGGGTTAATATCCGTCAGCCTCTCTCCCATCACCTCTGCCTTTTTCCGACCTGTTGTTGATGTCAGTGCCGGCAGCTGCCTGTTTCTGTTTGCAGCTGTTATGACATCACCGTCGATTATGGTCATTGCACCCACCCCGGCCCTGCAGATCATCTCCGCAGCCCAGGAGCCTACCCCTCCCAGTCCGGCCACCAGAACATGCGACCGCTTCATTTTCGCCAGCGCCTCGGGGCCGAGGAGCATCTCGGTGCGTGAAAGCCATCCCTCATTCACAGCCCGAAGTTTAATAGTGCACTGAAATTTCTGCGCATCAGCCCTTCTGCCGCTTCAGCATCATACCCTGCCGCTGACGCGAAGAGTCGGTATACCTCTGCAATCTTATCTCCGGAATCGTCGGTCTCAAGCAGTACCCTCTCATGGCTGACAGCCTTCACTATTTCCGGTTTAAGTCCCCCTGTTCCCAGTGAGAACCAGAATCCCTCATCGGCAAGCGATGCGGCCAGTATACCGTTGCCCCTGAATCCGTGAATGACCCAGGGCCGGGCCGGCTTCATCTCCTTCCGTGCCCTTCTCAGCTCATCCCACCCCTTCACGCAGTGTATCACCATGGGCTTATCCATCTCTGCGGCCATCTCAGCCTGGAAGATAAAAGCCCTCTGCTGTATTTCCCGGGGCCCACCCTTCATGCGGTCAAACCCTGCCTCACCTATCACTGCCACATGCGGATGCGCTACAGTAAGCAGAAGCTCTGTCTGCAGATGCGCAAGGTTGTCATCCGTCAGCTGCCACGGATGTATGCCGGCGGAAAAGAGAGTGTTGGCAGGAAAATCAGCCGGCACCTCATCACCGGCCATCAGGTTCATGACGGTGATGGTATCATCACTGCCAGTGGCATTGTGAGTGTGAAAGTCGATGAATTTTATGCCCCTGCCGGGATTCATGACAGTGCCGGTGCCAGTCTGCGGATACCGTTGTCAAGACGGCGGAGGGTCTCCTCCCTGCCTGTCAGCTCGACGATATCAAACAGGTGCGGGCCTCTTGACGCCCCCACCATGAGAAGCCTGAACAGGTTGAGAATGGTCCCGGTATTATAGGAACTTCCGGCAATCCACTCTTTGATTCTATTTTCAAGAGTCTCCGAGGTAAATGGCTCCACACCTGCAACAACTTCACGGAGCTCTCTCATCTGCCGGGGCGAATCAGCATTCCATCTCTTCCTGACAACCTCCGGGTCATAGCTCTCAGGAGCCACGAAGAAGAAGTCAGCCTCATTCCAAAGCTCCTTCACAAATCCGACGCGCTCCTTTACCAGTGAAACAATCCTTACGAGGGTGTCATGACCGGGGTTGAACCCCTTTTCATTTACCACCGGCATGAAGAGGTCAGCCAGCTCTTCATTGCTCTTCATCTGGAAATATCTCGTATTGAACCATTTCGCCTTCTCAGGGTCAAAGCGTGAACCTGATTTGCCCACACGCTCTATGGAGAAACCGGCGATCAGCTCCTCCATTGAGAATATCTCCTGTTCAGTTCCGGGGTTCCATCCCAGAAGTGCCAGCATATTCACGAATGCCTCCGGGAAATAGCCCTCCTCACGGTATCCCGTAGCCGTCTCACCGTAAGGCCAGTAGAGGGGGAATACCGGGAAGCCCATCTTATCGCCGTCGCGTTTGCTGAGCTTGCCCTTGCCGGTGGGCTTGAGCAGCAGCGGCAGATGAGCGAAGAGCGGCGCCTCCCATCCCAAGCTGCGGTAGAGCATGACATGAATCGGTAACGACGGCAGCCACTCTTCGCCCCTGATGACGTGGCTGATCTCCATCAGGTGGTCGTCAACGATGTTTGCCAGGTGGTATGTAGGCATGCCGTCAGACTTGAACAGCACCTTGTCATCGAGGGTGGAGCTGTTGACAACGATATCGCCCCTTATCAGGTCGGAGAAATGAATATCCTCGTTCTCAGGCATGCGGTACCTTAAAACATAATGCTCTCCGGCAGCCATTCTGATCTTCACCTCCTCATCACTGAGGGTTAGTGTGTTGCACATCTGCATGCGGGTGGCAATGCCGTAGTTGAAGGTCTCCCCGCGGGACTCATACTCCTTTCTGATCCTCTCAAGCTCCTCCGGCTGGTCGAATGCATAATAGGCATCGCCTGACGCAAGAAGCTGCAGGGCAAACTGCTGATAGATGCCTTTCCTCTGGCTCTGCCGGTAGGGGGCAAAGACACCACCTTCCCTGACCCCTTCATCCGGTTTGATGCCGGCCCATTCGAGTGCATCCATGATATACTCTTCGGCACCCTCCACATAGCGTGCCTGATCGGTGTCCTCGATGCGCAGTATGAATGTCCCGCCGTGGTGTTTGGCAAAGAGATAGTTATAAAGAGCTGTGCGCACACCGCCGATATGCAGCGGCCCGGTGGGACTGGGAGCAAAGCGCACTCGTATTTTCCTGTCTGTCATAATTGTCAGGCGGTTAGTTGCCGACGATAAAGATATGAAAAAAAGAGGCTGTCCCTGTTGACAACCTCTCCTTGCAAAGGTATGCGGCATATGATCAGATCAGCCCTTTGCTGTGCTTCTCCCTGATCACCTTGAGCATGTCGGCAGTCATTGACTCCAGGTTGAATTTGGGATTCCAGCCCCACTCTTCACGTGCCGCGGTGTCATTCATGTAATTAGGCCATGAGTCAGCTATCTTCTGTTTCATGGGATCAACATCGTAGTCCATTACGAAGTCCGGAATATGCTTCCTGATTTCAGCTGCTAATATTTCCGGGTCAAAGCTCATGGCGCTGATGTTGAAGGCATTCCTGTGCTTTAGTTTTGAGGGGTCAGCTTCCATCAGATTAATGGCTGCATCAATTGCATCAGGCATGTACATCATGTCGAGGAAGGTTCCCTTCTCAAGGGGACAGGTGAACCTCCCGTGCTTCACGGCTTCATAAAATATCTCGACGGCATAATCGGTTGTACCTCCTCCCGGAAGGGTTACGTTGGAGATTATCCCCGGGTAACGGACACCACGGGTATCAACGCCAAAACGAAGGAAATAGTAATCACACAGCATCTCTCCTGTAACTTTTGTAACACCGTACATTGATGTAGGTCTCTGGATGGTGTCCTGCGGCGTGTTGTCAAGAGGGGTTGTAGGTCCGAAGGCTCCGATAGAGCTCGGGAAGAAGACTGCACATTTATATTCACGGGCAACCTCCAGCACATTGTAGAGCCCGTTGACACCAATGTTCCACGCAAGACCGGGATTCTTCTCACCAACGGCGGAGAGTACCGCCGCGAGGTGGTATATAGTATCAATATTGTACTTTTTTACCGCGGATGCAAGTTCTTCAATGTTGGTGGTGTCAACCTTCAGAAAAGGCCCCGAATCAGCAAGTTCTCCGGTGGGCTGAGTCCTGTTTATGCCTGCAACAACATTGCTGCCACCAAACCTTTTCCTGAGCTCCAGTGTAAGCTCCGAACCTATCTGTCCTACTGAACCTGTTACAAGAATTTTCTTCATCTGTATATATTTAAAATGTTTTCTTCAACTGATGATGCCTTATCATCGGAAATGGCGAGCAAACTTCATGAAATTTTATGCAACTCATTCTGACAAAAATCATTTAATTGTACTTCAATAAACATACATCATTATGAAGCAAAGTTGGTATATTTGCCCCGCAAACATCGCAAATGCATAGTTAATCAATAACATCATACCCATGTACAACAATTATCAGGAATTTCTGGCCGGCGAGCTGGCTGCAATAAAAGAGGCTGGTCTTTACAAAGGAGAAAGAATTATAGTGTCACCCCAGGGTGCTGAGATAACCCTCAACACCGGGCAGAAGGTGCTTAACTTCTGCGCCAATAACTACCTGGGTCTATCAGCCAATTCAAAGCTGATTGAAGCGGCAAGGAAGGCACTTGACACTCACGGTTACGGCATGTCGTCGGTACGTTTTATCTGCGGCACGAGTGATTTGCATAAGGAACTGGAGCACAAACTTGCTGAGTTCTTCGGCACTGAGGATACCATACTCTATGCTGCCTGCTTCGATGCCAACGGCGGTGTGTTTGAGCCCCTGCTTTCAGAGGAAGATGCCATAATCTCCGATGCCCTCAACCACGCCTCCATCATTGATGGTGTCCGTCTCTGCAAGGCACAGCGCTACCGTTATGCCAACGCTGACATGAAAGACCTTGAAGAGAAGCTGACAGAGGCGCAGGCACAGCGCTTCAGGCTGGTGGTCACCGACGGCGTCTTCTCAATGGACGGCAACGTGGCGCCGCTTGACAAGATATACGAGCTGGCAAACAAGTATAACGCCATGGTCATGGTCGACGAGTCGCACTCGGCAGGCGTGGTGGGTGATACAGGCCGCGGTGTCACAGAGCTTTACAACCTGAAGGGCAAGATAGAGATCATCACCGGCACACTGGGTAAAGCCTTCGGCGGAGCCATCGGCGGATTCACCACCGGCAAGAAGGAGATCATCGAGATGCTGCGCCAGCGCTCGCGGCCATATCTCTTCTCCAACTCCATCCCGCCGCTTGTTGCTGCTGCAGGCATAAAGATGGTTGAGATGATGACTGAAACCAATGAGCTGCAGGACAAGCTCCATTTCAACACGAAGTATTTCATGGAGAAGATGTCAAAAGCCGGCTTTGACATCAAGCCTACACAGTCAGCAATATGTGCCGTGATGCTTTATGACGCCAAACTGTCACAGGAGATGGCGGCAAAGCTTCTCGATGAAGGCATCTACGTCACCGGCTTCTACTACCCGGTGGTCCCCAAGGATCAGGCCCGCATCAGGGTACAGCTCTCGGCAGCCCACGAACAGGAGCACCTCGACAAGGCCATCGCAGCCTTCACCAAAGTGGGCAGGGAACTGGGAGTGCTGAAATAGCTTCCGGCAGACGAAAAAAATATTTTCCTCTGACAGTTGCGGTATTGAATTTTCACTATGTTTGCATCGATGAAACTTACATGAGCAGTAACCTGCAAAAGGAAATGATTATTTTAATACATGTAAGTTCCATTCGACTAATAAAATAAAAATCAAATAAACGAATGAAACAATTCACGTTATATGTCTGGCGCTGGTGCAGCTCAAAAGATGAGTCTGTGAATCACGTCGTTATATAACCTGTATAGTATAATTATGCTAAGGGGCGCGCTGATCACAGCGCGCCCTTTTTTTTACTAACCTCAAAAACTTCAAGAAATGGAAAAAATCACAAAAATTCTGCTGACGGAAAACGAAATGCCCCGCAAATGGTATAATATCATGGCTGACATGCCCAACAAGCCTTTGCCTCCGCTGAACCCTGCCACCGGCAGGCCGGTGGGTCCCGACGACCTTTCGGTCATATTTCCGATGGAGCTGATAAAACAGGAGGTGTCGACAGAGAGATATATTGACATCCCTGATGAGGTACTCGATCTTTACCGCACCTTTCGTCCTTCTCCCCTCTTCCGGGCTCATAACCTCGAGAAGGCTCTTGGCACAAAGAGCAAGATCTATTACAAGTACGAGGGTGGTAACTATTCCGGGTCACACAAGGCTAACACCGCCATACCGCAGGCCTACTACAACAAGATGGAGGGTGTGAGGCGCATAACCACGGAGACCGGAGCAGGCCAGTGGGGCAGTGCCATGAGCTACGCCTGCAACCACTTCGGTCTGGAACTGCTGGTATTCATGGTCAGGGTAAGCTATGAGCAGAAGCCCGGAAGAAAGCTTATGATGAATGCCTATAATGCAAGGGTGGTACCCTCTCCCAGCACCATGACAGTTGCCGGAAGAAAGGTGCTTGAGCTCGACCCTGAATCACCGGGCAGCCTGGGGATTGCTATATCAGAAGCTATGGAGATCGCCGCCCAGGACCCCTACACCAAATACTCACTGGGGAGCGTGCTCAACCATGTCATCCTTCACCAGACGATAATAGGTGAGGAGGCGCTGATACAGTTTGACAAGGCCGGTGACTACCCCGACGTGGTGATAGGATGCTTTGGCGGAGGCTCCAACTTCTCCGGCATCTCCTTCCCCTTCCTGCGCGAGAACCTGACGAACGGCAGGCAGACAAGGCTGGTGGCCGTAGAGCCTGCCTCCTGCCCTAAGCTGACCAGGGGTAAGTTCACCTACGACTTCGGAGACCAGTCGGGCATGACCCCTCTTCTGCCGATGTATACGCTGGGCCACAATTTCATCCCCGACAAGATACATGCCGGGGGACTGCGTTATCACGGCGCAGGGGTGCTTGTCAGCCAGCTGCGCAAGGACGGATTTGTTGAGGCGAAAGCCAAGATGCAGCGTGAGTGCTTTGAGGGTGCCATACTCTTTGCCAGGACTGAAGGTATTCTTCCTGCGCCGGAGTCGTCTTATGCCATCGCGGGTGCTCTTGATGAGGCACGCCGGGCTGATCTTGAGGGCGTCTCAAAGACGATCCTCTTCAACCTGAGCGGCCACGGTCACTTTGACATCACCGCCTACGAGAAGTATTTTGAAGGCTACCTGCCCGATCATGAGGCCACGGCAGAGGAGATAGACCTGTCACTGGTAAACTCGGCAGTGCCAACCTTTTAAATGGAGGTCTGAAGGTCTGAAGGTCTGAGGTCTGAAGGTCTGAAGGTCTGAAGGTCTGAGGTCTGAAGGTCTGAAGTCTGAGGTCTGAAGGTCTGAAGTCTGAGGTCTGAAGGTCTGGGGTCTGAAGGTCTGAAGGTCTGAAGGTCTGAAGTCGAAAATCAATAAAATCCGTAAACTATGAAGGATTTGCGATTTGCGAATCTTGATTGAATCGAGAATTTCTTTATGGCCTGCTGCCTGACAATGACTGACAACGCACTACTGTCAGAGCCTGATATGAATCAGCTGCACTTTGATGCTCCGCAGTCGGTGCATCGCAGACATCCCTCCTGGTAAACGAGGTTTGTGGAGCCGCAGTTCTCGCATTTGCCCTTGGCCTTTGTGCCATTGGGAATATACCGCTTGAGCGAGCGCTCCACCCCGTTTTTCCAGGTGTTGATAGACTCACTGTCGAGCTTCATCGATGAGACCAGCTCAACAACGTCCTCGACCGGCATGCCGTAACGGAGAACGCCGGAGATGAGGCGCGCGTAGTTCCAGAACTCAGGCTTGAACATGTGTGACAGCCCACCCAGGGTGTTCTTGTAACCGTACTTGTCGGTATACTGGAAGTCGTATCGGGTGTTGCCCGCATCATCCTTGTTCTTGATGATGCGTCCTTTTACTATGCTCTTGGGTATGGGGAACATCTCATCATCCTGCAGGCCGGTGAAGATCTCATAGGGGACGCCCTCCTTAAGTCCGACAAAGGCAATCCACTTCTCCTCGTTGTTCTGGAAGCGGATCACGTCTGCCTCAAGAACCTTGGGTCTCACGGGCGACCAGTCGTTTTTCTTTTCGCTCCTGTTGTTGGAGACGAGCACCCCGGCCCTTGATCCGTCACGGTATACCGTTGCTCCCTTACATCCCTCCTTCCAGGCGGTGAGGTAGAGTTCTGAAACAAGCTCCTCCTTCGCCTCGGCAGGGAGATTGATGGTGACGCTGATAGAGTGATCCACCCACTTCTGAATGGCTCCCTGCATGCGAACCTTGGCAACCCAGTCGACATCGTTGGCGGTGGCCTTGTAGTAAGGTGACTTTGCCACGATGGCATTGATGTCTCCCTCCGACATGTTTTTCACCTCCTCGTAGTTGTATCCGTTGATCCTCATCCAGTCGATGAACTTGTGATGGAACACCACAAACTCCTCCCAGTGGTCTCCCACCTCGTCAACGAAGCTCACCTTCACATCCTTGTCGTTTGGATTGACCTTGCGACGCCGCTTGTAGAAGGGCATGAAGACCGGTTCAATGCCTGAGGTGGTCTGGCTCATGAGGCTGGTGGAACCGGTAGGTGCTATGGTAAGGAGTGCAATATTGCGCCTGCCGTTCTTTTCCATCCCGGCCACCATCTCAGGGTCAGCCTCACGCAGACGGCTGATGAACGGGTTGTTTTTCTCCCTCTCACTGTCGTATATCGGGAAGGCACCGCGCTCAATTGCCATAATGGTTGATGCCCTGTAGGCCTCCACAGCCAGGGTACGGTGAACGTTAACGGAGAACTCGGTAGCCTCATCGGTGCCGTAACGCAGTCCGAGGGCAGCAAGCATGTCGCCCTTGGCGGTGATGCCTATGCCTGTGCGTCTTCCCTCACTCGTCTTGTGCCGTATGTTTTCCCACAAATTGCGCTCCACCCTCTTCAGCTCCGGATCTTCAGGGTCGGCATCAATCTTGGCGATGATGGCATCGATCTTCTCCTGCTCGAGGTCGATGATGTCATCCATGATACGCTGTGCCAGGTGAACATGCTGTTTGAACAGATCGAAATCAAACGAGGCCACCGGGGTAAACGGGTTCCTGACATAGCTGTATAGGTTGATGGCTATGAGCCTGCAGCTGTCATAGGGACAGAGGGGTATCTCACCGCACGGGTTGGTAGATACCGTCTCATAGCCGAGGTCAGCATAACAGTCAGCTACACTCTCCTTCCTGATGGTATCCCAGAAGAGAACGCCGGGCTCAGCCGATTTCCACGCGTTGTGTACGATCTTGTTCCACAGCTTGCGGGCATCGATATCCTTTACAAACTTCGGGTTGTCGGATTTGATGGGGTATTGCTGACGGAAGCTCTTACCGTTCACCACGGCATCCATGAACTCGTCGGTGATCTTCACAGAGACGTTGGCCCCCGTTACCTTACCCGCCTCCAGCTTGGCGTCGATGAAGCTCTCGGCATCAGGGTGCTTGATGGAGATGGAGAGCATCAGCGCCCCGCGGCGGCCGTCCTGCGCCACCTCACGGGTGGAGTTGGAATAGCGCTCCATGAAGGGCACGACACCCGTGGATGTCAGTGCGCTGTTGAGAACCGGGGAACCCTTCGGGCGTATGTGGGAGAGGTCATGGCCTACGCCGCCGCGGCGCTTCATGAGCTGTACCTGCTCCTGGTCTATCTTCATGATGCCGCCGTATGAGTCAGATTCACCCTTGTTGCCAATGACAAAGCAGTTGGAAAGAGATGCAATCTGGTAGTCATTGCCTATGCCGGTCATCGGCCCGCCCTGGGGAATGATATATCTGAAATCCCTGAAGGCCTCATAGATGGTCTCCTCCGGAAGCGGGTTCGGGTATTTTTTCTCAATACGGTGAATCTCCGAAGCAAGACGGTGGTGCATGTCGTCAGGACTCTTTTCGTAGAGGTTGCCGTAAGAGTCCTTGAGCGCATATTTGCTTGCCCATACCTTTGCAGCAAGGTCATCGCCCCCGAAGTACCCGCGCGTCGCTATCAGAGCCTCGTCGTACGTATATGTCTTCTTTGTACTACGGGCTGCTGACCTGCTCTTTTTCTCCCCCACTGTCTCCTCTTTTTGCACTTTCTTCTCCTCCTTGTTTGACATCTCCTTTTTGTTAAGGGTGACAGGGACTGTATGGACAAATGAATCTTCCATGGATCTCAGAAAAATATTAAAGTTTGATAATAAGTTACTTAATCTACCTTCCGTAAGAATGAACCGGTTTTGCTAAAATAGGCAAGCCGGTCAGAGGAGACAAGAATAAAAGTTCTCTTTTATTAACAGACATATCAACTTTATAAACCGGATTCAATTTCAGGCAAAAAGTATTGTTCTGATGCCGGCCGGCAGGAGGCAGTTTTGTGCCACGGACGTGGCACACCAAAAAAAAAGGCGCCGAAGTACGGCGCCCCTTTATTATCCCAGGAAAGATCTTCTTCTAATTGAAGATGTAGCGCAGTCCAACCTGCAGGCTCCACACCTGGCTGATATTCAGATATGTATCATAGGTCTGGGTCGGGTAGGCATCATCAACCTTCACCATTGAGAAGGTGGGCACATTGCCAATCTCGGCTCCTTCATACTTGAGGATTGCACCATAGTTGCTGACAGCCATGTTCTTGTAGACACCCCAGTTTGAATTCAGCAGGTTGCCTGCATTGAGCACGTCAACAGTCAGCTGAAGAGTGTTTCTGGTGTTACCGGCTTTAACGGAGAAATCCTGAACAAAACGGAAATCGAACCTGTTCACCCAGGGCGCACGTGCAGCATAAGCCTCAGCATATTCTCCCTTATGCTTTCTCAGGTATTTGTCCTGCTCCATGAAATCAAAGAATGCATTTTCATCGGCAGCCGACACGAAACGTATCTCACCCTTTTCTTTCGGGATATATATCAGGTCATTGGTCACACCGTCACCGTTCATGTCATTGCTGTAGGTGAAGCTGTTGCCGTAAGGTGTATAACCTGCATAGAAGAGGCTGAATGATGAAGTCATGTGATCATTCAGGTATGGTATGCGATAAGTTATTGCAGCAATAGCCTTATCGGGCACTACGTACTGGGAACGCTGCACGGTGGCATTGTTCGGACCGTTGACAGTAATAAGGCCTGACCATGCCGAGTTGGCATTGCTGCCCGGCATACCGGAAACCTCCTTCATCTCAGTCCTGGTATAGGCAGCCATAATATCAAGATTCTGGGCCGGCTCGGCATTAAGGGTCAGGTTCAGAGTGTACCCGTAACCTTTGTTGGTATTGACAAGTACGGCGGCATCACTGATATTGGTGTAATACCTGTAGTCTATCGGGAATATGTAGCGGTTATCAGGTCCTGCAAATTTATCCCAGGTAGCATCCGGATTTCTTATGAGATAATTCTCCAGCCTGACAGCGTTTATGCTTTTAGTAAAGATACCTTCAGCTGTGAGGTTGAATGGGAAATCTGAAGGAATTTTATAGTCAACAGCTGCAGAAGTTTTCCACACCTGTGGCATCCTGAAATCGGGATCCACGCCTGCAATTGAACTTGGCACGCTGCCGTCCTCAGGTGTTACCACCGTCTGGAAGTCAAGCCTGTCAATCATGTCAGCAACATCGGTAAGCATATCTCCTGCAAGCAGATCCAACTTTGTGTCTCTGGAAATCACATCTCCGGTTACCGTGTTGAAACGTGTCTGTACCTTCATCAGCAGCTGGTTCATACCGGCGTTCGAAGGCATATTGGTGAAGAATACCAGCGGCAGGCGACCGGTAAATATCCCGGTACCGCCCCTTACGGTCAGCGACTTGTCTCCGTTCACGTCCCATGAAAATCCAACGCGCGGTGACAGGTTGATCTTCGGCGTGGGCCATTCTCCGGTATTGATGTGCCGGCCGCCGAAGTCCAGAGCCAGAATGGCATTGTTGGTAATGATATCATCAATGAATGTAATATTGTCAGCACGTAAACCAACGGTCAGTTTGAAATTCTGGACCGGGGTCCACTCATCCTGTACATATGCACCTATCTGATTGAATTTAACGGCATTGGAAGGTACCAGCTCACCGTTGGCACCATAGGTCAGTGCAAAGTCGACAGGTGCTGCCCCGCTCAGGAAATCACTGAGGCTGTAATAGCGGTAGTAACCTGTGCCGTTACGCATATAGTTATTGTCGGCCATCTGGTATTCAAAACTGGCACCTGCTGTCAGTTTATGTGCATCTACATAATAGGTGAAATTGTCAGTAGCTGTGATAATCTTGTTCTTCACACCGTTATTCCATGTAAACAACTCGTAGCCGGCTGACATGTAGGGAGCCAGCGCATCTGCACCGGTAGCAATATCTCCGCTCATGATGTCAATGAAGGGGAACGGCTCGGAAGTCGACCCGCGAACATCCTGAATATCAGAGTAGGTAACCAGCAGCTGATTCGACATGTTGTTGGAGAACCGGCTGTTTAACTCCAGTGACCCGGAATTGACAAGGTTATCCATCGAATACATTGAATTGGCAAATGAAAATGAATATTCTCCCACACGGTTCTTATTACGGTCACGGTAGCCGCCATCGGTGGAGTTGCCGTTAGGCGGATTCCATGCCGTGTTCTTTGTGTGATTGAAACGGACGCTCAGCTTGTTGGCATCATTGATGTTCCAGTCGAGGCGAACCAGGTACTTCAGGTTTGACTCGTCGGCGGGGAAATCTGTAAAGGATCCTGTGTCGTATCCGTATTTGGATCTCAGGTAGTCTGATACAGTCTGAAGATCTTCTACAGTCGTGCGCGAAATGGTCTGCTGATCGGAGACTCCGTCAGTTGAGGCACGCCAGCGGATAACCTGCTGCGGGCTCTTCTCATATTCAAAATTACCGAAGAAGAACAGTTTGTTCTTGATGATGGGACCACCAACCGTGAAACCGTAGATTGAGTTGGATTCCTCGGCACGGTCGCCGAAGTCATGGTCGCCAATCTTGTTGCCGCGCATATCCTGATTTACATAATAGGTATAGGCCGATCCCCTGAAGGTGTTGGTACCGGACTTGGTGATTGCATTGATACCACCACCGATAAAGTTGGTCTGGCGAACATCAAAAGGAGCAATGACAACCTGTACCTCTTCAATGGCATCCAGCGAAATGGGATTGCCCCCTCCCGGCAGACTGCTGCTCAGACCAAAGTTGTTATTTAAATTGGATCCGTCGACGGTGAAGTTTGTCGAACGCCCGTCACCACCGGCGAAACTCATCCCGTTGCTATAGGGAGAAAACTTCGCCATGTCATTGATACTTCTGTTGATCGTGGGCAGTGAAATCATCCGTTCATTTGAAATGTTGACGGTAGCACCCGTTTTTGTGGTGTTGAACTTGGAGGGTCTGGCTCCGATAACCACAATCTCTGTCACTTCCGTAACTGTGCTCGTGAGACTGGCATTGATGTTGAAGGTCTCCCCAAGGTAAAGGGTAATGTCAGTATAATCCATGGTCTTGTAACCGACGAAACTCACGCTTACCGTGTAAGGACCGCCGGGACGCATACCCTGAATTGAGAAGAGACCCTGACTGTTTGCAATGGCACCGTACTTCGTGCCTGAAGGCTGATGGGTGGCAATAACGGTCGCCCCGGCAAGAGGATCACCGTTATCCTCGGTAATCCTACCGCTGAGGGTAGAGGTCGTTGTCTGCCCCATCATAGTAGCTGCCCCAAGAAACAGTGACAGCATAATGAACATGAATTTTAGTTTTCGCATGATTGGTAAAGTTAGAATATTTATGGTTGTTGTTCGTTGTAAATTATTTATGATTAGATAATTGCAATAGATACGCCCTGCCACTTGGGCGGAGGGTTAAATTACAGTTACGCAAAGAATAAGTCAGAACTGGCATTTCGTAATTATGAACAACTTTTAAACGCGTTTTAAATGAGTTATGAGTCTTTCATTTCCACTTTTTAGCGCCCCAAAGGTAATAAACTCCTACTTTTACAGAAATTAAATTTTTGTTGCAATGATACGCCTGATCGCCCTGTTCATCTCCATCGTGCTTCAGATAGTAGCTGCAGGCATAGCACTGCGGTTCATGAAGCTGACACGTTACCGTCTCTCATGGATCCTGCTCTCCTCCTCCTTCGTGCTGATGGCAGTGCGGACACTGATACAGCTCATCGAGTATTTCCAGGGCAAACCCTCGTTTGAGCTTATGATGGCTGACGAATGGATGAACGTTCTCATCTCGGTGATGATCATCACGGGAGTTATCCTGATCAGGGAGCTCTTCTCCTCCCTCAAGCGTGCCGAGATAGACCGCACCAGGTCGGAGCGCAGACTCCTGAACGCCGTCATCAACACCGAGGAGACCGAGAAGAAGAGATTTGCCAAGGACCTGCACGACGGGCTGGGGCCGCTGCTCTCAACGGTGAAGATGTCTCTCTCGGCCCTCACACCCAGAGTGACCGACCCTGTTGGCACGGAAATACTCAATAACACCGCTCATGTCGTAAATGAGGCACTCAACACCATCAAGGAGATATCCAACAACATGAGTCCCCATGTGCTTACCAACCTCGGTGTGGCAAGCGCCATCAGCACCTTCACGGCAAAGGTAAACAGCACACGGAGCGTAAAAATAGATTTCCGGACCAACATGGAGGGAGAGAGGTTTGACAGCGACAAGGAGGTAGTGATATACAGGGCTGCCTGTGAGCTGATCAACAACGCGATGAAGCACTCCGGGGCATCAAAAATAGAGATCGACCTTCACCGGCACCAAAAAATAATTACCTTGCAGTACCTTGACAACGGGAGGGGATTTGACATGGAGAAGCTCTCCTCGGAGGAGGCAGTGGGCATGGGCATCCCCAACATCGAAACCAGGGTGCGTTCCGTGGACGGGGTCTTCGTCCTGGAAAGCGCAAAGGGCAAGGGAACCAGCGCGCTGATCAGGGTGGATCAGTAGACCAGCCGGCAGTCGGCTACCTTCGCCACACCCTACGTTAAAACTACGTACTTCGTCCGTCGGAGTCGGATGTCGAAGAAAGCTACGGTGGCTGAAAGCAGTTGGCAGTCATGCCGAGCAGGCAGTAGAGGGCCGAGCGTTAAGTCCCGACCTGGTAAGTTGGGACAGCGAAGGAGCCGGATTGCAGGGAGAACAATAGTTTTGGTAATTGTACCGCAGTAATGGTATTGCAGACGTATGGACAAGATTAGAATAGCACTGGCTGACGATCATCAGCTGTTCCGCAACGGGCTGAAGATCCTCCTCAGCGCATACAGCGAATTTGAGGTGGTGGCCGAAGCATCAAACGGCGAAGAGTTGCTGAAGGCAATAGAAGCCTGCCCGGCCAACATCGTCCTGATGGACATCAGCATGCCCGGCATGGACGGGGTGAAGGCCACCGCACAGATAAGCCGCCTTCATCCCGACGTCAGCGTCATCGCCCTCTCGATGTACGGCGAGGAGGAGTATTACTACCGGATGGTTGAAGCCGGAGCCAAGGGCTTCATCCTCAAGGACTCCGACATCTCGGAGGTACATGACGCCGTAATTGCCGTATACCGCGGCGGCAACTACTTCTCCCAGGAGCTGCTCTACCACGTCATCAGACGCATCAAGAACAGGGAACATGAGGTGAAGAGCTCAAGCCTCTCCAGGAGGGAGAAGGAGATACTGCTGAAGATCTGCGAGGGGCTCTCCAACAATGAGATCGCCGGCGCCCTCTTCATCAGCAAACGCACTGTCGACAAGCACAGGGCCAACCTGCTGGCAAAGACCGGATCAAAAAACACCGCCAGCCTGATACTCTACGCTATAAGGAACAGGCTGATAGAGATCTGAGATGCACGAAAAAGCCTCACTGGGAGCCCTGGGAGAAGAGCTGGCCTGCGGTTACCTCCGGCAGCACGGATATACCATCCGCGACAGAAACTGGAGATCGGGACGTACCGAGATTGATATCATCGCCGAAAACAGCGAGTTCATAGTCTTCGTGGAGGTCAAGAGCCGCTCAGCCGGTTACCAGGTGCATCCTGCCGAGGCGGTGAACGTTCCCAAACAAAGAACCATCATCTTTGCCGCATCGAATTACATCCAACGCAACGGCATCGCCAGGGAGGCCAGGTTTGACATTATCACCGTCATATTTGATGACCCCGTTCCCGGGATAGACCATATAGAGAATGCTTTTTACCCCACTCTGTAAAGAATGTTTCAGGAACATCGACAGGACCAGCCCGGCAACTGATCACTCCAGTCACGGGTTACATCACCTTAAATATGAAATCAAAAAGCTACCGTTTTCTCAATGTTGAATAACATTTGACCTTTCAGAATATTTGGATATTTTTGGTTCAGACATTATGGCATTAAAAACGAAAAAGAGATATGAAACCTGCATGAACCAGAGCACACAACAGCAAATGAATATATTACTTCATGCAAGTTCCCCCCGACCGATAGAATACATAATCCATAAAAGAATGAAAAGAGTTTTATTTGCTTTAACCGCGCTGCTTCTGGCAGCCGCTCCGCTACAGTCACAGAAAGGCAACAAGAAGGAGCCCCCGGCTCCTGAGGGCTACAAATTCGCCACCGTAGTCTCCCTTCCGGCCACTCCGGTCAAGAACCAGTCGGCCACAGGCACCTGCTGGTGCTTTGCAACCACCTCTTTCATGGAGTCGGAGCTTCTCCGCATGGGCAAAGGCGAATTTGACCTCTCGGAGATGTACGTCGTCAGGAAAACCTATGAGAACAGGATTTACGACAACTACCTGCGTCAGGGCAAGGGCAATCTCGGTCCGGGCAGCCTCTCACCCTCATGGCTGAGGGTATTCAATGAAGACGGCATCATGCCGGATGAAGCGTACCCTGGCATCAGCTATGACTCTCCGATACATAACCACCGCGAGCTGCAGTCCTATATTGACGCCGTGGCTGCCGTGCCGGTGAAGCTGAAAAAGATGAGTCCCGAATCCCAGGAGGTGACCGGTGCCATCCTTGACGTCTACCTGGGAAAAACACCCGAAACATTCACCTGGAAGGGCCAGAGCTACACCCCCGAATCCTTTGCCGCCAGCCTGGGGCTGAATATGAACGATTATGTACATATAACCTCCTTCACGCATTTCCCCTTCTATACTGAAGGTCTGATAGAGGTACCCGACAACTGGGAGATGAACCGCTTCCACAATGTCCCCCTCGATGAGCTTATAATGGTAATCGACACTGCCCTTATGAAAGGCTATACTGTCAACTGGGACGGTGACGTCAGCGAGAGGGGGTTCTCCCATGCCAACGGTGTGGCTGTGAATCCAGACATGACGCGTATCGACAACCTTGCCGGTACTGACCGTGCCCGCTTTGAAAACAGGACAGCGGACCGGGCGGCAGGACTCAGTTTTGACAGGCCCTACCCGGAGATAAATGTCACGCAGGAGGTACGCCAGGCAGGATATGAGACCTTCGTCACCACAGATGACCACCTGATGCATCTCACCGGGATCGTCAAAGATCAGAACGGCACGAAATACTACATCACCAAAAACTCATGGGGCACCGACAGGAATCCTCACGGAGGCTATCTTAACATGTCGGAGAGCTTCGTCAGGGCCAAAACCATATTTGTAATGGTCCACAAAGATGCCCTGCCGGTAGCAGTAAGAACAAAACTGGGACTCTGATACATCCCGGCCGCTTCTGAATCAGTATTGCCAACCCAAGTGCACTCCGGTTCGCTACCGAACCGGCATTATTATCTCAGTGGCACTTTGGCCGCTTCCGGATGAGGCTTCTATGCCGAAATAAAGATGCCGCCTCTTCCCCGGGTTCCGCCATCACCGGGTCACCCCTATCGCTCCGCATGCGGATAAAAGTATCCGTATATCATTGAGAAGAAGACGAAAAGGTTCTGACCCGGCTGCGACTCAAGGGAGTTGTTGCCAAGAAAATTTACCAGGAAGAGGGCCAGGAACAGAATGAACATGAGCGATCTGTGTGCTTGCCTCTTAACAACGAAGAAGGCATAGAGAATCACCGTGATGATCATTCCCGCCACTCCCAGTGTAACCAGAATGTACAGATACTGGCTGTGTGGCTTCATATTGAGTCCCGACAGGGTGGAACCGTTCTTCTGAAGCCCGTGTTCCATCGCCGGCAGGATACCGCCCGTTCCCCATCCCAGAAGCGGACGCTCCCTGAATGCCTCCCATGATGCCCTCCAGAGATCAATTCTCTTTGTAAGGGAGCCCCATTCAGTAAGCTGCCGCGAGCTTTCATAATAAAGGTACAGGCTCATCATCTCCTCGTAGACTCTTACATAAAAGCCGGGACGGTTGAGGTTCAGATGGTTTGTGACACCTCTTTCCACCGCTGCTATATCATTGTCATTGAGCTCGTTTAAGCCATCGGCGTCCTTCCGTAGTCCGAGTGATGACATGTACCTGAAGAGTGTAGCCCTGAGCTCCAGTCCAACCAGATTGGTACCGTCATAATCAATGGTACTCCTCTCATTCCACGCTTCCCTCAGCTCCCCGTCAGCAATGTAGAGGTAGACCAGGTTGCCGTTCTCCCTTATTATATTTAAGGTATCATGCTGGTATGGATTGCCCCGGGCCGTCAGGCTGTCCAGGCTGTTGAAAATGACCGGCGTCTCTGCATGTGTCTGCTTCCATATGGTGACCATCGGCCCTGCAGCAAGTGCAGCCACAATAATAAATAGAGCAGGCAGCAAAATCTTTGGCAGGATCCGCTGTGACCTGGTTGCAAAAACTGCTGTCAGACAGATCAGGGCGGCAGCGAATGAGGCAGCCCCGCTAAGGGTCCTCAGGTGGAAGAGGAAGAAGATGAGCCAGGCGGAGATGACCAAACCAACGATGAAGAATTTTCTGCTTCCGGAGATCACCCATGCCGGCAGAGGCAGATTTATCGCATCGTCCGGTGCCGGCAAAGGTCCCTCTACGACATCGACTCCGTCACTCATCTGCATCGTGTCCGGCATCGTTCCATCTCCCGTGTCGGCAGACACCGGCATCGGTTTCTCGCCTGTAGTATCCGATTCTCTCTCAGTAAGCTTCCCCGATCTTCCCCTCCCAGGAAGCAGCATCTTATCCGCACCCTCCCATGCCAGCAGCGGCAGCTGAAATGCTGCGATGATAACCATCAGCCCGAGATAGAGTCCCGGAATGAATGGTGAAGCTTCACGGAATGAGAGTTCCGGCTGCATCAGCCTGCTGAAGAAACCGATGAATGAAACCACCAGCACCGAAGAGATGAAGAGCAGCAGTATCAGCCTGGTCATCTTTTTGCCGGGCAGGGCACTGGTGGACACGATGAGAGGCATGAACAGCGTCGGCAGTTTGTGTAACAGGTCATGCCTGAATGCATAAGCGTGATCTTCAGACCATGCCATCCCCACAACACTCAGAACGTATATCAGCATAAAGGCTATCGCCGCCCTGTCAGTGCGCAGTCTGCGGAATCTTGTTCCGAACCCGCCCTCTGCCACCCAGTTGGCAGCCAGGATGATCTCGCTCACCGTCAGCATGTACCGTGATGATGGCAGGAAGATGGCAATAAGGCATAAGGAGGCAAGATAGATCCCGCGGTGGATATTCCTCCGCTTTATGTCAGTTTCAGCATACATCTCCTGCGCCTGTCCGGTGAACATTTTCCCGGGTTATGTCAGTGTCAGCATCCATCATCTGTGCCGCTCTGAGTCCGTATTTGAACCTCATGCTTCTTGCTGATTAGGATTTATCTGATTGGGTGCGGTGTTTTAGACTATGCTCCTGAATCGCTCCGGAATCCTGATCACCGGCTTCTCAGGAAGCATACCCGGTTTGTTGAGTGCAAAGAGCGGGCGGAAAAGACTCTCTCTCCTCCGTGCCTGCCGGAAGAAGGCATCGCCGTCAACAGGACTCTTCTTCGTGACCAGGTCGAACAGCTCATACCTCCTGTCGAGGTGCCCGCGCCAGCCGGCGTTGAGCAACGACTGATCCTCCATCTTTTGCTGCGAGATTGCGTAATCCACCATCCCGAAATGAAACAGGAAGAGATTGGGGTCGATGTGAAAATTCCTGTGCCTGACCCTGTGAAAACCCGAACCCCACCTCAGTGGCCTGATAGCCACTACAGCCTTGGTATAGCGCGCCGACACGTGGGCGAAGCTCCTCTGCTCAAGAAACGGCCGTGAAGGGTCAATGGGCTTTTCCAATTCGAGGTTCTGTCCCACATCCAGCCCGAGGGCTGAGAGAGAGGTATGTCTCACCGGCCGCTGAAGATAGTCGGCCAGCGAAAGCTTCTGGTCAGGATCAACCACCAGCACCTCATCGATGTCATGTGCAATGATCCGGTCATATCTCAGCAACAGAGCCCTGGAGAAGTTGGAGATCAGATCAATACGGTTTTTGTCGCCCCTTGACCTGCTCAGCCTCTGGCCGGGAATCATGATAACATTGATGGCTTCATGGCCTTCGGGCAGGGACTGATCATGCCCGTCGAGGAATAGATAAAGGTTCTCATGACCAATCTCCCTGCCGTAATAGCCGATCCATTTCTGAATAAAGAACTGGTCATTCCTGACTATTGATACTGCTGCTATCTTTTTTCGACTGCCCCCGGCCATCGGTCTGTTATATTCCGGCTAATATTGTATAAAAATAGATAAAGCCGTAAATTTACAACAAAACAATGTCAGATAACAGAAATCCTTCCGGAAGCGGACCAATTGATGCGGTGATACTGTGGGTCGACGGCAGTGACCCGAAGCTAACGGAGAAGAGGGAGCGTTACCTGGCACAGGAAAAGAAGAGCGTTGCGCACCCCGGTGCTATACCTACCCGGTTTGCTTCTTCGAACGAGATTCAATACTGCGTCCTTTCAATTTTGACCTTTGCCCGTTTCATCAGGAATATTTACGTGGTCACCGATGATCAGGATCCTGATCTCCGGGATGTGGTACGCACCAGGTTCCCCGGAAAAGAGGAGTGCATTAAAATAGTCGACCACAGGGAGATCTTCAGAGGTTACGAACAGTATCTGCCTACTTTCAACAGTTCGTCAATAATACCGATGATATCCAGAATAACAGGGTTATCAGAGAGATTTGTCTTTTTTGATGACGATGTGATCCTCATCCGTGAAGTAAGGGAGGAGGATTGGTTCGTCGGCAACAGACCCGTCCTGTGGGGCAGTTGGCGTTTGCCTCCTTACAGACTTATCGCCGGCAATAAACTGAAAGTGCTGATCAACAGACATATACGCAATAATAAGGAATACCTGCCAAAGATTTCGTTCTATATCCGTCAGTGGCAAAGTGCGTTTCTGCTTGGTTTCCGGGGACGCTATTTTTTTCACGATCACACCCCTCATCCGTTTCACAAACCGACCATCGACAACTTCTTTGCCTCTAACCCTGAGCTGCTTGAGAAGACCATATCATATCACTTTAGAGATCACGAACAGATCATCCTTTCATCTGTCACTTACCATCTTGAGATATTAAACGGGAACCGGAATATCAGGAAATCCAGGATCGGATATTTCCATCCCTGGTATTCAGAAAGCCGGATGAACAGAAGAATTAAACACTGCACCAATGACCCGCGGATCAAATCAATCTGCATTCAGAGCATTGAGAGCGTCAGCCAGGTTCTGCGTGAAAAAATATTCGCATGGATGGATGCAATCCTGGAGAGGAAATCCTGAAGGATTAATTTTACAAAGCAGAAAAGGTTTATAATTGTACCTTTCGGTTACTAAATAAGCAGTGAGATATGTCCGAACTGTATCAATAAGGAAACAGAACTATGACTGGCAGTAAACCTTCTGATGCAGATATCCCCATTGACGTGGTGATAGCCTGGGTTGACGGGAGTGACCCGAAGCTGGCGGAGAAGCGCAACCGGTATATAGGCAGGAGTGATCTGCCGGTCTCTTCCGGTGCCCACTCCACACGCTTTGCCTCCTCCAACGAGATCAGGTATTGCGTGTTGTCGGTATTGCGCTTTGCTCCCTTCGTCCGTAACATATTCATTGTCACCGACGGGCAGGATCCGGCAGTGCATGAAGATGTGGAGAGATATTTTCCGGGCCGCTCCGGTTCAGTGAGGATTGTTGATCACCAGGAGATATTCAGAGGGTACGGGGAGTTTCTCCCCACCTTCAACAGCATCACCATTGCCAGTATGATCTGGAGGATCAAAGGGCTTGCTGAGAATTTTGTATATTTCAATGATGACACTTTCCTGATAAGAAGCATCACCCCGGGGGAGTGGTTCAGGGACGCTCTTCCGGTGCTGAGGGGCAGGTGGGTATTGTCTGCCGGACCTCGTGCTCTCTGGAACCGCATCAGGACAGCCTTCAACAGGCATCTTGCCGGCAGGCACGATTTTGAGCCGAGGGCCTCCTTTCACCTGGGACAGTGGAATGCCGCCGCACTCCTCGGATTCAGGTACAGATACTTCACCAACAGTCATACACCCCATCCGGTAAACAGAAGGACTGTTGAAGATTTTCTGACGAAGAATGACGACCTGCTGAGGAAGAATATCGCATACCGGTTCCGTGACCACAGGCAGTTCACCTTTATATCACTCTCCAACCATCTGCAGCTGCTCAGCGGCAACCGGCACATCGCCCCGCCTGCCGCGGTCTATCTCAAGCCGGAAAACCGCGGACCCGGTTACATTGAAAGCAAGATCGATCTCTGTGAACGTGATCCCCGCATCATCTTCATGTGTGCCCAGAGCCTCGACAGGTGCGGAGAGGAGGAGAGGAATAAGCTGTTCAACTGGCTCGACGGCATACTAGGGCTTTGAAACCCAACGTCATCGTTACGATACCAGCAGATTGCATCCCCGCAGGTCCGCCTCGTCAAAACGCCCCTGAACCTCGAAGAGTCCTCCCTCATGCATGCGTCCCAGGTCATCTGTATCTATGAAGGAACATGACCAGATATTGGCAAGGTCTATGACGCTTATGCCTCCGGAAGCACCTGAAGCAACGCTGTGTGCCATCGGATCGTGGCTGTCGCGTATCAGCACCTTCATCCACGGCGGGCTCCTGAAGAGCCCTTCTCCGGCAGAGTAGGCCTGGCTGAGCAGCTCCGTCATACCGTATTCAGAGTGCACCGATGTCACTCCGAAAGCCTCCATGATTATTTCGTGGACCTCATCCCTTATCATCTCCCTCCTCCTGCCCTTCATGCCACCCGTCTCCATGATGAGAGCGTCTGACAGATCCTCGCGATGGCTCTCTGCCATGTCCAGCAGCGCAAAGGTGACACCGATGAGCAGCACCCGCACTCCTGCCAGCCGTGCACTGTCAATGGCCTTCATCAGCGCCTCATAGTCGTCAAGAAAGAAACCCCCGCAACTGTTACCAGACAGTGTCATCAGCCTGTTTACCATATATATCAGTGATGACCCCTCCCGCTCCAGGTAAGAGGGGAGCAGTCCCATGATGGCATACTCTGAAGGATCACCGTAGAAGAGCCTGAAGGTGCGCTCAAGGCTCTCATTATATAACGCCAGGCTTCTGACAGAGTGATGGCTGCGGTGCATGCCGGCCGTGCCGCTGCTGGTAAAAACCTGCTCCGGCACTCCCTCCCCGGTAAAAATGTTATGATCCCTGAAGAAGGTTACAGGCATGAAGGGCACAGAGAAGATGTCACCGACACTGGCGATGTCAGTACCCAGCAACTGCAGGTACTCACGGTAGACCGGACACTCAGCTGCCTGAAGACGGAATATCTCCAGCGCCGTCGTCTCAAACGACTGATTGTCAGCAACTCTGAAGATCTCTTCAGTCAGCTCTCTTCTCATCACTCCTACGGGAATGTTGCCGACCCGTCAGGCTGCCAGACCCACTCCAGCTTACAGGAGGCAAAATCAGGATTGGGCGCAGTATCCAGCACAACATCAATGATCCTGAGCTTGGCAAAGGTATGATCTCGCGTTCTCACCACCCAGACCTGGTTTTTCTTCAGCGGGGCAGCAAGGTCCAGGAATGAGAATTCCCACAATAGTGAGCTGACATCCTTCAGCGCGCGGAATGCGGTAACTGCGTCACTCTCAGTTGCATATTCACCCTTAAGGGCAAATGCCGGCTCAAGAGTGTTGGCAGAGAGGAACGGCTCTACCGAAGTACCGCCCGGTATTGTCCCCGCCATCAGTGTTATATCTGCCCTCTCCTGATCGGGAAGCGTCGGCACCGCCTTTGCCTCATCAAATGAGAGCCCGAGCGCATACCAATACGGGTCGCCGCCGTACAGCTCATTGGTCAGCGTGATCGTTCCCGAGAACTGCTGATCATCCCTGTTGCACCCTCCTGCCAGAAGGGCGAGGGCAAGTAGCGGAATGAGCCACAGCCTCATCACTCTCGCCTGATGGGCAAAGGCCAGTGACGGAATGAGCCACAACCTCATCACTCTCGCCTGATGGGCAAAGGCCAGTGACGGAATGAGCCAC
>WOYI010843547.1_pt1 | contig 39984 bp, 38 predicted proteins | sample 6423411 | NCBI WGS metagenome assembly WOYI01 (sample SAMN13441803, study PRJNA592873) | oil field metagenome | biome: oil field; feature: oil-well bore; material: oil-contaminated soil; isolation source: oil-contaminated soil from oil-well borehole | place: Germany: Wietze | collected 2016-10-18 ...
AGTAGAGAAAACGGCGGGCATTGATGCGGTGCGCTTCAGGCGCTTTCACTTCATCTGCCGCCAGAAAAGCCTCCAACTGGGCGAGATAAGCCTCGCGCGTCCTGGGGAAATAGACTGTCTCCAACTGGGTGAAACGGGCTTTGCCCGCACTGAGCACCGGCGCACCCATGATCGCGGCTTCCATCCCAATTGTGGAATTGTAGATCATCACAAACTTCGAGCGCTGAATCATCTCATACGAACTGAAATAGGCATCCGGCGGGACAAAGTCCACATTCGGCCGGTCCGCCACCCGATTCCTCGCCGCCCATTCCGCCACGCTTTCGCGGCTGGCCTTGCCGGGGCGGGATTCGTCCGGATGCGCCCGAATGACGAACAGGGTCTCAGGGTGCTTCTCGGCAACCCTCAAAACCTCATCCAGCCAGACAAACATATCCTCAAAGACCACATTGGCATGCGGCTGGCTGGTGTCAAAGATCACGTTGGTAAAAACAGGCACGACCTGTTCAAAATCCTCCAGCTTTTCAATGAAATCCTGATCCAGCCCGCTCATCTCCGGCCAGAACTGGACCCCCGCCATGCTGAAATTGCCTTTGAAACGCTTGGAAAGATAGGCATCCAGCTTTCGGTCCATTTCGGGGGTCAGTTGAAAGTCCTCCGGGATCTCCACCGGATAGGCCGTCGCTTCCCCGGGCGTGAAGAAAGCCGAAGCGGGCGCCAGGCCCACCTCATGCGAATAGACCGGGATGCCCCGCTGCCAGGCCACCCAGCGGGCCGTGGCTTCCGGGAACTGCATCCCGTTGAAAACCATCACGGCCAGGGGGTTCACGTCCCGCAGCAGCTGCTCAAATTCCTGAGCAATACTCCAGGCAGAGAGAATGTAATTGCGATAAAGATGGGTGGCCGGCTCGTCATCCACCAGGTGGTGACGTCGCAGGATCCAGCGCACCGAAGGGAGACAAAGCGCTCCCAGGGGGATCTCTTGGTAAGTGAAGCTCTGCAATTCCGCCAAGGAAAGCGCGCTGACCTGGGCTGCCAGATCGGCATCCGGGCGATAATCCAGCTCCACCCCTTCGGACTGAGCATAGATCACCTCGGACTGCTTCAGACATTGTTTGCAGGGCGGCTCCCGCAGGACGTCATCCGTCCGGGTGCCCAGAACGCATTGGGCCATCCCCCGCCGGCAGACAACATTGACCACCCGCGCGCCTTGCAGCCGCAGCGACCAGCCGGTCAGCAGCGCAAAGGCCGCGTTCAGGCTCAACCCGGTGATCCGGGTGGAGGCGTTGAAGGAAATGATAACTTTCCCGTCGTCAGGATCTGGCGCGGCCTGCGCCACCTGCGCGGCCATCTGCCGGATCTGGCGATTGATGGCCTGCCGGGCAGGGCGAATCTGCAGGAGGTCTTTGGCTCTCTCCGCTAAGGTCATTTCGTGATCTATCCTAGGTACTATAGCGGCGCAGTTTGCTCAGCGAAGATTGTTCGCTTTCGTAGACCTTTTTCTCGCCATCGCCGACGGCTTTTTCCGTCACCCGGATATATTTCACCAGGGTGCGGATGCCCTGCGGCTCCACGGAAGCGGCCTGATCGGAACCCCACATGGCCCGGTCCAGGGTAACATGCCGTTCAATCAGGCAGGCGCCCATCGCCACGGCAACCGCCGAGGTGACCAGCCCCACCTCGTGTCCGGAGTAGCCAATCGGGCAGTCAAAGCGTTCACGCAGGGTCTGGATCATTTTCAGGTTCAATTCTTCCGGCGGGCAGGGGTAGCTGCTGGTGGAGTGGCAGATCAGCAGATTATCCATCCCGAGGATCTCAACCGCGGCGTTAATCTCTTCCAGAGTGGACATACCCGTGGAGAGGATCACCGGGCGGCCGGTCTTTTTGAGCGCTCGCAGCAGTTCATGGTCCGTCAGCAGGGCGGAAGGCACTTTGTGCGCCGGCGGGTTGAAGGCATCAATGAATTCCAACGAAGGAATATCCCAGGCGCTGGCCAGCCAATCAATCCCCAGAGACTTGGCATACGCATCAATTTCAGCATACTCTTCCTGGCCGAATTCCACCTTATAGCGATAATCCAGGTAAGAAATATAGCCCCAGGGGGTGTCCCGCATCTGACCTTTTTGATGGTCAGGCACGCAGACCTCAGGGGTCCGTTTTTGGAATTTGACCGCATCCACCCCGGCCTCATGGGCCGCTTTGATCAGGTCTTTGGCAACCTGCACATCGCCATTGTGGTTGATCCCAATTTCAGCAATAATATAAGTGGGATGTCCTGCCCCCACCCAGCGGTTACCAATTTGTATTTCTCGTGTCATCTCTGGCTCCTTTGGATCTCAGGCACTTTTCCGCCTGAGCGTAATACCATGTTAATTGGAGAGGAAACTCCCAATCAAATTCATATCGCATTGTTCTGTGCACTTGATGCCAGGCTTCAGGTCAAAATGCGCATTTCGGAAATCGGCATACTTCTCACCATTCCAGATATCATAGAGCGATTCCGTGCGGGTATCGCCCAAGATGATCTCGTTGTTGAAGTCCTCCACACATTCTGCGCATTCACCATTGGACTTAATCGTCATGGAAGTCCAAGGGAATTGACAAAATTCGATCCAGTGAATGGATTTAGTTTGCTGCTGATTATCCTCGTACCACATTTGGTCCTGGCTCTTCAGGTAGATATACACATCGCAGCCATCAAAAGCCTCTTTCAGGCGTTCAAATTCATCTTCCTGCCAGGGCTTATTGAGGTTAATCATCGTGATCACGATCTGCGTCTTGTAATTTCGCTGCGCTTTGAGGTCCAGCAGTTTGAGGATGTTCTTGTAGGATTCGGAGAAATTCGAAGCCTGGCCCCGGACTTCCTTATGTCGCAGGTCATCCACGCTCTCGATCGAATACTTGACATAGCCCAGCCCATTTTCAAAGGTCTCAATGGTCCGTTCCATGTTGATGTTGGCAGGGTTACATGAGAAATAACTTTCCAGCCCTTTCTCCGTCATCCATTTAACATATTGGGGCATGTTCCGGTCCAGAAGCGGATCGCCATAGCCATGCAAAACGATCACCCTGGGGATGACATACAGGAAATAATGATTCTCGCTCATCTCATCCTTGCGGATCCCGTAATTTTCAAAGACAAACTTCTCCCACCGATCCAATTGTTCGGGGGTAAAGGGTTTGAGCTGATCGATGACCTTTTTGAACAATTCAGGCGCCATCGTCTCGACCGGCCGGGTCATCATGGTCGTGCGCGGGCACATCTCACAGCGCATGTTGCAGGCATTCGTGGTTTCAATATTGTAGACAACCGGGTCTTTGCTGCGGAAGCTCTCATATTGCTGCTCCAGGACCTCCCGCGGCAACCGCTCCCCGTTCATCAAGCGGTATTTCAAATTGAATGCCTTCATATAGAATTCAATATCAATCATCAGGTCTCCATCCAAAACAGAATAAGAGAATAGTCGCCAAACTACCCAGCCGATTTGTAACGAGCCAATATCATATCACAAAGTTCACGGACCGCGCCCTTACCGCCTTTCTTCGAAAGGACAAGGTCTGCGCCCTGAACAACCTCTTCATGCGCATCCGCCGGGGCAACTGCAAACCCAACTTCCGGGAAAACCACCAGGTCGGTGATGTCGTTCCCCACGAAAATGACTTCCGCAGCGGGAATCTGCTTTTCCGCCAAAACCTGCCGGATCGCTGCGGGTTTATCAAGGACCGCCTGCAAGACAGGCAGGTTGAGCTTCTCACAGCGGGCCTTCACCACCCGATCCGTCTCCCGTGAAAGGACCATCACCTCAATATCCGTTTCATGCCGCAGCCGTTCCAGGCCTAAGCCATCCGACCGGCTGGCAGCAACCATCTCCTCCCCTTTCGCATTCACCCACACCCGGTCATCGGTCAATACGCCATCAAAATCAAGGACGATCAAGCTGATTTTTGCAGGCATCTTGCGCCGCAAGGTCCCCGGCGTCACCATTTCCAGGTCGTCAGCATTCAGCATGCGCTCGGCATGATCCCAGTCGGCGAGAATGTCAATATCAACGGTATAACGCGGGTCAATCATCAGAGGCAGGATCACCTGCCCGGTCATCGAGTGTTTTTCGAGGATTGTTTTCGTCCAAATCGCGTCAATGTGGCCCGTCTGCCAGTACGCATCGGGCAGGATCTGCCGCGGGGCGTTATAGGGTTCCGCCACGCCTTCCACCTTCAGCAGAGGGCTCAGCGCGCCGGAGTCGGCATCCACCGTCCACATTTTGAAGGGATTCTGCCCCGCGGGGATCACGCCGCGGACACTATCCGCCCCGGGGTGGTCCAGCAAGAGTTGGATCGCATCGTCCACGCAATGCATCGGGCGAATGGGAGAAGTCGGCCGCAGCCAAACTACCATCTCAGGGTGATAATCTTCATTTTCCGCAAGCCAATCCAAACCATGCTGCATCACCGGCAGGTCAAGCGTGTCATCTCGGGCCAATGCTGCAGGCCGCAAAAAAGGCGTTTCCGCCCCCCACCGCCTGGCAATTTCAGCAATTTCTTCATCATCGGTGGAGACGATCACCCGGGTTACCAACTTGGACTGCTGGGCCGCGGCGATGCTATAGGCAATCAAAGGGAAACCAGCGAAGTCTTTAATATTCTTCCGGGGAATGCCTTTGGAGCCGCCGCGGGCCGGGATCACAGCTAAAATTTCCGGTTTATTTACCATGCCTACCATGCCGTCCATCCGCCATCTACCACCAGGTTTGCCCCGGTCATATAGGCTGAAGCTTCGGAGGCCAGAAACACAACCGCCCCGCTCATCTCATCCTGCTCCGCCATCCGGCCGATCACCGTGCGGGAGGAATACGCCTTGAGGAAGGTTTCATCATGCTGGTTATAAACTCCGCCCGGCGTCAGGGCATTCACCCGGATATTCGTCCCGGCGTAATAGGTCGCCAGGTACTTGGTCAATCCCAGCACGCCCGCCTTGCTGACGGTGTAGTAGACAGGTTTGTATTGGCGCGGGCCATCCGGCCGCTCGTAGATCCGCTGGTCCGGCCCCACCAACCCATAGGTCGAACAAATATTGATAATCTTGCCATACTCCTGGGCGACCATCTGGCGGGCCGCGGCCTGACAGACAAGGAACATCCCGGTCAGATTGACATCCATCGCCGCCTTCCAGGCCTCCAGCGGGTAAGTTTCAAAGGCATTGCCCGATTGGGCATCCTGGTTATCGGGGTCAAATTTGGGGTCCAGGGCCGCACCGTTGACGATCACATCCAGGCTGCCAAAATGCTCCACCGCGCGCGCAACCAGCGCCTCAACGGAAACGGGGTCCGTGACATCCACCTGCACGGGGAGCGCTGCCAGCCCGGCGTGGGTCAAGGTCTCCGCCTGGGCTTCCGCCTGGGCCAGGTTCAGGTCCGCCACGACCACCTTGGCGCCCGCCTCCCCCAGAGCCTGGGTGAACTGCCGCCCCAGCAGCCCCGCCCCCCCGGTCACCAGGGCCGTCCGGCCAGCCAAGGAGAATTTATCCATGATCGTTGTCATGTAGCTTCCTTCGCAAATTGAATTTATTTCAGATTGATATTATACCAGCGGAGCCTGCCCCGGCGGATCCCAGGCGGGTTTCAAACTTCTGTTAAAAAGAGATTTATAAATTAGAAATTGGTTTTTTGGCCGGTCCTGGAAGACCGGCGAATCGCTTCAGTGAGTTCCAAAGCCCGGATGCCATCGGCCAAATCACAGCGGGAGCTGGCCCCGCCCCGCAGCACCTCCAGAAAATGCGCCGTCTCACTGAGGAACAGCTGGTTTCGTTCAAAGCCCTCAGGGGGAAAGAGCGTTTCCCAGCTTGTGCTATCCGCCGCGTAAATCTTCGCCTCGCCACTCGCATTATCCCAGCGGATCAGGCCGCGCTCAAAAATGATCGCCAGGGTATGCTCAGGGGGGCGCTGAATATAATCTAGATGAACACTGCCAACCACGCCGTTCTCGAAGCCCAGGGTGATCTCAGCCAGGTCTTCCACGTCCAGCGCCAGACCGGAGACCTGAGCGGTCGTGCCCGTCAGCGAGCGCACCTCGCCAAACAGCCAGCGGACGTAATCCAGCGGGTGGCTGAGAGTGTTCACCACGCCGCCCCCCAGATCCCGCCGGGCGGCATAGGACTGGCGATAATCTTCCCAGGGATGCCAGTCGGGCAGGTATTCCCCCCAATGCACCCGGAAGGAAAGCGGCCGGCCCAACGCGCCTGCAAGGATGATTTCCCGGATGCGCGCCAGGGTGGGGTGGAAGCGGTTCTGGAACCCCACCAGCACCTGGAGGTCTTTCGTCGTCACGATCCTTTGCAGCTCGGAGACCCGCTCATCCAACCGGCCCGAGATCGGCTTTTCCAGCAGCAGATGACATCCGGCTTTCGCCGCCGGCAGAGCAATATCCAAATGGTAAGCGGTCGGGTTGGCCACGATCACGGCATCCGGCTTCTGCGCCAGGGCTTGGCCCAGGTCCGTTTCAACGGGGAAATCCGCCAATTCCTGATCCGGCAGGGTGCTTTGGTGGGTGCGATAAAGCAGGATATCGCGCTCGCCCAGCGCAACCAGGTTGCGCAGGTGCCGCCTGCCGATCGAACCCAGACCTGCAATCATGAATTTCATAGCCGCTTCCGGCACGCTCGATTAACTATTCTTCGTCCTGGTCGATGGATGAGGCATCGTCCTTGCCGCCATATTCATCCATCTCATCCAGTTCATCCTGCACGCCGGCGCCTTTGCCGCGGCGGAAAAAGGCGACAATCTTCTTCCAATAGATCCGGATGCCAACCGCGATCCCCAAAAGGCCGGCCAGCAGCATCTGGATAATAAAGCTGCCGGTGCTCGGATCCAAATAAGCCAGTGGTTTCAATAAAATAATGATATGCATCTCTCACCTTCCTTCAAGGTCTTCCGAACTCGTTATGATTGCTTCACTTTCATCAGGTAAAGGGTCCGCTCCGATTCCGGCACGGGCGCCTTCTGCAGAATTTCAAATTGAGTTTTGAAGGCTGCCTCAAAACCTGCCTCGGTGTAGTCATCAAAGATATCCAGCCGGGAAGCCAGCAGGCGTTTGACCTGCGAATCAGACTTGGGAACAAATTCTATCACCAGATGCTCGCAAACTTCGCTGAAAAATTGCGCCAGCTTGGGCAGCGGGACATTGTTCGAAATGGCGAGGTGATGGACCAAGGCTAAAGCAAACGCCATAGAAACAGGGCCGCGGTCGATCAGCGACTGCCGTTCCTTATGCGCCCAACCCAACCCCGGCGAAGGGTTGGTCAGGTCCATGACCAGGGGGAGCAGGTTGGTCTCTCTGTCCTTGCGCGCCTGGATATAAGCTTTGGAAATGGCATTGGGGTCAATATCAAAGGCCACCGTAAAGATTCCCCGGTCGCTGGCGATCCGGCTGAACTCGCCGTTGTTGGCGCCCAGGTCCCAGACCTCCGCCGGCTGGATCTGATCCACAAACCGGCTGATGAGCGCCTTCTTCTCCTCAAAGGCTGTTTCAGAATAATTGGTGGCGTCGTAATAATCCGCCCACTCGGTGCCGCTGATGCGCACGCCCAGCCCCTTGACGGTGTTGCGGAGGCTATCCAGCAGTCCCATAAGGGACTTTTCGCTGATCTTGCCCTCGACCTCTTCCCGCCTGACTTCCTTGCCGGCATATTTCGCCTGCGTGCGGGCATGCAGGTGAATGTGGGTCAGCAGGCCGAGATTGAGTTTTGTGCGTAAGGGCAGCAGCTTTGAAGCAACATCCAGCGGAATGCCGTCAATAAACAGGCGGCTCATTAGGTTCAGGCGTAAATCTTTAGAGGCCATCAAAGCCAGGGGGGCCAGGAAATGCTGGCAGAACTGCTTATAGGCCACCCAGGGTTCACCCTCTTCATAAATTTCAAAGGAAAGCGTGTCAATCAGTTTCCAGGCGCCATCGACAAACTGGAGGTTATAGGCGCTGGCGTCTTTGAGGATCATCCCATGCTCCAAAGCCAGCCGCGCCAGGCGCAGAGTTATCAGCGCCGCGCTGCGCAGCTCATGGAAGCACCACTCATAAGGATAGGAAATAAAACGGACCATTTCCGGCTGGATGACCTTATAGGCCAAATCCGGTTGAGGCGTGGAAATTCCTTCAACCTCCTCATGCGCCACCATCAAGCCCTGTTCGATCAAGGCCTGATAAAGGCCGGAATCCATTAGCCGGTCATAGTGAGGCTGGTAGGCCTGGTTCACCTGGCGGTAAAGCACCTCATCCTGGTAAAACAGGAACCCACTGGGATCGCGAAAAGAGGCAAATTCTTTTTCTGGCTGGGTCATTTAGCCTTCCTTACGGGTAAGGGTCCCGACAATAAACCTGGGGATCCTGGACTTCTTCCAAATGATAGCGGTTTTGCTTCTCACTATAATAACTTTTATCTTCCAGAAGGTCAAAGTCCAGATCAAAAAAATAAAATAGGCCGCCCCAAAAAGTACCAGTCCAAGAAGCGCTGAAAATAACACCGGCCGCCAAGGTGAGGCTGGGGTGACTTCACCCAGGTGTTGGCCTAAAGGAGCAGCGGCGCGGTAACACTGATGAGCAATAGATATCAAGGCATTTTTACGGGTTCGCTTTTTTGCTTAAAAGCCATTCTCTCCTCTGTTCTTGAGCCGAGGCTATCCAATTAATGAACTGAGATTAACCTTGCTGGATTTCCTACCCATTAGTCATCGCCAGGTTAAAAGTTATACCCCAAACTTTTAGCCATTCAACCAGCGGTAAAGCCGGTTGACAATGCCCTGAACAATACGACGGAACCAGCCCACCTTCATCAAGCGGTTTACGATGCCCCCCGCTTTCTTCACCGGCTGCGCCGCCTGAACTTCCAAACCGGACTGGCGCGCCAGCTCGGCAACTTCCTCGGAGATCGCGTTCCCCATCAGGCGCACCGTCTGCTGGCGGGTGCAGAACCGCAGGTAGCCCTTGGCGTCCATCCGGTCATCCATCTCCACCATCCGGCCCATCACAGCCCCACTCCAGCCCTCGGGCAGCATCTCTGCCAACACGTCCTGCACCACATCCTTCGGGCAGACCATCTGAAAGTGGTGGGCGGAGACCCAGGCTTGCAGACCCTGATAACTGACGATAACATCCTCGATCCCGGCGACCTCTTCCGCATACCGCTCCCAGGTGCGGCCGCTGTTCACCAGGTATTCCTCTTCCCATTTGCGCGGCATCAACAGGCCGCGCTCCGTCTCAACCCCCGGCTGGTTGACAAAAGCCAGCGTGCTATTGGAACTCATCGCCACCCGCTGGCGGATATAGAAGCCGGTCACAGCGCCAACATTTGGAAAGGTGTCAATGATCTTCAGATGCTCCCCCAGCCAACCCGGCAGGTGGAAAACATCGTCATCCGTATAGGCCACGATCTCGCCGGGCGCGGCGTTAAAAATGATCTTCAGCGCATTGAGCTTGCCAATGTTCCGCTTTGAGAGGATCAGGTAGTCAATCTTGCCATCCGCCTGCAGGGAGGTGAGATAGCCCACCATCTCCGGGCAGCTGCCGTTATCGAAAACCAGCAGATCAAAAGGCTCCTGGGTGTTCGCCAGGATGCTCTCAATCGTCATCCGGGTCACATCTAGACGGTTCTGGAAATAGCCCGCCTGATGGGGCGCATAAACCAGCACCGCCACCGTCGTGCGCGCGGGTTTGAAATCCAGGGTCTGACCGCGCGAAGGGTTATATCCAATCCGGGGCATCGCTCAACCTGCCTTATCCGCTTTAAATTTATACGCCAGCCAACCCCGGATTTCCCTGAAGGCTACGATCGGGTGGAAGATCGCAAAACTGATCGAACCCAAAAGCCGGGAATGGAGCTTGATGAGCGGGAAGATCTCGACCTCCCGCCAAAAACCCTTCCAACCCAGGGGTTTGCGCGCCAGGCCAGCATTGGTCAGGAGATAGCGCGAATCGGTCGCAATGAAGATCGACCGCCTGCCGCCGGCGAGTTTGACATTTTCATGGGATTCCGGTTGGCGGAAATGGATCACGCCCCCTGGCAGGTGGGCGTAATCGTGGTTTTGGTGAATCGCTGTGATGGAGGGCGTGGCGTCCACCAGCTTCCAGCCCTGATAGCGCGCCTCGTAGATCATCCAGTTATCCCATCCTGCCCGGCCGACGGCAAAGTCGGGAATATCCCTGAAACAGGCCCGCGGGTAAATGAAATAGTCGCTGCCGGTCTGGCCATGCAGCCGGCCTTTTTCCGCCGCCAACCGGCGCAGCTGGGCGGGCCAATCGCCGGTGAAATCGAGCGACTCGGTGATATCCGTGTCATAACGCTGACCGATCGCCAGAAATGGCGCAGGCTCATCCGCCAGCCGCCGAACGGCATCCACCAGGTCTGGCAAGAAGAGGATGTCCGCATTGGCATAAGCCAGAAAAGGCGACTTGTTCAGGTTGCGTCCCAGCTCGAAGATCGAACTGATCAGGGGCGTCCCCTGCGCGTTGGTCCGGACCTGCGGCAGATGCCGGATCCCATACTCCCGGCAGACTTCGGCCACGCCGGGGTCATCCCCGATGACGGCCACAGCGACCTCTTCCCCCAGGGCCAGCCAGTTTCGCAGCATATTGCGCTGGATGGTATTGATATGAGGGTCCGCAAAGGATTTGGGGGCCGTAAACAGCGTCAGCAAGGGGGCCATCAGCGATCTTCCCCTTCCGGCAGCGCCAACCAGGCCCGGTGCGGGAAGAGCTTCTGCACCAGCCGGCGGTAGAGCATCGCCAGATTTCGTTTAACGCTGACATTTCTTTCCGGCCGGACAGACCCTGGGGCCGCCTGCCCGAGCGGCCTAGCCAAAACGGTCAGATACAAATTCAAGATGCCAGAGCGGGGGACCCCATGCCGCTCAAAATGGACCGGATCATAGCCGGCCTGGCGCAGGGCTTCCCTGAGCGTATGCGGCGTGTAGCAGGCGAGATGTGCCAATTCATAACTGTCATGCGCATAAAAATTCGGCACTTCCAGGAGCAGCAGCCCATCTTCCGAGAGCAGCTCCGCCCGGATCTGGCGCAGCATCCCGACCGGGTCCGGTAGATGCTCGAGGACGTGGCTCAGGCTCACCAGGTCAAAACGCTCCGGGCCGGCCGCGATCAGAGCCTCCACGCTGGGGAACATCGGGATGCCTTTTTGTTCAGCAAAGGCCCGATAAGCATCGCCCGGCTCCACCCCCGTCATCTGGCAGGCAAAGGCCTGGTGGAAGGCTTGCAGCAGCACGCCGGCCGAAGCGCCGATATCCAGCATGGTATGGATCTCCCGAACGCCGAGGGACTCCAGAATTTTAATCAGATGCTGGGCGCGCTGAGATTGCACCCAGAGGTCTTTCGCCGTCGGCTCTTCATGGGCCTGGTAGATCCGGCGGTAGGTGGTCGCATAAAATTCGGGGTCAGCCGCCTGGCTCTCCGCCTGCGATTGAAAGACCAATCCACAGTTCTCACACTGGTCATAGACCAGGGGATAGCCAAAGGATTCGGCTTTGGCAAACAAATGGTGATGGTCTGAACCGCAGAGTAAACAGGTCATAAAATCCTTTTCAAAATGGGTGGCGCAATTATAACACCGGGAATCAGCCCCGGCTGTCAATGTCCTTAAATGATTTGTGTTGCACCCCGGCGTTGAGCGCGCCCAATTCCGGGTGGCGCTGGAGGTAATCCACCACCTCCGCCATGCCGAAGTCATTGCCGCCGCCAAAGTGGGCCGTGATCCTACGAATCAGCTCGAGGTCCTCGGCCGTGTCCACCGTCAGGCGCAGCGCGCCCCAATCCGGCTCATGGTCCACCAGCAAGGTCTTGAACCGGCCGGGTTCCTCATAGAGATAGGGCATCACATGCTCGCGGGCATATTGGGCCTCCGCCTCCTGCCAGGCGCGGGTGAGCGCGGCTATCCTGACTACCTCGGTATCCATCCCGATCGGGGTGGTACGCTTCCAGGGAGGCGGCAGCCGATTGGCGGCAAAATCCGCCTGGGCCGTCTGGAACGCTCGGACCGTCCGGTCAACCTCGGCCGGGTCCAGCAGGGGGCAATCCGCCGTCAGGCGGACCACCGTCTCGGCCTGAAAGGTCCGGGCCGCCTGGTAGTAACGGTCCAGCACGTCATAGGGGTCCCCCCGGAAGACCGGGAACCCCATGCGCTCGCAGTAAGCCTCGACCGGGTCGTCCCCGGCCTCCGTCGTGGTCGCCACCACAACGCGCCCGATGGTCTGGGCATGCCGGGCGCGGATCACCACGCGGGAGAGCATCGGCTGGCCCTCAATCTCCCGCAGGACCTTGCCGGGCAGACGGCTGGACCCCATCCGGGCCTGGATGATCGCAACCACACCGGCGTTCCTGATCTTGTCTTTAGCCATCTTATCCTTATTCTCCCAGGCTCTGGCCGGGCAGCACGGACCTGGCAGGGGAATCCCCTGCCAGGCGGTACGCAGCCAGGCATTTCTGAAAATTGTCCTGCCAGTTCGCCCGCGCTTCAGCCAGCGACCTCCCCGCGATCCCATAGCTCGGGGTTTCCGGGGAATCCGCCAGGGCCACCAGCGAGTCCCGGAGGTCTGCAACTGACCCCGCCCTGAACGTGTGCCCATTGACGCCCGGCTCCACCCATTCCCGATTGCCGGGAATATCGGAGGCCAGCACCGGCCGCCCGCAGGCCAGCGCCTCCAGCAAGGAGATCGAAGAACCGTCGCTGTGTGAAGGGCTGACATAAAGGTCGGCCGCCTGATAAAACGCGGGCAGGTCTGCCTGCGCCACCCGGCCGGCAAAATGCACTTTCCCGCCCAGCGGGTCGAGAATCTGGTGAATCAACTCCGCCTGGGGGCCAGATCCCACCAGCAGCAGCCGCAAGCGCGGGTCCAGCTGGACCGCCTCCGCAAAGGCCTGGGCCAGGTCGCTCACCCCGTAGAGCGGCGCCCAGGTCCGGCTGCAAAAGATGACGAATTGATCCTCCCAGCCCAGCGCCGATCGCAAAGCCAGCCCCGCCTCCCGGCCACTTTCCGGCGAGAAATGCGCCAGGTCCACCCCCCAGGGAAAAAGCACCATCCGACCCCGCGGGAAGCCAAAGCTCGCCGCGGCCTCTGCCACCGTCTGGCAGTCGCCGAGGAAAACATCCGTCCGGTCGAGGGTGCAGCGGGTCGCCGCCCGCATCCAGGGGCTGCGCTGGGCGGTGAGCAAGAGGTCGGAACCCCAGGACATGGTCACCAGCGGGTGAAAGCCCGCCAGGGCGGTCACCAAAGCTGGCCCCTGCACTGGGCCGGCATGGATCAGATCCGGCCGAGTTTCCGCCAGGTATTTTACAAACCGGCCTACCCCGGCCTGCCATCCGGCCCAGCCAGACCAATCCGGCTGACCCGCAGGCCATCTAAGTTCGGTGACGCCTGCCGGCGTCTGGGGCTGGCATTCAAACTGCCGAAGCGCAAAAACCTGGTGCGCCGTTCCCGCCAGGGCGGTCAGAAAACGCCGGTCATGCGGCGTATCTCGCTCGGTGAAATAGAGGACTCGCATCAGGTCTCGCTTAGGGGGTTCCTGTGATGAAGGGGGCCTAGGGGTTGCCGAATTGCGACCAGCGCAATTCCTGCCCGGTGGAGATCCGCTCCAGCACTTTCAGACCGATCAGGTCATCAAGCTTATAGGGCTGGATTGCGCCCGGGGTTGCCGGCCGCAGCACGTCGATCATCTCCCGGGAGATGATCTCGCCAGGCTGCAGGTCTCGGGCCGCCCGCAGGCAGCGCCGTTGGATCACAACGGTCTCGCGTTCGTTATCCGCCACGAACTTATCGCCGGACCCCAGCGCGCGTTCCAGCTGGCGGGTGGCCCTGACCATCTCCGCCCAGGTCTGGGGGTTCATCGCAAAGGGATGATCGGGGCCGACCCGGCCGTTATCGTCGGTGAAGTGCTTTTCCACCACCCTTGCGCCCAGCGTCACCGCGCCCAGCACGGTCGCATGGCCGTGGGTGTGGTCCGAGAGACCCAGGGGCAGCTCGGGGTACATGGATTGGTAGGTCCTCAGCACATTCAGATGGATATGATCAAAATTGCCGTCCGCGGCGGTGTAGTTCGTGTTGCACTGCATCAGCACCAGCTGAGGGTTGATCGCCAGAATCGCTTCCACCGCCCGCTGGACATCGCCAATGGTTGAAGCGCCCGTCGCCAGGAGCACCGGCTTGCCTTTGCTGGCGATTCGCTCGCAGGCCTCAATCCAGGTGATGTCGCCCGAGCCGATCTTATAGGCCGGGACGTAATCATCCAGCATGTCAATCGCTTCAAAGTCATAGGGCGAGGAGAAATAGTCGATCCCCACCTCGTCGCAAGTTGCTTTGAGGATCGGCGTCCAGTCGAAAGGCAGGGAGGCGGAGGCATAAACTTCCGTGACGGATTTCTCCCATTTCGCCTGGTGGGAGACCCGGGCGTTCATGTGGGTGAAGCCATAGTCCGAAACAATCTTGGGCGCCTGAAAATTCTGGAACTTGGCGGCGTCCGCGCCGGCTTCCTTGGCCAGGCGGATCAGGAGCTTGGCGCGTTCCAGGCTGCCGTCATGGTTGGCGGCGATATCCGCAATGAAATACGTGGGATGGTCTTTCCCTATCGGGTGATTGCCAATCTTCAAATCCATTTTCATCCTCCACCAATGGTCACAAAATCAATTCAGGCCTGAAAGCCCTGCAAAATCTGCGGGTAACCCGCTTCCCAGCGCCCGTGGAACCGCTCCAGACCCTCATCCACACCGGGCAAGGCCTGCCCCAATGCCTGCTGCAGTTTCGAGGTGTCCAAAGTCAGGTTCAGTGAACGGGCCGCACCCCGGTCCAGACTGCCTGCCCGGACGGGGGCGATCAGGCCGGCATCCAGCCCGAACCTGCGGGCAATCCGCACGCCAAAGTCATATTTGCTCAGGTGCTCCGGCGCGGCAACGTGATAAACGCCGGAGAGTTCATGCGCAATCATTTTCAGCAAGAGTTCCGCCAGGTCTTCCACGTAGAGCGGGCAGAACAGGGTATCGGTGAAGCCCTTCAAAGGCTCCCCCGCCCTGAGCTGATTGAAAAAGAATTCCGCCAGGCTGCGCCTGCCGGAAAGGCTCCAGCCGTAGAATACCGTGCGGGCGATGACGGCCTCCGGGTTGGCGGCCTGAACCGCCTGCTCCCCGGCCAGTTTGGTGCGGGCGTAAACGCTCAGGGGGTCCGTGGCGTCCTCTTCGCGGTAGCCGCCTGCCTCCCCATTGAAGACCGCATCGGTCGAGACCTGCACAAAGGGCAGGCCCCGCTGCTTGGCCGCGGCCGCCAGCCACCCGGGCACTTCGGCGTTCATCCGCCAGGCCAGGTCGGGCTGCTGTTCCGCCGCGTTGATGCTGGCGAGCGCCGCGCAATGGACAATTGCTTCCGGCCGGGCCGCGTCAATGGCCGCCAGCGCCGAGTCCCGGTCCAGCAGGTCCACCTGCCGCACCTCAAAGGGCGCCCCGCTCAGTGACCGGGAATGCGCCAGCCCCGTGACCTGAAAGCCCTGGCGGGCGGCCAGGAGGCTGAGGTTCAGGCCCAGCAAGCCTGTGGCGCCGGTCACCAAGAGGCGCATCAGTCGGAAAGCCCTTTCTCGACATCAGCCTCGAAGGGAGCGACGAGTTCTTTGATGCCCTCCAGCGAGAGCCACTCGGTGTTGTTGTCGCTGGCGTAGTGGTATTCAGCGGGCAGCGGCTGGCCGAGGTCCTGCCAATGGTGGCCGAACCAGAGCGCCGCGGCCGGCTGGACCACATACATATCATCCAGTTCCACCGTGGTGCGGGCTTCGTCTTCCGAGATCAGGGCTTCATGCAGTTTCTCGCCGGGGCGAATGCCGATCACTCTGATCTCAGCATTGGGGGCGATCGCCTGCGCCAGGTCCACCATCTTCATGCTGGGGATCTTCGGCACAAAGACCTCGCCGCCGTCCATCTGCCCGATGCATCGGATCACGAAGCGCACGCCCTGATCCAAAGAGATCCAGAAGCGGGTCATGCGGTCGTCGGTCAGGGTCACCTGGCCGCTCTCGCGCTGTTTGATAAAGAGCGGAACCACGCTGCCGCGCGAGCCAACCACGTTGCCATAGCGCACACAGCTAAAGCGGGTGTTGGTGCCGCCGGCATAAGCGTTGCTCTGCACCATCAGCTTCTCGGCGGCCAGCTTGGTAGCGCCATAGAGGTTCACGGGGTTGACAGCCTTATCCGTGCTCAGGGCCAAGACCTTCTCCACGCCCGTATCCAGCGCGGCATCCACCACGTTGCTGCTGCCGAGGATATTGGTCTTGATCGCTTCCATCGGGTTATATTCGCAGGCCGGCACCTGTTTGAGCGCTGCGGCATGCACCACAATATCCACTCCGTGGAAAGCGCGTGTCAGCCGGGGCAGGTCGCGGATGTCGCCGATGAAGTAGCGCAGATTGGGGTGGTCAAAGCCGGCCATCCGCATCTCGTGCTGTTTCAATTCGTCGCGGCTGTAGACGATCAGGCGGGCCGGGTGATATTCCTTCAACATCACTTCCACAAATTTCTTGCCGAAAGACCCCGTCCCCCCGGTCACCAGCACATTTTTGTTCGTCCAATCCATTTTCATTCTCCTGGGATTTTTCAAAATTATAACGTAGCGGCTGGCTCTTCGGCTGCCGGTTTGGCAACGACCACCAATGGGTATTGACCGATCCGGCCCAGCCAGCGGGGGAAGACCTCTTCCAGCGCGTAGATCACCTTCAGCCAGAACCGGCCGCCCCAGCCGGGGTAAATCACGGAACGCAGGAAGGCCACGCTCACGCTGCGCCAGACCAAAATTTCAAAAGGAACCTTGCCGGTCAGGTTTTCGGTCAGCCATTCGGCGGTCAGCTTCTGAACGAACGTGCCCTTAGGCTCATTCTTTTTCTCTTCGGTTTCAGCCGGCAGTTCTTCAACGGATTCTGCGACCTTCGGTTCAGGATGCTGCTTTTGCACCTGGCGCAGCCGCCAGTTATGAAAGCGAGCCACAGATTTCATAAACGGGGTGAGCCACTCCATCAAGGGGGCTTCGGTCCACCCGTTGACAATCGCCATCTTCCGGCCGGGCCGCAGCACCCGGTAAAGGCCCTCATAGGCCGGAAGTTGATCCTCCATCGGGACGTGATGAATCGTGTGCAGGGAGACAATCCCATCAAAGGCCTCGGCCTTGAAAGGCAGATGGACAATATCGGCCACCACATAGCGGCCCTTCTCACCCAAACGCTTGCGAGCCTCCCGCAGGGCGACAATCGAAATATCCATGCAGACCCGGGCCTGATAGCCCTCGGAATAGGTCAGATATTCAGGGTACTGCACGGGGCCGGAACCGGCATCCAGCAGAAATTCGCCGGTGGGGGCCAGATGGCGGTTGATCCGCAGGTGGCATTTGTGGATGTAATCACGCGAGACCGGCCGCAGATCTTCATACCTCGCGTTCTGGTAGATTTCATCCCCAACCCTCTGCCAGCCCACGCGGTTATAAAACTCACGCACGTCTTTCTTAATGCTCTGATCACTCATAAATTCGTACTTCCAAACTTCATTTCAAATTTGCAGGTGCGACCGGCGATGGAATCGCTTTGATCGCTTGCCGGGCGAGACAACCGCCCTGGCACCAACCGGACTGGTGATCCCTGCAGGAATCACAAGCCGGGGCCAAATACCTGTCACGCCTCCTGAACCCATCCCGGGCCTGTTCAAGGGACCCAAACTGCCGCAGGTCCACCCCGGGGCCGGCTGAAAAAGCGTAACAGCGCCAGACCAAGAGGCCCGGCCCCACATCCAATGATGGCGCGCAGAAAAACCGCAGGGCCGCGCCCGCCCGCACCAGCTGCTCGATCTGCCCGTCCGTGAAGTGGCAGCGCCTAAAACCGCAGTCAAAGTTCAGGCGGATCCCATCGGCCGCCAGGCGGGTGGCCCAGTCCGCTACCGCCCGATGGGCAGCCGCCAGATCCGCATCGGCCAGATAAACATTCCTGCCGCCAATCACCGGTTGGGCCAGGCCCAGCCGGATCACCGGCTTCAGGCCGTGCGCCAGAATCAGCTTCCGGTGGGTCGAGAGGTCAAAATCGGGCCGGGTCACCGTATAGCCCAGGCTCAGCCGCTGGCCCAGGGCGGATAAATTGTTAAGAATTTCGGCCTTCTGATCGGCCGAATACGCCGGCCAGTCGTTCAGGTTCAGCAAAACCCGGTCCGGCAGGTTCGGCGCGGCTTGGCGCAGGGCCGGGCGGGTGCCGTTGGTGAAGACCGTCGCGATGAAATCGCGGGATTTCACGATCCGCATCACTTCCGCATAGCGGGAATGCAGGGTCGGCTCCCCACCCATCAGCCGGACTTCATCAACGTCCGGGTCCAGCTGCGAAAGGAGCCACTCCAGGTCCCGCAGCGTCATCTCCCGCTGGCCCGCCCTGCCCCGCAGGGACTGCGCGAAGCAATAGTCGCAATCCAGATTGCAGGCTGTGGTCAGCAGGATATTCATCGCGGCTTACCTCACCAGCTGAGCGGTTTTCCGGTCAGGAACTCGAAGGTCTCGCCGTAACGCCGGGTTCCTTCCACCCCCAGCACGAAGGCTAACGGCCGCTCCTGAAGATCCGCATGGAGATCCAGCAGATGCCAGGGGAAGGGCTTGGGGAAAGCGAAGAAGAACAAGTAAGCATAGCGCCAGGCCAGCTCAACCTGCTCCTGCGTCAGGCGGGCGGAATCGAGGTCCGCCAGCAGGGCATTCAAAGTCTCAAAATAGGCATCCCACGAGGCCGGGTCCTGCGTAAAGCCCCGGTTGCGGTAGTGGGTCTGCCCCGCGACCACCACAGGAATCCCCTGCAGGGCCATTTCCAGCCCAACTGTGGTGGTATAAACCAGCCCCAGGTCGGTGATATCGGTGATGTCGTAAGTGTTGATCTTCTCTTCCGGCCCCACCAGGTGGATCTGTGGTGGGATCGCCTCGCCCAGGGCTGCCCTGACCACGTCCATCATCGAGGTGCCGTGCGTCAGCTGCTCGCCGGGGTGCACCCGGATCACCAGCTGCACGTCCTCCCGCCCGGCGAAGAACTTCACCGTCCGCTCGATCCATTCCGCCATCGTCCTGCTGAAGACCTGGCGGCCCAGGGTCAGGCTGTCACCCAGCACATTGGTCGCCAGCAGCACGACCGGCCGGTCATCCAGGCCCAATTTCCTGCGGACGGCGGCGCCGCCTTCCGTGGGCAGATCCTGCCATTGGCGGGCGAAGTTCTGCCAGGTTTTGGCGTCCTGCCGGGCGGAGAAAAGCTCCTGCAGCTTCTGCAGGTCCTCCTTTTTGAGCGGCTCATGGCCCAGCGCTGCCCAGAGCGCATCGGTTTCGTGCCGCATGATCTCGGCGTCCTGCGCAATCCAGATCCGCTCACGCTGGTCGCCGAATTCAAAGGTCACCACGGGGATTCCGAGATGCTTCGCCACCTGATAGACCATGCCCATTTCCAGGATCGTCCCATTGGGCACGATCACCACATCGGGTTTATGCGCTAAAAGCCAGGCCCGCGCGTTCTGGGCCGCCTCCAGGTTACGCTCATAGCGCAGCTGGTAGATCGGCTCCTCGCGGGTGATATCCTCCACCTGGAGCGTGTACTGGGCATCAAAGACGCTGACATCCTCGACAGCCCGGCGCAGGTCTTCGGGCAATTCACGGGAAAGGGGATGAACATCCAGCAGCGACTGCACATGCATCACCGGATGAACGGCGCTCAGGATATCGCGGGTGTACAAATTTTGCTTGCGCAGGTCAAATTTCTGGATCGGCTTGTCCCAGTTGGCATAGGGCAGAAAGGACAGCGTCACATCGTGCCCCTGGCCGGCCAGCGCCAGGCCCAGATAGGTTGAAAAATCGATCCAGTAGTGCAGGGAGGCGAAGATGAAAACTTTTTTACCGGGTTTGGCCGAAGGCGCAAAGAGCGCCGTCTGCCGCACAGCCTCGGGCAACCCGGCTTCGAGGTTATCCAAATTGTAATGGGCCGCCCAGGGTTTATGCCGCTGGACCAGCTGCCAGTAAAGTTCAACCGTGTAGGGCAAACGCCCCAGAATGTTCTTAAGCGCTTTTTTATTCATTTCAGTTTTCTACCACTTCGATCTTCCAATCCAGGTCAGGGCGGACCGGCCCCAGCCGTTTTTCCGGCCAGTGCATCCCCGGCGCGCCGGTGGCATCCACCGTGAAGGTCAGCGCCTTGTCATCCTGGAAATAGCGTTTGATCCGGTAGGTGCTGGCGTTCACACCGACCAAATAACGTCCTTCGTTCATCAGATTGGGCGGGATCGTCACCCGGCTGAGATACCGGCCCGCAGGCCGGGAGGTGAAGCTCTCATAAAGCCCGGGGTCATCCGTATCAAACGTGGTGAAGACATATTCGCCCCGGGTGGTCATCAGATAGAAGCCCACCCGCAGGCCGCTGATCGCCTCATTGAGCTGGTATTCCAGTTCAAGCGTGAAGCCCTCAGCCGCCACCACGGTATCGGCCACCTGCCCTTTGGGGTTGCGGATCCGCAAAGCCACCGGGCGGAAAGCCGGGTCTTCCCCGGCCAGCTCGGTCTCCGACCAGTTGCGCTCGCCCGCTTTGGTGAGGCCCATGTTCAGATAAGCATCCACCGCTTCCGGCGTCGGCGCGCGCATCACAACCCGGCCCTCATTGAGCACGATCGTCTCCTGCGTCAGGCGCAGGATGGCGGACATATTGTGGCTGACGAACAGCACGGTGCGGCCCTCATTGGCCACATCGTTCATCTTGCCCAGGCACTTGCGCTGGAATTCAGCATCGCCCACCGCCAGCACCTCATCCACCACCAGAATCTCCGGTTCCAGATGGGCTGCAACCGAAAAAGCCAGCCGCAGGTACATCCCGCTGGAATAGCGTTTGACGGGCGTATCAATGAACTTGCCAACCTCGGAGAATTCGACGATCTCGTCAAATTTGCGGGAGATTTCCTCCTGCCGCATGCCGAGGATCGCGCCGTTGAGGTAAATGTTCTCCCGCCCGGATAACTCCGGATGGAAACCGGTGCCGACTTCCAGCAGGGACCCCACCCGGCCGTGGATCTCGCCATAGCCCTCCGTCGGGTTCGTGACGCGGGAGAGGATCTTGAGCAAAGTGCTCTTCCCTGCTCCGTTGCGTCCCACAATGCCCAAAACCTGGCCGCGTTCCACATCGAAGGAAACATCTTTCAGCGCCCAGATATGCCCGGGGTCGCTGTAGCGGCCTTCGTTTTTAGGACGGAAAATCCGCCCCACTTTGCGCACACCCGAGGTCAGCACGTCGCGCAGCGTATCCGGGCGGTCTTGAGCCAGGCCGATCCGGTATTGCTTGGAAATATTCTCGATATGAATCGCGTAATCTGACATAAGTTCCTACACAATATCAGCGAAGGTCTTTTCCATTCGCCGGAAATAATACAAACCGCTCACCAACAGGATCAGAACCATTGCAATTGAGATCACAAGGGTCAGGTCCGGCGGCGCGCCGCCCAGCAAGGCCCAGCGGAAACCCTGGATCACACCGACCATCGGGTTCAGGCCGTAAAGCCAGCGCCAGATCCCGGCCGGGATGGTGTCAATCGGGTAAACGATGGGGGAAGCATACATCCAAACCTGCACCAGGAAGGGGACGAGTTGCTGGACGTCCCGATATTGGACATTGAGCGCCGAGAGCCAAAGCCCAACGGCCAGGGCCGTCATCAGGGCCAGCAGCACCAGCGGGGGCAGCCAGAGCACATTCCAGGTCGGCCAATACTGGTAATAGATCATCACCCCGATCAGGACTACAAAGGAAATCGCGAAATCCACCAAAGCGGCAAAGATCGAAGCCAGGGGAATCGCCAGGCGGGGGAAGTAGATCTTGGTCAGCAGGTTGGCATTGCCCACCAGGCTGACGCTTGAACGCTGCAAAGCCGAAGCAAACAGCTGCCAGGGCAGCAGCGCGGTCAGCGAAAACAGGGGATAGGGAATGCCCTGCGAGGGGGTATGCAGCAGGTTGCCAAAAATGATGGTGAAGATCACCATGGTCATCAGGGGCTGCAGGAGCGCCCAGGCCACCCCCAACACCGCCTGCTTGTAGCGGACTTTAATATCGCGCCAGGTCAGGAAGTAGATCAATTCCCGATAGTGCCAAAGTTCCTTGAAGTCGATCGAGAGCCAGCCCTTCGCCGGTTTGAGATAGACGACCAGTTCTTCAGCAGCCTCGGTTTTTGCATTGTTTTGTTTCAATTCAGCCACTTATTTCCTGTTGGCGAGGAACCAGTCAATGGTTGCCTGCAAACCTTTTTCAAAGTCGGTTTTGGCCGTGAAGCCAAATTTCTCGGTGGCCCGGCTGGTATCCAGCGCCCGCCGGGGCTGGCCGTTGGGCTTGCTGGCATCCCAGACCAGCTCCCCTTCAAAGCCCGTCATCCGGGCAATCTTCTCCGCCAGGTCTCTGATGCTGATCTCGAAGCCGGAACCGATGTTGACCGGCTCGGATTCGTTGTAACGCTCGGTCGCCAGGGCAATCCCCTCGGCCGCGTCGGTGACATAGATGAACTCCCGGGTGGGGGAACCATCCCCCCAGACCACAATATGGTCATCGCCGTTCTCTTTGGCTTCCACGCTTTTGCGGATCAGCGCGGGGATCACATGCGAACTGCGGGGGTTGAAATTGTCGCCGGGGCCGTAAAGGTTCACAGGCAGCAGGAAAATGCTGTTATAGCCATACTGCGCCCGATAGGCCTGGGACTGCACCAGCAGCATCTTTTTGGCCAGACCATAAGGGGCATTGGTCTCTTCGGGGTAGCCGATCCAGAGGTCATCTTCCCTGAAAGGCACGGGGGTGAACTTGGGATAAGCGCAGACTGTCCCGATTGCGACGAACTTCTCCACCCCGCGCTCATAGGCCTGGTGCAAAAGCTGCACGCCCATCATCAGGTTATCATAGAAGAACTCGGCCGGGTGCTCCCGGTTCGCGCCGATGCCGCCCACATGCGCGGCCAGGTGAATGATCACATCCGGGTTTGCATCTTCCAACAGCTGAGTGATCGCATCGCGATCCACCAGATCATATTTCTCAATCGTTGGGATAAAGATCTCCCTGGCGCCCCTGGACCGCAGATTGGCGATCAGGTGCGTGCCCAAAAAGCCGGCGCCGCCAGTGACACATATACGTTTATTTGCCCAATTGAACTCGTTTTCCATCATACCTCTTCATGGGTTGTTTCTGATGATTTTAACGCCAAACGGACCTTGATGCCATCCACGATCAGGGCCGGCGCTTCCGGATTATCGGTGAGCGTAAAATGCTGCTCCATACAGGTCAGCCGGCAAACATCAGCCACGTCGCCTTCAGCGACCAAGCGGACGGTGTGAATATCCATCTCTTCCAGCTCGCCCAGCAAGATCATCACCCGCTCGCGGATGTGCCGGAACAGCATAAAGGACTGCTGAATATAGTCCACCGTCAACCGGGTGCGCAGGGCAATGCCCTCCGGCGTGATGATATAGCGCAGTTTCCGGCGCCGGGCGCGTTTGACTTTGACAAAACCCTTTTCGACCAAGCGCTTGATATGCCAGTTGATCGTGCCGATCGCCACGCCCAGCTCTTCGGCCAGCCGGGCCTGGGAGATGTCGGGGTCGGCCTCAATCTCCTGAAGGAGGGCCAGGTCTCGATATTCTTCGCTCTTAGTGTCTGCTGTTATCATAATTTCAATGATTGAATTATAGCTTTGAGCATCACAATGTCAAGGCCGAGTCAATCATCCACCCTACCCCCTGCGCGGGCAACGCCCCTGATCGGTCAATCATTGGGGACCAGAACGATAAACCCTTCCGCGGAAAAGTCCAGGGCGATATGATAATGCTCCAATATCGGCAGAGAAACCGCTTCGGTCCAGGCATTGTTCTCTTCTGCGAAGAGATGCGATTCGGGCGTCTGGAAAGACGCAGAGATTGGCTCCATCACGATGATCTTAAAGCGGTGATCGGCCAAATCCTGATGAAATTTATCAAGGTAAGCCGTGTTATGCGACATCGCCATTTCCATCAGGAAAACCTTGTCATATTCAGGAACGAGGTCCACAAGATTGATCAGTTTTTGAGAAAGCAAATGACGATTTTGAATAAACAAGATCTCACCCCCTTGCGGGCCGGCCTGGTCGAGATAGGCCTGCAGCTCTGTGACTTTTTCCACCGCGTCCAGCGAATCCGAGGGAGTCACTGGCTGCATCCCCGCCAGGAGGATAAAAAATGGAACCAGCGCTGTGAAAGTCAGGAGGGAGAACCCAAATTGGGGATGCAAAGAAGCCGCAGGTTCATCCATCTGATAGCGGTCAAAAACAATGTAGACCGTGATCATTGCGAGGGAAACGAGATACAAGTCCAGATTATGCAAATTATTCCCGCCGCCGATCTTCATGCTGACGATCAAGCCGGCCAACATCAGGACAAACAAAATGCTCACCAAAGCCAGATGGCGAACGGCCCACCATTTCTTCAGGTTTTTCCCCAGGGATAAGAGGATAACAAGCCATAAGGGCAGGCTGGCGATCAGCATTTGGGCGATGACGCCCAGGCCGTAGACCTCGCTGGGGAACAGGCGATAGGAATACAGGGGCGAATTAAAACTTGTGGCGAAGGCCTCAGGGGGATTGCCGCTGAGCAGCGCATAAACCGCCTGGGACCCAAAGGCCACCGCCAGCCCGCCGAAAACGAAAAGCAATGGCCAGGACCAATAAGCCCAGAACCGCTTCTCCCCTTTGGGCACCTCCAGGATATACAAGATCGCGGCCAGGACGCCCGCCGCCGGGAACCAATTCACCCGGCTGATCCCCGCCCAGATGGAACCCAAAACGACAAAAAGGGCGGATCGCCAAAGACGGTCCTTATCAAAGCCCGCCAGAATAATCAGCGGGATGACCATCAGATGAAAATAGACCGGGCAGAGGAAAGTGTACACAACAAACCAGAGGGTGAGGCCAAGCGAAACGCGCTTATCCTGCAATTTGAGCCGCTTCGCCAAAAAGAAGCCGGCGGAAGAGGGCATGCCGATCCACAAAAAGGTCCGCCAGAGGCGGTGCGCCCAAATCGGCAGGGAAGGGAGCAAATAGGGGAACGATTGCAACAGGGCCCGGCTCGGGTCAAGGACGGGGAGGGGCACCTTCTTGCCATAGATCAGGCGGGCAAAGAACAGGGAGGCATCATAAAACCTGCTGGATTCGGACCAGTCATAAGCAAGCGGGTTGGAGTTGATCTCGGGAATGAATTTCAGCAGGATAAACCCAAAACCCATCAGCGAGAAACTGAGCAGCAAGGCCTGGATCGGTTGAAAACGCCTGCTCTGGCTCAGAAAAACCGCCCCAAAAATCCCCAGGGTCCCAAACAGCCAGAATTCAGAAAACCGCCATAAAAAGGGCACTTGGATGCCCATCAGCCGGGTGAAACCCAAAGCAAAATAAGCCAGGGCCACAAAAACCAGGCCGGGGAGCCAGATTTTAGCTAGCCAGGCCACATTTCGCTTGACAAACGAAACCACCCGGTCCCGATAGGGCGTCCGCAGCAAAACCAGGCCCATCAGCGCTAAAACCCCAGTGATCAAAACAGGTAAAAGGGGCAGGAGCATACTGCCCGAATAACCAAAAACGGACCCAAGGCCGTGAGCACGGTTGAGTCCTATACCCATTGATGCGCTGGCGATCAAAAGGACGGCGCAAAAATAACTGATTAAAATGGATGCGCTTGGTGTTTCACCCCGATCTGAATTTTTCTTCTCTTCCATTAACGATCAATGCCTCGCTTATTTTAATAAGAATCCAATTTCAGGGTTTTGAGCCTTTTTTATGGACGAGATCCCAGATCCCGCCGCCCGCCAGGATCAACACGCTGGCGCCGACGATCAGCCCAACGATGACCTCAAATTCCAGTATCGGACCAAATTGCAGGTAACGGCTGAAATACCATTCGGTGAACACCAACAGGAAAACGCCTTCCACCAACAGGATCCGGCGGAACCAACGATCCTTCTGCCGGGCCGCGTAATCCAGGCTCCAGCCCGCCAAAATGGCCATCCAGGGCAGGAAGATCGTCCGGTAGCGGGGGTTATCCCACTGATCCCCGCCCGCCCGAGCGGAGGCAATCAGCACCCAGGCCAGGGCCACGACCAGGAAAACGGCCAGCCAGCGGCGTTTGGATCGGGAATCCACCTTCCAAATACGAACGGCGGCATAAATCAGCAGCGGCGCCAGAGCATACCATCCCACCGCGCGGAAAATGGCAATCCCCTTCCAGATCGCCGGGGCAGGCGTCACCAAGGCGGCGGGCAGCACCGGCTGGAGCAATCCATAGATCAGGACAAAAGGAAAAGTCAAATTTTTCGGCAGCCGATCAAGGAGGAGGGTGAGCATCCCGGAATTCAAAACCGTCAAATGTGCATCCCAACGCAGAACCTGGTCTAGCCAGGGCTTGAAGAAAGCCAGGATGGCAAGGCCGCCCAGGGCAATCGCCACCCAGCCGGCAAGCTTCGGCCAAAGTTCGTTAATCCGGCTGCTCTCAACCACCCAAACCCAAAGCACGATCGCGCCCAGACTGGGAATGGCAACCCGGTAGGAAAGGGTCAGAAATGCCAGCAAGTCCAGGCCAAAGACCGCCAGCGCGAGCTTCACCCGGTCCCGATCCAGCCAATGGGCGGCGGCCCAGATCAGCACGGTGATCAGGAAGATCAGCAGCGGTTCCCGCATCTGGGAAGCCCCCAGGAGGACCCCATCGGGATAGAGCGCCATGATCCAGCCTGCCCAAAGGGCCGTCCTGCGGTTGAATTTCCTCTGGACCGTCACCATCAGGATCGGGATGCTGAGGCTCATAACTGTGGCGGTAAGGATTGAGATCAGGCCGGGGCGGAAAGCATCCGGACTGAGAGTTCGATAGACCAGCGCGCTCAGCGCCAGCATACCGCCATATTGATCGGAACCCAGTTCATCATCAAAAGCGGAAAGCAGGGGGGCATCCGATTGCGCCAACGCCCAGGCCGTGCCCTCCCGGCGGTAGGCATCGTTGAAGACAAACCCAGCCTGCTGCTCGCTGTTTTCATACCCAAACCGGGGCAAGCCCCAGATCAGGAAAACGGACAGGATGATCCTCAGCCCAAAGGCAGCCAGCATCATCCAGGCCAGCACTTTCTCGCCGCCCGCCCTGTCCCAGACCAGGAGCATCACGAACAAGCCCACAAAGGTCAGCAGAGTCGCTGCCACAAACCCCGGCAGGAAACGTCCCACGCCGAGGATGCCCTGCATGGCAGCGCCGACAGCGAGGCTGATCCCCAGGACCAGAGCTAGATAGTATTCAAAATTCCACTTCTTAGTCTGTTTCATCATTCACTCAGTACACTCATTGATCGGACGGGTCCACAAACCCATCCAGCGCACGCTCCGCCCGCGCCGTCCAGGTGTAGGCCGTGATAGCTGCCTTGGCCGCGGCGCCCAGCGCCTCCCGGTGGACGGGGTCCGCCTCAAGGCTCGTCAGGGCCGCCTGCCAGGCCCGAAGGTCCTCCGGTGGGCAGAAAAGGGCCATTCCTTCATTTAACACCTCATGGATCACCGGCAGGTCGCTGGTGATGATCGGCCGGCCGGCGGCCATGTATTCAAACATTTTCATCGGGCTGGCAATCTCTGCGGAATTTCCCCCGCCACTGCCGGCGATCCGGGGGCCATACGGCATCAGCAGGACATCGGCCGCCGCCTGGTACTGCGGCAGGATGGCGTTATCCACAAAGCCCGTCAAGGTGACATTGGCCGCGCCCTCATCCTGCAGGCGCTGCCGCCAGAGGTTCACGTCATCCGGCTGGCCGCCCACCCAAAGGAAATGGAAGCGGGGAAGATTTTTCGCCAGGGCCAGCATCAATGCCATGCCTCGCCCGGCATAGAAATGGCCGGTGTAACCGACCGTGAAACCCTCCGAGAGGCCCAGGGCTTTCCGGGCTTCTGCTGGGGTGGGCAGGTCGGCAAAGCGCTCCAGTTCAACGCCATTGGGGCCAACCCGAACCTGATTCGTCTGCGAAGGCAAATCAAAGGACTCGATCAGGACCTGGCGCAGGGCTTCCGTATTCGTGAGCACCCGCTTTGGCGTCCGAGACCGCCAGAAACGTCTGAATAGCCGGGGTCCGAAGCGCCCCGTCACCCGGTCGTGGAGTTCCAAAAGGGTCGGGATGCCGCGCCCCAGGGAAAGTACCGCCGCCTGCAAAACCCAGGTATAGACCAGATCAGGGGCCAGCTGGCGCGCCCGGCGAAGCGCCTTTAGGGCATAGTCATACCGCCGGAAGGCCAGGTTTTCCGGCAGCCATTCCACAGCAAAAGGCACGCGCAGGCCGTAATGCCCGCGCAGCTCTTCCCAGGAAGTCCCGCCGACCCCAGGTACCAGCAAAGTGACCTCATGTCCCAGTTCGGCCAGGGCGTGGGTCGCTTTCAGCACTTGGATGCTGTTGGCGCTATTCGATGGGACAAATGATGCAGCGATACAGACGATTCTCATCAGGCGATTCCAGGATGATCCGGCACCTAAAAACAACTTTCCTCAGAATTGGGGGTTATAAAGTCTTTGACGATTGCATTTATACCACAGGACACCTGCCGCGGGATGAATGTTCACATCCGCTTCCTTTACCGTCCGCACCCAGAGGGTGCGGGTCCGGCCATAGCACCTTGAAATGAGCATAAGGAATGTCGACGCAACCGAGGTCGGGCGGCCCTGGTGGGATGCAGACCTCCGGATAGGCCGGGTTGCATTTTTGCCAGCGATCGGCCAGCGTAAATGTCTGGGGAAGAGCCTGGCTCAACCCCACGAAAACCAGCCGCACCAGGAAGAGCCGCCCAGGGACAGGCCATAAAAGGCGCCCAGGACCGCCTTTACGCCTTTCGGCTAGAGGGTATGACGGCGCAGTAATGAATAGAAAAGCCAGGTAACCCATCCGCCAGGCGCGACCACCAGCAATAACCAATAAGCGGACAGGACCATTCTTTCTATCTGAATAAACGTTTGTACTTATTCTATCGTTAATCATTTTTACATTTTGTTTACATTCATGTTATAAAATAGTTAATCCTATTGGAAATGGTCATATAAATTAAAGAAAACAAGAGCAATGCAGCGACAACATCAAAAAACGCCTAAAAAGAAGCTATCCTTAATTCCTCTATTGATTCACCTGGCCGTCTTTCTGGGTTGGCTTCTTCCGCGAAGGTTTGGGCGCTGGGTCGCAACCGGCCTTGGAAAACTGCTGGGAAGCCTGAAGCGTAATAAGATGGTTAAAGCTATCCGAGCCAATCAATATGTGATCCAGGGAGAAAAAATGTCTGCTGAAGCGCTGGACGAAATTCCCCAAAAGGTTTTTGTGTCAGCTGCGCGGTGCATCTTTGATTATTTTCATTTCCTGGCCCGCCCGTGGAGGCTGCAAAAGATCGTCAGTTTCAGCCCCGAAGCTCAGGCGACCATTGACCGCTTCAAAAATGGACAAGCGACTGTGGTCGTCGTCCCGCATCTCAGCAATTTTGACCTGGTGGGCTATGCCCTGGCCCTGAACAATATAAAAATCCAGGTGCTCTCCTTTCCCAATCCAGATGCCACTTACAAGGTTCAAAACCACCTGCGAGAACGGACGGGCCTCAATGTCACCCCTCTGGACTTTTCAGCCTTCAGAAAGGCGCAAAAGCGCCTCAGAGAAGGCGGCACCGTCCTCACCGGACTGGACCGGCCTCTGGATGATGCCAGCGACAATAAATACAGACCGCGTTTCTTTGGATACGAAACGAATTTGCCCGTTGTTTATATCCGAATGGCCCTCGAAGCTCATGTGCCAGTGGTTGTGCTGGCCGTGCTCACCCAGCCAGATGGCAGCTATCAACTCGTGGGATCAGACCCGATCCAAATGATTCCCAGCGACGATCTGGCGACCACAATATTGACCAATGCAGAAAGGGTCCTGAAGGCTGCTGAACCCTTTATCCTCCAAAATGCCCAGCAATGGGCGATGTACTACCCGATCTGGCCTCAATTTCTGGGAGTCTGATCTTGTCGAAAGAAAGGTAATCAATGCCTAATGTAGAAAAACACAAAAGAGAAAATGACATTCTGCTAGGATTTCTGGAACGTCCTGCCCTGCAATGGCTGGCCGAACACGCCCCCGCCTGGGTCACGCCGGATGGTCTGACTTCCCTTGGGATGGGTGCTTCCGTGCTGATCTTCATCAGCTATGCCCTCACCAACATCAATCCCAACTTCCTCTGGCTGGCCAGCCTGGGCTTCATCCTGAACTGGCTGGGCGACAGCCTGGATGGGACACTGGCCCGCCACCGTCACATCGAGCGCCCGCGCTATGGCTACATGGTTGACCATTGGATTGATGCCATGAGCACCGTCCTGATCTTTGTCGGCCTCGGCCTTTCGCCTTATGTCGATCTCGTTGTGGCCTGCTTTGGCGCCATCATGTACCTGCTGCTCTCGATCATGGTCTACCTGATCACCTATGTGACGGGCGTTTTTAGGATCACCAGCGCCAAGATCGGCCCCACTGAAATCCGAACGTTGGCCGTGGTCTTAAACACCGTGATCTTCTTCGTCGGCAACCCTCTGATAACCCTGCCCTACTTTGGCCCAACCAGTTTATACTCCTTGGCTGTTGCCCTAGTCGTCGTGGCCATGGGGATCTATTTCCTGGTGAACGGCGCTGTTCAGTCCCGGCGATTGATGCTGCTCGATGAAAAACGCCTGGAGCGCAAACTTTCCAAGGAAAAAGAAGAAGCGAAAGAGAAGCAGTCCCCGGCCGCCCAACCCGCAGCCAGAGAAAGCTGACATCAGGCGGCCCTTCCAGGCAGGCCCGGAATGATATAATCACCGCATGATCAAACTGCTCCACTTTGCCGACGCGCATATTGACATGGCCAATTTCGGCCGGCATGACCCGGAAACCGGGCTGCCGATGCGCGTGATGGATTTCCTGCGCTCCCTGGATGAGATCGTGGAGACAGCGATCGCGGAGCAAGTGGACCTGGTGATCTTTGCGGGCGATGCCTATAAGGACCGCGCCCCCGCGCCGACCTTTCAGCGGGAATGGGACCAGCGCATCATGCGCCTCTCCGATGCGGGGATCATGACCCTCCTGCTGACCGGCAACCACGACATCTCCCCTTCCACCGGCCGCGCCCACGCCATCCATGAGTTTGAAACGCTGAATGTGCCGCATGTCCGAGTGGCCAGCAAACCCATCCTGCTGCTGCCCAAAGACCTGGACGGCCTGCCCGTTCAGGTGCTCTGCGTGCCCTGGCTCTCCCATGTGGATTTCTTCGATTTTGAGGATTCGGACAACAACGCGCCCACCGCGGTCAATGAGGCCATTCAGGAGACTCTCAACCTTAAGATTGAAAATATCAATACAAGGATCGACCCGGAACTCCCCCTGATCCTGGCCGCCCATGCCTCCGTGGAAGGCGCGCAGTACGGCTATGAAAGACTGGCCAACATTTCCAAAGACTTTGTCCTGGATCGCAACTTCGTGACCGATCCAATCTTCGATTACGTCGCCCTGGGACACATCCATAAATCCCAGGACCTGAACGAGGGCCATCATCCTCCGGCGATCTACCCCGGCTCCATCGAGCGGGTGGACTTCGGCGAGGAAAAGGAAAAGAAATACTTCATCCGGGCGGATATCACCAAAGGCCAGGCAAAAGTGGACTGGCGCGAACTGCGCCACATCCGCCCCTTCCTCACCCGCACAGTTGAGCTGACCGACCCGGAAGACGTCAACGCGCAGATCAAGAGCGCCTTTCCGCCGCAGGACAGGATCAAAGACGCCATCCTGCGCGTCATCGTTCACTATCCGGAAGAATTTGAACCGCTGATCAACGATGGTGAGATCCGCGCTTTGGGCGAACCGGCCTTTGAATTCCAGTTGATCAAACGGCCCCAGCGGCAATCCCGCGCCAGGCTGCCCGAAGGGGATTACGCCACCGAAAAGTCGATGACCGAACTCCTGGAGATCTACCTGAGAGCCACCCACAAAGAGATCACAGCAGAAAAAATCGCGAGGCTGCAGAGCCTTGCCCGGTCGACCCTCGAGTCTGCTGATGATTAGAGCCGGGGGTCAAAATGAGCCTTTATTCTGCTTGACACCCCCCCCGATTCTCCGTATAATATCCTACGCATTCCTCGATAGCTCAATTGGCAGAGCGAGCGGCTGTTAACCGTTAGGTTCCAGGTTCGAGTCCTGGTCGAGGAGCTTTTTTATTTAAATCCGCGCCGGCGATCAAGGTGGAACGCCAGCCCTGACGCCCAACCCAAGGCGCACCAGGTGCAATAATTATGGCGCAAAAATTATTTCAAGATGAGCAATAGGTGTTATAATTTTTGCCAGGTTGCACAGATAACGTCGTCCAAATTGCATTTGCCTTGCCCCTGGTTTACGCCGGCCGGGGGTTTCTTTTTTTAAAGGCCTTCCCGCTCATTTTCGACTCGGTTAACCCAGTTTTCAAGCTAGCCTTGACTTTCATTTTCCGATGGACTAGACTCCTTACTGATAAATATTTTCAATAAGGATACGCTATGGATTTACAGACGAAATTAAACAACGCAGGCCTGCGTATGACCCGCCCCCGCCAGGTGGTGCTCTCGATCCTGGAAGAGGCCCCGGTACCCCTCTCGCCGCAGAGCATCCACCAACACTCCATCGAGGCCGGTCAGGAGATCGGGCTGGTCTCCGTCTACCGGACGCTGGAAGTCCTGATGGAACTGGCCCTGGTCCGCAAGGTTCATGGCGCTGATGGTTGTCATGGCTATGTCATCGCCTCCCCCGGGCATCATCATCACCTCGTCTGCCATGAGTGTGACCGGGCGATCGAATTCAGCGGCAAAGAAGACCTCGCCAACCTGATGGCCCGAATTCAAAAGGAGACCGGTTACATTGTGGATGGGCACATGCTGCAGCTCTATGGCCTCTGCCCGGAATGTCAATCCAAAATGAAAGCGAGAGTCAATGAATAAACCGTTTACAGCGGTCAAACCCCTGGTCCTCTTGGCCCTCATGGCATGGGTGGTCGCGCCCGTTCTGAGCGCCTGCCAATCCGCCGCGGCCCCCACCGCGGACCGTGCCAGCCAGACCAACCTGACCGTCAGCGTCCTGCCCCTGGCCTATTTCGCCGAGCGGGTTGGCGGCGACTGGGTCAGCGTAAACGTCATGGTCGGCCCCGGCGAAGAACCGCATACCTATGAACCCACGCCGGAACAGATGAAAGCCATCTCCGATTCCGCGGCTTTTTTCAGCATCGGCGTGGAATATGAGGATGTTTGGCTGCCTAGGCTGGCAGAGACCAACCCCGATATGGTCATCATCGACGCATCCAACGGCATCGAGCGGATCCCCGTCCCCACTGCCGTGGCCGAAGTTGGCGTACAGCCAGAAGGCAAAGAAGATGCCAACTACGACCATGAAGAAGAAGGCGGACTGGACCCGCACGTCTGGCTTTCACCTGAAAATGGTAAAATCATTGCAGAGAACATCCTCAATGGATTGATTGGAATTGACCCCGGGCACGAGACGGCATTCCGCAGCAATTACGAGGCCCTGATAGCGGATATTGACGCCCTGGATGCCCAAATCAGAGAAACCCTGGCCGGCGATGCAAATCGGTCGTTCATGGTGTTTCATCCCGCCTGGGGCTATTTCGCCCAGCAGTACGACCTGCAGCAAATCGCAGTCCAGGTCGGGGGGCAGGACCCCAGCGCGAGCGAATTAGCGCAGCTTGTGGATCTCGCCCGTGAAAAAGGGATATCCGCCATATTCGTCTCACCTGCCATCAATGCAGCCAGCGCAGAAGCGGTCGCCCAGGAAATCGGCGGCAGTGTGGTAATGGTTGACCCATTAGCCGAAGACTGGCTGGAGAACCTGAACGAAGCCGCCACAGCCTTCTCAAAATCCTTTGGCGAATAAGTACACCCAACGACCCAAAAAAATGCTCAGATTAGCGAGAAACGAGTAGCGACTTATGACACCTACAGCTCCCAATGCGACACCCCTGGTCGAGATCAAGGACCTATCCGCAGGCTACAACAACGAAATGGTCCTGCGGGACATCAACCTGACCGTCGAGCCTGACAATTTTATCGGCCTGATCGGCCCGAACGGAGGCGGCAAGACAACACTGTTCAAGGTGATCCTCGGCCTGCTCCAACCCCATAAAGGTACGATCAAGGTGATGGGGATGGCCCCGGAAAAGGGCCGCCAGCATATCGGTTATGTTCCCCAATTCACCTACTATGATTCCGACTTTCCCATTCGGGCCCGCGACGTGGTCCGGATGGGAAGGCTGGGGCCCAAGCACCTCTTCAAGCCCTACACCGCCGAAGATGATCGAGTGGTCGAAGAATGCCTGGAAAGGGTTCATCTGACCGACAAAGGCAATGCTCCCCTGCGCGAGCTTTCCGGCGGCCAGCGCCAGCGGATCTATATCGCCCGCGCTCTGGCGAGCGAACCGGAGCTGCTCCTGCTGGATGAACCGACGAACAGCGTGGATGTGGAAGCGTCCGCCCAGATCTACGAACTGCTGCACGAGATCAACCTGCAGGGCGTCACGATCCTGCTCATCTCCCATGACCTGAACGTGATCTCGAGCTATGTCAAAACCATCGGCTGCCTCAACCGGACGCTCCACTATCACGGCGAGAAAGAGATCACCGAAGATATGATCCAGGCAGGCTACAACTGTCCAGTAGAGCTGATCGCCCATGGCCTGCCCCACCGAGTCCTGGCCAAACACGAGGAGCAGGGTTAATGAGCGGCATTCTAAGTTACGGCTTCATGCAGAACGCCCTCGCGGCGGGCGTCTTGGTCAGCCTGGCCTGCGGCGTGATCGGCACCTTGGTGGTGCTCAAACGGATGGTCTTCATCTCCAGCGGCGTGGCCCACACGGCCTACGGCGGCATCGGGATGGCTTTCTATTTTGGAGTCAACCCCATGCTGGGCGCGCTGACTTTCAGCCTGGGCGCTTCTCTGTTGATGGGCTACACCCAACGCAAGACCCGCCAACGCCCGGACACCCTGATCGGCGTCATGTGGGCGATCGGGATGGCAATCGGCATCATCTTCACCGACCTGACCCCCGGCTATAAACCCGACCTGATGAGTTACCTCTTCGGCAGCATCCTGGCTGTCACCCGCGCCGACCTCTGGATGATGCTCGTTGTGGACCTGATCGTGATCGGGATCACCATCCTGTTCTTCAAGGAGTTCCAGGCGACGGCCTTTGATGAGGCCTTCGCCCGAACCCGCAACGTGCCTGTGGACCTGCTCTATGTGATCCTTGTCACCATGATCGGCCTGGCCGTGGTGATGCTGATGCGGGTCGTGGGGCTGATTATGATCATCGCCCTGCTGACCATCCCGGCAGCCATCGGCGCGCTCTTCCTCAAAAGCATGGGCAAGATTATGTGGCTGGCCACAGGGCTGAGCCTGGTTTTCACTATTGGCGGTCTGCTGCTCTCCTATGCCTTCAACCTAACCTCGGGCGCAACGATCATCCTGGTGGCAGGAGCCGCCTACCTGATCGCCCTCCTGGCTCAGAAGCTCTGCAAGCGCTGCCCAGACGAATAAATTTTCAGGCTTTTCTTCACGCCACCGCAATCTCCACTATAATTAAATCCGTGAATGCTGGAACGATCTGCACCAAACTAATTGGAGACCCTCATGAAGAAAAAATCTGGATTAATGACCATCCTGCTGCTGACAGTCGTCGTCCTATGGGTTTCAGCCTGCTCGAATGCGGCAAGCCCAGCCGGCGCCAGCGCATCTTCCAACGGGAATGACGAGGTCAAAGCGCTGATTGATGAACGGTGCAGTGTTTGCCACTCCGCCAGCCAGGTCTATCGGGCTCATTATGATGAAGCCCGCTGGTCAGATGTGATTGACACCATGATTGAACGAGGCGCTGTCGTTTCCGAAGAAGAAAAAGCCCGGATGATCGAATGGCTGCTGACCCAGCCCTAAACAAACCCTGCAATGAGAAAACAAAGGAGCTGGCTACTCAGGGCGTTTTGCTGAGCTTCTCCACCACGGCAAAGGTGGACGAGATTAATTTTTTGTTGTATGCTTAATACCCACCATCATAGGAAAATAATACTTAGGAGGCATCTGATGATTAAAGATATCTTGCGCGAAGCCGCCGAAAGAATGCAATCCGCCCTGGATACTCTCGAAGAGGACCTTTCCGGGATCCGCACCGGCCGCGCCTCACCAGCCTTGGTTGAGCGCCTGCCTGTGGACTACTACGGCTCCAGCACTCCTCTGATCCAATTGGCATCCATCAGCGTCCCTGAGCCGCGGATGTTGCTGGTCCGTCCCTTTGACCCTGCCTCATTAAAAGATATCGAAAAAGCGCTCATGGCCTCCGATCTGGGGCTGACCCCCAACAATGACGGCAAAGTGATCCGCCTCTTGCTTCCCCAGCTCACCGAAGACCGGCGCAAGGATTTGGTGCGCGTCCTTCACAACCGGATGGAAGAAACCCGGGTGAAGATCCGCAATATCCGCCGAGACCTGATCCGCGATCTGCGAGAATTTGAAAAGGAAGGCCTGATCTCAGAAGATGACCTGGAGCGGGGCGAAAAGGAACTTCAGGAATTGACCGACAAGCTCAGCGAAAAAGTGGAATTGATCGGTGAAGCCAAAGAAAAAGAGATCCTGGAAGTCTGATTCCATGACCATTCAAGAAGAAACTCAATCCTTTATTAAAGTACCGCAACACATTGCCATCATCATGGATGGCAACGGCCGTTGGGCGACAGCGCGCGGTCTGCACCGGCTGGCCGGGCACAATGCAGGGGCAGAGAACCTACGCACAATCATCCAGGCCGGGGTTGATTTCGGCATCCAATATCTGACCTTCTATGCCTTTTCAACGGAGAACTGGTCCCGGCCAAAAGGCGAAGTGGAAGGCTTGATGCAGATCTTAACCGATGTCATTGACCAGGAAGCCGCCGAACTGCACCAGCAAGGCGCCCGGCTGATCCACATCGGGAAATTGGAGGGTTTGCCCCCCACCCTTCAGGAAAAAATCCGCAACGCCGTGGAGCTGACCAAAGGCAATGGCCGCATCACCATCGTTCTGGCCCTCAACTATGGCGGGCGGGATGAGATCGTCCACGCCGTCCAACGGATGCTCAAAGACCAGATTGATCCCGAAAAAGTGGATCAGGCTCTGCTGAGCGACTATATGTTCACCGCCGGGATCCCCGACCCCGACCTGGTGATCCGCACCTCCGGCGAACAGCGCACCAGCAATTTCCTGACCTGGCAGACCGTTTATTCCGAATGGTATTTCCCAACGGTGTACTGGCCCGATTTCAACAAGGAAGAACTGGCAAAGGCCATCGAGGAATTCGGCAACCGCAACCGCCGCTTTGGGGGGTTGAGCGAGGCCTGAGCATCAGAAGGATATCCCATGCTTTCACAACGAGTTAAAGCGGCACTGATTTTTGTGCCGCTTGTTTTAATCGCAATTTATCTGGGCGGGTGGGTTTACAAGCTCTTCTTCGCCGTGGTCCTGCTGGCGGCGACTTATGAATATTGGCGGCTTTTCCAAAAGATTGACACCCATCCTTCCCTGCCCCTGATGCTGGCTGGCGTCGGCCTGATCATCCTGACCCGCGGGTTTCTGCCGCTCCATTTCCAGGGTTTCCTTCTCCCCATCCTGATCTTCAGCGCCGCCCTGGTTGCAATCATCCAGTACGAGCGGGGAGATGACCACGCGGCGCTCAACTTCAGCATCGCCCTCAGCGGAATTCTCTACCTCGGCTGGATTGGCAGTTACTTATTTGACCTCCGGTCGCTGCCCGCTGGGCGCGGCTGGATGCTGACAGCCCTGCCAACTGTCTGGCTGGCCGATTCCGGCGCGTATTTTATTGGGAGCTGGCTGGGAAAAGCCAAGTTGTGCCCACGGCTCAGCCCCAAGAAATCCTGGGCCGGGCTGGGCGGTGCGGTGCTTTTCGGCGGGGTCAGCGGCTCCCTGCTGGTCCTGCTTTGGCGGTCCGTGGGCTGGCTCCCGGTGGGCGTCCCGCTCTGGTTCGGCCTTGTCCTTGGCCTGGCCATCGCGCTGCTCACCCCGGTGGGCGACCTGCTGATCAGCCTCTTCAAACGCACCGCAGGGGTCAAAGATACCGGCAAACTGATCCCAGGCCACGGGGGAATCTTGGACCGGATCGACACCTGGATCTGGGCCGCACTGCTGGGATATTATTTCGTTTTCTTTTTCAACTGATCCAACGGGATTCAATCACAAGCCAAAATAGAGCGTCCACTCGCCGGAGGCGGGGATCTCGATCTGCGAGCTGTTGCCGACGATCACAATCCAGGTCTGCCCCGGTTTGAGCGGCACAGAAACGCCCGGTTCGGTCTCGAAGATAATCGGGCGGTCCGGCTCCGGCACCCGCCAGGTGCCTTCGATTTTCACCCCATCGCGGAAAAACCAGGCCCGCTGGGGGGTTGGCGCGTTCTCGATTTCGATATCATGCAGCGAAGGCGCATACGCCATATAATCCGCAAACATCACCACCAGGTTGTCAAAGGCCAGAGCCTGCCCGGTGTTGCGGTCCGTGGCAGGGGCCAGGATCAGGCCATCGGCGGTCTCGGCCTCCTGCCAGAGGCGATAGTCCGCCGCAGCGGGGTCATAGCGCCATTCCATGATGCTGAAATTGGCATATTCCACCCGCAGGATCGAGCCGGCATCGCCGCCTTCCGGCGGGGCCGCATCAAAGCGGAAGCCGCGCAGGTCCTGAGACGTGTTATCCACCCCAAGCCCCTCGGCATAGGCGCTCAGCGCGGCCGAATCCAGATAGACTCCCGTGGCTGAATGGGTCAGATAGCCGCACATTGGCGGACAAGGCAGGTTCTTATAGGCCAGCGCCCGGTCGCCCAGCCGCTCGATCAGCACCTCGTCCACTTGCGGGTCGGCATTGCCATACGCCAGGATGCCCTGGTAGAGGTTCGTCAGTTGCGCATCCACCAGGCGGCCTGAGCGGATCGGCCCGATCTGGCCGCTGTTGTCGCCGTAATAGATCGCCAGGAAACGGTTCATCTGGTAACCGATATAGTATTCAAAAACGACATCGGCCGCTGAAAGCCCCGCATGCGGCCGCCCCTCCCGCGGCCAGTTGGAGACCTTGGCCAGCACCGGCCGCCGGTCCAGGTTGGCGGGGTCCGGCGCGGGCAAGCCCGTGAGAGGGTCAATCCCGGGTTCAAAGGAATAGTAAGTGGCCGGCACGGGCGTGATCGGAGGAGTCGGCGTCACACGGGGGTCTTCCGTGCGGGCCGTTTCCGCGGTTTGGGTGAGGGCTTCCCCCGCCAGAAAGGACTCGATCTGCGAAGTCGCCGTCCCGTTCGGGGTTTTTAGGTAGGGGTTCGGCTCGCCCGTTCCCAACGCGGTGCAGGCGGTCAGGAAGATCCATAGCAAAATCAGGAAAAATGGTTTGGGTGTTTTGAACATAGGGATGACCCTGAGTAGTGGACTAAGGTGCAACCCCTCCATCTTACTCTATTCCGGTCAAAGGGACGAATCTCAGCCTTGCGGAAAATCCCCTGAAACCCCACCACGGCCAGCACGGCGCCAAAGGCAATCGTCCCGAGCGGAAACGCCACGCCGGTGAAGAGCGCCGCCAACAAAACCCATCCCAAATGGGGCAGCCGATGCCGGCCGAACACCACCTGCCCAAAATCTACAGCGCCACCAAGACGCCCATCCCGGCGGCGAAGATCTGGCGGACCGGAGCACAGATTTGGAGGCGAAGGGCGTGTGGGGAGATGCTGGAGGGAATTAAAGAAGATACGAGAGCAATTATATGCAAATAATTCAGATATGCTCTTTAGTTAACCAACCAACTCTTGAAACAAGCCATTATTTGGCACATTTCGATTATTAAAAGAAGTGAACAATGACAAATTATTATTCATTATTAATTATTC
>WOYI011455311.1_pt1 | contig 39952 bp, 31 predicted proteins | sample 6423411 | NCBI WGS metagenome assembly WOYI01 (sample SAMN13441803, study PRJNA592873) | oil field metagenome | biome: oil field; feature: oil-well bore; material: oil-contaminated soil; isolation source: oil-contaminated soil from oil-well borehole | place: Germany: Wietze | collected 2016-10-18 ...
CTTCAGACCTTCAGACCTCAGACCTTCAGACCTCAGACCTTCAGACCTTCAGACCAAACAAAACAAATATCAATCAACCAATTATGAAACAGACTTCCTTACTATTGACTGCCGTCGTGGCCCTCGTCATTACATCGTGCGGCAAGACACCCCAGCCTCCTGTGGCTGAGAAGATACCCTATGTCGTTGAAAGCAACGGCAACAAACGTGTTGACAACTACTTCTGGATGCGCCTCAGCGATGAACAGAAGAATGCGGAAACGCCCGACTCCCAGACTGTTAAGGTACTTGCTTATCTCAACGCCGAGAACGACTTCGCCAAGGCTGCAATGAAACACACTGCCAAATTTCAGCAGCAGCTTTTCGAAGAGATCAAGGGTCGTATCAAGGAAGATGATGAGACCGTTCCCTACCTGGACAATGGCTATTTCTACCACACCAAATACTTTGAAGGCAAGGAGTATCCTGTCCTCTACCGGAGAAAGGATGGCACGGAAACAGCAGAGGTGATGCTTGATGTCAACCTCCTCGCTGAAGGTCATGATTATACCGGCGTCGGCGGTGCATCTGTCTCACCTGACAATAACCTCCTGGCATATGGCGTCGACCATGTGAGCCGCAGGCAATACACAATCTATGTCAAGGACCTCAACACCGGCGAACATCTCTCTGATACCATCGTCAACTCCACCGGCCAGAGTGTCTGGGCTGACGACAATAGGACCCTCTTCTATGTGAAAAAGGATCCGGAGACTCTCCGCGCTGCCGTTGTCATGAAGCATAAGCTGGGTACTCCCTCCTCCGAAGACCAGGTGGTGTTTGACGAGACCGACGAGACCTTTGCCGTCTATCTCGGTAAAACCAAGAGTAAGAAATATATTACGATAACGTCAAATCAGACACTCACAACAGAGGTGCGCCTCATCGAAGCAGCCAATCCCGGCGGCGAGGTGATGATATTCGCACCGCGAATGGTAGGCCATGAGTATTCACTAGACCATCTTAACGGGGTCTTCTACATCAGAACCAATGCCAACGGAGCAAAGAACTTCAAACTGATGTCATGCCCTGAAAGCAGAACAGGCATGGCTGCATGGAAAGAAGTTATACCTCACCGTGATGATGTCCTGTTCGAGAATTATGAGATTTTTGACAGCTACCTTGTGGCTGACGAGCGTATTAAGGGTCTTACCAACCTCCGAATCATCAACCTGGGCGACGGTTCTGAACATTTTCTTGATTTCGGCGAGGAGACCTATACGGCCGGCATAAACGTCAACCCGAACGGTAATACTACCCTCCTCAGGTACAGCTACTCGTCGCTGACAACCCCCAACTCAACCTACGATTATGATATGGCTGCACGCACAAAGACATTGCTGAAGCAGGACAGCGTGCTGGGAGGATTTGACAAAGACAATTATGAGTCAAAGCGTCTCTGGGCTACCGCTACAGACGGAACTCAGGTTCCTGTTTCCCTTGTATACCGCAAGGGATTTACGCAAGATGGCACCGCTCCGCTGCTGCTTTATGCCTACGGCTCGTACGGCTCTTCAACCGATCCTTATTTCCGCTCATCCATCATCAGCCTCCTTGACAGGGGATTTGCCTATGCCATTGCCCACATCAGGGGTGGCAGCGAGATGGGTCGACAGTGGTACGAAGACGGCAAGCTGCTGAAGAAGATCAACACCTTTACCGACTTCAACGACTGTGCCCGGTTCCTTATAAACGAGAAATACACTTCTGCCGAACACCTCTATGCGATGGGTGGCAGCGCCGGTGGCCTCCTGATGGGTGCAATTGTCAATATGGAGCCGGAACTCTATAACGGCATCATAGCCGCCGTTCCGTTCGTTGATGTTGTAAGCACCATGCTTGACGCCTCAATACCCCTCACCACCTTCGAATGGGACGAGTGGGGCGACCCTCGTAAGCAGGAGTACTACGACTATATGCTCTCATACTCACCATATGACCAGGTTAAGGAGCAGGAGTATCCCAACATGCTGGTTACCACAGGCTACTGGGATTCGCAGGTACAGTACTGGGAACCTGCCAAATGGGTTGCCAAACTGCGCGACATGAAGACCGATGACAACATCCTCATCATGGATGTCAACATGACCGCAGGCCACGGAGGCGCCTCAGGCCGCTTCGAGCGTCTGAAGACCGTAGCACTGGAGTATGCCTTCATCCTTGACCTCGAAGGAATAAGGGAGTAACAAAAAGAGGCTGACCTGTTGCGGGTCAGCCTCTTTAACAATAACAGAATTGAAAAACAAAAAATGTTTTGAGCCCGCCAGGCAGGTCAGAATCCGAAAGGCGATCTCTGTTCCGTTGATTTCATCTCCGGCTTGCGCGGCATGAGGTCATCCTCCATGGCAGCGTTCCATGCCAGCCAGGCCGTTATTATTGCGTTGTGCCTCAGGTCGGGCATAAGCAGACGCTCATATGTGTCAGCCAGGGTGTGATATCCACGGCCGTATTCTATCTCGTCCTGGATGAACTGGAAGCCGGGCAGTCCAACCCCGTCAAAGCTCTGATGGTCGGTGCCGCCGGTGTTGCGAATGGCAATGGTGTTGAACCCCATATCCTCCATCGGCTCCATCCAATCTTCAAACAACGGACGGACAAGGTTGTTCTCCTGCAGATAGATGCCGCGGTAACGACCTGTGCCGTTGTCCATGTTGAAATAGACAGAGAACTTGTCATAACCCGGTTTTTTCTCATTCTTCTCCCTGTCAAACAGGTATTTGGAGACATAACCGCGCGAACCGTTCAGGCCTTGCTCTTCACCGCCCCAGAGAGCTATGCGTATTGTGCGGCGAGGCCTGGCGTCAAGCGACTTCAGTATTCTCATAGCCTCCATCATCACTATGCAGCCCGAGGCGTTGTCGGCAGCACCTGTACCGCCATGCCACGAGTCGATGTGCCCGCCCAGCAGAACCACCTGGTCCTTCAGTTTCGGATCGGTGCCGGGTATCTCGGCAATGACGTTATAAACACTTCTGTCGGGAGTAAACTCAGCATTTATCTCAGCCTCGACCTCAACCTTCTCACCTTTTTTCAGCAGGCGCTCCATCCTGCCATAAGGCTCCATCGGGATATTGATCTCCGTCACCGGCGGCTGACCCTTGCCGTCATATGACGTACCGGAGGAACGTGGTATGTTGAAGGCATTGCCACGGCTTATTATCATAGCCACCTCCTCGCTCTTCAGAAACTCGTTTATCTTGTTCCTCAGCTCTCGCATGGCCATCCAGTCGCCCATCATCCTGCGCGTAGGGGTGCCGCCGGGAGAGACCGTGGAGATCCTCTCCAGATCCTCCCCGGTGAGCCTTTTGGCCAGGGGCTCAAAACTGACCTCGTACTGTGAGGTGGAAGGGGTCATGATGATCTTGCCCTTTAGCTTGCCACGGTACTGCTCAATGTCCTCAACCTTGCTGATGTCAACAAGAATAACCTCACCCTTCAGCAATCCTTCCGTGCCGGAGGTCCAGGCCACCGGAGTTACAGAGAAGTTGTTGTAATAGGGCGCAGTCATGGCAGCATAAGCCTTTGTATAATCCCATCCGCCGCGACTGAAGTCGCTGACCTTCTCAATACGCACATTGGAGAGACCGTACCCGGCAAGCTTTGCACGGGCTATCTCATTGGCACGGTCAATTCCCTGAGATCCTGTCAGACGCGGACCGGCAAGATCGGTCATGATATAGGATAGCGTCTCAATGTCTGAATTGCGCTGACCCTCCTGCCTGATCTTGTAGACCATCTCAAGGTCAAGCGCAACCTCCTGTGATGAGAGAGGTAAAAACAATGCAAGGAGAAGAGCGGTGATTATCGCTCTCGCAGGGGTGATAGAAGCTGTTTTCATTCGTTTATGATATGCTTGTTTGAATTATCGGAAGGAACCTGTACAAACCATTAAAATAAAAGCCAGTGATCTGGCCTTGCTCATGCAGGTTTCATTTCACTGATTTTTAGCCGGAATAAATATAGGGTCATAAATTTTATGTCGGCGATGCATTAACATTAATTAACTTTACTTTTGTGCTGAAAGGTACATCTGATGATATATCCTGACACATACGAGCTTAAGATAGGTTTTGACCGCATAAGGGAACAGATCAGCGACGGATGCCTCAGTCCCGCCGGCGTTCGCAGGGTGGAGGAGATGCAGATATCATTCTCCCCCGAAGAGGTGCGGCACAGGCTCGACCTGACGGAGGAGTTCCAGCAGATACTCTCTGATGGAGAACAGTTTCCTTCTGATAATTACAATGATCCCCATGCCATGCTTGAGAAGCTGCGCATCGAAGGCACCTTCCCGGAGCTTGATGAGGTGGTGGCACTGCGGGGTTCACTTGAAACAATAAGACGTATCACTGCCTTCTTCAGGAACAGGAAGGATGGGAAGTATCCGACCCTCACCGCCATGGCAGGGGAGGTGGTGCTCTATCCTTTTGTCTCGGAAGCTATTGACCGCATTGTTGACAAGGAGGGCAAGATACGCGACAACGCATCGCCGGCACTGAAGGAGATACGCGCTGACCTTGCATCCAAATCACTGGCAGCCGTCAGAAAACTGCACTCCGTGCTCAGACAGGCACAGGCTGACGGTCTGGTAGACCGCGATGTCACGGTGGCAGTGCGTAACGGCAGGGGTGTCATACCTGTCAGCGCCTCCGGAAAACGGGGAATAAAGGGATTCATTCATGATGAGTCGGCCACAGGCAAAACAGTCTTTATCGAACCGGCAGAGGTGGTGGAACTCAACAACCAGATTACGGAGCTGGAACATCGTGAGAAACGTGAGATAGTAAGGATACTGACTGCACTGGCCGATACCGTCAGGCCATATATCGATGACCTGCAGGATAACCTCTCCTTCCTCGCCGGGATCGACTTTATACGTGCCAAAGCACTCTTCGGCAACAGGCTTCGGAGCATCAAACCTCCCGTGGCCGATACACCGCATATAAGATGGATAAACGCCCGTCACCCGCTTCTTACCCTGGCATTTGCCCGCACCCCCGGCAGGGTGGTGGTGCCGCTGACAATCACCATCGACAGCAGAGAGCGCATACTGGTCATATCCGGTCCCAATGCAGGCGGAAAGTCAGTATGCCTCAAAACGGTGGCACTGATACAGTATATGCTGCAGTGCGGTCTGACCGTGCCCGTGGGTGAAGGGACTGAGACAGGCATCTTCGGCAGGTTCTTCATTGATATCGGTGATGAGCAGAGCATAGAGAACGACCTGAGTACCTACAGCTCTCACCTGATTAACATGAAGCAGATGCTCAGGCATGCCGACAACAGCTCACTGGTGATGATAGATGAGTTCGGCACCGGCACGGAGCCGCTGCTGGGAGGCGCCCTCGCCGAAGCCATCCTGGCGGAACTCAATGCAAGACAGGCATACGGGGTCATCACAACTCACTATACCAACCTGAAACACTTCGCCACTTCACAGGAGGGTATCAGCAACGGAGCCATGGCCTTTGACAACCAGCTGATGCAGCCGCTCTTCCGTCTCGACCAGGGTAAACCGGGAAGCTCGTTTGCCTTCGAGATAGCAAGAAAAATAGGACTACCCAATGAGATTCTCGCTGACGCTGCCGCCAGGGCAGGAGAGGGGAACGTCGATTTCGACCGTAACCTGCGCGAGATAGCACGCGACAAACGGTACTGGGAGAAGAAACGCGAGACTGTCCGCCGACATGAAAAAAGACTCGAGGAGCTGATCGCCTCATACGAAAGTCAGTTGGGTGATATCAAGACCCAGAAGAAGGAGATCATCGGAGAGGCCAAAAACAAGGCTGAAGAGATGCTGCGCAATACCAACAGGATGATCGAGAATACCATCCGGTCCATTCGTGAGGCACAGGCCGAGAAAGAGAAGACCAAAGAGGTGCGCGAAGCCCTGGAGACCTTCCGTGATCAGATTGAGAAGGAGACGAAACCCCGGGAGAAACCTGTGAACGTGCCTCCACAGCTCGATAAGCCTGCCGCAAGTATAGTCAGACGTATTTCCGGGAAAAAGGAGCCTGAAGAGAAAGCTGTCACACCCAAAAAGGGTGGTGGAATCTCGCCGGGCGATTATGTGAGGATCACCGGGACCGATACGGTCGGAGAGGTTACTGAAATAAAGGGCAAGAAGCTGAAGATAGTCTCCGGCAGCCTGAAGATGAGCGTTGATATCAGCAGTACTGAACCAGTGGATGGCGCCATCTACAGGAAAGAACAGGCAGGGAAGAGGCCTCAGCAAAATATCGACTGGTCACTGACAGCACGCCGCAACCGGTTCAGCCCCGAGATCGACGTCAGGGGAATGCGCACCGAGGAGGCGCTGCAGGTGGTGCAGGATTTCATTGACACGGCACTGATGATACAGTACAGAAACCTCCGCATCCTCCACGGAAAGGGCAATGGCATACTGCGGCAGATGATTCGTCAGTACCTTGAAACCACAGGTGTCGTAAGACATATTGCCGACGAGCATGTTGACCGCGGCGGCGCCGGAATTACCCTCGTGGAACTCGATCTGTGAGAGTTGCAGAAAAGTCCTTTCGGGTTATCCTGTTAACCGTCACATGAAGGTAATTCGCCCGTCGATGTCCCATAATAATCATTGGATTATCTGATCTCAAAGCGCCGGAATAGCGGTGCGGAGAGATGCCGGAAAAGGCATTGGCACAGCTGAACTGCTATAATAAGTTTCCGGTCTGCTTTTCTGTGGCGAGAGATCGTGCGGCACCGGTATGCCACCTGCGGTGAAAAGCAGATTGCCCGGCAGTCTCCCTGCGGGAATCCTCAACTGCGAAAATCAAATTGTCCTGCGGTCTCCCTGCCTGAATCGTTTACCTTACATGTTCCCGCATTAATGCTAATAATCATTAAATTTACCCGGCAAAATGAACAAATTTGCATAACGAAACTTACATGACCAATAACCCGCAAAATGCAATGATTATTTACTGCATGTAAGTTCCATTCAACCAATGAAATAATAATTAATTAAACGAATGAAACTTACATGAGCAGCAACACGCAACAGGAAATAATTATTTTTTCATGTAAGCTCCATTAGACCAATAAAACAGTAATTATTTAATCTAATGAAATATTCAATCATGAAGAAAATTGCCTTTACAATGATTATGCTGCTGGCTTTTGTGGTTGCCGGAGCACAGACAAACGACTTTTACGATGATGAACCTTCCTACCTGCTGAAGGGGAGCAAGAAGATTCTTGTCACCGGCGAGGTGGAGAAGGATATTACCGTGGATGTCTCCCGGTTGCCAAAGCATAGTATCACCGTCAAGGAAACCGTGCTGGCCGGCGACTCCGTCGGATTTACAGGAGCCTACCGTTATGACGGCTACTCTCTCTGCGACATTCTTAACAGAATCGTGCTCAAAAAGAAGAATGAGGCTGAATTTCCACCTATTATTGACCTCTATGTGGAGGTCGAAAATGACAGGGGCGAAAAAGTAACCTTCTCCTGGGGTGAGATTTATTACCCAGTTAACCGTCACCGTCTCCTGATCGCCACCTCGGTGGCCCGAATAGTGCCGTCAAAGAGCAAGGACCTGTGGCCGTTGCCGCAGGAGACAAAAATCATTGCAGGCAATGACCTTGTCACTGTAAGGAATATCAGCAATCCGGTGCGCATCACCGTGAAGTCGCTTGACAGCAAATACCCTATTAACAGGGAAATATCTCCTCTCTTCTCCGAGACCATGAGGATATGCGTCAACGGCCGCCAGAGAGAAATCCTGTCGGAACTGCCTGCCGGAATTCAGAATGAGACCTTCCAGACTGTCTTTTACGGCAGGGGTAGAGGCATCCACGGCACCACACCCTTTACCGGGGGGATGCTTACAGAGGTGCTGCGTGATTATTACCGGATGTCATCTGATGCACTGCGTCAGGGTATGGCTGTGGTTGCCGGCGTTGACGGCTACCGTGCAGCCTTCACCCTCAGCGAGATTGTCAATCGCAATGACCAGCAGGAGGTCCTGCTCATCGACAGGGACAACTACGAAGGGGCAGGAAGGTTCTCTCTCTTTCCAGCCGGTGACTTCTTCTCCGACCGTGCCATCAAGGCAATCATGGAGATAGATCTTCTTCTGCCGAAGAGCGGGTCACAGTGGACCATAGCCGTCCACGGCGGCGCCGGTGTCATCACCCGCGAGCGCTTGACTCCGGAGCGGGAGGCTGAGTACAGGGCCATGATGCAGGCTGTCATTGACACCGGCGCAGCCATCCTGGCTTCCGGCGGCTCGGCCCTCGACGCCGTGGAACGTACCATCAGGCTGATGGAAGACTCACCCCTCTTCAATGCCGGCAAAGGGGCCGTCTTCACCCACGAGGGCCGCAATGAACTCGATGCCTCGGTCATGGACGGCAGTGACCTCGCCGCCGGCGCCGTGGCCGGCGTGACCGACATACGCAACCCTATCACCGCCGCACGCGCCGTGATGGAACAGTCGCCACACGTCATGCTCACCGGTAAGGGAGCCTCTGAGTTTGCTGCAGAAAAGGGACTGGATATTGTCGACCCCTCTTACTTCCGTGATGAGAAGCGGTATAACGAGCTACAGCGTTCACTTAAAAACGACAAGCACGGAACCGTGGGATGCGTGGCCCTCGATATGAACGGCGACCTGGCCGCCGGAACATCCACCGGAGGAATGACCAATAAGCGCTATAACCGCGTGGGCGACGCCCCGGTAATAGGGGCCGGCACCTACGCCAATAACGCCACCTGTGCCGTGTCAGCCACAGGCCACGGTGAGTTCTTCATACGATATACCGTTGCACACGATATATCAGCACTGATGGAGTACCGGAAGATGTCTCTCGATGAGGCGGCGAGAGAGGTGATAAAAAAGAAACTGGTGAAGGTCGGTGGCACAGGAGGTGTGGTCTCCGTTGACAGCAAAGGCAATGTAAGCATGCCATTCAACACAGAGGGGATGTACCGTGGCTATAAAACCTCAGCCGGGAAACAGGGTGTCTTCATCTTCTCCGATGAACCGGATAAACTGATGCCCTGACGCGGACCACCGCCCCGACATTTCAGGTCGGGAGAAGCGGTGCAGCAGCACGGAACCCGCCCTGACACGGACCACCCCTGCAGATGCTTGTGCGCCCGGCATGGGCGAACACAAGGAAAGGCTATTGGCACATTGCAGGTAGTTATATCCTTGCCACGACTATTACCACAGAGCGTCTCCGCCTTGCTGGCTACGTCTTCTTATCGGACCACTTCATTCAGGTGAAAGTTGTATCTTAGGGAACCGCCGTATACGAGACCCGTACGTACGGTGGTGTGAGAGGTCGGAAAATGAAATAGGAGGAAACCTATTTCATTTTCCTCCTACTCGATTGAGTAAAAATCCAATTTATCTAGTAGAGTCTTACAGACCCGTATGAGGTGTTTATCTTCACTGTTGCAGATGGATCGCTGCAACTGCCTACCTTGCCGGCAAGCTCCGTGCTGGTGTTACCCGCAATCCTCCTCTCCGGCGAGAACCTTGCATCATCAATCCTGATGCTGCCGTAAGAACTGCTGGCATCCAGCATGTAACAGGCCGAAGGGTCAATCCCGAGCCTCACCCCGCAGTACCCTGCCTTCACGGTCACCGACTCAAAATCTGCAGGTATCTTTTCTACGGAGAGATTGCCGTATTTGGTCTCAACCTCCAGCTTCTTGTTTACCCTGCCGAACTTAAGGTCAGTATATCCTCCCATCACAACTATGTTGTTGGCGGCATCGATGCTGTAACCGTCATACTTGCTGTCGGCTACCAGGGAGCTTACCTCATCAACTGAAACCTTCGAGTACTTGCTGTCTATCAACAACGCCACAGCCCTTTCAACACTGAACATGCCGCAGTAACGGGCGTTGATCTCTGCCCACCCCAACTCGTCAACCGTGGCCTTGCCGTAGGCAACTATCAATGTATTCATCGGCTTGAGATTACCCCTCGAAAGCTTGTGAACGGTGAGATCTCCGTATTTGCTATTCAGCCTGACCAAGCCAGCCACCTCATCCACAACAGTGTTTCCGTACTTGTTGCTGATATCGAGACTGATCCAGGCCGGCATCTTGATGTTGTAGTTGATGCTGAAGTTGTTGTTGCTCCCCTTCCAGTTGGTTGACGAGAAGCTGTCACTGAAGATTGTCTCAGCTGTCAGGTCTTCTCCCTCTTCGGTGAATTTGACGGTGATCATCTCCAGAAGCCTCCGTGCCCTCTCCTCGGAGGAGTGTTCAACCTTGACCGTCACGTCAATGACGATATTGTTCTGATCCCAGGTTTCAGTGACCACAGCACCGAACTTGTTGATCACCGTGAGTGTGGTGTTGTCAGTGGGCGTCTTCTCCCTGTGATATTCCTTTTTTACCTCTGTCGCGGAGGCTGTCAGAGCTACGGCGCAGAACAACAGTGCCAGGGTCGCAACTCTCCTGTTAAATAGTAACTTTTTCATGGCTGACTGGATTTTCGGTTTCTGCTTTTATCTGTCTCAACTGGTCAAGTAAATAACTCATGACCTCTATTTTGGTCTGGTAATGACTTATCATGGCATCAATGATCCGCTGGTCGTTGGGATTGGCCCTGAGCTCTTTCTGCAACTCAGTGTAAACTGAGTCCATGGCTGCCAACTCACTCATAAGCATCTCCTTCTGCTCAGGATTGGCAAGGTCCAGTGATGTGAACTCATTCTCCATCATGTTTACCTGCCTCACATAATACCTCTCTGCCTCACGATACTCGGGAGAGACCTCACTGAGGGTCATTTGCTTCTTGAGGTTCGGCCTCACGAAGTGATCAAACGTCCAGAGTGAAGAGAGGGTCACAAGCAGCGTTACCACGGCAGCCTTGAGCAGATAGGGCATGATGCTCCTCTTTGCTTTTCCGGCATGCAGCCTGGTGGCAAGCTTAAAGCTGAATCTCTCGAAGTGGCCGTCTGACGGCTCCCGGTCGTCAAACATATCTCTTTCTCTTTTGATTATCTCTTCAAGTCTGTTCATATTGTTATTCTTTTATCTTTCCTTTCTTTATTTCACTCACCAGCTTCTGCTTTGCCCTCGACAGCTGTGACCGCGAGGTGCTGCCTGAGATGTTGAGCATCTCAGCTATCTCATCATGGTCGTAACCCTCAATGAGATAGAGAGAGAGTATAACGCGGTATCCTTCCGGAAGCCGCTCAATAGCCGCTTTGATCTCTTCCACCCTGGTCTCCGTCTCCTCCCTGTATTCAGCATCTTCAATGCTGTTGTCGCGGATACCGTCATGACCGTCAAGCTCTTCAAAGATCGCTTTTCTTCTTCCCAGGACATCAAGTGACCTGTTTACCACTATTCTCTTCAACCAGGCGCCGAAACTGACTGTCCCCGAATAGGTGTTTATCTTTTCGAAGGCCGACAGGAACGCTTCCTGCATTACATCCTCAGCTTCCATGCTGTCGTTTACAATTCTCAGGCTTGTGTTGTACATAGCCTTGTAGTAGAGTTTGTAAACCTGGAACTGAGCCTTCTGATCACCTTCCCGGCACCCGTCTATAAGGTCCTGGTGTATGTTCCTGAATGCTGCTTCAACATTTCCCATTCCTGATTCAAGATCTTGTTTAAGTATGTATGACGCTGCACCCATCATTTGAACTCTTCAATTCAATGACGAAGACTGCTCGCGAATGCTGCATCCAAGGTAGAAAAAAGCAGCAGGAGGATAAAAATTTCTTTTAACCCTGTGTTACCGTACCGGTGGCAAAGTCGAGTTCCGACCCGAAAAGGCTGTGGGGTATGGAGTAAATCAGAAGCAGGATCACCGCCGCTGCAATGGTATAACCGGGACGCTCTTTCTTGCTATTCATGACAACCGCAATAACCCATGCAACAACTGCAATAAGTGTCTTGTTGTCAGTCAGGTCCCACCCCAATGGAACACCTGTCCACAACTCTCCGAAGGCATACTTCTGCACCAGAGGTCCCAGGACCATGCCCCCGGCCAGCAATAGCCACAGGGCCCAGCGGCCGTAACTTCTCTGCTCACTGCGGCCGAAGGCGGCGGTAAGACCCGCCAGGTTTGACAGGAGCATGGCAAAAAACATTATGAGTATATGAGGGATCATTATCACTGCCGGCACGTTACCCTTGAACCTGATAACCACTGGTTTCTCCTTCATGACTGCTGTTTCAACGCCTGATGAGGTTTTCAGAACAATATAATACTCAAGCTTGCCGGCGGCAGGCTGGGAGGGAAGCTCACCGGCCAGGTGGACACCGTCATGCTTCATCTCCACAGCAGTCCATTCTTCATTCATCTTCAATCGACGGTAAAATATCTCACCTGCCACCTCCTCCGGTACTTCAAGCTTTATCATGCATGGATGGGTGTTTGTCTGGCTCCGCTTGAGCGCGAACGAGTACTCCGTTCCGTCAATGGTCGTCGTGGTCTTGTAGGGATATGTCGGTCCGGTTGTCCTCTGGTAAATCGCGGCGGTGATGGTAATTATAACGGTGATGGTCCAATAAAGAAATTTTCTCATCTTGGTTTAGTTGATAGATAATTATAACTGAATGATTAATAACTTCTTGTTGCCGTTGCGCAAGACTTCGACAGGTACCGTCTGGCCAGGCTTGAGCTGGCTGAGCCCGGCCCGCCCATGCCGAGATGATCATAATGCGCTCCTATTATTACATACTCTCCCCTGTTTGAGTTCCCTTCCAGCATCATGACCACGTTGGAGGTGACCGCCTCCCTCTTCTCCACGTCCGCTTCGGCATCAACCGTGGTCTGCATTATCAATCCTGTGGCGGATTCTGTCTCTGCCGCCTTCTCTTCAAGCTTCCCGGTGATGAGGGTCAGCTCCTCAGCCGTGATGGATGGGTTTTTCCCGGTACCGGCACATGCAGTGCGGACAATGGCAGCACATAATATGAAGACAACTCTCATAGTTCATTTTTTAGCGCCGGTAAAAATAGCATTCTTTTAATATCCGGGCGGGGTGATATTTGCAATACTCCGCTCAGCTTGACAAAATCAGCTGAACTGAAGCAAGGCTTTCTTTATCAGTGAGATGGCATCACGAAGCTGCTCCTCGGTGATCACAAGTGGCGGAGCAAACCTGATGATGTGCCCGTGAGTCGGTTTTGCCAGCACCCCCAGCTCCATCATCGCCAGGCAGACATCCCACGCCTCTCTGCCGTCTTTGGGCCTGATGACGATGGCATTTAAAAGTCCCTTGCCGCGCACCAGCTCTATCATGTCCGACTTAATAGCCTTCATCTCGTCACGGAATATCCTGCCGAGCCTCTCAGCCTTTTCTGCCAGCTTCTCCTCCCTTATCACCTCCAGTGCTGCTATCGCAACCTTTCCGGCAAGCGGGTTACCTCCGAAAGTGGAGCCGTGCTCGCCCGGCTTAATGGTTAACATGATCTCATCATCAGCCAGCACTGCCGAGATGGGCATTGCTCCCCCGGAAAGCGCCTTGCCGAGAATGAGTATGTCAGGCCTGACACCCTCATGATCGCATGCCAGGAGCTTACCCGTACGTGCCAGCCCGGTCTGCACCTCATCGGCAATGAACAGTACATTCCTGCTCTTGCAGAGATCATAGGCTTTTTTGATATATCCCTCATCCGGAACAAAGACACCTGCCTCACCCTGTATCGGTTCTACAAGGAAACCGGCCACGTCAGGATCTTCCAGAGCCTTCTCCAGCGCCGGTATGTCATTGTAGGGTATGGTGATGAATCCGGGAGTAAAGGGACCGTAATCCTTTCGAGCATCCGGATCTGTAGACATGGAAATGATGGTGATGGTGCGCCCGTGAAAGTTGCCTTCGCAGACGATGATCTTCGCCTGATCCTGCCTGATGCCCTTCTTCAGGTATGCCCACTTGCGGCAAAGCTTGAGGGCTGTCTCGTCACCCTCGGCACCGCTGTTCATGGGCAGTACTTTGTCATAGCCGAAGTATTTTGTGATGTACTCTTCATATTCCCCAAGCACCGAGTTGAAAAATGCCCTGGAGGTGAGCGTTAGTTTCTGCGCCTGCTCAATCAGCGCTGCAGTTATTTTAGGATGGCAGTGGCCTTGGTTCACGGCTGAATAGGCCGAGAGAAAATCATAGTATCTCTTGCCTTCCACATCCCATACATATGCCCCTTCGCCACGGTCAAGAACCACCGGCAGGGGATGATAGTTATGTGCTCCGTACTTCTCTTCTCTCTCAATGTAATCGTGAGGTTTCATATCGTTTTTATTTATTGTGTTGTCAGCAGGGTGGCAATGTTACAAAGCTTTTTCGACAAAAAGAATATAAACAATCATGATTCATCGTCGAGGAGACCCGGCCGTTTTTCACGGGTGATTCGGACCGATTCCTCAAAACGCCATTTCTCTATCTCCCCGGTGTTTCCTCCAAGAAGGATATCAGGTACTTTCCATCCCCTGAAATCTGCAGGCCTGGTGTAAACGGGCGGCGCCAGCAGATCATCCTGGAACGAGTCGGAGAGCGCCGATTCGGCATCTGAGATGGAACCCGGCAGTAACCTCACAATGGCATCAGTTATCACGGCGGCCGGCAATTCGCCCCCGGTAAGTACATAATCGCCTATCGATATTTCCCGCGTGATGAGACGGTCCCTGATGCGCTGATCCACACCCTTGTAGTGACCCGCAAGGATAATGATATTCTCCTTCATCGACAGCTCGTTGGCAAGAGACTGACTGAAGGGTATGCCGTCGGGCGACGTGTAAATGATCTCATCATAGTGCCGCTGCGAGGTGAGATGAGTGATGCAGTTGTAGACCGGCTCAATCATCAATACCATACCTGCTCCGCCTCCGAAGGGATAGTCGTCAACACTCCTGTGCCTGTCGGTTGAATAATCACGCAGGTTGATGATGTTGATCTCAACCACACCCCTATCCCGTGCCCGTTTGATGATCGAATCACTGAACGGACTGCGCAGCAGGTCGGGCAGTACTGTAATGATATCTATTCGCATAAAAACCCCTTTGGTAAATCTAATGCAGTTTTTTTTTGTATATTTGGAAACGACACGACAAAGTTAACCTTTAAATAAATTTAGTAATAATGGGTAAATTTGTTATCTCGAAAAGAAAGAACGGCGAATTTCAGTTTAACCTTCTCGCCGGCAACGGTCAGGTTATACTGGCCAGTGAGGGCTATGCATCAAAACCCTCATGTATGAACGGCGTCAAGTCGGTTATGAAGAATGCTGCTGACCCCAGGAGGTTCGATGCAAAAGTGGCCCAGAACGGGAAATTCTATTTCAATCTGAAAGCATCAAACGGTCAGGTTATCGGTAAGAGCGAAATGTACGAAGCTCAGGCCAGTTGTGACAACGGCATTGCCTCTGTTGCCAAGAATGCTCCCGGAGCAACCATTGACGACCAGACGAAGTAGATTTTTATCTGTTTCTTTCGAAGACTATCTTTCCGTCAACGATAGTATAGTCAGTTTTCACGGACATAATCATCTCCTCGCTGATATTGAAGATATCTTCTGAGAGGATTGTTATGTCTGCTAAATAGCCCTTCCTCAGCATACCCTTTCTGTCATCCATAAACTGGGCGTAAGCTGCTCCCAACGTATAATATTCTATGGCCTTGCCCATGGTTATCTTCTCCATCGGGAACCATCCGTCGCCCTCTTCTCCCTTGCGGTCCTTCCTTGTGACTGAAGCATAGAGTCCTTCCACGGGGTTCAGAGGTTCAACGGAATAATCGGTTCCGAATGCCAGATGTGTCCCGCTGTTGGCAAGGCTCTTCCAGGCATAAGCCCACCGGCTTCTGTCAGTGCCGATGCGCTTCTCAGCAAACCGTTTGTCGGTGATGCAGTGGGTGGGCTGCATTGAGGCGATGACGCCCAACTGTGCAAAACGAGGCAGGTCTTTCTCTGTGAGTATCTGTGCATGCTCCGAGCGATGACGGCTGTCACGGATGCCGTTGACCTCCCTTGCCTTCTCGTAGGCATTCAGTATCCAGTTGTTGGCCTTGGGCCCGATGGCATGTATACCTATCTGAAACCCCCGGCTGTCGGCAGCCAGCACCCTGGCCTCCAGCTCCTCGTAACTCATCTGCGGCAGCCCTGTCTTATCAGGCTCATCATTGAATGGTTCAAACATCATCGCTGTGGCCGAGCCGAGAGTGCCATCCATGAAATCTTTCAGGTAACCAAACCTGAGCCAGTTGCCTGACGGCGGGTATTTCTGCCTTAGTTCATCGCATATGTCAAGTTTTTCCGGGTCAGCAGTGAGCCCGGCACCTATATCTATACGGCATGTGAGCATCCCCGCCGCCATTATTGAGTCATACATCCCGAAGTCGGCGCTCCCGGGTATCTGTATGCTGGTGATACCGTACTCCGCAGCCTGCTGCAGTGCAAGAAGGTATCCCCGCCACTCTCTCTCCTTCTCCTCTTCGGCACTTCTCTCCACCTTCACAGCCCCGGTCCTTATAAGCGACATGGCACTCTCCTTAAGAATACCTGTCGGCTCGCCGGTTGCCGGATCGCGCATTATCTCTCCTCCGAACGGGTCAGGGGTCGCACCGGATATTCCTGACTGCTTCAGTACATAGCTGTTGACAAGGACACTGTGGCCGTCAGTGCGGCGCAGCACCACAGGATTATCCGGCGAGACAGCATCAATAAGCTCCTTGTTCGGCCACTCGCGGGTGGCGAATATCTCATGCTCCCAGTGCCCGCCGTAAACAAGCTGACCTTTTTTCAGCCGGGAGACCTGCTCCCTGACCTTTTCAGTGATGATGGCCGGATCAGTTATATACCTCAATTCAATATAGTCAGGGTCTACAGGGCCAAAGTGCGCATGAGCATCGTTGAAGCCCGGAATGACGCTCCTGCCGCCGGCATCGATCACCCTGGTGGTTGAAGGATCAATATGCCTGCTTATCTTTCTCTGACTGCCAACGGCCAGTATCACGTTGCCCCTGATGGCAACGGCCTCAGCATCCGGCATCAGAGAGTCCGCCGTAAAAACTTTTCCGTTGACAATTACAAGGTCGGCTGTCTCCGCTTTCCCGCAGCCCGCTGCAAGCATAAGAAAGAGAACAAATAGTGCAAGAATGTTTTTTTTCATGATTTTCGTGTGCCAAAACTGATGCAATTTAAAAAAATTGACATTACATTAGGTCCCTGTTACCTGTGAACAAAAACTCCAATATCTCACATGATGAAAAATAAGATCATTCCTCCGGGGTATCTCTACACAAAAGGATACACCAATTACGTGTTCATGCTGCTGTTCCTGCTATATATGTTCGATTATATCGACAGGATGGTTGTGACATCCATGTTCGTGCATATCGAGCAGGATCTCGGGATCACCCATACCCAGAGCGGACTGCTCGTTTCGGCTGTTTACTGGGCCATTGTTCTGCTGACATTCCCCATCTCAATTCTTGTCGACCGCTGGAACCGTACCAAGACCATTGGTATCATGGCCGTCATCTGGAGCCTGGCTACGGCCCTGTGCGCACTTACAGGCAACTTCGTGCAGCTGGTTATGGCAAGAGCTCTGATAGGAGTGGGCGAGGCTGGCTATGCCCCCGGAGGAAGCGCCGTGATATCCGGTCTTTACCCCGAGGAGAAGAGATCGAGGATGATGGGCCTATGGAATGCATCCATACCTCTCGGCACAGCAATTGGCGTCCTTATAGGTGGATTCATCGCAGCCAGGCTTGGATGGAAGCATGCTTTCGGCATTGTTGCACTGCCAGGAATGATAGTCGCTGTACTCTTCTTTTTTGTCAAGGATTATAAAACTGTCGATCTCTCATTTACAGACAGCTTTAACATCAAGGTGAAGATGAAGAAGATGGATATGGTCAGGGAATTTCTCTCAAAACCATCTCTGCTTCTGACCTATTTTGGATTTGCTGCGGTTGTGTTTGTGACAACTTCACTGATGACATGGCTTTCAACCTATTTTCATGTCACCCGTGACCTGCCTGTAGAAAAAGCCGGCTCCATGGCCAGTGCGGTTATGGTACTGGCAATAGTAGGGGCACCGCTGGGAGGAATCATAACAGACAGATGGCGAAAATCAAACATCAGGGCCCGTCTTCTGTTTCCGACGATAACAACGGTATCGTCGGCAATCCTGCTCATGTTTGCACTGTGGATGACCCATGGCACAATACAGTATGTATTCTTCCTCCTGATGGGCGTGACGGTCACTGCTTTCCTGCCGGCGGCGGCTGCAGTGACACAGGATGTGATACACCCCGGAATGAGGGCTATGTCATATGCAGTGGCCGTGGTGGTGCAGAACCTGCTGGGGGCCTCCACCGCGCCCCTGGTCATCGGTAAACTCTATGATATGTTTGATATTGAAAAAGCCATGGCACTGCTTCCTTTCATGCTCCTCATTGGTGCTGCGCTGTTTTTTGCGGGCTCCAGGTACTATGTGAAAGACCTTGAAAAGACAGAAAAGATCAAACTGCAGGCTGAAGAATAGTTGCCGGCAGGGCAGGAGTCTCCTCCATCAGGCTGACTTTTGAATATATTATAGTAGATTTGCAGCGAAAATTTAAAGCGATGAAGGAACTTTTGCATAACAGATATTTTAAATTCGGTGTGGCAGGCCTGCTCTACCTGCTCTGGGTCATCTGGGTGGGTAACTACTGGCTGCTCCTCGGATTGCCAATAGTGTTTGACATCTATGTCAGCAAAAAAGTCAACTGGGCCTTCTGGAAGAAACGCAACGGCAATAACAGCACCCTGGTTGAATGGCTTGATGCATTGATCTTTGCAGTAATCGCAGTCACGCTTATCAATATCTTCCTTTTCCAGAACTACCGCATACCAACCCCCTCAATGGAGAAAACTCTCCTTGTGGGTGATCATCTTGCCGTCAGCAAGGTGGCCTACGGTCCACGCATGCCCAATACTCCGTTAGCCTTTCCCTTTACCCAGCATACGCTGCCTTTCACAAAGGGTAAGGGTAAGTCCTGGTCCAACCTTGTGCAGTGGGATTACAAGAGACTTAAGGGATTCGGTCATGTCAAAAACGATGACATAGTGGTATTCAACTTTCCTGCCGGTGATACTGTATGCCTTGAGAACCAGGCCGTGAGCTACTATGAACTGGTCAGGGAGAGGGCCGAGATGCTCAATGCTGAAGATATCAGGGCAAACAGACCGCTCAGGGAGAAAGAGCAGTATAATGCCCTTGCCAGGCAGCTGATATGGAATGAGTATACTGTCATCTACCGACCTGTTGACCGCCGCGACAATTATGTCAAGCGCTGTGTTGGCATTCCCGGCGATACAGTATTCATAAAGGGCGGTCAGCTCTTTGTTAACGGTGTTGCAGCCAGGGTTCATGAGACACAGCAGACCTCATACTACGTCCGCACCAACGGCACCCGGATCAACCCGAAGGCTTTTGAGCGAATGGATATCTCCCGGTCAGACCAGTCGATGATGCTCTCCGGCACTGTATACCGGCTGCCCCTGACAGCAAAAAACGCTGAACTGATATCGGGTTTTGCCAATGTCACCGGTGTCGAAGCCGACTACAGAAGGGCAGGGGAGTACGCTCCGTATATATTCCCGCATGACCCGCAGTACAGATGGAACGAGGATAACTTCGGTCCGCTCTGGATACCGAAAAAGGGAACCACGGTGAAACTTGACATGGTCAACATCAGCCTCTATACCTCCGTAATTGACATCTATGAGGAGAATGATCTGGAGATAAACGATACAGTCATATATATCAACGGTTCACCCGCTGACAGCTATACCTTTAAGATGGATTACTACTGGATGATGGGTGATAACAGGCATGATTCAGCTGACTCACGCTTCTGGGGATTCGTCCCGGAAGACCATATAGTAGGACGCCCGGTGATCGTATGGCTCTCCATAGATAAGGAGGCGCAGGGATTTAAAAAGATAAGGTTCAAAAGATTCTTCAAAGGAGCCAAGCGATGATTTCCGCTTTGCGATTTATGATTTTCGATTTAATCACTGATAGCTGATCTGTAATTAATTCGCAAATCGCACAATGCACATCGCAAATCGCAAATCGCACATCGCAATTCGCAAGTCGCAAATCCAAATCGTCAATCGCACATCGCCAATCGCACATCGTCAATCGCACATCGCCAATTGCACATCGTCAATCGCAAATCGCAAATCGCAAATAAAAAAGCGGGTCGCCCCGCTTTTTATTATTCTTTCACTTTATCCACTATCGCCTTGAAGGCTTCCGGATGGTTCATGGCCAGATCGGCCAGCGTCTTGCGGTTTAGGGTTATACCCTTCTTCTCAAGTCCGCCGATGAACTGCGAATAACTCATTCCGTACAGGCGTGCCCCGGCGTTGATCCTCTGGATCCACAACGCGCGGAACTGCCCCTTCTTGGCACGGCGGTCACGGTAGGCGTAGCCCAGACCCTTCTCAAGTACGTTCTTGGCAACAGTGTAAACATTCGAGTTGCTTCCGAAATACCCTTTGGTCTGCTTTAATACCTTCTTTCGCCTTGCCTTTGATGCTGGTGCATTTGTTGCTCTTGGCATTTTCTTTACTCTTTTTCGGATGTAAGCGCCTTGTAAGGTCTTTTATGCTTCACATCCCGGTTAATAATTCAATTGATTATCACGCTGTCAGGCGGTTAATACTACTTGAGACCAAGCAGAAGCTTGACATTCTTCTCATCAGCCTTGTCTACCAGTCCGTCGTACGTAAGATTCCTCTTCCGCTTGGTTGACTTCTTGGTAAGAATGTGGCTCTTGAAAGCATGCTTGCGCTTAATCTTACCTGAACCGGTCAAAGAAAACCTCTTCTTTGCACCCGGATTTACTTTCATTTTTGGCATGTTATTTATAATGTGTATAAAAAAAATTACTTCTTTTTCTTTGGTGAAAGGATGATAATCATCCTCTTTCCCTCAAGCCTGGGCGTCTGATCTACCTTCGCGTACTCCTCCAGGTCATTCACAAAACGCGCCAGCAGTTTCTCTCCCTGCTCCTTGAAGAGTATCGACCGCCCTTTGAAAAACACATAGGCCCTTACTTTTGCTCCCTCTTCAAGGAAATTGATAGCGTGCTTCAACTTGAAGTTGTAGTCGTGATCGTCAGTGTTTGGGCCGAAACGAATCTCCTTTACAACAATCTTTGCCGCATTGGCCTTGATCTCTTTCTGTTTCTTTTTCTGTTGATAAAGAAACTTCTGATAATCAACTATTTTACAGACCGGCGGCTCAGCGTTCGGAGAAATCTCCACAAGATCCAACTCCATCCGGTCTGCCAGCTCAAGGGCTTCTCCTATACTCATGACCCTTGGTTCAAGGTTGTCGCCAACAACCCTCACTGTTCTTGCCGTGATCCTGTTGTTGATCCTGTGTTCAGGTTCAGGTTTCCTGCCCGGCCTGGGTCTGGGCCTGTTATACGATCTTAAATAGGTTGGTCCTGCTATGGTCTTGTCCTCCAGTTAAATTAATAATATTCTTAAATTCAATTACTTAGTTACCTAATTCCTGCCTTATCTCCTCCTTTACAAGGCTGATGAACTCTTCGGGTTTCATCACACCCCTGTCTCCTTCACCCTGACGTCTGACAGAAACTGTTCCTGCCTCACTCTCTTGTTCACCTATAACAAGCAGGTACGGAATCCTCTTTAACTCGTTATCCCTTATCTTCTTACCTATCTTTTCGCTCCTGTCGTCAATCAGGGTGCGAATATCGGAATTATTAAGGAGATTTAAAACAGTTTTTGCATAATCATTGTATTTTTCGCTGATTGGCAACAGCACAGCCTGGTCCGGTGTGAGCCAGATGGGGAATTTCCCCGCTGTATTCTCAATCAGCACGGCCACGAATCTCTCCATGGATCCGAATATGGCCCTGTGTATCATCACAGGCTGATGCTTCTGGTTGTCGCTGCCGGTGTATGTCAGCTCAAACCTCTCCGGAAGGTTGTAATCGACCTGTATGGTTCCCAGCTGCCACTTCCTGCCAATGGCATCCCTCACCATGAAGTCGAGCTTCGGACCGTAGAAGGCGGCCTCACCCACAGCTATGGTGGTGACCAGGTTCTTCTCACCCGATGCCTCGATTATAGCTTTCTCGGCCTTCTCCCAGTTTTCGTCCGAGCCGATATATTTTTCACGATTGGAGGGATCCCTGAGTGATATCTGAGCGGTGAACTCGCTGAAACCTGCTATTTTGAAGATATACTGCACCAGGTCAATGATGCTCTTGAATTCCTCCTTAAGCTGGTCAGGACGGCAGAAGTGGTGCGCATCATCCTGCGTGAAACTGCGCACGCGCGTCAGCCCGTGCAGTTCTCCGCTCTGCTCATATCTGTAAACCGTGCCAAATTCGGCCATCCTGACCGGCAGGTCACGGTATGAATGAGGTGTGGCATTATAAATCTCACAGTGATGCGGACAGTTCATCGGCTTGAGCATGAAGACCTCACCCTCCTGCGGAGTGGTGATGGGCCTGAATGAGTCTGCCCCGTACTTTTCAAAGTGACCTGAGGTCTTGTAGAGATTTACATTGCCTATATGAGGCGTCGAGACCATCACATAGCCCCTCTCCTTTAACACACCCGTCATGAAGTCGATCAGCCGCTGCTTCATGTCAGCTCCCCTGGGCAGCCAGAGAGGCAGTCCCATGCCCACGCGCGGCGAGAAGGCGAAAAGCTCCATCTCCTTACCTATGCGCCTGTGATCACGCTTGCGCGCCTCCTCGAGCATAACCAGGTAATCATCAAGCATTTTCTGCTTCGGAAAGGTGATGCCGTAAATACGGGTCATCATCCTGCGCTTCTCATCGCCCCTCCAGTAGGCCCCGGCAAGACTGAGAACCCTTATGGCCTTTATCGGTGATGTGTCAGGCAGATGCGGCCCGCGGCACAGATCGGTGAAGTTGCCCTGGCTATATAGTGTGATGGTCCCGTCCTCAAGCTCCGAGATAAGCTCCGTCTTGTACTCATCTCCCTTCCTGGTAAATAAATCCATCGCCTCCTGCTTGCTCACTTCCCTGCGCACAATAGGATTGTTTTTGGCGGCCAACTCCCTCATTTTGTCCTCTATGAGAGGCAGATCAGCCTCGGTGATTACCTTGCCTTCTCCCGGATCAACATCATAATAAAACCCGTTCTCTATGGCCGGACCGATGCCGAACCTCATCCCGGGCCACAGCGCCTCAAGAGCCTCGGCCATCAGGTGAGCCGACGAGTGCCAGAAGGTATGCCTGGCCTCGGCATCATCCCACTTGTGAAACCTGACGGTGGCATCAGCCGTGAGGGGACGGGTGAGATCCCATAGCTCACCGTTGACCGTGGCCGAATAAACTTCGGCCGCAAGACCCATGCTGATAGACCTGGTGATGCCAAGACTGGTGATACCCTCCTCATACTCCCTCACCGAACCGTCGGGAAACGTTATCCTGATCATATTACCTTTTTTAAATAGTGTGCAAAGATAATATTTTTTGCTCATAATCAGAGGCGATGGCCTGCTGTGAGGATATGTGTCATTGGTGCAGGTTCAGTATAAAAAATTAATGGCACAGATTTTGGATTTAACAAAACAGTACCAAAAACGGCAGTCATGAAAAGATTATTAATTTCAGCAGCAGCAGTGGCAATAATGCTCAGCTCATGCGAGGTCAGCCCCGATGCCGGCTTTTTCACGGACAAAATCAGGGCAGAGATAGGAGAAGAGGTAGTCTTCTTCAATAACTCCTACAACGCTGTGGAATATGAATGGGATTTTGGTGACGGAACATGGTCAGATGCCTATGAACCAATTCATTCCTATTCTGCCTCAGGAATCTTCACCGTGATCCTCAGTGCATACTCCAAGACCGGAGAAGTAGACAGGTCATATCTCGACATTGAGGTGCTTTCCCCCACCATGCTCGAGATAGAGGTCCTCGAATGGTTTGACCAGTACCCTGTTGCAGGGGCAAGCGTGATACTCTACCCGATTGAGGCCGACTGGGACAATGAGACCAATGCCATAATCGAGGGCTTCACCAACGCTTCCGGCAAGGTGGTCTTCACCAACCTGGGACCCTATGTCTACTATGTTGATGTATGGCATCAGAACCATAACAACTACACGCTCAGAAATGAGGATGTAGGCTTCATTATGACTGACCAGCTCTATAAGAACGAGCTGAACCAGTTCGTGGCATGGGTCGATTATACCGGCGCCAAGAGCAGTGCCGAACGCGACAGGAAACAGCTGCTGCCCCTGAAGGATAGGAACCCGGAGACGGCCGTGAAAAAGTAACCCGACTGCAAAACAAAAAAAATAAGCAAATCAGTCCATATGAGAAATTTCGTTAAGTTTGTGTGTTAACAAACCTAATCGAAGAAATCACATGGACACAACATTTGCGCTTCGTGGAATAGACTACCTTATAATGGCGGTCTATTTCCTTTTTGTACTGGGTGTGGGGTGGGCCCTGAAAAAGTACATGAAGAATGCCACTGCGTTTCTCGAGGCCGGACGTGCTATGCCGGCATGGGTTGCAGGGCTGGCATTCATCTCAACAAACCTCGGTGCCCTCGAGGTAATGGGCATGACAGGCTCGGGCCTCAAGTACGGGATGCTGACAACCCACTTCTACTGGATAGGAGCCATCCCGGCAATGATATTCCTCGCTCTTTTCATGATGCGGTTCTATTACGGATCTAAGGCCAGGTCAGTGCCTGAATACCTGAAACTTCGTTATAACGAGAAAACCCGCGCCCTGAACGCCTTCCTCTTTGCGCTGATGACTGTCCTTGCCTCAGGGATATCAATGTATGCTCTGGCTATTCTGCTGGAAAACGTCCTGGGATGGAACTTCAACGTCTCACTCCTGGCGTCGGCAGCCATAGTCCTTGCCTATACCTACCTGGGCGGACTGTCGTCAGCCATATATAATGAGGTATTGCAGTTCTTCATCATCATCATCGGCCTGCTGCCCATGACTATCCTGGTCATGAGCGATGTGGGCGGCTGGGGAGGCATGCAGGAGAGCCTGGCACCGATCGTCGAAGGTAAGGGATTTGCTGCCGATACATGGACTACCACCTGGAAATACACTTCAAGTTCCGCAACAAACCCGCTGGGGGTGGAGTGGTTTGGGATACTGGCAGGACTGGGCTTTGTGCTCTCCTTCGGTTACTGGTGTACCAACTTCCTGATAGTGCAGCGCGCCATGGCCGCCGAGTCTATGACGGCAGCCCGCAAGGTTCCCCTGATTGGCGCCATACCCAAGATGTTTATTCCGTTCCTGATAATAGTACCCGGCATTGCAGCCCTGGTACTTCTCAATGATCCCTCCAAGAACTTCGTTCTGCCTCTCAATGCCGCAGGAGAACCGATATACGACTATACTATCATCATGCTGCTCAAACAGTATCTCCCGGCAGGCGTCCTTGGCCTGGGAGTGACAGCCCTGCTGGCCTCGTTCATGTCAGGCATGGCCGGAAACGTTTCGGCATTCAACACTGTCTGGACCTATGATATCTACCAGAGTTATATCAGACCTGCAACAGATGACCATGAGGCTGATGAAAAGCATTACCTGAAAGTGGGCCGGATTACAACAATCGTGGGAGTGCTGGTAAGTATTGCAGCAGCATATATTGCCAGTAAATTTGGCAATATAATGGACTTCCTCCAGACGGTCTTCTCAATGATAAATGCTCCGCTCTTTGCTGTTATCTTCCTGGGGATGTTCTGGAAACGGTCGACAGGCAATGCTGCCTTCATCGGCCTCCTGATGGGCTTCCTGGTTGCTCTTGCACATCATGGCCTAACCCAGCCTGAAGGAGCCACTACACTTGTGAAGGGAGGATGGATAGGTGTTATCCATACCTACCCGGTTGAGATGGCACAGAACTTCTGGACCGCCATCTTCGCCTTCTCAACAGCAGCACTGCTGACAGTGGTGATCTCGCTGCTCTCCAGGCGTGACAAAACCGATTCTGACCTGAACGGCCTGGTCTACTCTATGACACCTAAACTTGATGACAGCGGTGTGCTGTGGTACCAGAGACCCTGGTTCCTGGCTCTGATCGTCGGAATCATTATGGTCGTGCTTTCTATATTGTTCTGGTAACCAAAAAAAAGAAATATCATGCTTGACATAAGACTTCCCATCGGATTAATGTTCTCAGTAGTAGGACTGATCATCACCATCTACGGCCTTGCCACAATAGGGGATGTGGAACTGTACGAGAGATCACTCAACGTAAATGTGAACCTGATATCAGGATTGGGCACACTGGCCTTCGGCCTGATCATGCTTCTGCTCTCGGAACCGGTCAGAAAAAAACTGAGAAAGAAATAGTGAATAACTAACTAAAAAAGAGGCTGACCCATAATGAGCAACCTCTTTTTTTTTCGCAGCGCGAAATCCACAGTCAACAATCTACAGTCTAAAGTCAATCAATTAGTTACAGAGAACCGACTGCCGACTGCTCTTAGCCACCGTAGCCTTGACGCAGGTGGCCAACTGAAGACCGACCGCTGCAGGTGACCGACTGAAGACTGACCACTACTGCTTACTGCCTGATAATAAGTCCTTTATCACCCGAAAATACCGACGCCGGCAGCGACCGCATATTGTAACGCATTGCCATCACCTCGCCGTAGGCACCGGCAGAGCGTATGGCTACGAGATCACCGCGCCTGGTCTCGGGAAGCTCGATGTACTTGCCGAAGGTATCCGTGGTTTCACATATCGGACCCACAACAGTGTACTTCCTTGGGGGAAGCTCTGAGGTGAGGTTTTCTATGCGGTGCGATGCATGATAGAGAGCCGGCCTCAGCAGGTCAGTCATACCCGCGTCGAGGATGACGAATGTCTCCCTTGCACCCGGCTTGACAAACAGCACCTTCGAGATCAGCGATCCGCAACCGGCAGTAAGCGATCGCCCAAGCTCAAATGAAATGGTGCTCTGTATCCTGCTGTCAAGGTGCCTGCTGAAGACCTCAAAGTAATCTGCAAAAGGTGGGAAGCGGTCAGGATCCTCATAACTAATGCCCAGACCCCCGCCTACATTGATGTCGGCCGGCTCCAGTCCCCTGTCAGTCAGCCACTCCCATAACTCATTGATCCTCAAACATAGATTGCGGTAGACATGCAGATCGGTGATCTGGGATCCTATATGAAAATGAATCCCCCGGTACTTAATGTTCTCCATCTCTTCAAGTAGGGCAGTAACCCTTTCAAGTTCAGCGATCCTGATGCCGAATTTGTTTTCATCAGTGCCAGTGGTAATATGTTTGATGGTATGAGCCTCCACGTTGGGATTGATGCGCAGAGCGACAACAGCCTTTTTGCCCAAGCGTCCGGCTATCTCATCAATGACTCCGATCTCTTCAACCGACTCGGCATTGAAGCAGCTGATGCCCAGCTGCAGTGCGGTCTCGATCTCACGGTCACTCTTGCCCACTCCCGCAAAAAGGGTCTCCGCGGCAGGAAATCCGCATTCCACGGCAAGCTTTGTCTCATTGCCGCTTACACAGTCTGCACCGAGGCCATATCCGGCAATGATCTTCATTATCACTGGATTGAAATTTGCCTTTACGGCATAATGCAGCTTAAATCCCCTGTTGGCAGCTTCCCCCGATGCTACTGCAAGGGTCTCGCGCAGAAGGTCGAGATCATAATAGTAAAATGGCGTCTCCAGCTGCTGCAACCGTTCTGTGGTCTCTTTTGTAAACATCACTCTTCAGGAAATAGTTTTGAACTGAGCGACCTCAGTGCCACCACCTTGTCGCTTGTATTGATTAATATGGACATACTGTTGTCACTTCCACCGTATGATATCATCTTTACGGGGATCTCATTCAGCGCCTCAAAGATTTCAGGGGCAGAACCCTCCCTCGAAGGTCTGAAATCACCAACAATGCAGATGATTGTCTGATCCTTCTCAACTTCCACATTGCCTATTGACTCAAGTGTTTTGACAATCTCGCTGAGCCAGGTGGGGTCGTCAATTGTCAGTGAAACTGATACCTCGGAGGTTGTGATCATATCTATCGGTGTCCTGTATGCCTCAAAGGCTTCGAAGATCCTTCTCATGAAACCGTATGCCATCAGCATCCCGGCAGAGCGGATCCTCAGTGATATCACCCCGTCTTTTGCCGCCACTGCCTTGTAGTCCTCCGGTGTAGATGCAGAGACGATTACCGTCCCCTCATCAGAAGGCTCCATGGTGTTCTTGAGCCGCACGGGTATCTTCTTAAGGCGCGCAGGGTTGATGCTTGAAGGATGCAGTATCTTCGCCCCGAAATAGGCCAGCTCGGCTGCCTCATCATAGGAGAGCTGCCTGACTACCCTGGTGTTGGCTACATACCGGGGGTCATTGTTGTGGAGTCCGCTGATGTCAGTCCAGATCTGTACCTCCTCCGCCCCGATTGCCGCCCCGATGATGGTCGCACTGTAATCGCTGCCGCCCCTGTGCAGGTTGTCGGTCTCACCATAGGCATTACGGCAGATGAACCCCTGAGTAATAATGATCTTTTCATCCCTGACAGCGCCAAGCTCACGCTTCAGGTTCTCTCTGATGTAGAAATAGTCCGGCTCCCCGTCCTTGTCTATCCTCATGAAATTGAGGGCCGGCACAAGCACAGAGGCAATCCCCTCCTCGCAGAGGAGAAAATGGAGGAATGCACTCGACAGGAGCTCTCCCCTGGCAAGAATACGCTTCTCATTATGCCTGCTGTACTCACGTGAAAAAAGAGCTTTAATGTAGTTGAAATGCTCATCTGTCAGATCATGGGCCTTTTCAGTCCAGGTTAACGATGAGTATAACTCGTCCGCTATCTGGTGGTAGCGACTGCGTAAGGCCTCTGTCCCGGCCACCGCCTCCTCACCCTCACCTGTGGCAAACAGCCGGGATATCTCCTCCAGGGCATTTGTGGTGCCCGCCATGGCCGAGAGTACCACGATCTTGGACTCCCCGTCACTGATCAGGGGTATCAGTGACCTGAACCGTCCATGGCTCCCGACAGAGGTTCCGCCGAATTTGAATACCTTCATCTCTTCTTTGTATTACGGGATGCCTTCAGCTCACACATCATTGCTGCATTCCGGCGATCAAACTTACATAAAATCATCCGATTCTCTGCAGGCCGGTCAAATTCTGTCAGTCTACCCACCGTCTCAGGTTTCGGGTTGCCGGCAATATTCTTACAGGGGAGATAGTATTTCAGCCCGGCAATAAATCGCAGGTTCGAATATTTTTTCGCTTTTCAATATTACAGTTCATTGAATTATTAAAAAAACCCTTATTTTTGCACCCGCGTTACAGGTCAAAGGATAAAATGCGCAAAACAAAAGAGGTCAAATTTGACTTTTGACTTATAATAGCCCAGATGGCGAAATTGGTAGACGCGCTAGTTTCAGGGACTAGTGTCAGCAATGATGTGCAGGTTCGAGTCCTGTTCTGGGCACAAAAAAACAGCACAGAGTACAGTACAAAGAGCAAAGAGCATCAGCATCTTGCCCCTGGAACTGAATTCTGAGCCGGAACCGCCCAGGTGGTGAAATTGGTAGACACGCCAGCTTGAGGGGCTGGTGCTCGCAAGGGTGTGCAAGTTCGAGTCTTGTCCTGGGCACAAAAAAAGCCGTGATGAACGGCTTTTTTTATTCGCGGTGGTCGATTTTCGATTTATTTCCCAATCTAAATTCGGGAACCGAAAATCACAGATCATTTAATTATCGCATCGTATACTGCCTGAAGGATGTTGCCCCTGATGGAGAGATCAGACAGCTTGCTGTTGTCACGCGTCGGATAAACTCTGTTGCTCAGAAAGACATACGATATCTCCTCGTCAGGATCAACCCAGATGAATGTGCCGGTAAACCCCGAGTGGCCGAAGCTGTTTGGTGAGGCCGACGGACAGGGATACATCTCTTCCGGAGGGATGGTGTCGTTCGGCAACAGCGGCTTGTCAAAGCCCAGTCCCCTGCGGTTATCATTTTCGGGGAACTGAACCCTGGTGAACTCTTTGAGTACCTCGTTGCTCAGTACTCGCACACCACCGTACTCGCCTCCCCTGCGGTACATCTCCACCAGCTTGAGCAGGTCATTGCCGGTGGCAAACAGACCGGCGTGACCGGAGACGCCTCCCAGCATCGCCGTACCCTCATCATGCACCGTTCCCCGAAGCAACTGCTTCCGGAAAAGAGAGTCGTATTCGGTGGGCACTATCCGTTCCCTGGGATACTTCTGCAGCGGATTATAGGTGATGTTCAGCGCTCCGATGGGCCTGTAGATATTTTCAGGCGCAAACTGATCAATAGTGGTTCCTGACAGGCTCTCGATAATCTCGGCCGCCAGAATGAAGGTGAGGTCGGAATAGACATATTTCTTCTCTCCCGTGGGACTGTCACGTATCTCTCTGAACATATCCTTGAGATAGTGCCTGTTCATGTATATCGAGTCAGATACCTGCAATGCAAATCTCCTGTTGCTATAGTCCCTGAATATGCCACGCCTGAATGTGCTGTCATTCTCCAGCGTGTTGCGCCAGAAGGGTATCCAGGACCTCAATCCTGCCTGATGCGCCAGCATCTCACGTAAAAGCATGTCACCCTTGTTTGAAAAACGGTACCACGGGAGGTAGTGACCCAGGGTCTTGTCAGGATCAAAGAGCCCGCGGTCATAGAGCAGCATCAGAGAAGGTGTCGCCGCTGATACTTTCGTGACAGAGGCCAGGTCCCACAGATCATGCTCCGACACTGCCTCGGTGCTGTCATACAGGTGAAAGCCGTAACATTTGTTCAGCACCACAATACCCTTTCTCGCTATCAGTACATGACAGCCCGGATAGGCCATGGAATCGAGTCCTGACTGTACAATGGAGTCAACCTTGCTGTTCAGTATCTCCGACGAAAGTCCTGCGTTCTCAGGAAATCCGTACTGCAGTCTCAGGTTCCCGGGTGTCTTGATCCCAAACCCTTCAGGATAATCACCGTTAATTGTTACCGGCAGCCGCCCGGAAGCACCCAGTCCTCCGAAGATCACCTGCACCGCAGCCTGGTGAGAATATTTGTTATCCTGGTATGCAACAAGCAAAGCCGATGGCTTATTGCTCATGTCGAGGCGGGCAATACCGTAGGGATTGCCAAACCATACGATAACCGACCTTTCAAGCGATGCCAACTGCCTGAACAGACTGTTGAGCTGTGGCGTCACACCATATGAGCCTGCAGGCTTCTGATCAAGAGATGAGAACCCTGCAATGACCAGATCGTAGTCCCTGAGCTTGGAGAGAACATAATGGGCATCCTGCTCGTTGCCCGGGTTAATGAAAAAATGGTCAGCGTTGGTATATCTGTCAATAGTTTTCTGAAAATCGCTTATTGCCAGTCTGTTGACAGAGACGGTGGCAATCCTGATCTTATCAGTGCGCTGCAACGGCAGGAGATTGCCATTGTTTTCAATCACGGTCACGGCTCCTGCATAGAGATCCCTCATCAGCGCCGGATGAGCTGTGGCAGGAATCGCCCCGCTGCCGGAGGACTCGCCGTACGGATTCTTTCCGGTACCCTCCAGCCATAGCTTCGCTGCAATAAGCTTGCGGCACTTTGAAGTGATCTCATCCTTTGATATCTCTCCTTTTTCAACCCTGCGGTATATCTCCTCAATTGCCAGAATCGGATCGGTGGAATACTCTATGATGTCATTGCCGGCCTTCAGCGCCTCTGCATCGGCTACTCCTGAAGGGAAGGTCATCGTGGCTCCTGCCATGTTCATCGCATCGGTCAGTATAAGTCCCTGGAAACCAGATTCCTCCCTCAGCATGCCTGTGATTATCTTGCGTGAGAAGGTGGCAGGCAACCGTGGTGTGTCATCAAGGCCGGGCACGTTGATGTGGGCGCTCATAACTGACCCGATACCCTCATCAATGAGACGGCGGAACGGAACCAGCTCCACGGCTTCAAACCGCTGACGGTCTCCCGATATAACCGGCAGCCCGGTATGTGAATCAACATTGGTGTCACCGTGACCGGGATAATGCTTTGCGCAGGCCATGACCCCGTTATCCTGCAGACCCTTCATGTACATCACCGCCTTGGCTGCCACCTTCGCCGGATCTTCTCCGAATGAACGGTAGTTGATGACAGGATTCATCGGATTGTTGTTGACATCGGCAACGGGAGCAAGGTTGAGGTTCACACCTATGTCGCGGCACTGCCATGCTATCGCTGATCCCATCCTGTATATCAGTGAGTCATCCTGAACGGCGCCCAGGGTCATCTGCCACGGAAAATCCTCTATCTCGCTGAGGCGCATGCCCACACCCCATTCGGCATCCTGGGCAATAATCAGCGGAACCTTCGCAATCGTCCTCAGATATTTGGTAAACCTGACCTGCCTGTCGCGCGACCCTTCGAAAAAGATTACCCCGCCTACTCCGTGCTTCGTGACAAGATCCTCCACCTGCCTGAAATTGTCCCCGTTATCTGCTGCCCATGCCGGCACCCAGATAAGCTGGGCAATCATCTCCCTGAGGGTGAGAGTGTTCAGGATACTGTCAACTCTGGGATCATCAACGTATCTCTTCCAGGGTAAATTGTCATCTACTGCAAGCATCTTCACCGGCACACTGTAAAGAATAGTAAGCAAAACAACAGTTGTAAGGCATCTCTTTCTCATAACTCTCTAATTGGTTTTTGAAGCAATCAAACTTACATAAAAACGTCAGATTTTCCGCAGGCATATGTAAAACAAAAACAGCGCCCTGATTTGCGGACGAAAAATAGTATTTTTCTTTAATAACGATTGCCGCTTTGATTGTTCCCAAAATGCTATTTTTACGAAATCAATGAAAAATGCCATGTCAGTATCAAAAAGTACCGCAAAAAGTCCGAAGGGTCAGTCGGCCAGGCTGGTCTCCCTCGATGTGTTCAGGGGCATGACAATTGCCTTCATGATTATTGTTAACACCCCGGGTACCTGGAGCCACGTCTATGCGCCACTGCGACATGCCTCGTGGCACGGTTGTACACCCACGGACCTGGTCTTCCCCTCGTTTCTTTTCATATCAGGAGTGGCGATGTGGTTTTCGCTGCGCAAGTACAATTTTGAATTTTCCCGGCCGGCAATAATCCGTCTGCTGCGCAGAGTACTGCTGATATTTGCAGCCGGACTCTTTCTTAATATCTTCCCGTACTTCGGGCGCGACTACACCACGCTGCGGATAATGGGCGTCCTGCAGCGCATCGCTCTGGCATGGGGACTGGGAGCACTGATAGTGTTACTGGTAAAGCGAAACCGGATATGGATACCGGCAGCTGTGCTGCTGTTTGGATACTGGGCACTGATGTACTTCCTGGGGGGAGATGACCCTTACTCACTTGAAGGAAACTTCGCCAGGAAGGTCGACCTGGCTCTCCTGGGAGAAAAGCACCTTTACAAGGGATTCGGCATGCCCTTCGACCCGGAAGGATTGCTGAGCACCCTCCCTGCAACCGCAACGGTGCTGCTCGGATTTATGTCCGGCGGACTCATAGGCGTCAGGGGCTCCTCATGGAAAACGGTAGGCTGGCTCGCGGCTGTCGGAGCACTCCTTGTAGCGGCCGGGCTGCTGTGGGGAGAATATTTCCCGATCAACAAACCTATCTGGACAAGCTCATATGTAATCTATGCAGGCGGTATCGGAATGCTTATCCTGGCACTGCTGGTAATGATAATAGATATTTTCAGGATACAGGGATGGAAAACCATAGGCATCATCCTTGCCGGGGGAGCCCTTATGGCCGTGACCGGGCTTCTCTGGAAAGCGACGGCTGAGACAGGATACAGCTCATCATTCCTGATAACCGTCGGACTGGTTGTCATTGCATTTGCCCTCCTGCTCAAGCTCAATTTCTTTCTGCCATTCGGCATGAACCCGATGAGCACATACCTCCTGGCAGGAATATGGACCAAGACCATGCTCGCCGTTAAAATAGGGGAGATAACACTTTATAATTGGATTTTCACAAACCTCTGCAGCCCTCTGTTTGAGGAACAGAAACTTGCCAGCCTCCTCTTTGCCCTGCTGCAGGTGACACTGATATGGGCATTCGGATATATTCTCTACCGGAAAAAAATAATGATAAAGTTTTGATATGGATATAAGAAGTGCCGTTGAAAAGGCTTTTATAAGGTGGAAGGGCTCACCACCCGAGGTGATGACAAGATTGCCACAGTCAGGCTCTGACAGGGTCTATTTCAGATTGGTATATCCCGAAGACCAGGTCATCGGTGCCTATAACCCCAGCCGCGAGGAAAACGATGCCTTCGTTGGTTTCTCCAATCACTTCAGGTCAAAGGGACTGCATGTCCCGGAAGTATTTGTCTATTACCCTGACGAGAAAATATATTTTCTTGAGGACCTTGGCGACATGAACCTCTTTACATGGCTTGCACAGAGACCCGACGAGGAGCGTTTCAACAGCGAGACCGAGGAGCTGTTCATGACCATTGCTGCCGACCTGGTGAAGATACAGACAGAGGGCATAAAGGGACTCGACCTCTCACTCTGCTATCCGCATCGCAGCTTTGACCGGCAGAGCATAGTGTGGGATATGAACTACTACAAGTACATGTTCCTGAAACTAATCGCCGCACCCTTCAACGAGACACGGCTTGAGCGCGACTTTGAGGCCCTCACACAGTTTTTGCTTGATGCGGGGCAGGATTATTTTCTCTTCCGCGATTTCCAGACCGCCAACATTATGCTCAGGGATGGCACTCCGTGGTATATTGACTACCAGGGAGGCAGGCTTGGCGCTCCACACTATGACATCGCCTCGCTGGTCTATGATGCCAAAGCTTATATACCTGCGGAGCTGAGGAAAAAGACCCTTGACCGGCACCTGCACCTGTTTGCCGAGGCAACAGGCACACCCAAAGACTCACTTGCCAGGTATAGCGGAGCCTTCACACTCATAAGGCTGATGCAGGCCCTGGGGGCCTTCGGCTTCAGGGGACTGCATGAAAATAAACCTACTTTCAGTGAGAGCATTGTCCCGGCCGTAGAACTTATGAATGAGCTTCTTGCGGGCGACGATCTGTGCATTGACCTCCCGGAACTCAGAAAAGCCTCAGAGGCGGTACCGCTGCAGAGAAAATACCGCATACTGTCGCACTACCAGCAGATGGTAACCATAAACATTCAGAGTTTCTCCTATGTCAAGGGAAAGACTGTCAACTATGACAACGGCGGCGGATTCGTGTTCGACTGCAGGGGACTGCGTAACCCGGCACATGTGCCTGAACTGAGTGATCTGACGGGATCTGACCCGGCGATTGCAGAGTTTTTCGGAAATGATGACGAGGCCATCGCCTTCGCCGGAGACTGCTCAAACATCATACGCAATTCACTCCCTATGCTGAGACGAAAGGGTGTGCTGGAGATTAATGTGGCCTTCGGATGTATCGGAGGCCAGCACCGCTCGGTGTGGTGCGCCGCAAAGGTGGCATCAATGCTCTCAGCCATGCCCGGGGTATCAGTATCGGTAACTCATTCGGAACTGCAGTGATGAAAGCGATGATTTTTGCTGCGGGACTCGGCACACGGATGGGAGAGATGACCCGGACAAAACCCAAGGCCCTGACTGACATCAATGGCAGCACCATGCTGCAGCTGACCACAGAAAAACTGGTGGCTGCCGGCTTTGATGACCTCATAATCAATATTCATCATCACCCTGACCAGATGATGGAGGAGGTGGAGAAACTGCGCGGCATGGGATATGCCATCACCGTCTCCGATGAGAGTCAGGAGCTGCTCGATACCGCCGGCGGACTGCTGAAGGTGAGAGACTTCTTTGACGACCGTCCCTTTATCTGCCATAACGTCGATGAGTTTACTGACTTCAGTCTCACCGAAATGTATCGCCGCCACACCGAATCGGGAGCCCTTGCTACCCTCGCCGTAAGACACAGGCCGGGTAACAGGCAGCTGCTCGTTGATGCCGGAGGCCGCATAAGAGGATGGCGCAATAATGCCACCAAAGAGGAGATAATAACAGTCGCCAGCAGCAAAAAGCTGGATGAGGTGGGCTTCTCAGGCATCCAGGTGCTCTCACCTGCGATATTTGAGATGATGCCGGCAGGAATATATTCCCTGACATCACTATACCTAACACTCGCCAGGGATAACCTGGTAATGTCATTCCTTCACGATGAAGGATACTGGTTCGACTGCGGCACACCGCAGAGTCTCGAAAAGATAAGAAAACACCTTGCGAAACAGGCTTGATTGCGTCGACAGCTGCAGGAAGGCTTACAGAGAGACCATAACCGTAGACCATCCCGCCGGCCCGGGAAATATTTCCGTAGCAGCCTGGGTTACAGCCTGGAGGCAGACTAAAGTGGCAGAGAGACCGGCCAGAGCAACCAGTAGAAAAAGCCGGACTACATCAGCTTCTTTTTCCTGAGAATAAAGACCCCTAACAGGGCAAGCAACACGGATCCTCCCAGGATGAACCAGAAGGCATTCATGCTGTTTTCCAGCCTGTTGGGGACATTCATGCCGTAGAAGCTGGCAATGAGGGTGGGAATCATCAGCACAATCGTCACTATAGTCAGCGACTTCATCACGATGTTCAGATTATTTGATATCACCGATGCAAAGGCATCCATCATTCCGCTCTGAATGTCACTGTAGATCTTGGCCATCTCAATAGCCTGACGGTTCTCAATCATCGCCTCCTCCAGCAGGTCAGACGAGAACTCGTAATCGCGTATCCACTTGGAATTCTTGAGCTTGAGCATCATCATCTCATTTGACCGCAACGAGGTGGTAAAGTAAACAAGACACTTCTCCATCTTCAGCAGACGGTGAAGCTCCTGGTTGCGCGTCGACTTCTCCAGGTCCTGCTCGATCATCGCCGTCTGGTTGTTGATCTGCTTCAGGTAGCGGTGGTAAAACATGGTGGTACGCAGGAAGAGGTGGAGTATCAGGTCTATCTTCGTCTCAATTGTTATGCCCTTGCCGCTGCGACTGAAGAAATCGTCGAGCACCTCATTGTTCCTGTGGCAGATGATGACCAGACTCTCCTTCTTCAGCACCAGCCCCAGGGGAATGGTAGTGAAGGGAAAACCGTTAGACTGATTCTGGTACGGAATACGGTAGATCATCAGCAGCATGTCATCCTCAATCTCCATACGCGATCGCTCGTCAACGTCAAGAATGTCAGTAAGAAAATCATCAGGGACCTTCAGCGTGGTCTTTAAAATACCAATCTCTGACGGTGTCGGGTCAGTGACGTTGACAATACAGCCCTTTTCGAAAGAATTTAACGGAAGGAGACCGTTTGGGATCATCTGCCAGTAAGTAATCATATAATACCTCCTATTTATATTCCACGGAGGTACCTGTCGCCAGCTTACCTCAGCAGAACGAAATTAAAACAACGGTTCGCGTGATAATCGTCCATTTAAGACAATAGTGTTGATACGACTGCAAAAATATAACTTTTACGTTAACCCGCATCCGGGGCTTAAAAAAATGTCCGGAAAAATTACCTTTGTGCATAACCTAAATTATCTGCAGATGGGAAAAGTGCTTGTTGTCGGTGCCGGTGGCGTGGGTACCGTGGCTGTGACAAAAATGGCTCAACTGCCTGACCTATTCACCGAAATCATGCTCGCCAGTCGCACGAAGGCCAAGTGCGATGCCATTGCTGAACGCATTGGTGATGACAGGATACGGACGGCACAGGTCGATGCAGACAACGTGGAACAGATGAAGAAGCTCATCAAGTCGTTCAGACCTGATATCGTTGTTAACCTGGCGCTGCCATACCAGGACCTTAACATCATGGATGCATGCCTGGCAACAGGCGTGGCATACCTTGACACGGCCAACTATGAGCCTCCCGAAGAGGCACGATATGCCTATTCCTGGCAATGGGCCTATCATGACCGCTACCGTGAGGCAGGACTCACCGCCATACTAGGGTGCGGGTTTGACCCGGGCGTCACCGGTGTCTTCACCGCCTATGCTGCCAAACATCATTTCAGCGAGATACACTGCCTGGACATCGTCGACTGTAATGCCGGTGACCACGGCAAGCCTTTCGCCACCAACTTCAATCCCGAGATCAACATCCGCGAGGTGACCCAAAAAGGCAAATACTGGGAGGATGGCAGATGGGTCTATACCGAGCCCCATGAGATACACAGGCCGCTGACATACCCAGGCATCGGCCCGCGGGAGTCATATCTTATCTATCATGAAGAGCTGGAGTCACTGGTTAAGAACTTCCCATCCATAAAGCGGGCAAGATTCTGGATGACATTCGGCGAGGAGTACCTGACACACCTCAGGGTGATCCAGAACATAGGGATGGCCCGCATAGACCCGGTTGTGTATAACGGCGTCGAGATCGTCCCCATACAGTTCCTTAAGGCCGTCCTTCCCAACCCTGGAGAGCTGGGCGAAAACTATAAGGGATGGACCTCCATAGGATGCCGCATCAGGGGCACCGATATGGGAGGGAAGGAGCACACATACTACATCTGGAACAACTGCAGTCACGAGGAGGCTTACCGCGAGACCCGCACCCAGGCAGTGAGTTATACCACAGGCGTACCTGCAGCCATGGGAGCCATGATGTACCTGAAAGGCCTGTGGAAACGACCGGGAGTCTGGAACGTCGAGCAGTTTGACCCCGACCCGTTCCTCCTGGAGATGGGAAAGCTGGGACTGCCATGGCACGAGAAGTTTGACATTGACCTGGAACTCTGAGATGATAGACTACCAAAATGTCCCCTCGCCCTGCTACGTGATAGAGGAAGAGCGCCTGAGGCGTAACCTGGAAACCATAAAACATGTGGCTGACGCCTCCGGCGCAGAGATAATACTGGCCTTCAAGGGTTTTGCCATGTGGTCTGTCTTCCCGATAGTGTGCGAATATATTTCCGGTGCTGCTGCCAGCTCAATGCATGAGGCCCGCCTTTGCTACGAGGAGATGGGCATGCCGGCACATACTTATTCCCCCGTCTTCAGGCGCGAGGAGTTCGGTAACATACTGCGCTACAGCTCACACATAACCTTTAACTCACTGGCACAGTACCGTAAGTTCGCCCCTGTGCTCAAACGCGAGGGACAGCATATCTCACCGGGACTCCGGATCAACCCTGAGTTCTCCGGGGTTGCCCATGGCATCTATAATCCATGCTCCCCCGGCTCAAGGTTGGGTGTCACGGCTGCCGACCTGAAGGAGGGACTGCCGGATGGGGTGGAAGGACTCCATTTTCACGTGCTGTTTGAATCCGACTCCTATGCCCTGGAAAAGGTGCTCAATGCCGTTGATGAGAAATTCGGACACCTGCTGCCTCATCTCAAATGGATCAATATGGGAGGGGGACACCTGATGACCGGGAGAAACTACAACACGGAACATCTTATAGGATTGCTTCGTGAATTCCGCCGCAAGTACGGCATTCATATCATTCTTGAACCTGGCAGCGCCTTCGCCTGGGAGACGGGTGAGCTTGTCTCCACGGTGGAAGATATCGTCGAGCGTGACGGCATCAAAACGGCTATCCTTGATGTCTCATTCACCGCCCATATGCCCGACTGCCTGGAGATGCCCTACAAGCCGGTAATCATAGGCGCCTTTGAACCCGTGCCGGGAAAACCGACTTACCGCATGGGCGGTAACTCATGCCTCTCCGGCGACTTCATGGGCGACTGGTCATTTCACCGCGAGTTGAAACCGGGCGACCGCATCGTGTTCTGGGATATGATCCACTATACCATGGTCAAGACCACAACATTCAACGGAGTGCCGCATCCCCATATCGGCATCTGGACCGCCGGTCAGAAATTCCGGCTCGTGCGCGAATTTGAATATGAAGACTACCGGAATAGACTCTCCTAGAGGACAGTCTTCAGTCCCCAGTCTTCAGT
>WOYI010157370.1_pt1 | contig 39916 bp, 37 predicted proteins | sample 6423411 | NCBI WGS metagenome assembly WOYI01 (sample SAMN13441803, study PRJNA592873) | oil field metagenome | biome: oil field; feature: oil-well bore; material: oil-contaminated soil; isolation source: oil-contaminated soil from oil-well borehole | place: Germany: Wietze | collected 2016-10-18 ...
GGGCGGGGCGCACGGCATGCCCGCTTAGCCCACCTAACCGACGCCGACTATCCGCTGACCGCCACCAACGCCGCGGCGAACCGCTCCAGATCCTCGGCCGTGCCGTCCACATGCGGGGACACCCGCAACACCGCGCGGTCCATCTCGTTGGGTGCCCGCGCCACCTCGCATGCCGTGGTGACGATCTGATGTTCGACGATCAACCGGGCGCGCACCGGCGTCGGCTCGGCCCCATCGGTGGGCCGCAGCGTGGTGATCGCGGTCGGCTCGTCGACGGGTTCGATCACCTGCCAGCCCGGCACCTCCGCAAGCACCGTCCGCGTGAGCCGGCCAACCTCGGCCAACCGGGCGCGTATTGCTTCCGGACCGGCTGCCAAGTGCTCCCCCAACGCCAGCGAGAAGCCCAGCCGGGAACCGATACTGGCCCCGTGCAGTTCCATCGGCGCCCATCGCGGCGTCAGCGAGGCGAAGAGCTCGGGGCGAACCGCCAACGTCCCGACACCACGCGGGCCGGCCAGCCACTTGCGTGAGGACGAATACAAGACGTCGGCACCCACCGCGCAGTCCAGGTGCCCGAGCGCCTGAGCGGCGTCGATCGCCACAGGCACACCGAGGCTCCGACACATCGCCACCGCCTCGGCGATCGGTTGCGCGACGCCACGGTGACTTGCAAGTGCAGTCAGGTGCACCAGTCCCGGCGGTTGGGCGCGCAGCACGTCGGCGGCCTCGTCGACCAGCAACCGCCCCAGCTCATCAGCGGGCAACCAGCGCACCTGGAACCCGTTGGCCGCCGCAATGGCCAGGTTCGGCCCGTACTCACTCGGCGGATAGGCCAGGGTGCGCGGACCGCGCCAGCTGCTCAGCAGCAGACCCAGCGCATGATTGGAACCGGTGGTGAAAATGACCTCGGCTTCGGGCATTCCGGCCAGCGCCCGTACCGCAGCCCGGCCGGCAGCCAATGCGGGCTCGGCGGCCTCATGCCGGGCGTGGGTGGTCGACGCCTCGATCACCGTGTTGCTCTGTCGCGAACATGCCGCACTGTCCAGGTGCAGGCCGGCCACCGGAACCCTGGCCGCCCGCCAGCTCTCGGCAAGGCTCATTTCACCGCCAACGACAGACCGAAATCGCCCGCGTCGTCCGACCACCAGTGGGTGCGGCGCAGGCCGGCTGCGTCCAGTTCGGCCTTCACACCTTCGGGGCGGAACTTGCAGGACACCTCGGTCAGCATCTCCTCGCCTGCCGCTAACACCACGGTCAGATCCAGCTCGACGATCCGAACCTGTTGTTCCGCAGTGGATCGCAGCCACATCTCGATGCGTTCCTCATCAGGGTTCCACCGCGCGACATGGTCGAACGCGTCCAGGTCGAAGTCGGCACCGAGCTCACGGTTCACCACGGCCAGCACGTTGCGGTTGAAGGCGGCCGTGACACCTGCGCTGTCGTCGTAGGCGCGTACCAGCCGGCCCGCATCCTTGACCAGGTCGGTACCCAGCAGCAGTGAATCGCCGGGTTGCATGCTGTCGCCAAGTGCGGCAAGGAATTCCGCGCGGGGCCCGGGCGTCAGATTGCCGATCGTGGATCCGAGGAAGACCACCATCCGCCGCCCGAGCTTGGGGATGAGGCCCAGATCCTGCTCGAAATCTCCGCACACCACCTCGATCTCGATACCGGCGTATTCGGTATGCAGGGCGGCCGCGGCGTCGCGCAACACGCTGGGGTCGACGTCGAACGGGATGAAACGCTTCAGCGTTCCGCGTTCGCTCATGGCATCGAGGAGCAACCGCGTCTTCTCCGACGTGCCGCTACCCAACTCGACCAGGGTGTCGGCGCCGGACGCCGCCGCGATGTCAGATGCCCTGTCCAGCAGGATCGAGGCCTCGGTGCGGGTCGGGTAGTACTCGGGCAGCCTGGTGATCTGATCGAACAGATCACTTCCGGTGCCGTCGTAGAACCATTTGGGCGGCAATGCCTTCGGGGACTGCTGCAGACCGTGCAGGACGTCGCGGCGCAACGCTTTGGACAGGTCGGATGCAGTGCCGGTGGTCATTACGATCCTTCCAGAGGGGTGAGCGTGAGATCGGCACCGGACACCTCGACGAGGTGCCGGTCAGGGATGTCGCGCCAGGATGGGTCATCGTCATAGGGTTCGCTGGCCAGCACGGTGCCGTCGGCACGCTGCAGTGCGAACAGGGTGTCGCCCCAGGTGGTGGCGAGCAGCCGGGACCCGTTGGCGGCCAGGATGTTCAATCGGGCTCCGGGATCATCGGCGCCGACCCGCGCGATGGTGTCGCCAAGGGCATCCATTCCGCGGTCGAAGATGTGTGCGGCCAGCACTGCACTGTCGACGGTGGATTCGGCAGCGGACGCAGCTGGCAGCACACTGCGGTCGACGATTCCGTTGTGCGACAGCAGCCAGACGTCGTCGGTGAACGGCGCCGACGCTGACGGCTCGATGGGCATCCCGACCGTCGCCGACCGCACCGCGGCGATGACGCAGCCACTTCGCAACGCCGGCGCGATCGAGGCGAACGAGGTGTCGCCCCACAGCGGCTTGTCGCTACGCCAGCGGCGCACCGCAGGGTCGAAGAACCCGACACCCCAGCCGTCGGCGTTGATGGTGCCGTGCTTCTGCCGGCGCGGCGAATAGGACTGCACGAGAAGACCACTCGGCGGATCCAGCACCAACGAAGATACACTCACCGGTGCACCGAGCCACCCAAGATGACGACACATCAGGCATCCCATGCCAGGCGGACACCGGAGAATATCTGCCGCCGTATCGGATGGTCCCAGTTGCGGAAGCTGGGCCGCAGAATGCCAGCTGCCACTGCCCATGACCCGCCGCGCAGTACGCGGTAGTCACCGTCGAAGAATGGGACCGAGTAGCGGTCGTAGATCATCGGGCTGAATCCCGGCCACGGCCGCAACGGTGAGGTGGTCCATTCCCACACATCGCCGAGCAGCTGCTCCACACCGTAGGCCGAGGCGCCCGCCGGGTAGGCACCCACCGGCGCCGGGCGCAGCGCCTCGCCACCGAGGTTGGCCCGTTCAGCGGTGGGTTGCACATCGCCCCAGGGGAATCGGCGACGTGTGCCGACCACCGGATCCCAGGCGCACGCCTTCTCCCACTCCACCTCGGTGGGCAGCCGGGCACCCGCCCACGCGGCGAACGCCTCCGCCTCGAAGTACCCGATATGCTGCACCGGCTCATTGCCAGGGATGGCCTCACGGTGACCGAACCGGGTCCGGCTGCCATCGGTATTCCAGAACTGCGGGGCGACCAATCCGGCAAGCTCGCGGTGTGCCCAGCCCGGCTCCGACCACCACACCGGCGTCCGGTAGCCGCCGTCGTCGACGAACTCACGCCATTGCGCGTTCGTGACCGGGACACGGCCGATCCGGAAGGCCTCGACATCCACCACATGACCGGGTCGTTCATTGTCGAGCGAGAACGGTTCCTCGGAAGCGTCGACGCCCAGGGTGAATGGGCCACCGGGGATCAGCACCGAGGTTCCGGCCACGCCATCGCGGCCGCGCGGCAGCGTCGCTCCGGCACTCAGCAGGGCCGGGCCGGTACGCAGGTTGAGCGCCTGCAGCATGGTCTCGTCGTGCTGGTTCTCGTGGGAGACCACCAGCCCGAACCGGAACAACGCGTCCGCATCGCCGGTGCGGTAGAGGACGTCGAGGGCACGGTCACGCACGGTCCGGCAATACGTCCGGGCGTCGGCCGGTGGCAGCAGCGGCAGATCGACGCGGCTGGCGCGGGAGTGCACGAATGCGTCGTAGAGCGAGTCGATTTCGGGGGTGAGGATGCCGGGCGCATTCGGGTCGCCGTCACGCAGCAGCCAGAACTCCTCCTGCTGGCCGATATGCGCGAGGTCCCACACCAGCGGGCTCATCAGCGGGTCGTACTGGCGGCGCAGTTCGGCATCGTCGAAGTCGACGAGGGCCAGAGTGCGCTCGCGGGCACGGGTGAGTTCGGTGACCAGCACCTCCGGTGACGTCACGACTCACCCCGTGCGAGCCGGGTGATCGCCGTCGGTACCCCGTGCTCCACGACCAGGTCCGAGAAATCGTCACCCGGGCAGCGGCCGGCCTCCACATCGGCCAGCAGCCGGTCCATTGCCGCGAACAGCTCGGGCGGAGCGTGCTCGGCGGCAGCGGCGACACAGCGGGCCGCGGCGGCCCGCAGCCGTGGTTCCGCGAGCCCGGCACGCGCCGCGAGATCCCACTCGGTGGACACCGATTCCGTGGCAGCGACGGCGATTTCGGCCGCCACCGGATTGTCCAACAGGGTGACCAGGGTGAACACCACGGCCGGCCAGACGGCGTTCGGCACGCTGTCCAGATAGCGGATCTCCAGCCAGCGGCGCGGCCGCACCGGCGGGAAGAGGGTGGTCAGGTGATACTCGAGATCCTCGTCGGTGGGCATCCGTCCGCCGAGCGCCACCCGGCCCTCGGCCCAGTCCGCGTAGGACACCCACTGGGTCACCGGCACGGCATCGGGGTTGTTCACCAGCATCACCGGCGCGCGCAGCGCATAGTTCGCCCAATCGGCGGCCGGGTCATCGCCGTCGTCGCCGAGTACCGGGCCGCAGCGCGCAGAGTCCAGCTGGCCCCACACCCGTTGCCGGGAGCTACGCCACCCGGTGAACTGCCCGCCCAGCAATGGCGAATTGGCCGAGATCGCGACCATCGTCGGCCCCAGCGCGTGCGCCAGCCGGACCCGGTCCGCCCAGCCCGCACGGGGGCCGGCTTCGATATTGATCTGGACCGAGGCGGTCGAGGTCATCATGGCCGCCCCCGCCGCGGCGGTGCCGGTCGCGGCGAAGAAACTCTCCATGGCCCGATAACGCGCACCGGGATTGATGCGCCGCGCCCGACGCAGTGGGTCCGCGCCGAGCAATACCAGGCCGAGGCCGTGTGCGGCGAAATGCTGTTGCAGCACCGACCGGTCGGCGGCCATCGCGGTGATGGCGTCTGCGGGGCCACACGCGGGCGGGCCGGACAGTTCGACGGCGCCGCCCGGTTCGACGGTGACGGCACTACCACCGGGCAGGGTGGGCACTGCCGCGATGACGTCACGGAGTTCATCCCAGCCGGGGCGTCGAAGGGGGTCATTCATGTCGAAGCAGTGCGCCTCGATCTCCAGGCCGACCGTGCCGACCGGTCCGTCGTGCAGACAGTCCGCCGCGACTTTCGCGGCCGCCTGTCCCGACGCACAATCGACTTCCCACGCGGTGGTGGTCGTCATGCGAACCACTCCTCCCCGGATCTGGACGCTACGGGCTTTTACTTACCCAATCTTCCAGACAGGTACGACCTATTCCCGAGGCCCTATTGCCCGAGGGTGTTCTGCATGGCCCCGGCCAGAACATTGACCGCGGGACCACCGTTGCCGGGCTGGCAGACTTTCGCTTGCAGCAGAACGTTCTCCCGAAGTCTGGTCTGGATGAAGCAGCGCCGATCGGTGCCGCCCTCCTGTTTGACCCAGACCGCGTCGGTCGGTGTCGCGGCGCCGCCGGAAAAGGTCCACACCTGGTTGACGAGATTCTCCAGGTGCATGGTGGTGGTCTGACCCGCGCATCCGGTGGTGCGGTCGGTCACCCGGTGATAGGCCCGGGTGGCGGCATCGTTGGTGGCGAACACACCGACGGCCTGTTTGACGAGACGGGTGGGATCGGTCGCCGACGTCTGCGCGAGCGCCCCGTTGAAGGAGGCCAGGTCCGGATCGGCGTACACCTCCGGCAGGCCGATATCGGCCCAGTTGTTGCAGGCCGGGTTGTCCACGTAGAACGCCTGGCCCGGGTTGGCGAACTCGACTTCCCAGGCCAGCGGGGCTCCGATGATATTGCTGACCGAACCCTTCGGCAGGACGGCGTAACTGACCACGCCGGGATCAGACGGTCGGGCAGAAGCCGGGGCGGCCTGGTGTGACCCGGCCAAGGCCAGAGCGGCCCCCACCCCGGCGGCCAGTGCTGTGAGCCGCATGGCATCGATCATGCCAGGGCCGCCCTAGAACAAGGTCCGAGTGCAGTACGTCCGGGCCGGTGCGGGATAGGGCCATGCGTAGGACCCGGCTACCGCCGGACAGGCGAACGTGTCCCGGACATCGTGGCGCTCGGTGACCTGCACCAGCACGCCTTCGTCACGCTCATCACAGGAGGCCTTCTCGACGAGGCCGATCGGCATCTCCATCAGGTAGCACTGGTTGGCGACCAGATTCGGCACCAGGCACAGCCGGGCGGTCGACGGTTCGGCGTAGTCGGTGGGCAAGTGCTGGTACTCATTGGTGGGGCATTCGCCGGCGGCGTTGGTGGTGGCTCCGACGGTGTAGCTCGGATCCTGGGTGCACGACGTCTCACGGGCGCGCACCGGGTCGGGAGTCGGGGCCACATCCGCATCGATCTGCACGCAGTCGCCGACCGCGAACACCGTGGACGCCGCGACATCGGGTTCGGCGCCGCGGACGCCGCAGGCGGTGAGCGTTGCCGATACCACGAGAACTCCGATAAGCGCGGCAAGGCGCGGAGTTCGGCGTGTCATGGTTAGCGACACTCTCACGAATGAGCCGCAAGTGCCAAGAGTTATGGATGTTTCCTCAGCCGCTCGTGACCGTCCTCTTATTTTTTCAGGGGGAGCGCAGGGGGCGTGGTGGTGGTCGTCGAGTTGTCGGCTTCTTCGCTCATGGCTCCATCATGATCATGCCGACGGCCGGCAATGCACCGGCTGGATAGAGGTTATGAATCAGCTGTGAGAGCGGGGGCCACCTCGACGAGTAGGCACAGGCCGTGGTGGGCAGGCATCTCGACGGGGAAGCTGTGCAGGTCGTCGACGTGGGCAATCTCCTTGCCGCTGAACATGTCCGACACCACTGCCTGTGGCGGCAGGTGTTCGGAGCGCACTGTGCCTGCGATGTGCTCATTGGCGAAGTTGAGCACCGTCAAATGCAGCTGGTGCGGGTCTTCGAGTTGGTGCACCATCACGAGCATCCCGCGATGGGACACCTCGGGGATGTCGATCTGCCGGCTGGTGGCGATGCCGAAATGCGTCCTGACCCGCAGGATGGCCTGCAGCTGACGCAGAAAGCTGGTTTCGTCGGCGAGCTGGTCCGGTATCGGCCCGTACAGGCTAGTTCCGCGGGGCATTCCGGCGCTGGAATGCTTGGCCTCGGGGTTGACGCCCATCAGATCGTGGGCGGCGCGGTGGATCCAGCGGGTGTCCCCGCCCCGCAGCAGTCCGCTGACCTGCTCGGTCGGAAGCGTAAGCATGCCGCACAGATCCCACCCCGACAGGGCGAATACCCCCGGCTGCAGCGCATTGAACATGGCCAGCAACAGATGTGCCCGCCGGATGCGGTCGATATCGCCGATATCCGCGAGATCGGTGACGCCCAATGTCGCGGCGATCACCGTCGCGGTCGTGCAGGCGATGCCGTTGGTGGTGAACACCAGGTTGTAGGGCGCCTGCGGGCCGGTGAGTGCCTCGGTGAGTTCGGCACGGATGGTGTTCCCGAGCTGCTCTCCGGTGATCTCGTGCCCTTTGTAGGTATAGACGTCGTCGCGGTGCCCGGCCGACCAGTGCACGAGTTCATAGGTGAGCTCATCGTGGTTCTGCAGCGCGTGGACCAGTGAGGCCGGATCGACGTCCGATTCCAGGGTGGTGCGCAGGGTCAGCCGCAGGAACTCGCTATCGGCGGTGGCCAGCGCATGCTGATAGGCCGGCCGGTTGATGAAGTCGTAGGACAGGTCCGAGCCGGCGATGCTGTTCTCGCGAATATCTTCGATGGTCAGGTTGAGTTCCTGGAAGGTGAACCCACCGAGCTTGCGCACCATGCTGCCGATGAACTGGTTGGCCGCCTGCGACAGCGGGTGTCCCTCGGACCAGCCGACATCATCCTCCGCGGACTTCTCCGCGCCGAGGAAACCGTTGGCGTCCAGCCGTAACCCGCCGGAGCCCAAGTCGCTCAGCGAATGCAGCGCATCACCGATCACCAGGCGCATGCCGGCGAAGCTGGGGTCGAGCCAGTTGATCGACGGTTGTCCATCCTTGAAGTAGTGCAGGTAGACCCAGCGCCGCTCGACACCGTCGACGCCGATGATGGGGCGGGTGACGCTCCAGTTGGTTTCCTTGATGCCCTCGGCGTAGAAGATGACGCGCTGCAGGCGGCCGATGATGTAACCGGCCTTGTCCAGCCAGTCCTCGGTGGTGGAGTTGACATTCACCGAGTCGGCGCCGTCGGGCACGTTGGGGAGGATTTCCCAGTCCCGAGGGTCGATCTCGACCATGTGGTAGATGCCGGGATAGTCCGCGTACTTCATCTCGGCGAGCCGGAAATCGGCCCCCTTGCCGGTATGGCCGGGCACGATATCGTCGATGATCGTTCCGCCGTACCAGTTGGCGGTGCCGCACATCTTCCGGAAGTCGTCCTCGGTCCCGAACGCCGGATCAATCTGGGTGCTGATCCGATCGAAGTGGCCGTCCACGCTCGGGGTCAGCTGCCAGCCCGAAATACCGCCCGCACGTTTCACCGGTCCGGTGTGAACGGCCTGAATTCCGATCTCCGCGAAGGCTTTCCACATCTCCTCGTCAGCCATCGCCTTCAAGAACGACTCGTCGGGCCGGGTGATCAGAGACAGCGGATAGGCGGTGAACCACACCGAGGCGGTGTCGACGACAGAGCGCGGGTTGGGCCGGGCGAACGGGTTCTGCCACATCGAGCCCTGCCCGGAGAACTGCTGGCTGATCTCGTTCGCATCGGCGAGCATCGACTGGGACAGCAGCCAGGACACGTAGCCGGGGTTCGCGCCGGTCGGCGTACCGTCCTGGGCCGGCGAGCGCCGGACGAACGGAGTGCGGACCCGTGGCCGTGAACGCAGTGTTCTGGGCCGGGCCGGGTGCAGATGCTCGTCGAAGGTGATATCGGCCGGTTCCGATGGCACAGCTGGCTGTGATGACATCTGTCTCCTCTCTCGCCCTGCGTAAAAGTCGAATCCAACCCAGTATTGCCATTCACCGGCGGCTGAAACGTACTGCCGCTAACCCGTTGCCGCCCAAGGTTTCAGTGGATTCACCGCGTATTGGATCACCCGGTATGGTGTACCGCCCCGCGGTGTGGTGTTCCATTGGCTGACGAAAATCCGCAGCTCATCCAGCGTCGAGGCCGGGGAGATGTAACCACCGTAGGGCTGGGCGAGTCGATTGTCGTGCGGAGCGGGCAGATCTTCGGGCCGGTCCGGCCAAGGCGAGGCGAAGACCACAGTCGTCACCGGCGCGACCCCGAGCTCGGTCGGGTCATCGGCGACCCGAACCTCCATGTTCCCGGTGCCGGCGTTGAAGTACGACAGCACCGTCTTCCCGTCGATCTGCCGCACGCTCATCTCACCGACCCGGTCCGGCCACAGCGGTGTCGCGGCCTGCCCCCAACCGGCCACCTCCGACCAGCCCTGCCATGCGGATCGGTCGGGGAAATGCTGTGGTGCAACGCGATACAGCGTCACCGCTGCGCTGCGGTCGAAGTTGTCGGTCGCGATGTACACCCAGCCACGTTCGGAATCCGGCGTCGGGACCGGGTCGTAGTACCCGGTGATCTGGGACTGCCCACCCCCGGCATGGTCGGCGGCACGTACCGATCCAGGCACCGTCGGCCAGTTGTCTTTGGCGGCATCGGCTTTCACCAGCCGCGAGGAGACCGGCCTGAGGCGTTCGGTGGTGGTGACGAGCATGTAGTTCTCACGGTTGATCGACACGATGCCGGCGGGAAGCTGGGAGGCGCCGGGTGGGGTCGGGTCGGCCAGCAACGGGGCCTGGGTGCCGGTGATTCCGATGATGCGGATACCGTCGGGGGTGGTGATCGAGTCCGGCTCCACGTGCAGCGCCACCGGCGAGTACCACCCCCCGAAACCGACGCCCTGCCCCGCGAAACTGTCGCCGCAGACCTGCAGCATCTTGCTCGGGAATTCCATGAACTCGCACAGGTCGGTGGCGCCAATACCGTAATCGCCTGTCGCGGTCCCGGTTCCGGCTACCGGTCCGAGCATGATGACCTGTCCTGGATGCAGCCGTAGGTCCGCATGCGCCGGCGACGAAAACACCAGCGCCGCGACCGACACCAGAGCGCACACCAAGCGCATCCCGATCAGAGCTGGGCGGCGAGCAGCTCGGCGATCTGAATGGTGTTCAGCGCGGCACCTTTTCGTAGGTTGTCGCCGGACACGAACAGCGCCAGTCCGCGACCGTCGGCAACACCCTGGTCCTGGCGGATACGGCCGACCAGAGAGTCATCCGCTCCGGCGGCGGCCAGCGGAGTCGGGACGTCGACCAGTCGCACACCTGGTGCCGATGCCAGGAGCACCTGCGCCCGCGCCACCGAAAGCGGTTGGGAGAATTCGGCGTTGATGGACAGCGAGTGCCCGGTGAACACCGGCACCCGCACGCAGGTGCCGCTGACGGCCAGCTCGGGGATGCCGAGGATCTTGCGGCTCTCGTTACGGAGCTTCTGGTCCTCGTCGGTCTCACCGGAGCCGTCGTCGACCAGCGCGCCGGCCAGCGGCACCACGTTGAAGGCGATGGGTGCGACGTACTTGACCGGGGCCGGGTAATCCAGGGCCGAGCCGTCGTGCACCAGCTGTTCGACGCCGTCGACGACGGCGCGGGCTTGGGTGGCCAGTTCTTCGACACCGGCCAGCCCGGTCCCGGAAACGGCCTGGTAGCTCGACACGATCAGGCGGGTCAGGCCGGCCTCGTCGTGCAGCGGCTTGAGCACCGGCATGGCGGCCATCGTGGTGCAGTTCGGGTTGGCGATGATGCCTTTTGGAAGCGCACGGTGGCGGTTTCCGACGTCTCTCACGAAATTGACCTCGGAGACCACCAGCGGAACTTGCGGGTCCTGGCGCCATGCCGAGGAGTTGTCCACGACGACGGCACCGGCCGCAGCGAACCGCGGCGCCTGCACCCGCGACATCGTCGCGCCGGCGGAGAACAGCGCGATATCGAGCCCGGATGGATCGGCGGTCTCGCTGTTCTCGACCTCGATCTCCTGGCCGCGGAAGGTCAGCTTCTTACCCTCGGAGCGTGCCGAGGCGAAGAACCGCACCGAACTCGCCGGGAAGTTGCGCTCCTCCAGCAGGGCCCGCATGACCTGGCCGACCTGGCCGGTCGCGCCCACTACACCGATGCTGACCATTTATTTCCCCCGTCGCTTCGCTCGCCCCACGGCCTAAATCCCTGAACCCGCGTACACGATGGCTTCCTCATCGCCGCCGAGACCGAACGCCTCGTGCAGCACCGCGACGGCCTTGTCGAGCTCGGTGTCCTTGATCAGCACCGAGATCCGGATCTCCGAGGTCGAGATCAGATCGATGTTGATACCCGCTTCGGCCAGCGTCTCGCAGAAGGTGGCGGTGACACCCGGGTGGGTGCGCATGCCGGCACCCACCAGCGACACCTTGCCGATGTGATCGTCGTAGAGCACCGCCGTGAACCCGATATCGCCCTGCAGCGAGGCCAGCTTCTGGACGGCAGACGGTCCGTTCTCCCGGGAGCAGGTGAAGGTGATGTCGGTCTTGCCGTCCTCGATCTTACTGATGTTCTGCAGCACCATGTCGATGTTCACATCGGCGTCGGCGACCGCACGGAATACCTTGGCGGCGTATCCGGGTACGTCGGGCACTCCGACGACGGTGACCTTCGCCTCGCTGCGGTCGTGCGCAACTCCGGTCAGGATGGCGTCTTCCATGGGGATGTCCTCGATCGATCCTTTGACAATGGTGCCGGGCTTATCCGAGTACGACGAGCGGACGTGTATCGGAACGTTGTAGCGACGGGCGTATTCCACGCACCGCAGCATCAGCACCTTGGCCCCGCAGGCGGCCATCTCCAGCATCTCCTCGAAGGAGACGCTGTCGAGGTGCTTGGCGTTGGGCACGATGCGGGGGTCCGCGGTGAAGATGCCGTCGACGTCGGTATAGATCTCGCAGACGTCGGCCTTGAGCGCTGCGGCCAGCGCGACGGCGGTGGTGTCGGAACCGCCGCGGCCCAGGGTGGTGACGTCCTTGCTGTCCTGGCTGACGCCCTGGAATCCGGCGACCAGCACGATCAGACCCTCATCGAGCGCGTCACGCAGTCGTCCCGGGGTGACATCGATGATCTTGGCGTTGCCGTGGGTGCCCGTGGTGATGACGCCGGCCTGCGATCCGGTGAAGGATCGGGCCTGCGCTCCGAGGGACTCGATGGCCATCGCGACCAGCGCGTTGGAGATCCGTTCACCGGCGGTGAGCAGCATGTCCATCTCACGGGCCGGCGGCGCCGGGCTCACCTTACGGGCCAGATCCAGCAATTCGTCGGTGGTGTCACCCATCGCGGAGACGACCACGACGACGTCGTTGCCTGCCTTCTTGGTCTCCACGATGCGCTCGGCGACGCGCCGGATGCGCTCGGCGTCAGACACCGAGGATCCGCCGTATTTCTGCACGACGAGCGCCACTGTAAACCTCTCGACCAGCCGGGGATGTCTTGACAAGGATAAAGGGTGCGCGCACCCTCAATTACCCCTCCATCGCGATGACGGTCCCGGTGATGGATTACAGCCACAGCCGGTCGGGTGTACACACTGCACGCCGGAGACTCGCTGCAGATCGACGGTGAGGGCGCACACGGGCCGCCGTTTTGGCCCACAAGCCACCCGGAGTACAGTTGTCTGGGTGCAGCGGGTGCTCCTTCTCGGACGCCGCGACGGGGTCTGATCCAGACTGGCCTCCCGTCGCGGGGTTTCGCGATGCGCCGGTCTGAATCCAGAAACAAGACCCCCGGAGCCACCAATGACCAGCTTCAGCAAGTCCTCAGTAGATTCTCCCGACGCTTTCTCGTCGGTTCGCACCATCTCGACCCCCGCCGGTGCCCGCAATCCCGGCCAGCCCTCCTGGAACACCCAGCGCGCATCATCGATGCCGGTGAACCGCTACCGCTCCTTCGCCGAAGAAGTCGAGCCCGTCGCGGTTCCGGACCGTACCTGGCCCGACAAGGTCATCGACGCCGCCCCACAGTGGTGCGCGGTGGACCTGCGCGACGGCAACCAGGCGCTGATCGACCCCATGAGCCCCGCCCGCAAGCGCCGCATGTTCGACCTGCTGGTCCGGATGGGCTACAAGGAGATCGAGGTCGGCTTCCCGTCTGCCAGCCAGACCGACTACGACTTCGTCCGCGAGATCATCGAGCAGGGCGCCATCCCCGATGACGTGACGATCCAAGTGCTGACCCAGTGTCGTCCCGAACTGATCTCCAAAACCTTCGAGGCGTGCGCGGGTGCACCCCAGGCGATCGTGCACTTCTACAACTCGACATCGATCCTGCAGCGCCGGGTGGTCTTCCGCGCCGATCGCGAAGCGGTCAAGAAGATCGCCACCGACGGCGCGCGGATGTGCGTCGAGGAGGCCAAGAAGTACCCGGCCACCAAGTGGCGCTACGAGTACAGCCCGGAGTCCTACACCGGCACCGAACTGGAGTACGCCAAGGACGTCTGCGATGCGGTCAGTGAGATCGTGGGTGCAACGCCCGAAGCACCACTGATCGTCAACCTGCCGGCCACCGTCGAGATGGCCACCCCCAACGTGTACGCCGATTCGATCGAGTGGATGAGCCGCAACCTGGCGCGCCGTGACTCCATCATCTTGAGCCTGCACCCGCACAACGACCGCGGAACCGCCGTCGCCGCAGCCGAACTGGGCTACCAGGCCGGTGCAGACCGCATCGAGGGCTGCCTGTTCGGCAACGGCGAACGCACCGGAAATGTGTGCCTGGTGACGCTGGGCCTGAACCTGTTCAGCCGCGGTGTCGACCCGCAGATCGACTTCTCCAATATCGACGAGATCCGTCGCACCGTCGAATACTGCAACCAGCTGCCCGTGCACGAGCGCCACCCGTATGGAGGCGATCTGGTGTACACCGCCTTTTCCGGCAGCCACCAGGACGCCATCAACAAGGGCCTGGATGCTATGAAAGTCGCTGCCGACGAAGCCGATTCAGATGTGGACACGATGTTGTGGCAGGTGCCGTACCTGCCCATCGATCCCAAGGACGTCGGGCGCACCTATGAGGCCGTGATCCGGGTCAACTCACAGTCCGGCAAGGGCGGCGTCGCCTACATCATCAAGGCCGATCACGGTCTGGCGCTGCCGCGTCGGCTGCAGATCGAGTTCAGCCGGGCCATCCAGCAGATCACCGACGGCGAGGGCGGCGAAGTGTCCCCGAAGGAGATCTGGGACGTCTTCTCCGAGGAGTACCTGAAGCCGATCGTCCCGCTGGAGCGGATCCGGCAGAAGGTCGACGCATCCGAGTTCGACGGTGGCACCGACACCATCACCGCGGTGGTCAAGGTCAACGGCGAGGAACGTGAGATCGTCGGCTCCGGTAACGGCCCGCTGGCCGCATTCGTCGACGCCCTGGGCGCCATCGGCTGGGATGTCAATGTCCTGGACTACTCCGAGCACGCGATGTCCTCCGGCGAAGAAGCCCAGGCTGCGGCCTACGTGGAGGCCTCCATCGGTGGCAAGACGGTATGGGGTGTCGGCGTCGCCACGTCGATCACCACCGCATCGCTGCGAGCCGTGGTCTCCGCGGTGAATCGCGCCGCGCGGTAGAACTCGCTTAGAACAGCATGAACTGGTCACCGTCGGCGGTGGTGTCGGTGAACTTCTCGACTTCCCTACCACCGATGGCATGCCCGATCAGCGCCATGAACTCGGCATCGCTGATCAGCGGTATGCCCTGATCGAGGGCCTGGTAGCCCTTGCCCTGTTCGGGGGCCGCGTCGTCGCACACCACCACCGAGGTCTGCTGGTCGACGTTCTCCGCGTAGGACAGCCCTGCGTCGAGGATGCGCTCGATGACCTCTTCGTGGGTGTGTGTCATCTCCGCCGACAGCGCGACCCGCATGCCCTGAACCAGCGGCCGGCCGGGGACGTAGAAACCAGGATTCATCTGGGCGCACGGCAACCGTGCCGCCAGCACCTTCAGTGGCCGTAGCTCGTCGTGGGTGATCCGGCCGTTGGGCCAGATCCGGCGCCTCACCGACCGGATCGGCAGCCACGCCTTGAGCTCCCTGGCCGCCACCAGCGCAGGCTTGAGGATCTGTGCGAGCACCAACGCGTCGTCCAGCGCGTCATGCGGACGCATCTGGGTAACGCCCCAGTGCCGGGCCAGCGTCTCCAACCGCAGGTTCTCGGTGCCGAGGTCGAGCCGACGGGACAGCTCGACGGTGCACATCACGGTGTCGACCGGCAGCTGGGCGCCGACGAGTTCAGCCTCGGCGGCCAGGAAAGCATAGTCGAATCCGACGTTGTGGGCGACGAGGGTCCGGCCGTGCAGCACCTCTATGAGCCGGCCTGCGATCTCGGCGAAGGTGGGCTGGCCTTCCAGCATCTCGGTGGTCAGGCCGTGCACGTGGGTGGGGCCGGGGTCGACACCGGGGTTGAGCAGGGAGGACATGCTGTGTTCGACGCTTCCGTCATCTCCGACGGCGAGGGCGGCGACGCTGACGACCCGAGCCTGTCCCGGCCGGAAACCCGTCGTCTCCACATCCACGACGGCCCATCCGGCGCCCGCTTCGGCCGCCGGCCGGCCCCAGCATTGGCTCATGAATCGAGGATGGCATGGTGGTCCGACAACACCGGATCGCGGTGCCGCGTGTCGGGCCACTAAAATTCGCGGGATGGCTACCGGAGGGCAGGAGCGCAGCGACCGGGGAAGGTCACTGTCTGCGCGTGGTCGGCTCGCCCTGGGGGCCGGGGCCGCCGCACGCTGGGCGTCCCGGGTCACCGGACGTGGCGCCGGGGCGATGATCGGCGGCCTGGTGGCGATGTCGATCGACAAGTCCGTCCTCGGACAGCTCGGAAAGGACCGCCGCACGGCCGTCGTGACCGGCACGAATGGCAAATCGACCACCACCCGGATGACGGCCGCGGCACTGGCCACGATGGGACCGGTGGCCACCAACGCCGAGGGCGCCAATATGGACGCCGGGCTGGTGGCCGCGCTGGCCGGTGCCCGCAAGGCCGAGCTGGCGGCGCTGGAAGTCGATGAGATGCACGTGCCGCATGTCAGCGACGCGGTCGCGCCGGCGGCGATAGTCCTGCTGAACCTGTCCCGCGATCAACTGGACCGGGTCGGTGAAATCAATCACATCGAACGCACGCTGCGCGCCGGCCTGGCCCGCCACCCTGAGGCCGTGGTGATCGCCAACTGCGATGACGTGCTGATGGCTTCGGCAGCCTATGACTGTCCGAACGTGGTGTGGGTGGCTGCCGGCGGCAGCTGGGCAGGCGATTCGGTGAGCTGCCCACGATCGGGCGAGATCATCGTCCGCGACGGCACCCACTGGTATTCCACTGGCACCGATTTCAAGCGTCCGACACCCCAGTGGACCTACGACGACACCGATATCCATGGCCCGGAGGGCTTTTCGCTGCCGATGACGCTTGCGCTACCGGGAGCCGTCAACCGCGGCAACGCCACCCAGGCCGTCGCCGCCGCCGTCGCTCTTGGCGCCGACCCGGCCAAGGCGGTGGCCGCCGTATCGACGGTCGACGAGGTCGCGGGCCGGTACCGCACCGTGCGGGTCGGCGATCACACCGCGCGACTGCTGCTCGCCAAGAATCCCGCAGGCTGGCAGGAGGCGTTGTCGATGATCGACAAGGATGCAGCGGGCGTGGTCATCTCGGTGAACGGGCAGGTTCCCGACGGTGAGGACCTGTCGTGGCTGTGGGATGTCCGCTTCGAGCATTTCGAGCGCACCCAGGTGGTGGCCGCGGGCGAACGCGGTACCGATCTGGCCGTGCGACTCGGTTACGCCGGGGTGGAGCACACACTGGTGCATGACACGATCGCCGCCATCGCATCGTGTCCACCAGGCCATGTCGAAGTGATCGCAAACTACACGGCGTTCCTGCAACTGAACCGGAAAGTGTCATGACCGTCCGGATCGGGCTGGTGCTGCCCGACGTGATGGGCACCTACGGTGACAGCGGCAACGCCGTGGTACTGCGGAAGCGCTTGCAATTACGCGGAATCGATGCCGAGATCATCGAGATCACGCTCTCCGACCCGGTGCCCGACTCTCTGGACATCTATACCCTGGGCGGTGCCGAGGACTACGCGCAGCGGTTGGCCACCAGGCATCTGATCCGCTACCCGGGCCTGCAACGCGCCGCGGTGCGCGGCGCCCCGGTGCTCGCGATCTGCGCAGCCATCCAGGTGCTCGGGCACTGGTATGAGACCTCGGCGGGGGAACGTGTCGACGGCGTCGGGCTGCTCGATGTCACCACGTCACCGCAGGACGCTAGGACCATCGGCGAGGTGTCCTCGAAACCGCTGCTCGACGGACTCACCCAGCCACTCACCGGATTCGAGAACCACCGTGGCGGAACGGTTCTCGGCCGTGATGCCGAGCCGCTGGCCACGTTGACCAAGGGTGCGGGCAACCGGGCCGGCGACGGTTATGACGGCGCGGTGCAGGGCAGCGTCATCGCCACCTATCTGCACGGTCCATGCCTGGCACGTAACCCGGAGTTGGCCGATCACCTGCTGTCCCAGGTCGTCGGGGAACTCCCGCCACTGCAGCTGGCCGAGGTGGACCTGCTACGCAATGAGCGACTCGCCGCGCCCCGCCGCGTATGAGCTTCTACGCCCGACTCAATCGACCTTCATAGTCGCGTTACTGAGGGCGGCACGCCTGCGGCCGGCGGCTGCGACCAGTTCGAGGGCCTCGGCTTCACTGCAGGAAAACCAGTCTCCGCTGAACAGCAGCTTGTCCATGATCGAAACGGATGGCTTCCAATCATCGGTCTTCGCACTGAAAACGGCTGCCTCCGCGATGCCGAATTGAGGATCGCCGAGAGTGGCATCGGTGTCGACGCGTACGACATGTCCTGCACCGTCGGTGAAGTAGCGCATTCGCGTGCCTCCCTCAACCTGTAGCGAAATACCCGTCGATGATTTCAGTCTATCCATCTGATGTCATCGGGGGCAGGTACCCGATCGAACACCGCATTCTGACGTATCCTGAGCTGGGCTTTTTCTTCCATTGGAGTTGCTGCCAGGCGCATTACACCGTACAGCGAATGTGTTTCTTCCGTCGCGGCCAGCGACGCGGCGGTGTGGAACTGGACTTCAAACTCGAACCCGTCGGCGGTTCGGAACGTGTCATTTCGACCTTGATGACCCACACGATTCCATCCCGGTGTGGACTTGGCGCGCTGAAATCCTGCCGCCTCGAGAGCATCACCGAACCGCGTTCCACGAGCCCAATAATGGTCCTCTCCCAGCACAACGGTGTAGCGAAGCGAGTCTCGGACACCTCCGGCGGCCACCGTTGCATCCTCATCGAACTCCGCCATCTGCTCCTGTATCTTCCGATTCAGCGAGTTGGTCCCTTTGAGCCTGGTATCGAAACGGCGAAGCTCGCCACCGAGGTCGCCGGTCACCCGCGCCAGGCCGGCAGATACCGCGGGCTCTGCTGCGGTGGCTCGCTCACGGACTCGCAATGCCGTCGCCCGCGCCTGTGCGCGCTCATCTGAAGTGAGATCGGCTCTCTCCTGGTTCTCATCCCACTCAAAGGTGTTCGGGGCGGTCTGAGTCGCCGGTGCCGAAGAACGTGCTGGCCCGGTCGCCATCGCGCGACGGCCGGCGAGCGCACGGCCCAACGTCAGCTCGTCGGCGAACTCCAGGTCCCCGCCCATCGGCAGTCCGGAGGCGATCCGGCTCACCGTCAGGCCCGGGATATCGCGCAGCATTCGCAGCAGGTACGTGGCCGTCGCCTCGCCCTCGGTGTTGGGGTCAGTGGCGATGATGACCTCGGCGACCTCGATTCCGTCGACCCGCTCCCCGATCCGGTTGAGCAGCTCACGGATGCGGAGCTGATCGGGTCCCACCCCGGACAGCGGATCCAGGGCACCTCCCAGCACGTGGTAGCGGCCCCGGAATTCGCGGGTGCGCTCCACCGCCTGGATGTCCTTGGGTTCCTCGACGACGCAGATCAGCGACGCGTCGCGGCGTGCGTCGCTGCAGATGCGGCAGCGCTCCTCATCGGCGACGTTGCCGCACACCGAGCAGAACGTGACCCCGTCGCGGATCCGGCCGAGCACGGCAGTCAGCCGGTCGATATTCGGCGGCTCCACCGATAGCAGGTGGAAGGCGATGCGCTGGGCACTTTTGGGCCCGATACCAGGTAACTTGCCGAGCTCGTCGATCAGATCCTGAACCGGTCCTTCGAACAACTCAGGTACCCGGGATGCCGAAACCGCCCAGGCCGCCGGCCAGCGGCCCGAGCCGGGTCTGAGCCAGGATCGTCACCTGCTTGGCGGCGTCGGCGAGCGCACCGACGATGAGGTCCTGCAGTGTCTCGGGATCGGATGGATCGATGACCTTCGGGTCGATGGCCACCGCGATGACCTCACCGCTGCCCTTCATGGTGACCTGCACCAGACCGCCACCTCCCTGGCCGTGCACCTCGGAGTTGGCCAGCGCCTCCTGCGCCTCCATCAGCTGCTGCTGCACCTGCTGCGCCTGCGCCAGCAGCGCGGACATATCGGGCTGACCACCGGGTTGCATGACTGTCCCCTCTTTGATTGCGACCTGGTCTCGACTTCATTGCACTCGCGAGCCCGAGTCGATTTGCACTTCAACACTAGCCGTCACCCCGGCTACGGTGGCGGCGTGCACGTTCTCTCCAGCTTGCGTGTCGGCGCCGTAGCGCTGCTGGTCGCCGCTTCGGCGGCCTCGGCCCCGACCGCTACCGCCGCACCCAATGCCATCGCCGGCATGATCGTGTTCCTCGATCCCGGTCACAACGGCGCCAACGACGCGTCCATCAGCCGCCAGGTACCCAACGGCCGGGGTGGCACCAAGGACTGCCAGGCCAGCGGCACCAGCACCGACTCGGGCTACCCCGAGCACACGTTCAACTGGGACGTCACATTGCGCGTCCGCGCGATCCTGGACGCGAACGGTGTCCGGACGGCAATGTCGCGTGGCAACGACGACGCGCTGGGCCCGTGCGTGGACGAACGCGCGGCGATGGCCAACGCGCTACGACCCGACGCCATCGTCAGCATCCACGCCGATGGCGGGCCGACCACCGGACGCGGGTTCCATGTGCTGTATTCGTCCCCACCGCTCAACACCGTCCAGGCCGGACCGTCTGTCCAGTTCGCCCAGATCATGCGCGATCAGTTGCAGGGCTCAGGCATTCCGCCGGCCACCTACACCGGTTCGAACGGACTGAACCCGCGCTCGGACATCGCCGGTCTCAACCACGCCCAGTTCCCGTCGATCCTGGTGGAAATGGGCAATATGAAGAACCCTGCCGACTCGGCGTTGATGGAAGCTGAGGCCGGGCGGCAGAAACTCGCCGAAGCCGTGACGCGCGGGATCGCCACTTACCTGGCCAACAAGGCCTTAGCTTAGGCCTCGAGCTCTTTCTTCAGGTTGCCCAGCACCTCGTCCTGGATCTTGCGCAGACCCAGCGGGGCGAACGTCTTCTCGAAGAAGCCTTTCACGCCACCCGCACCGGTCCACGACGTCTTGACGGTGACCGTCGATCCGGTGCCGGCAGGCGCCACCGTCCAGTTGGACACCAGACTGGAATTGGCGTCCTTCTCGATGACCGTCTTTCCTGCGACGTCCACGCTGGCCTTCACATCACGGGAGCGGGACTCAGTGGCCTGAAGTTTCCAGGTGACCACAGTGCCTGCGCCCTGACCGCCTTCGAGCACGGAGTAGTTGCTGTAGTGCGACGAGAGAATCTTGGGCCGCACCGTCTGGTAGTCGGCGACCGCGGCGAGCACAGCGTCCGGTGCGGCTTCGATCAATACGGTGCTGGAAGCGCTGACCTGTCCCATCAGTGCAAAACTCCTGTCATCACATATCGGTGCGGTCGCGTGATCGGCGACCGAGGACTAGCGTATATGTGTGTCTGTTGTTGCAACTGATGCACAAGCTGTATACGGGGCGGGCGTGCAGCGACTGTTGGCGAGTTACCGCGCCATCCCCCCGACAGCCACTGTGCGGCTGAACAAGCCCACGTCCAATCTCTTCCGGACGCGGGAGCGCTCCGCTGCCAAAGGACTGGACACCTCCGGGCTGACCGGCGTCATCGCTGTCGATCCCGCAGCACGCACCGCCGATGTCTCGGGCATGTGCACGTATGAGGATCTGGTCGCCGCGACGCTGCCCCACGGACTGTCCCCGTTGGTGGTCCCGCAACTCAAGACGATCACCCTGGGTGGTGCCGTCACCGGCCTCGGCATCGAGTCGGCATCGTTCCGCAACGGATTGCCGCACGAGTCGGTGATCGAACTCGACATCCTCACCAGCACCGGCGAAATCGTCACCGCAAGCAGAGAGAGCCATTGCGATCTGTTCCAGGCATTCCCGAATTCCTATGGCACCCTTGGCTACGCGGTGCGTCTTCGCATCGAACTGGAACCTGTGGCCCCCTTCGTCTCGCTGCGCCACCTGCGCTTCGATTCGCTGACCGACATGGTCGCGGCCATGGACCGCATCGTCGAGACACGCGGCCACGAGGGAATGCCGGTGCACTATCTGGACGGTGTCGTCTTCAGCGCCCAGGAAAGCTACCTCTGCCTGGGCGTTCAGACCGCGACAGCGGGACCGGTCAGCGATTACACCGGGCGTGACATCTACTACCGATCCATCCAGCATCCGGCAGGCGAAAAGCATGACCGGCTGACCATTCATGACTACCTGTGGCGCTGGGACACCGATTGGTTCTGGTGTTCAAGAGCATTCGGCGCCCAGCACCCCGCGGTGCGCCGATTGTGGCCAAGGCGATACCGGCGCAGCAGCTTCTACTGGAAGCTTATCGGCTACGACCAGCGCTTCGGCATCGCCGACCGGATCGAGAAGCGCAACGGGCGCCCGCCGCGGGAACGCGTCGTCCAGGATGTCGAGGTCCCCATCCAGAACTGCGAACCGTTTCTGCACTGGTTCCTGGAGAACGTCCCGATCGAGCCGATATGGCTGTGCCCGATGCGATTGCGCGACGAGACAACGTCCTGGCCGCTGTACCCGATGCGGCCGCACCATACCTACGTGAACATCGGTTTCTGGTCCTCGGTTCCGGTCGGCCCCACTGCGGGCCATACCAATCGGCTCATCGAGCACAAGGTCACCGAACTCGACGGACACAAATCGCTGTACTCGGAATCCTTCTACAGCGCTGATGAATTCGACGCCCTGTACGGCGGCGAGGCCTACAAAACCGCAAAGAAGACCTACGATCCCGGCTCACGATTGCTCGATCTCTATGCGAAGGCGGTGCAAAACCGATGACGACATTCAAAGACCACACACACGAGGGCAAACTCAGCCTCGCCGAGGTCCTGGAAGTCTTTACCTGCGGCAAGCTTCCACTGAAGTTCACCGCCTACGACGGCAGCACATCGGGCCCGGAGGAGGCCGTGTTCGGTCTGTCGCTCATATCGCCACGCGGCACCACCTACCTGGCGACCGCACCTGGCGAGCTGGGCCTGGCCCGGGCCTATGTCGCGGGCGATATCGAACCGCTGGGCGTGCATCCCGGCGATCCGTACGATCTGCTGCGGGCGCTCCCGGACAAGATGGCCATCAAACGCCCGCCCGCACGTGTGCTCGCCAACGTCATCGGTTCGATCGGACTGGACCGCCTCGTCCCCATCGCACCACCACCGCAGGAAGCATTGCCTCGCTGGCGGCGCTTCGCAGAAGGGCTGCGGCACAGCAAGAAACGGGATGCCGAGGCGATCCATCATCACTACGACGTGTCCAACACCTTCTACGAACACGTGCTCGGCCCATCGATGACTTACACCTGCGCGTGCTACCCGGACACACACGCCTCCCTGGAGGAGGCGCAGGACAACAAGTACCGGCTGGTCTTCGAGAAGCTGCGCCTGCGCCCCGGTGACCGGCTGCTCGATGTGGGCTGCGGCTGGGGCGGCATGGTGCGCTATGCCGCCCGACACGGCGTACAGGTGCTCGGGGTGACGTTGTCGGCAGAACAGGCGGCATGGGCGCAGCGCGCCATCGCCGACGAGGGGCTCTCCCACCTCGCCCGGGTACGGCACGGCGACTACCGCGACGTCACCGAGTCCGGCTTCGATGCGGTGTCCTCCATCGGGCTCACCGAGCACATCGGTGTCGCCAACTATCCGGCGTATTTCGCTTTCCTGCAGGCGAAGATGCGGACCGGAGCTCTGCTGCTCAACCACTGCATCACCCGGCCCAACAACCGGGCCGGTGCGTCGGCCAGCTTCTTCATCGACCGCTACGTCTTTCCCGACGGGGAGCTCACCGGCTCCGGACGCATCATCGCCGATGCGCAGGACGTCGGACTGGAATTGCTGCACGAGGAGAATCTGCGCACGCACTACGCGCTGACGTTACGCGACTGGGGCCGCAATCTGGTCGACCACTGGGATGAGGCCGTCGCCGAGGTCGGGCTGCCCACCGCCAGGGTGTGGGGCCTCTATATGGCCGCGTCACGACTGGGGTTCGAGTCCAATGTCGTACAACTGCACCAGGTTCTGGCGGTCAAGCTCGACGGTCGCGGCCGTGACGGCGGTCTGCCGATGCGGCAGTGGTGGTCGGCCTAGCCCCGATCGATACGTTTGGCGCCCAGTTCGGTCTGTAGCAACTCGATGGCCACTTCCTCGGGATCGCGGCGCACCGTCTCCGAGGTATCGCTGCTGGCCTCGGCGAGCATGCGCTCCTCTTCGACCTGCGGGTCCTGACGCGGGGCGGGCCCGGCATCGGAGGGAACCGGATCGCCGTCGTCGGGAACGCACCGGATCTGCCAGTCGACCCCCAGTGCATCCTTGAGCGCTTCCCGGATGACGTCGGTGTTGCGCTGCTCACTCAGCCGCTTGGCCAGCGGGGGTGCCCGATGGCTGAGCACCAGGGTGTCGCCGTCCAGCGCCCGCACGATCGCATCAGCCAGCATCGCGTTTACGGGCTTGCTGCGCGCATTCACTTTCTCCCGCACCGTATCCCACATCGAGCGGACCGCGGCGGCGTCGGGCTGGCCGACCGCGGCGGCGGGCGGCGCAACGGGTGCCGGCGCGGTTTCGGGCTCTGGCACCACCTCGGCCGCGGCCTGCGCACGGCTGGCCCGGACGAACTGCTTGGCCGGGGCAGGCCCGGCACCGGGGATGGCCATGTCCAGCCGGGCCTCGATCCGCTCGAGGCGTTGCAGCAGAGCTGATTCGGTGTCATGAGCCGAGGGCAGCAGCAGCCGCGCACACACCACTTCGAGCAGCAGCCGCGGTGCAGTCGCGCCGCGCATCTCACCGAGTCCGGCGTGCACGACCTCCGCATAGCGCGCCAGCGTTGCCGAACCCAGCTTGCCGGTCTGTTCGCGCATCCGGTCCAGCACACCGTCGGGCGCATCGACCACCCCACGGTCGGCGGCATCCGGGACTGCTTGCAGCACAATGAGATCGCGGAATCGCTCGAGCAGATCCATGGCGAACCGGCGCGGATCATGTCCGGCGTCGATCACGGCTTCCACCGCGCCGAACAACGCCGCAGCGTCCCCCGCAGCCAGCGCGTCGACCGCATCGTCGATCAACGCCACATCCGTGGCTCCGAGTAGGGACAACGCCCGCTGGTAGACCACATGGTTGCCGTCCGCTCCGGCAACCAGCTGATCGAGCACCGAAAGGCTGTCCCGGGGTGAGCCGCCACCGGCACGGATCACCAGCGGATAGACGGCGTCGTCGACGGTCACGCCCTCGTCGCTGCAGATCCGCTCCAGCAGCGTGCGCATCGTCTTGGGGGCCAGCAGCCGGAACGGATAGTGGTGCGTGCGGGACCGGATGGTGGGCAGCACCTTCTCCGGTTCGGTGGTCGCGAATACGAAGATCAGGTGGTCCGGCGGCTCCTCGACGATCTTGAGCAGCGCGTTGAAACCCGCGGTGGTCACCATGTGGGCCTCGTCCACGATGAAGATGCGGTAGCGCGACTGGGCGGGGGCGTAGAACGCACGGTCGCGTAGTTCGCGGGTGTCATCGACGCCACCATGACTGGCGGCATCGAGTTCGACGACATCGATATTGCCCGGGCCGTTGGGCGCCAGCGCCACACACGAATCGCATACACCGCATGGTGTCGGGGTGGGCCCCTGCTCGCAGTTCAGCGAGCGGGCCAGGATGCGGGCCGAGGAGGTCTTACCGCAACCGCGCGGCCCGGAGAACAGATAGGCGTGGTTGATACGCCCCGCCGAGAGCGCCGTCGACAGCGGCGCGGTGACATGCTCCTGGCCGACGACCTCGGCGAAGCTTGCGGGTCGGTACTTCCGGTAGAGCGCCACGGTCAGCAGGTTACCCAGGATGGCCGACGAGTGGTTATCGGTACCGGCTCAGTCACGGGCCAGCAGCGACTCGGTGGCCGCCAGCAGCGCGCAGGTGGACAGGCCGTCGATGGCCTCGCGCAGATCGGATTCCGCCGGGAAGCTCGGCGCGATCCGGATGTTCTTGTCGTCCGGGTCCTTTCGGTACGGGAAGGCCGCTCCCGCCTCGGTGACCGCGATCCCGGCGTCCTTGGCCAGTGCGATGGTGCGGCGCGCGGTGCCCGGCCAGACGTCCAGGCTGACGAAATATCCACCCTTGGGATCGGTCCACGACGCGATCTTGGAGGAATCCAGCCGGTCGGCCAGGATCTCGGCGACGAGCGCGAACTTGGGCGCCAGCAGTTCCCGGTGGCGCTGCATGTGTCCCCGAACGCCGTCGGCGTCACCGAAGAAGCGCTGGTGGCGGAGCTGGTTCACCTTGTCCGGCCCAATCGACTTCTTGCCGGCGTGCGTCAGATACCAGGCGATAGTGTCCGAGGAGCCGCCGAAGAAGCTCACCCCGGCACCGGCGAAGGTGATCTTGGACGTCGACGCGAACACCAGCGGACGGCTGGCGTTGCCCGCTGCGGCCGCCAGGCCGAGCACGTCGATCTTCGGGGCGAAATCGGGGGAGATGGTGTGCACCGCATAGGCGTTGTCCCAGAACAGGCGGAAGTCGGGCGCGGCGGCCTTCATCTCCACCAGCCTGCGGACGCTGCCCGGGGAGTAGGTCGTCCCGGTGGGATTGGAGTACACCGGCACACACCACATGCCCTTGACCGCCGGGTCGGAGGCCACCAGTTCCTCGATGAGGTCGAGATCGGGACCGTCCTCGTGCAGCGGCACCGCGATCATCTCGATGCCGTAGCTCTCGGTGATGGCGAAGTGCCGGTCATAGCCCGGTGCCGGGCACAGGAACTTCACCCCCGGCTCCTGGATCCAGGGGCGCGGGGAGTCGACGCCGCCGTGCAGGAGGGAGAACACCACTGCGTCGTGCATGAATTCGAGGCTGGCGTTGTTGCCGGCGATCAGGTTCGACACCGGGATACCGAGCAGCTCGCCGAAGATCGCCCGCAGCCCCGGCAGTCCGTGCAGGCCGCCGTAGTTGCGGGTGTCGGTGCCCTCGTCATCGCGGAACGCCTCGCCACCGGGCAGCTCGAGCAGACCGTTGGACAGATCCAGCTGAGCCGGTGACGGCTTGCCGCGCGTCAGGTCGAGCGCCAGGCCTTTGGCCTGGAGCTCGGCGTAGTTGCGCTGCTGCAACTCATGCTCGGCCGTCAGTTCGTCACGGCTCAGGGACTCAAACGACACAGCGGGCCTTCCACGCGAAGCCGTGAACACACAGGATTTCAAACCAAAGGGGACCCCGCGCACCCGCCAGAGCCCATTGACCCTTGCTGCCTTCCGGCCCTGGGGGAGTTCACAGGATGGACGCCGCGCGGGGTCCGACCAGTGAGTGTAGTCCCCCTCAGGTGCCCTGCCGTCCCTGGCTGGTCGGGCCACCCCGGACGGTCGGCTACCATTGCCGACGGAGGATTCGCCTAGTGGCCTATGGCGCTCGCCTGGAACGCGGGTTGGGTTAATAGCCCTCAGGGGTTCAAATCCCCTATCCTCCGCCGTTGTCCCGGGGCGTGACCGGAGATCGATCGGGTCACGCCCCGGGACCACAAATGTGGTCAGGGAGGACTTATGCGGCGCGGTATCGCATCGCTATGGCACGCGTTATCGCTGGTACTTGCCGGGGTTCTCTTTTTCCTCTTCGTGCTGCCGCGCTGGTTCGAGTTGACCGGGCAATGGCCCGGCACCTTGGGCACCGTGCTGCGGATCGTGTGCGGCGTACTCGTCGGCCTGACCGCGCTGCCTGTCGTGTTGACCCTGGCCGGCACCCGCAAGCCCGAGCTCGGCACGCCGGCGCTGTCGCTACGGGTCTGGTCGATCGTCGGGCACCTCGCAGCGGCGGTACTGATCGTGGGTGCGGCCATCAGCGAGATCTGGCTCGACCTCGACAGTGTCGGCCAGTGGCTCTTCGGCATCTACGGTGCAGCCGCAGCGATCACCCTGCTCGCAGCGTTCGCGTTCTACCTGGCGTTCGTGGCCGAACTGCCGCCGCCACCGCCGAAACCGCTCAAGGTCAAGACCGAGAAGCGGAGCAGGCGCGGCGCGCACGATACAACCGAGCCAGAATCGGTCGAGCCAGAATCGGTCGAGGAATCCGAGCCAGACGCCGAACCGGCAGCTGAAACCGTCGAGGAATCAGCCGACGAAACTGCCTCTGACGACGGCAAACTGCGTAATCGTCGACCGTCGGGAAAGTCGCGGTGGAGCCGCACGCGCGGCAGCGTCGCCACCGAGAACTGACACGCCCGACGTCGATCACGTCGACAGTTCGCCCAGTCACCGTCAAACTTGGGAGGATACTTCTGGTGCTCGGAAGGCGGCGAATGCGCAAGGCCCACGCTCAGAGGTGGCTCACCGCCATGGTCGGTGCCCTTTCTGCCGTCCTGCTGGTCTCCTCCGCCATCGCTGCCGCGGAGCCCGCGGACCTGTCGGGGGTGGCCGATCAGATCGAACCCTCGGTCGTGCGACTGGACACCGTCGTCGACTATCAGCACGTGATGGGCACCGGCACCGGGTTCGTGATCGACCCGGCCGGCCAGGTGCTGACCAATTACCACGTCGTACAGGGTGCCGATGTGATCACGGCCGTGGTGGGCGATGCCGCGTTCGGCGCCGACATCATCGGCTACGACCGCGGCCGCGATATCGCCGTACTGCAACTGCGCGGCACCAGCAGGTTGCCGAGCGCCGCTATCGGCGACTCGGGCCGGATCGCGATCGGCGAGCCCGTCATCGCGATCGGCAACGCAAGGGGCAGCACCAGCCCGCTGACCCGGGAGTCGGGCACCGTCACCGCGCTGGGACGCACGATCAGCGCCGAGGATGCGCTGACGGGTGCAAGAACCGAGATGACCGGGCTTTTCGCGATCGCCGCACCCGTGCGCGCGGGGGACTCCGGTGGCCCAGTGGTCAACGGCGCCGGGCAGGTCATCGGCGTGACGACAGCGGCGACGATCAACTTCCAGACCGACCCCGGCGGTGAGGGCTTCGCCATTCCGATCAATGACGCGATGGCGGTCGCCAATCAGATCCGGGCCCGCGCCCCGACAGGTACCGTGCACATCGGCCCACCGACCCTGATCGGGGTCGGTGTCCGCACCGGCGAGCAGAGTGAGGCGTTCCGCGGCGTCATCGTGCACGAGGTGCTGCGCGGCGGACCGGCCGATCTGGCCGGCCTCGCCGACGGTGACGTCATCCTGACCATCGACGAGACCCCGATCGAATCCGCGGCCAATCTCACCCAGGTCCTGGATCGCCACTATCCCGGCGACGTCATCGGGTTGACGTGGATCGACCGGGCGGGACGGTACCGGACCGGAAAAGCCACCCTGACGGCCGGCGCCTGAGCACCCCCCTTCTCGTCACCGCACCGGTTGTGGGTTTCCGTCCGCGTCCCAATGCTCGGCGACCTTCTTGCTGGGCTGCACCCTCGGCGGTTCACCTGGCATTTTCGGGTAGTTCGGCGGGTACGGCAGATCGGCGAGCCCGTTCTCCTCGTCGGCACGCACCATCTCCAGCAGCGGTTCCAGTGAGTGCGGTGTCTCGTCGATACCGGCCCATGGGTCATCACGCTGGGCAACCAGCGCGGGGACCGTCACGATCGTGTAGTCGTCGGGGTCCGCGCCGGCAAGCTCGGCCCAGGTGAGCGGCATCGACACGGTCGCGATGGGTGTCTTGCGGGCCGAGTACGCCGAGGCGAAGGTGCGATCCCGCGCGTTCTGGTTGTAGTCGATGAACAACCGCTCGCCGCGCTCTTCCTTCCACCAGGACGTGGTGACCGCATCGGGCGCGCGGCGTTCGACCTCGCGGGCCAGCGCGATCCCGGCCCGGCGCACCTCGATGAAATCCCAGTCCGGCTTGATCCGGACGAACACGTGCACGCCCCGCCCACCCGATGTCTTCGGATACCCCACGTAGCCGAGTTCGTCGAGGACCGGTTTCAGCACCTCCACCGCAATCCGGCGGGCGTCGGCGAAGTCCGTACCCGGCTGCGGGTCCAGATCGACCCGCAGTTCATCGGGATGGTCGGTGTCCGGGCAGCGCACCGGCCCGGGTGCAGTGCCACCGAGCCCATCTGGGCCGCCCACGCAATAGCAGACGGATGGGTGATCTTCAGCGCGTCGGCGGTGCGGCCGGATGGGAACGTGACCGTACAGGTCTCCAGATAGTCCGGATGCTTCTGTGGGACCCGCTTCTGGTAGATCTCCTCGCCGTCGATACCGTCGGGGAAGCGTTGTAGGTGAACCGGCCTGTCCCGCAACAGTTTCACCATCAGGGCGGCGACACTGAGATAGTAGTCGAACAGCACGCCCTTGGTGCCTTCGGCGCCGAGTTCGGGGAAATACGCTTTGTCGCGGCTCGTCAGCCGTACCGCCACACCGGCGACGTCGACCACTTCGGCCTTGCTTGCCATGGACTCCAGTATGTCGGCCTCGATCAGCCCCTCAGATTCTCAGGAGGTGAAGCCGGGAATCGGGTACTGCCCGTTCAGGGTGTGCTTGCCGACGTCGGCGATCTTGTAGGACACCGGGTCGTGCAGGGTGTGGGTGCGTACGTTGCGCCAGAAGCGGTCGAAACCGTACTTGGGATGTGTTCCGCGCGCCCCGATCACCTCGAAGATTCTGCTGTTGATGTCGAGGGCGGCGTTGGTGGCCAACGCTTTGACCCCGGAGACCTTCACCATCAGTTCGCCGCGGTCCTCGGGGGTGAGCGCGTCACCCTTGTCCCACACCGTCTGCAGCAGGTGGGCCGCTTCGCGGGCGGCGGCGTCAGCGCCCTGCAATGCGATGGTGAATTCACCATAGGCGCGCAGGACGTAGGGATCCTCGGTTGCCTGTTGGACACCGGCCGGTGTCCAGGGCCTGGCCTGGGTACGGGTGTACTCCCGGGCGGCGTCGAGTGCGCCGTGCGCGATACCCAAATAGACGTTGGCGAAGATCAACTGCACTATGGGCGCGAAGAGGCTGCCGCGCTCGGACTGTATGAAGGCGAGAATGAAGGCGTTGGGCGCACCCAGCACTTCGTCGGGCTCGACCTTGACGTTGTGGAACTCGGTGGAGCCGCTGTCGGTCTGCCGCATGCCGATGGCGGCCCAGTCGTCGTTGACCTGAACGCCGTGCCTGGATGTCGGAATGACGGCCGCGATGATCGCGCCCTGCTGCGGAGAATCGTCCTGGATGACGCCGAATACGAGCAACAGGTCCGAACCCTTGGCGCCGCTGCAGAAGTGCTTGGTGCCGTTGAGTAGATAGCCGCCGTCCTCGGTCGGGGTGGCGCTGAGCTTCCAGTCCAGCACGTGGCTGTTGTTTTCGCTGGAGGCATTCCCGGTCCACCAGTCGTTCTGCGCGAGCTGACGGTATAGCCGTTGTTCTTGTTCCTGCGAACCGAACAGTTCGATTATCGGGGCGTTGCTGAGGTGGTAGCCGAACAGGTGTCCCAAAGATCCATCGGCTGCGGCGATTTCTCGAACGACTTCGATGGCGGTGGGCCAGTCCGCGCCCCACCCGCCGTATTGGCGTGGGATCAGCAGCGACAGCAGGCCGCTCGCGCGCAGGTCTTCGCGCTCGGCTGTTGCCGAACCCCCGGTGCGATCACGCTCGACGGCGGTGGCTCGCCACTTCTCGGCGAGCCCACGGGCAACTGCGACGGGATCGTTGTCGGCATCGGCGGGTCGAACGTGCTGCTTCTCAGCGGACAGAGTCATGCGGATCTTCCTATCGGTGACGGTTGAGGCTGTTATTCAGAAATTCCGGAGCCGCCCACTGATCGAGGGCGACGGGTTCCTGCAGCAACTTGTTGCTGAGCAGGAATTGCTGTGTGCGATCCAGGAGGGCGACCGCGTCGGAATCCAGGCGCGGAACCAAACGCTGCTGGAAGTCGGCGCCGAATCCGTGGCCGACTGCGTCGGGGGATACGCCCAGGTTCGCGGCGTGCAGGCGGGTCACCGCATCGCCATGGTCGCGTGCCCACAACCCGGCGTCGACGACCGCGTCGACCAATCGTTGAACGAGGTCAGGCCGGTCAACGACCAGTTCGCTGCTGACCGTCCACACACTGGCATAGGCATTGCGCTCATCGAGGCCGAGATCCACCACCGGGCGGGCGCCGGTGCCTTCCAACTCCGCGGCCCAGGGCAACCAACTGAACAGGGCGTCAACCTCACCGCTGTCCAGCACCGCGGCCTGGCCTGCGGCCACATCGGGAAACAGGTCTGCCCCCTTGAGGGTCGCGGCCTCTTCCAACTGCTCAGCGGGGACATCGACACCAGGACTGTTGATCGGCACCAGCTCGACGTCGTGCACACCGAGCTCACCGTGCTCAAGGGTGTGCAACAATGCGCGCGCCTCCCACGAGCCCAGCGCTACCAGCGTCTGCCGCCAGGGATCCAGCTCGAGATAGTCGCCCAGTTCGCCGCGCAGGATGCGAATCGCCGACGCCGACACTCCTATTCGGCGTCCGGCAAGGTCGGCGGCCACCGTGATCGGGCTGCGATCGCCGACGAAGAAGCCCTGACGCCCCAGGATCGGGGTGATGCCGAGTAGACGCGTGCGTCCGGGTGCCCGCAACCCCTCGCTGAGCAGTGGCGGGATCTCACCTCCATAACGGGTGTAGGCAGGCTGGTCGTAGGTAAAGTGGACCGTTCCCTGCTTGCCGCTGAGGATGTCGAGTTCGATGCCGGCGGCGTCGAGGAAGCCCGATTCCCACGCCGTGAGCAGCGCGTTGGGTACCGGGCAGTTGCTGTAGGTCAGTGTGTCGAGGATGCCGGAATCAAGTTCTGAACCGGGGTTTCCGGGGCTGAGGCGGCCTGCCATGAAGATTGTCCTAACGGTCGTGGTTCGCGCAGACCCAGGTGGTCGCGCAGGGTGTTGCCCTCGTATTCGGCGCGGAAGTAGCCGCGGTCCTGCAGAACCGGCACCACCTGGTCGACGAATTCGTCATACGCGCCAGGCAGAAAGGCCGGAGAAACAATGAAGCCATCCGCGGCGCCGGCGTCGAAGTGGCGGATCAGCTCATCGGCGATCTGCTCCCCCGTGCCGGCCCACTGCGGAACGAACCCCACGTTGGTTCCATACCGCCGACCCAACTCCGCCAAAGTGAGCTCCTCGGCGTGCATCGCGGCGGCGAACATGTGCAGTTGCGTCGGCACGTTGCGATCCTGCAGATCCTGCAGGATCGTCGTGATCGGAGTGTCCAACGGGTACGCCGCCAAGTTGATGCCGGTATGACTGGACAGCGTCGACAGGCCCACTTCCGGATGCACCAGACTGTTCAGGTATTCCAGTCGTTCCTGCGCCACCGCCTCGGTCTCCCCCAGCACCGGCATCACGGCGGTGAAGATCTTCGTCTGATCCGGATCACGCCCCGCAGCCTTCACCTCTGTTTTGATGTCCTGATAGGTGGCCTGCATCAATCCCAGATCGGGCGCGACACTGAAAACGGCCTCGGCCCACCGCCCGGCGAAGCGCCGACCCCGCGGCGACAATCCGGCCTGAAGGATCACCGGCTCACCCTGAGGTGAACGAGGCACCTGCAGAGGCCCGCGCACATTCAGCCACTGCCCGTGGTGATCGACGTAGTGAACCTTCGCGGGATCGGCGAACACGCCGGCCGCCTTGTCCAGCACCAGCGCGTCCTCATCCCAGCTGTTCCAGAGCTTCTTGACCGCCTCCAGGAACTCATCAGCCCGGTCATAGCGGGTGTCGTGTTCCAGATGCTGATCAATACCGAAGTTGCGCGCTTCAGCGTCGTTGAGCGAGGTCACCACGTTCCAGGACACGCGGCCCCCGGACAGGTGATCAAGCGTCGCGAACACTCGAGCGACGTGATACGGGGGATAGTAGGTCGCCGAAATGGTAGCCCCGAGACCTAGGTGTTCGGTCACCGCGGCCATGGTTGCGACCACACTGGCCGGCTCCAAGGCGATTGCACCCTGCCCGCCAAGCCCGACACCGGTGTCCAGGTTGTCCCCGTAGCTGTCCTCGACGGCCAACCCGTCAGGAAGGAACAACAGATCGAACTTGCCGCGCTCCAGGGTACGGGCGATGTGTTGGTAGTACTTCCCGGTCAAAAAACCATTCGACGCGTCCGGATGCCGCCACGCCCCATGTGCATGAGTCACATTGCCGGCCGAGAAGAAACCGGCCAGATGCAGTTGTCGCCGTTGAGCCATTGCGTATATGTCCTCTAACCGTAAAGAGCGGAGCGCTTCGTGTCGCCAAGAAGTTTCACCCCCACCCCCGGGGTGTGCCCACCGTTAAAATTCGTCCGATTTCAATTCTTTGCGGGCGAACAACCCGAAGACTGGTTCGGCCGCTTCGGCGGCCGCTGATTCCGGTGTCGCCGGGGGCCAGCGGGAATGCCCAATCGGTGTATCGCCGACCGTCGGGCGGAATACCGTACCGATATGACGATGAACCGTACCGTCGACCTGACCGGGACCTTCGCGGCTGACCTTCACGGTGTGCTCGGCGCGGCGGCACGGCAGAGGCCGCTGGCCACGGACGTAGCGACCGGCGCCACCGTCGTGTTGCGCCAAGGCGACCTCGAAGCGTTGGCGCACCGATCAGCGACTAGAGGGGATCGGGCTGGCGTTGTTCGACATGATAGGCGTCACCGACGGACACCTGCGCGACTGGTACGGCCGGGTGATGTTCACCACCGAAGGGGATTATCACCGCCGTCTGCGATCGCTCGTTTCCCGTGCCTTCACGCCTCGGTCCGTCGAGGCGCTACGAGCGACGGCCGCCGATATGGCCGCCGAGGCCGTCGCTTCGGTCCGCCAGGGCGGTGACCTTGTCGCGGCATGCTCGACTCTGGCCACACGGCTGATGTGCCGCCTGATCGGCATACCTGACGACGATGTCTCGGTGTTCGCGCGGTGGCTCGACGTCTTGAGCCCAGTATTTCTTGTCATGACGCCCGAACAAATCGCGGCCGCGACGACCGCGATCACAGAACTGCAGCGCTATGTCGATGAGTTGACGACGCGTCGCAGCAAGGACCCGGGACGCGATCTCATTACTGCACTGCTGGCATCCGAGGCCGATGGCGAGCGCCTCACCCACGGCGAAACCGTCGCGATGATCGCCAATCTGCTTGTGGCCGGACATGATACGGCCGGGAGCCAGATACCCTGCAGTATTCTGGTGGCCCTGCAGCACCGCCACGAACTCGACGGCGTTCATGAAGACAAGGCCGGCTGGCAAGTGCAGTCGCAGAAACCATGCGCCTAGAGCCCAGTATCCCGTACATTCCTCGCACGGCCGTGGCGCCGATCGAGTTGTACGGCACGACAATTCCGGTCGGCTCGATGGTGTTTCTCTGCATAGCCGCCGCGTGCCATGGCGAAGATTGCGGTGGAAGAGAGCGTGCGCGCTGTATTGGCAGCTGATCATCCCCCACTGCGGCTGACCGAGGATCCGGCGGACATTCCGTGGCGACAGGTGCTTGGCCGCAGCCCCGCTCGACTGCTCGTCAGTTCCGAGTGAGGAACCTAGGCCTACCAACTCCTCGCTGATGTCGCCCCCCCCCGCGTATTCGAACCGGCATGAGAGGGTTCGGTCGCCGAGGCGCAACAATGAGTCCATGGATCTGCCTGTGATGCCGCCGGTGCGACCCATGTTGGCGAAGTCTGTCACGTCAATTCCGGCCGGCGCTTTATACGAGCCCAAGTGGGATGGTTTTCGATCCATCTGCTTTCGGGACGGCGACGACGTTCATCTGGGCAGCCGGAACGAACGCCCGTTGACCCGTTACTTTCCCGAACTTGTAGAGGCTGCGAAGTCAGAACTGCCACAACGGTGCGTCATAGACGGGGAGATCGTGGTCGCATTGAACGAGGGACTCGACTTCGAGGCACTCCAACAACGCGTTCATCCTGCGGACAGTCGTGTCCGGATGCTCGCCAAGAAGACACCGGCGTCGTTCGTGGCCTTTGACGTGCTCGCGCTCGCAGACGACGACCTCACCCGGCGATCCTTCGCCGAACGCCGCGTGGCGCTGACCGGTGCGCTGGCAGCCTCGGGCCCGACCTTCCACACCACGCCCGTCACCGATGACTTCGCCACGGCAGAACGTTGGTTCTCCGAGTTCGAGGGCGCCGGCTTGGACGGAGTGATCGCCAAGCCGTTCGACATCCCGTACCTGCAGGACAAGCGTGCGATGTTCAAGATCAAGCACGTGCGAACGGCGGACTGCGTGGTCGCTGGCTATCGGACGCACAAGTCGAGCAACGCTACGGTGGGCTCGCTGTTGCTCGGGTTGTACAGAGCTGACGGTGTCCTTGCGTCCGTCGGCGTCATCGGAGCATTTCCGATGGCTCGGCGACGCAGCCTCTTCGCGGAATTGCAGTCACTGGTAGTCGACATATCAACTCACCCGTGGAACTGGGCATCGCACGAGGCCGGAGAGCGCACACCTCAAAGGAATGCCGGGTCCAGATGGAACGCCGGGAAAGACCTTTCCTTCGTCCCGCTCAAGCCGGAACTGGTTGTGGAGGTTCGCTACGACCACATGGAAGGCGGACGTTTCCGCCACGTCGCACAATTCAACCGGTGGCGGCCAGACCGCGCCCCAGAAACGTGCACATACGGACAGCTCGAGCAGCCGGTTCGCTTCGGCCTCAACGATATAGTTCCCGGTCTCGGCTAGGCGCCGTCATCACGACCGAGTGGACTTGCCCGTCACCACGTGATGGGAACGACGGAGGATTCGCCGGAGGAGAAGACCTATCACGACGAGGACGACCACCAGCGCGACGACCAGGTTGTTGACGTTCGATGCGATGCGGGCGAGCCAACCTTGAAGGGCCACTGACGTGTCCGCGTCGAGGAAGCCGCCGAGGTTCGCGGTGCCAGCGGTGAGCAGGAACAGCAGGCCGATCCCGATAAACAGCGCCCCCGAGATCAGCGACGTCGTATGGGTATGGATCGGGCCGACACGTACTGCCCGTCCCCGCAACCACTTTCGGTGACCGAGGTCGTATCGGTCCCACAGCGCTGCGAGTACAGCGAGCGGGACCGTCATCCCCGCGGCGTAGACGGCCATGAGGAACGCACCATACGGGGCGTGGCCGCCGGCCACCGCGACGGTGAGGACGGCGCCCAGTAGCGGCCCGGAGCAGAAACCGGCCAGTCCGTAAACAGTGCCCAGGATGAAGACCGACAGACGGGTGGTGATGGCCGTCGTACCGGCGATGCGTTGCGCGACGCCCAGATTGAAGCCCTTGCCCAACAGGATCATCACCCCGAAGGCCATGATGATCAGAGCGCTGACGAAGGTGGTCTGGCTGCGGTAGGTGGTGATCGCCGATCCCGCGGCGCCCACGCCGGCACCGAGGGGGACCAGCACGGCGGCCAGTCCCAGGAAGAAGATCCCGGTGCGGGCCAGCAGGGTCCCGAGTCCGTCGAACGCGTAGGCGAAGAACGACGGAAGGAGCAGCGCCGAGCATGGGCTGAGGATGGAGAGCAGACCCCCCAGGAAGGCGCCGAGGACTCCGATCTCTGTCACGAGCCGGCGGGCCGCCCCGCGGCGAGGTTGTCGATCAGCGTGGTGAACACCTCGGTGGGTTGGGCTCCCAGGACGGGGGTTCCGTGTACCGAGAACGCGGGCGTGGACGAGATGCCGAACCGATTGGCGACCTGCAGATCGGCGTTGATGGCGGCGTCGAACGCGGCGCTCGTGGCATCGGCGGTGAAGCGTTGCAGGTCGGGTACCCCGGCCTGCTCGGCGAAACCTCGAAGCGCAGCCGGGGTGAGGTCGGCGTGGCCCTTGGGAGGTGCGGCTTGATAGACGGCGTTGACGAACGGCCAGAACCGGCCCTGTGCGGCGGCGGCCCGGCCGGCGCGGGCGGCGGCCATGGACTGCTCACCGAAGATCGGCATGTCGCGCCATTCGATGCGCAGCACACCGCTGTTGACGTACTTGTCGACCAGTTGAGGTTCCGTGGTTCGCGCGAACTGCGCGCAGAACGGGCAGCGGAAGTCGGCGAACTCGACGAACGTCACGGGCGCGGTGACCGAGCCTTGCGCCATGGGGTCGTTGGGTTGGCGTCGGGCGAGATCCCCCAACGGACCGAGCGGGACAGCAACGGGCGCAGCGACGGCGGCTGAGGTTGCAGTCAATGTCGCCGACCCCGCTGTGTCGCTGTCTTGTTGTCGCACCACGAGAACGGTGACGATGATCAGTGCGATGACGATCGCGACGGTAAGCAGCGTGAGGTCGCGACGTCGTGACGTCTCGGCCGGTGGGCGTTCAAGCACTCGGTTCCCTTCGTTGTTGTCACGCAGGCGGTTTCCCGCGGTGGTGTCGCTCTCGGTCGGAGGTCAGTGGGCGAGCTCGATGCCGGCGGTGGTGGCGACGTAGACGGCGACGGCGAGGAGCAGGACGGCGAAGCTGCGCGTCAGGGCATTGCCGGAGATCCGGTCGCCGATGACGGTGCCCGCGAAGGACCCCGCGATGGCGGCCAGGGTGAATGGGATGACGATCTGCCAGGGGATGCTGGCGGTTCCGAGCCGTTCGGCGAAGGCGCCGGCGCTGGTGATGGCGATGATCACCAGCGACGTGCCGACGGCGACGGGCATGGAGTAGCCCAAGGCGAGGACCAAGGCGGGCACGATGAGGAAACCGCCGCCCACACCGAGGAACCCGGTGAGGAATCCGACGACGAGGGCGGCCGCGACGAGCTTGCCGGCCTGCGCCGTACTCACCCGCGACCTCGTGGCGGTGGCCACGGCGACCGATGAATTGCCGCTGCCATCAACGGGTTCCGCGCCGGCATACGGGTCATGATCTGGCCCGCTCTCAGGTTCGGCGGACTTCCTGGTGCGTAGCAGCATGGCGACCGCGGCCACCACCATCAGCGCGGAGAAGGCGATCAACAGAACCTGAGGGTCCACGGCACGGTTGAGGATCGATCCACCGAACGCGGTGAGCGACCCGATGACGCCGAATACCGCCGCGGCCTTCCACTGGACGTGTCCGCCGCGGGCGTGGGCGACCGCGGCGATCACCGACGTGATGCCCACGATGATGAGGGAGGCGCTCGTCGCGGACTGCGGTCCCACGCCGAGCAGGGACACCAGGACCGGCACGGTGAGGATGGACCCGCCGCCGCCGAGCACGCCCAGGCAGAGGCCGATCAGGATCCCGCAGGCGATGGCGACGACGACGGTGTACATCTCAGATGACCGTGCCGGGGGTGCCGTCCTCACGGATGACGGGGTGTCCGGCGTTCTGCCAGGCCGTCATTCCGCCGGCCAGGTTGTGCACCGCCAACCCGGCGGTGGCCAGCTTGGCAGCGGCCTTGCTGGAGCGACCGCCGGAGCGGCAGACGACGATCAGCGGTGAGGTGTCGGTGTGCGCCGACGGATCGAGGTCGCCGAGGGGCACGTGCACCGCGTTCGGGGCGTGTCCGGCGGCCCATTCGTCGGCTTCACGGACGTCGATGAGGCTCGCCGTGCCTGCGTCGATCATCTGCTGGGCGGTGGTGGGATCGACGTCCTGCAAGGGTTCGGCCATGAGATTCTCCTCTACTCGGTGGTGGACGATTAGCTGCGCGACAGTGATTCGGCGGTGAGGAACCGGTACCCCTCACTGGGTGAGAAGCGGGCGCTCACGGTGAAGCGGTCACCGCGAATCACGGTGTGGCGCAGTTCCACTGGGCGGGTGCCCATGAAGCTCAGCCGTCGGATCGACAGCGCGGCCGAACGCTCGTCCAGATCGAGCAGCGCAGCGTCGGCGGGTTGGGGCATCACCGCGGTGACGTCTTCGCGTCCGCCGGTGAGTCGGATACCGCAGCGCGTGTCGAGCTCGATGTACAGGGCGGTGTGGGTGAAGCTCGCCTGCAGCAGGGGCTCGGCGAGTTCGGCGGGCAGCCAGGCAGAATCCAGCGCCAGCGGCAAGTCGCCGGCCATGCGGAGACGCTCCAGATACACCAGGGGGGCCTCGGGACCCATCTCCAGGGTCGCGGCCACCGCCGGGTCGGTGCGGATCTCCAACGCCCGCACCACGCTGTACTGGGTCAGGCCGGTCGACTCGACCGCCGCGAAGAGGCTGTACAACGCTCCCAGGGGCTGCTCGATGACCGGTACGTCGGCCAACCGGGTGGCGCGGCCACGTCCGGCGATCAGGACCCCCTCGGCCCGCAGGTGGCGCAGCGCTTCGCGCACCGTGTGACGGCTCACACCGTAGGCGGCGGTCAACGCGTGCTCGCCGGGAAAGCCGTCGGTGAACTCTCCAGCGGCGATGCGCCCCACGAGGTCCTCGCGCAGTTGTGCCCACAGCGGCAGCGCGCTGGACCTGTCCATGCGATCGCTCAGATCACCGTTGACCACGCCGAACCTCCACTTCCCTGAAGACTGCCCGATGCCCTTGATTGCTCCCGGGGGGGTGCATTCGCGTCGAACACCCGCTACTCTAGCC
>WOYI011209702.1_pt1 | contig 39737 bp, 42 predicted proteins | sample 6423411 | NCBI WGS metagenome assembly WOYI01 (sample SAMN13441803, study PRJNA592873) | oil field metagenome | biome: oil field; feature: oil-well bore; material: oil-contaminated soil; isolation source: oil-contaminated soil from oil-well borehole | place: Germany: Wietze | collected 2016-10-18 ...
TTCCATCCCCACGCGGTGAATATTCACCGCAGCATTGTAGTCTCTATCGGCAACAAACCCACAGTATGGACATTCGTGGACTCTCTCAGAGAGCGTTTTTTTCACGATGCTTCCGCAGTTTGCGCACATCTGCGATGTATTCCGGGGATCGACTTTGATGAGATTCGTACCAGCACTTTCAGCCTTGTACGCAAGATAAGAATAGAATCGTCCCCATGAGGCGTCATGGATGCTCCGGTGCAATCCAGGAAAGTTGCCTTTCTCCTTCAGACCTTTGACATCCAGGTCTTCAACGCAGATCGTTGCATAGGTGTCAACGTACTGGCGGGAGAGTTTATGCAGGAAATCTCTCTTCTGGTTCGTGATATGATCATAGACCTTCTCCAGTCTGCATTTTGCCTTCTTCCAGTTCTGCGAGAGCCGTTTCTTTCGGGCAATGCTCTGTTGCAACTTCTTGATCCTATACAGTGAATGCTCATAGAACCGGGGATTCTCGATCACCGCACCGTCGCTATCGACTGCAAACGAGTTCAGACCAACATCAATCCCAACTGACCGCCCTTCTCGTTTCGGTTCAGAGACCTCCTGTTCCGCCTGAACGATCACATACCAGCGATCCCCTGAACGGGTGATCAGGACGCCCTTCACCTTCCTGGTATACGGTCGGTGCATGGTGAACGGAAATGTTCCGATCTTTGAGAACGTGATCGTGCTGTGTTCACGGTCGATCTTGAACCCGGACTGGTTGAAGTTGAGCGTCCGGTACCGGGATGCGCTCTTGAACCGGAGTTTGCCGATCTTCCCTCCTCTTTTCTTCGTCTGGGAGAGAGCAGCGATGTTGCTCCAGAGGGTATAGTTCACCATCTGGAGCACTTTCGAGTAGACCTCTCTCAGAGCCGGATTTTCGTCTTTCAGCGTGACGATCCGCGCCTGCATTCCCCGCATCGTCGGGGTGAGCCCGGTCTCCCGTGCGGCATTACATTCTTCGAGAAGTTTGTTGTAGAGCCACCTACACGTATCGAGTGCGCCATTCAGCCGCGCCTCGGTAGTTGCATCCGGATACGCTCGATACTTGTAGGAGAGGAGCATCGACACTGTAGATTCTTTGGATGACGAAATAGAATTAATCCATGCGGGGTGAAAGTGAATTCGGAAGGGGGCGCCGTTTTCATCCCCGGCCTGAAGACCGGGGACTTCCCGCTCCGCCCCCTTCACCCCCGCAAGTTAAATATATCCTCTGTCTCATAGTATTGTCATGTTCAATCATGTAGAATCGTATCCCCTGCGTCGGCATCGGCGCATCAACGATTCTGCACTGGTGAACGGAGAGATACCGTATGTACCGGGTGATTCCGTGACCTCCCGTCTGCTGGCTGCGAGAACCGCAGATACAGCACCAGTCCTCCCTGTTATGGCGATCGACTTCAGAACCCCGGCCGGAACCGTAACTACCGGCTGGCGGATTCCGTACGCCGGGCTCACTCCACGGCGTACGCTTGAGGCACGTCCTGCAGAGACGACTACGTTCGGGAAGCACCGGGTGACCGGGCAGGGTGCATGGGGTGAACGATATGCATGAGAGCAGGGGTGCAAAGATGGCATCAATGCGCGTTGCGGGAAGATCGCTACGGGCGACCGAGGTCCTGGGGCTGCTCATCTTCATCCTCATGGCGGTCGTCATGCTTGCGGTAGGCGCTGCGCTCTTCTGCGACTGGCTCGCCGAGCCGGGAGCGGCGCCTGCAGGGACACCGGTCGAACTCGGCACGATATCGGAGGGCCTCTGGGTTGCCGGCGCGATCCCGGCCGTGGCCCTCGTGATAGGGGTCGAGGTGATCGGGGCCCTCTCCCTCATCGCGCTCTACATGCTCTCCAGTGTCAGGCGTGCGGTGTAAGGTTGCCCCCCGCCGGCACCTGATTTTTTGGATCTCGCGTTGTAGTGCCCCGCTGGTGCGGTCCCCTCTTCTCCCCATGGCCTGGCGAGGGTTAACGCGCATAATTTCGTCTTATTTCCAGGAAAAAAGACTGATACAGCGTAAAATATATATCCGGAACAGTTGACATCAGATATATCCCACCTCGGGAAGGAGGTGTGTTATTCATGGGAAAGGACAAGAAGTCTCAGGATAAGAAGCAGGACAAGAAGGCGGAGAAGGTTCAGGACAAGGCTAAGAAGAACTAAGCCTCCACCCTTTACACATCCCCTTTTTCCGGCCGGCTCTCCCGTTATACTATTCTTCCTCGTTATGCCGTATCCTCACCGGGACGTTGCAGGTTACAGCCGCCTCCGTGCCGCCCCGGCCGCCAGGAGGATGACGGGCACGATATCGAGCCTCCCCGCCCACATAATGATGATGAAGAGCCGCTTCGCTGCGGGGCTCATGCCGGGGTTCGCGAACCCGGTGCTGATCCCGACGCTGGATGCAACGGAGAGGCGGGCTTCTCCCTCCGCCTTCGGGACACCGGCAAGCCAGACCCCGACGATGCCGAACCCCGCCGGCGCCGAGGCCATCGGGAGGAGGAGTTCGAGTTCGCCGTACCAGAGGCCGACCAGAAACGGGGTGCAGGATATCAGCGCGATGAAGAGGATTATCTGCGTTTCGGTCGCTCGCCGGCGAGGACCGGCAGCCGTTTCCGGGTCAGGGCTTCACCGGTCGGGATGGCCTGCTCAACCTTCGCGCTGAAGATCCCGGTGCCAACCCCTTTTATCTGATCGGAATTATACCTGTACCTGTTTGACCTGCCCGAATGGATGATGTTTCAATGTCTCATACCCTATCTGCGGAGCTGCCGGTGATGCGCCTGCCTGATTGCACCCCCGGGTCTCTTTCCGGGGGAGAGGCCGGAGGAACGGATCGATCCATCCCCCGAGAGCCCGGGGAGAACCCGGCTGTCCTCTGTCTCTGCCGGACGAGCAGAGGGGAGAGCAACGATCTCCGGATGCCGGAAGAGGGGTGATTGGATGGAGGACCTGCACAACGAGCATCCCGCCGACCTCCTGCAGATGTTGCAGGAGGCCGCCCCCATTCTCGACTGTCAGTCGCGGGAGAGGCTGAAGGCCGGCATCGAGGCCCTGATTGCCGAGAACCAGGCTCTTGCTGCCCGGGCCGTGGAAGTAGGATTGAAGTGCGATACGCTCCTCGCCGCCATCGGGAGGCAGGGGATCGTCTACGACGCTGACGGCGGGATGGTCGTGGCGGGTCCGGGCGAAGAGAACCGGATCGTCCGTGGGCTCTCAGGGGACGGATCGATCTACTATCCCGACGGCGGACCGGTCCGGTCCGGTGACCTTCCCGGGCACCGGGCGCTCAGGGGAGAGATTCTGGAATCCTGCCGGTTCGTTATCCGTGATCGCGGAGACGAGGATATCCACATCGCTGTATCCTCCTCGCCCGTGATCACCGGAGAGGCGGTCTCCGGCGCCGTCGTCGCCTGGCAGGACGTCACCGGGGAGGAGCAGGCCCGGCGCCGCATGGAGGAGGCGAACACCCTGCTCGAGGGGCTCTTTGAGAACCTCGGCGACATCGTCGGCATCCAGCTGCCGGATCATACGATTCTGCGTTACAACCGTGCCGGCTACGAGCTGCTCGGGATGACGCCGGAGGAGGCGAAGGGGCGGAAGTGCTACGAACTCATCGGGCGGACCGGGCCCTGTGCGGTCTGCGCGACGACCACTGCGCTTGAGAGCAGAAAGCGAGAGGCCGTCGAGAAGTTCGTGCCCGAACTCGGGCGGTACCTGGAGTGCCGGTCGAGCCCGATCCTCGACGAACAGGGGGAGGTGGCGTTCATCGTCGAGCAGCTCTACGATATCACCGACCGGAAGCGCGCCGGGGAGGAACTCCGGGAGAGCGAGGCGACCGCCCGCGCCCTCCTCGACGCCCCGGCGGACATGATTGCCCTCCTGGATGCCGGGGGCCGGGTTATCGACGCCAACGAGACGATGGTCCGGCGGTTTTCGCAGGACTGGGAGGACGTCATCGGCATGAACACGTTCGAACTACTTCCTCCGGATATAGCCCGGGTGTATTCGGACCGCCTTCACGATGCCGTCGATCTGGGCAAGCCTATCCGGTTTGAGGATATATGGGAAGGGCGACGATACGATACCGTCCTCTACCCGGTCCGCGATGCACGCGGCGCCGTCAGCCGGGTCGCGGTCATTGCGAGGGATACCACCGAGATCAGGCAGGCGGAGGATACCCTGCGGAAGCGTACGCACGACCTCAACGAGCGGGTAAAAGAACTCTCAGCCCTGTATACGGTATCCCGCATCATCGAGCAGCCGGGGATCTCGCTCGACGAGATCTTCTGCGAAGTGGCCCGGGCGCTCCCTTCCGGCTGGCAGTATCCGGAGGATGCCGTCGTCAGGATAACGGTGTATGGGCGCGAGTTTGAGACGGAAGGGTTCCGGGTGACGCCCTGGCGGCAGGCATCTCCGATCGTCGTCCACGCCGAGACGGTCGGCCAGGTGGAGGTCTGCTACCTCCACGATAGACCGGAAGAGGACGAAGGCCCGTTCCTCCGGGAGGAGCGGTCACTGATAGACACTATCGCCGGACGTTTCGGGAGAACGATGGAGCGATTCCAGGCGCGGGAGTGCCTCCAGAAGAGCGAATCCCAGTTCCGGGAGATCACGCAGCAGAGTTTCGATATGATCTACACCTGCTACCACGAGGGCGGGATTGCCTACATGTCCCCGGCGGTGACGAGGATCCTCGGCTATACCCCCGACGAACTCATCGGCTGCAAGTGCCGCGACTACGTCGTCCCCTCGTCCTTCCCCGTGTGGGAGGAGGGACACAAGAAGATAGTCCGGGGCGAGCCTGTCGAGGGGCTCGAGATTGAGTTCCGCCGCAAAGACGGGTCCGCGGCATTCCTAGAACTGAACGAGTCCCCGATTATCCGCGATCGGTCGGTGATCGGGGTTCACGTGGTCGGCAGGGATATCACCGAGCGGAAACAGAACGAGCAGCTCCGGCAGCAGGTGTTCGAGCAGATCGAGCGGAACATCGAGCAGTTCGCGGTCCTCGGGGACCATATCCGCCAGCCGCTCCAGGTGATCCTCGGCATGACCAACCTGCTCGAGGAAGGGGTGGCTGTGGAGAGGATCCAGGAGCAGGTCGAGCGGATCAACGGCTACATCAAGGACCTCGATCGGGGCTGGATCGAGTCGAGGCAGGTTCGGGAGTTCCTGCGGAAGCACGAACTGGCGTGAGGTCCGGAGCGCACAGGGCAGGTTCTTCTCCGGGACCGGTGAGGATGGAGAAGCAGGTATCCTCATCCAGCCCTAAAGCCCCGTTCCGGGTGACTGCATCGCCGGCCGAAAACGGCCGGGAATCTGGCGTTGTCCCGTCTGATTAACGGTTTATTTTCGATTGGTTTATCCGTCCGGCAGGACACCACTACTTCATGGGACCAGACTTCCTGGATCGCCCGATCCGTGCCGTGCCCCACCCCTCCCTAGTGAGCGATCTACAGGAGGCGCTGCTGGGCGTCGACCGGATGCGGGCGGAGCGGATCATACGGGATGCCTCCGCTGCGAGTTCACCTGTCTCCTGCATCGAGGCCCTGATTATCCCTGTTCTTGAGGAGATTGGGAGGAGCTGGGAGCAGGGGCTGGTTGCCCTTTCGCAGGTTTATATGAGCGGGCGAATCTGTGAGGAGATCGTCAACACAATGCTCCCGCCGGGCTGCCCGGAACGCAGATCTCGACCAAAGATTGCAATAGCGGTTCTCGAGGATCACCACACCCTGGGCAAGCAGATCCTCCTTGCCGTGCTCCGGGCGGGCGGTTACGAGGTGACCGATTACGGTTCGGGAGTGACGGTCGACGGGCTCGTGGAGAGCGTGATCCGGGATGGGGTTGAGATTCTGCTCATCTCCACGCTCATGCTCCCCGCAGCGCTCAGGACGAAGGAGGCGATCGGCCGTATCAAGGAAGCGATGCCGGAAGTCCGGGTGATCGTCGGGGGAGCCCCGTTCAGGTTCGATCCGCACCTCTGGAGAGAGACGGGGGCCGATGCCGTGGGCCGCTCGGCGTCGGATACCCTTGAGACCGTGCGGATGATGGCGGGGGCACCATGACCGGAGAGATGACTCCTGCGGAGAGGACGGTTGTGGCCATGGGGTTTGAAGAGCCCGACCGTGTCCCGCTCTTCCTCTTCTTCACCACGTACGGGGCGAAGGAACTCGGGCTCTCCATCCGGGAGTACTTCTCAAAACCGGAGTACGTCGCCGCGGGCCAGATGCGCCTCTTAAAGAAGTTCGGCGGCGACTGCGTTACCCCGTTCCGGTACTCGGCGGCTGAGGTCGAGGCGTGGGGAGGAGAGGTCATCTTCCGGGACGACGGCCCGCCCAACGCCGGCCGGCCACCCGTCCGGAGCACCGACGCGATCGAGTCGCTCGATGTGCCGCTCATCGAGGAGAGCCCGGCTCTCCTCTTCGGGCTCCGGACGATCGAGCTGCTGAAGCGGGAGGTCGGTGACGACGTGCCCATCGTGGGTTCGGTGATATCCCCCTTCTCCCTCCCGGTGATGCAGATGGGTTTTGGCGCATACATCGAGCTCCTGTACGGAGAACCGGACCTCTTTTGGAAGCTGATGGCGAAGAACGAGGAGTTCTGTGTCCGGTGGGCGAATACCCAGGTTGACGCCGGCGCCACCGCCATCAGCTACGTCGACCCCCTCGCCTCGCCGGACATGACACCCCCGGACCTCTACCGGCGGACCGGTCTTGTCGTGGCCAAACACGCCATACCCCGGATCCGGGGCGGGGTTGCAACCAGCCTCGCCTCGGCGAGGGCTCTCCCCGTCATCGATGACCTGGCCGGGACCGGCAGCATCGGCGTTGGTGTCAGCGCGTTCGACGATCTCGCCACGGTAAAGCGGCAGTGTGCGGGAAGGCTCACCGTGCTCGGGAACCTCAATGCAATCGAGATGTGCCGGTGGATGCCCGCACAGGCGGAGGCGGAGGTGAAGAAGGCGATTGCCGCTGCCGGCCCGGGTGGAGGGTTCATCCTCTCGGACAACCACGGCGAGATCCCCTGGCAGGTGCCCGAGAGCGTTCTTCTGGCTATCTCTGTTGCGGTGCGGAAGTGGGGAGTATACCCGCTTGACGGGGTCTTTGTATGACGGGAAAATTCGGGGTTCTCTGCTGCAAGAACCTGGCCAGGGAGATGGCGGCGGTCGTTGCCGCCGGGGAGTTTCCGGATCTCGTTACGGGGACGTTCTGTATCGGCTGCGGTGGGAAGAGGGTACGGTGGGGAGCCGGGATCGAGGGTCCGTTCCTTAAGATGCAAAAGGCCTGCGACCGGATCTGCATCCTCAGGTGCGGGGGCGGGATCGAACTCCCTGCTCTGCCGGGACCCGTTCCCGTCGTGATGGCTCCCGACATCATGCGGGGTGTCCTTCTCCCTGAACCCCTCTTCGATGCCTGCGTCCGGGAGGGGGCGCTCATGGTCGTCCCGGGCATCCTCTCGCGGTGGAAGGAGCACGTAGAGGCCCTCGGCTTCCCCGGGGGAGCGCCGGGGGAGTTCTTCACCGATTCGGTCAGGAAGATCGTGCTCATCGACACGGGCGTCGACCCGGAGAGTTCCCGTCTCCTTGCAGCCCTCGGTGAAGAACTCCGGATACCAACGGAGCGAATTTCTATCGGCATTGAGCCGCTCCGGCGGTATATCGACCTTGAGTATCTCGAGTGGTCCCTGGATGCCGCGAGAAGAACCTCCCGGGACACTGTCGCCGCGGCAAACCGGAGATCCGCCGACTACGCGATGACCATCGATATACTCGGCAGGATCACGGAGCTCCAGAGCGAGGAGACGGTGGTGGAAGAGATGCTCAACCTCTTCACCATCCTCTTCGGCCCGGCGAGGATCGGGTTTGCGCCCGTCGTCGAGGGAGAGGTCGGCGAGATCGTCAGCCGTCCGCCCGGCTACTACGAGGTCGTGAAGCCGGGGGGGGGACTGTTTGCAGAAGGGGGCCGGTCTCCCGGACGGTACGGCAGTGACGGGTTCTCCATCGAGGTCCGGCACAAAGACTCCTCTCTAGGCGTTCTCCTGCTCGAGGGGGTCCCCGTGCCGGAGCGGATAGACGAGTACCTCGAGATAAGCCGGTTCGTGGCGGAGGTCTGCGGGCTCGCTATTGTGAACGCCCGGACGTACCGGAAGCTTCAGGAGGCCGTAGAGGAACGCGACGCGGAGATCGAGGAGCGGGTGCGGGCGGAGAAGGCGCTCCGGGAGGCGAACAAGAAACTCAACACCCTCTCGTCCATCACCCGGCACGACATCTTAAACCAGCTGGCGGGGCTGCTCGGGTACCTTGAGATCACACAGATGGATCTCGACGCGGGACGCCTGCCCGCGGACCCGACGCTTGTCCGCTACGTCGCAAACGAGCTGCAGGCCGCGAGGACGATCCAGCGGCAGGTTGAGTTCACCCGGTTCTACCAGGATATCGGCGTGATGGAGGCTGGGTGGCATGACGTCGGGGCCCTGGTCCGGCAGGTGGCCAGAGAACTCCCACTCTCGGAGGTCACGGTCGATGTCGGGGTTGCCGGGCTCCTGATCTATGCCGATCCCCTGATCGGCAGGGTCTTTTACAACCTGATGGAGAACTCGATTCGGCACGGGGGGAGTATATCCAGGCTCTCCTTCTCCTCCTCCGGGGCTCCGGGCGGTCTTGTGATCGTCTACACTGATGACGGAGGGGGTATCCCGGCTGCGGATAAAGAGAAGATCTTCCGGAAGGGTTTTGGGAAGAACACCGGGTTAGGGCTGTTTCTCACACGGGAGATCCTCGCAATCACCGGTATCACCATCAGGGAGACCGGCGTTGAGGGAGAGGGCGTCAGGTTTGAGATCTTCGTGCCGGAGGGGGAGTACCGGTCTATGGGGGAAGACGGAACAGAACCCGGAGTCCGGAAGAGTCACGAGTAGAGGAAGAGAAGGGAATGCGGGGGAAGGGATTCCAACCCACGAACTCCTGCGAGGACGGATCTTAACCTGGAACTGTCGGCAAGAGGGTCCCCGGGCACCACGGATGCAGGGGCGGCGTTCCGGTTCACGCTTCAAGAAGTTACGCAACACGGCCGCGTCTCGCAATTTGTGTGCCCTCTTGCGCTAAGGCGAGTGCGTGAACGGGAAAGAGAAACAGCCGGGTTGCAGTTCACTCAGGCACGCGGATCACCCGGAACTGTGGATCTACCACAGACCGCTCGTATGGAGCCCGGGTTTCTCGTCACTCCCCCCGCAATGCTCCGTCCGGACCGGGCATCGTGAAGCGTCGTTATTTCACCAAAATAGCACGGGCCAGCACCGAGGCTCGACACTCGTTTCTCAACCCCGCTTCTGGCTAACCTTCCGGGAAAGTCCCATCGCAAGAGCGATCAGTGGAATAATCTCAAGACGGCCCGCCCACATAATCATGATGAAGGCCCATTTTCCGGCCATGCTCATCTCCGGGTTGACGAACCCTGTGGACAGTCCGACATTGGAGATGGCGGAGACCACATCGAAGATCACGTCGCTCGAGTCGAATCCCGGTGAAGGATCGAGGTGGAGGAGCAGGATCGAACCAACAAAGATGGTCAGGATGAAGAGCACGATGACGAGCATGTTCTTGGAGACTTCGTACTCCGCGATAGTGAGCCCGACCCCTTTTCCGTTGTGACGGAATGGGGTGAGTACCCGGCTGCTCGTATACAACCGGCGGAACCACCATCCGAGGGTCTCGATGCCGAGGTTCACCCGGGAGAGTTTGATGCCGCCGGCGGTGCTTCCTGAGGAGCCCCCGATGAGCATGAGTGCGGAGAGGAAGAGCACCGTGACGCTGGACCAGGCGAACGGATTGGTGTTGTTAAATCCGGTGCAGGTAATGGCGCTCGTCACCATGAATAGCCCTTCCCGGAGAGCCTGGAGCGGGGCAACCTGCGTGAGGAAGACGAGATCGTAGGTGACGAGGAAGACGCCGAACGCGATCAGCAGGAAGAGCAGGCGCGCCTGCGCGTCCTCAAAGAGGTTGGTCTGCTTTCTGAAGTACATCAGGTAGTAGATCTTGAAGGGCAGAGCGCCGGCGATCATGATGGGAACGATCAGCATCTCAAGCAGCGGGTTCTGGTAGTACATGATCCCCTGCGTGTGCACGGAGAAACCGCCGGTGGCTATTGCAGTCATGGAGATGTTGACAGCATCCCAGAGCGGAATGCCGGAGAGCAGGACGAGTCCGACCCCGATCACGGTGAGGATGAGGTAGATGCGCCACATCTGGACCGCAGTCGCCACCACGCTGGGCATCAGTGTCTCGCTCCGGCCTTCCGACCGGTAGAGCCGGAAGATCGTCAGGCTGGACCTGCTCGCAAGGGCAATGCTGAAGGCGACGATACCGATGCCGCCCATCCACTGAGTGAGCGACCGCCAGAAGAGGATAGTTCGGGGCACGGAGTCGACATCGAGGATCAATGATAGACCGGTGGAGGTCCACCCGGACATTGCCTCGAAGACGGCATCGGTATACGGCATCCCTATCCCCAGGGTGAACGGGAGAGCGCCGATGAACGAGGCGACAAGCCAGATGAGGGCCACCGATCCGAGAGCGATGGAGAGCGGCGGTTCCCGTTCGAGTTTATGGATTCGGGCGAGGAGGAGCCCGAGCACGGTGAAAGCCGCCGGGGCGGACGCCATCGGCAGAAGGATTCCGTACTCACCGTAGAAGATGCCGATGAGCAGGGGAAGGCAAGATACCAGGCCCATGAAGAGGAAGATGCGACCCAGATCAGGGGCGATGGCCGACAAGTCCGGAAACCGAGCCATGCGTGTTTAATACATGTTCAATACTGATAATTATGTTGTTCGATCCTGGATCTGAGCCAGTATGGAGGTTCTTATCCAGAAAAGGCACTAATCTGGCCTCATCAACAGCAAACAAATTCTCCCGGCGCCACACGATCGCAGACGGGGCTGGCTCTACGGTTTTGACAAGGAGGTTCTTGCCTGGTACGAGGATCAGATTTTTCTGATATCACAACCCGTGCAGGGACAACATGAGCCGAGTTAATGAAAAGTAATAATCTATTCAGCAGGATCAGGTTGTTCTGAGATAACTATATCCCGAAGCGGTAATGCGAGGGAAGGGATTCGAACCCTTGAACTCCTTCAAGAACGGACCCTAAATCCGTCGCCTTTGACCTGGCTCGGCAACCCTCGCGTGCCATATATGTCGGCGCGGGAAGCATTATATTTGTTCCCCGGCGGCGCCGCAGGCGGAGGTCCCATCCCGGCCCGATGCCCCGGCCGGGGCGCACCGGAGGGTATCCACGTCACCGCGGCACCACCCGTATTCCGACCGGCTCAGGTGCCCGATCCTGCGGCCCGGAATCTGGCAATAACAGCGCGCAATGGGCCCCTAGAGACACGTGGAAACATATATTGTATATAAAAAGCATTACATTATATACAAAATTAACCGGGGAGTGTCATGTCCGGGATGCGCCGACGGCGCATTCGGGCCGAATCGTGCCCAAAATGTTACTAACAAAACCTTTATTGAATTGATCGACCGTATTTTCCTTTAGTTGAACTGAAATGCTGGGCGAGATCCTCCATATCCTGGCGGCAGCGATCATCAGCTGGATACTCTTCGTGACCGTCGACATCTTCTTCCGGTTGCCGGAAGCGGGGGGTGTCAGCGGAGCATCGGCTATCGCGCGGGATATCGCCGCCGGCGGCGGCGCTCTTGCCGGCGGCACCATGATGGGGAACATCGTCTGCTCTCCCGACGCCTCGGCCGGGACGCTCCTTGCCGCCTGCGGCGTCTACGTCGCCGGCATCCCCGGCGGGCTCGCCGCGGCGGTGCTCGTCTTCATCGGCAACCGCATCTGCCATGACCCCGGCTACGCAGGGACCACCGGCGCGATCCTCGCCACGTTCGTCGTCTACGCCTCCACCCTGGCCGGGTTCGCCGCCACGGACTTCATCGCAGGCATGGTGATCGCCATCCTCACCATCCAGGGGCTCTCCCATACCCACGCAAGCAGGCTTCTTGCGCGGCTCTGGAGGGTCAGACAGTGATCGCGCTCTATATTGTGGCGGGAGTAGCCGTCTTTGCCGCTATACGGGTCATATTCGAGCGGAACACCGGCCGGAAACTCCCCTACGCGAACGTCCTGAACTTCGCCGTCGCCGGGACAATCGTCCTGCTGCTCGACCACCCGCTCTCTCTCGTCGCGGCGGCAGCCTACTTCGTCGGCTCCACGCTCGAGGCAAACGCCGTAGCAAGCACCTATGCAGGAGGGGTGAAGCGGTGATCGTCGCGTTAGAGGTCGCGTTCGGGCTCGTCGCGCTCCTGGGCGCGGCCTCCACCGCCCTCATCAGGGACTCCTACGGGAAAGTGATCTCGCTCGGGGTCCTTGTTGCCGGGATCCTGCCGTTTATCGTGGACCGCGGCTACTTAGACGTTGCCATCACGGTCTCACTCATCGCGCCGATCGCCACGATATTCATCCTCATGGCTGTCCGGAGGGCTGAAGCGTGAACGCTGTCTTCATCCTCGGTCTCGCCGTCCTCGTGATCGGCGTCGTCTCGGTCGCCTTCACCCGCCCCAAGACCTACGTCGCCCGGCTGATCAACCTCGAGATACCGGCATGGGGCCTCTTACTCGTCATGCTCGCCTACGACGAGGCCCTGGCCATACTGACGTTTGTTGCCGTCACCGCAATCAGCACGTTCGTCATCGTGCGCCTGATGGAATGGAGGGATGCATCGTGCTGATCATCACGCGGATCTCAAGGTTCGTCTCCAACTTCCAGAACCTCGTTGCGCTCTTTGCCGCTGCGTGCATCATCGTCTCCGTCGCGGGCATCCTCTCCCTGCCGCTCGGCTTTGCGGAGGACCAGCTCTACCCCAAGACCCTCGACCCGGCAAGTTCGCTCTACCCCTACGACCGGGGAGGCGTCCCGTTCGGCACAACGGAGGTCGTCGCCCAGTACCCGGAGAACTCACCCTACGCGGGCTACGTCACTGCCTATCTCACACCGCTCTCGCAGTACCTCGCGGACCACACGCACTACCTCGGCACGACGATCGTCGCCCATCCGGGAGGGATCGTCGATGAGATCCTCTACAACACCCGGGGGCTCGATACGGTCGTCGAGACGACCATCCTCTTTACAGCGTTTGCGATCGCCTCATACCTCTTCCGGAGGGAGGAAGAATGATCCCTGATTACTCGGTCGGCCTCCTCGTGGCGTTCGGGTCGGCGGGGATCGCGTTCTTTGCCCTGATGCGGGAGACCGACGGCCTCCACCGCCTGCTGCTCACGGACCTCATCGAGGTCGTCACCCTCGCGTTCATCGCGCTCGTCGGCACCGACCTCGCGGAGGCCCTCATCCTCCCGGGCCTCGTGGTGGGGGTCTCGGAGCTGATCGCGCTCTCCGAGATCTACCGGGTAAAGGAAGGCTACGTCCGGCCACCCGATGCCGGCCTGCAGATCGAGGTGATGGAGAGTGCTCCCGGCATCCTCGCCGCGGCCCTCGTCGTCTACGGCATCGTCCTCTCCGGGTTCACCGGCGGGGCCGTCGCCGGCCTCGGCGTGATCTTCTACTTCCTCTGCCGCAACCACCACGAGCGGTTCGAGCTGATCGAGACGGCGAGCGGCTACTCGTGGGTGCTCTGGATCGTCGCGTTCTTCGTCTTCATGATCCTCCCGCAGTACTGGTTCTTCGCGGTCATGCTCGCAGGATCGGCGATCCTCGTCAAGGTCATGGCCAAGATGTCGCTGATCGGCACCATGCGGGGTGGTCCGAATGCCTGATATCGGCGGAAGCGACCTTTTCGTGCTGGAGTTCGGGGATATCCTCCACTACTACACCCCCTACACCACGACGCTCTTCCTGTTCGCCCTGATCTTCACGGCCCTTGCTATCGCAAGCAGGCCCGAGGGGCAGATCGATATAGCGTTTGGGGGGGACGCCTACTACGCAAAGGAGACGACGGTCTCCGAGATGCGCTTCAGGCGGTTCATGGCGATCGCCTGCGGCCTCGCGACGATGGGGGCGATGGGGAGCGGGGACCTCTTCAACTTCACGCTCTTTGCCTCCCTCGTCGGGATCACGAACATCGGCATCGTCGCGGCGGTCAAAAGCCATCACGTCCTCAACGCCGCGTACGAGTACGGCATCGTCGCCATGGTCGCCACCCTGCCGCTCTTCGGGGGCGCCGCGTTGATCCTCGCGACCACCGGCACGCTCTCGATACCGGCTCTTGCGGCCGGCGGCTTTGCTGTCCCGCTTGTGGCCAAAGCCCTCCTCACCCTCGGCGTCATCGGAGAGGGGATGGCGCCGTTCTACGCGGCAAAGGCCGAGATGTTCCGGGCGCCGGGCGCCCCCTACGTCATCATGTGCTCCCTCTCATCGCTGTTGATCTTCCTGCGCGTCGTGGAGATTGCCATAACCATCTGATTGACATGAAACGAACGACGATTACCTACGGACTCGCGGCATCGGCCATCGTCATCGCCGCCGCATCGGGGCTGCTCGCAGCAGCCCTCATACCGCTCTGGGCGGCGGAGACAGCCATCGTGATCGCCTTCCCGGCACTGGTCATCTTCCTGGGGCTCTGGTGGCGGGCTCCGGGCGGAGAAGAGGATATCCCGTTCATAGGATACTGACATGATCGAGTACCTGGTATTTGCAGCAGTGTTCGGACTCCTCCTGCTGGGGCTCCACCGGAAAGTCATCGCACGGGTACAGATGAGGCCGGGCCCTCCCGTCTGGCAGGAGATCCTCCATGCCCTGAAGTTCTCGTTCAAGAGCACCTGGGTGCCGAAGACAGCAAGCGCTACGCTCTACGTAGGGGTCGTGCTCGTCGGCATCGGCATCTGGAGCGCGGCGCTCTTCGTCGTCCTCGCCGGCGAGAGCATCCTGATTCTCTTTGCGATCTACATGCTCCATAAGGTCGTCGAGCACGGGTTCGGGCTCTCGTCGGGCTCGCCCTACGGGAAGTTCGGCGGCGTCCGGTCGGTCATATCCGCGGCCTCCGAGATCCCGCTCTTCGTCACGATCGCCGCGATCTACCTCTTCACGGAGTCGCTCCTTCTTTCGGATATCACCGCCTACCAGGCAGTCCACGGGCCGTTCCTCCTCATAGCACCGCCTGTCGCGATAGCCATGTACATCGTTATCCTCTCGAAGATGCCCTACGGCCCCTTCTCGATCGTCGAGAGCAAGGAACTCGTGAGCGGCTACAAGACCGAGCATTTCGGGGTCTGGCGGGCAGGGATCTCCGTCATCGACGGGCTCAAGACATTCGTGCTCCTCTTCGCGTTCGTCGCTCTCTTCATCGGAGCCATGCCGTTCTGGGCGGCGCTCGTCCTCATGACGATCGTTCTCGTATCGCTCTCGTTCGTCTGCGCGGTATCCCCCATGCTCTCGCCGTTTGACAGCGTCACCATCCAGGGGCTCATCACCGGGCTGATGCTCGCCTACGTCGGATACCTGTGGTGGGTGATGCCATGATCCGCGAACTGGTGCTGCTCGGAGGGGCGGCGTACCTCGTCATAGCCCTGGTGCAGTGGCTGCAGAACCAGACGATCCAGGGCGAGGCGGTGCTTCTCGCCGGGGTCCTCGTGGTCCTCTCCCTCGTCCACCACGCCTCGAACGAGGAACGGTTGAAAACGTTCGAGACGGCGGGGCTCTGGCTGGCCGTCGCCCTCTTCGCCGGCTACGCCCTTGCAAAAGCAGGGGGATACGTATGACCGGGTACCTCTACGAGAAAGACCTCCGCCAGATGAAGTTCACCATCCTCACGAGCACGAGGCACGACGAGGCCGTTCGGGCGATCGCCGGGCGCCTCGGCATCTCCGACGCGAAACTCCGGATGGTGCTGATCCGGCGGTTCGACATGTCCCTGCTCGAGAACCTCGGGTCCCGGTGGGAGATGGGGCAGCAGCATGCAGACAACGGCGACCCCGTGACGAAAGAACTCGGATGCGAACTCTTCACCCGGTTCGTGCCGCTCGTGGACCCGGGTGTTATGCAGTCGATATGCAGCGAGACAAGAGCAATGAGCAAGAACGGACCACAAGAAGAGGCGCTCGCGAGAGGAAAGGCACGGATCCGGGAGGCGGTCCTCTCATGAGGAACATCCTGCAGGAGATCAAGAACTTCGTCCGGTCGAGGTCGATCCACGTCGCTTACGTCGATGTCGGGTCGTGCAACGGCTGCGACATCGAGGTGCTTGCCTGTCTTGCGCCGCGCTACGACATCGAGCAGTATGGCATCTACGTCCACAACAACCCCCGGGAGGCCGACGTCCTCCTGGTCATCGGCTCCGTAACGCCCCAGTGGGTGGACAAACTCCGCGAGATCTGGAATAAGATCCCGGAGCCGAAGGCGGCCGTCGCCATCGGAAACTGCCCGATATCGGGGTGCGTCTATGCCCGGAGGGGCAGCCTGATCACCCCGCCCGTCGAGAATTACATCCCCATCGCGGCATCGGTGCCGGGCTGCCCGCCCCGCCCGACGGAGATCCTCAATGCCATACTCTCGGTCGCGCCGATAATATTCAAGGACTACGAGGAGAAACAGCCATGAAGAAGACCGTCGACGTATCCATACCGCTCGGTCCGGTCCACCCCTGCTGGAAAGAGCCCGTCCGCCTCAAGTGCGAGACGGCGGGCGAGCGGGTGATCCGGGCCGAGGTCGAGCTCGGGTACATGAAGAAAGGGATCGAGCGGATCATGCGGGGCCGGCCCTGGCAGGAGGTGATGTTCCTTGCGGAACGCGTCTGCGGCATCTGCTCGGTCGTCCACAACATGGTCTTCATCGAGGCGATGGAGGAGATCAGTGCTATCGCAGTCCCGCCGCGGGCGGCCTACCTCCGGGTCATCGTGAACGAACTCGACCGGATGGCAAGCCATATCCTCGCGAACTTCTCCTACTGCTACACGATCGAGCACGAGACGCTCGCGATGTACCTCTTAAACACCCGGGAGACCGTGCTCGACAACCTCGAGCGGATCACGGGCTCCCGGATCAACACCGCCTATATGATCCCGGGCGGGGTCCGGTTTGACCTCCTGCCGGAGGACGCCGCGGCGATGCTTGCGGATCTCGTGAAGGTCGAGGACGAGATGAAGCGGTATGTCCGGATCTTCGAGACCGGCCCCCTGATCGCTCTCCGGAGCAAGGGGATCGGGGTCATGAGCCGGGAAGAAGCGATCCGGTCTCACACCGTCGGCCCCACGGCCCGGGCGAGCGGTGTCGAGGAGTCCGATCTCCGCCTCCGCCACCCGACCTACCGGGAACTCGGCTTTACGCAGATAACCCGGACCGAGGGCGACAACTTTGCCCGGATCATGGTCCGGTTCCAGGAGGTCTTCCAGAGCATCGACCTGATCCGCAAGTGCGTCGAAACCCTCCCGGACGGCCCCATCCGGGGCGGCGGCCTCTGCAAGGCGGGCGAGACCTCGTATGCCGGCGAAGCCCCCCGGGGCGAGCTGACCTACACCATCAAGACCGACGACTTTGGGAGGGTGCTCGATATCGCGATACGGACGCCCTCGATCATGAACATCGAGGCCTGCGCCCACTCGATGATCGTCGATGCCGCATCGATTGCCGACGTGACGTCGACGTTCATCAGCAGCGACCCCTGCATCGCGTGCAACGAGAGGTGAGGATATGCGATCGATCGTCTACTACGTGCGAGAGTTCCTCAGGCCGGAATGGTTGAAGAAGTTCTTCTCGGTAAAGACCGCGCCGCTCACAACCCCTTCATACTTCAAGGACTACCCGACCCTGACCGATAAGGAGTGCACGCAATGCCTCACCTGCATGATGATCTGTCCGGCGCCCGGCGCCATCGCGGTCCTCCGGCATAAGGACCGGTGGGCACCGGAGGTCTATCCGGGCCACTGCATCCGGTGCGGCCTCTGCGTCGAGGCATGCCCCGAGGGCGTTCTTACGAGCGGGCGGATCCTGGACGTCACCTCTCGCGATAAAACGGCGTTCTCCTCATGGTACCGCTTAGAGGTCGACGACAACCTCTGCATGCGGTGCGGGAACTGCTGCGTCTCGTGCCCGGTCAACCGGCAGGTGGACCCTCAGCTTGCAGGGACCGGGACGTCTGCAAGCGACGAGGTGATCATGCGGATCGAGGGCGGCCGGGTGAAGATACTCCACGAGGAGAAGTGCACGGGGTGCAAGACCTGCGAGACCAACTGCCCGAACCGCGCCATCAGGGTCGCCCGCATGGTGGAAGGGGTCCGGGGCGGGGAGGCGGAGGCATGACGTTTCTCATGAATACCGGACGGACGGTGAATCAGGGTGTGACCGTTGAGAACAAGACCTCTGCCGCCTATGCGGAGGAGACATCGACCTGCTTCATGCACGAGTTCGACATGATGGAGCTCGGGCTTGCCGACCGCGACGCCGTCAGAGTGACGGGGCCCTGCGGGGAGGTCGTCATGCGGGCGGTTGCATCGGTTGAGGTGGAGATGGGCACCGTTTTTGTCCCCTACGGGCCGTATGCAAACCACATCGTCGCTGCCGATACCCACTCCACCGGGATGCCGGATTTCAAGTCGCACAGGGTGGAGATCGAACCGACGGACGAAGAACCGAAGAGGGTTCACGAGTTGATGGAAGACCTGGGAGGCCTTGCTTATGATCGTTAAGGACGCGGTCTGCCCCTTCTGCGGATGCCTCTGCGACGACATCGAGGTGGAAGTCGAGGAGGGCAGGGTGGTCGCCGTGACGAACGCCTGCGAACTCGGGACGAAGAAGTTCACGGGCGAAAAAAGGCTGAAGAACCCGATCCTGCGCGATGGGAATGAGTGGAAGGATATCACCTACGATACGGCGATCCGGTATGCCGCCGATATGCTCCTCTCCGCCGAGCGCCCGCTTCTCTACGGGTGGAGCGGCACTCACGGGGAGGCCCAGTGCGTAGGGGTGCATATGGCCGAGCTCGTGCGGGGCGTCATCGACAACACCTCCTCGGTCTGCCACGGCCCCTCGATCCTCGCCATCCAGGAGGTCGGGCACCCGGGGTGCACGCTTGGCGTGGTGAAGAACCGGGCGGACCTCGTGATCTACTGGGGGTCGAACCCGATCGACGCCCACCCCCGTCACCTCTCGCGCTACACGCGCTATGCGGAAGGGTTCTTCCTCGAGAACGCCTTCCGCGACCGGAAGGTGATCGTCGTCGACGTCAGGAAGACCGAGACCGCGAACATCGCCGACGAGTTCGTGCAGATCAAACCCGGCGGGGACTACGCGGTCCTCTCCGCGCTCCGCGCTATCGTCCAGGGGAAGACCGAGACGATCCCGCGGACGGTCGCGGGCGTCACCCGGGAGCAGCTCGTCCGGGTGGCAAACCTCTGTAAAAGTGCAAAGTTCGGGGCGGTCTACTTCGGGCTCGGGCTCACGATGACCCGGGGGAAGTACAAGAACATCCGAAACGCCATCGAACTCGTCTCCGAGCTGAGCCGGCACACGAAGTTCACCATCTCGGCGATGCGGGGCCACTACAACGTCTACGGGTCCAACGAAGTGAACACCTGGATGACCGGCTACCCCTTCGGGATCGACTTCTCCCGGGGGATCGCCTTCTACAACCCCGGGGAGACGACGGCGGTGGATATCCTGGCCCGGAAGGAGTGCGACGCGGCGCTGATCGTCGGGAGCGACCCGGCCGCCCACTTCCCGCGCCGGTGCCTGGAACACCTCGCCGATATCCCGGTGGTCCAGCTCGATCCTTACCCGAACGCCACCACCGCGTTCTGCAACGTCCAGATCCCGGTGGCGGTGACCGGGATCGATGCGGAGGGGACGGCCTACCGGATGGACGGGGTGCCTATCCGGACAAGGAAGGTCCTCTCCACCGACTACCCGTCCGATCGGGAGATCCTCTTACGGATGTACGCACTGATGAAGGAGGCGCAAGAGCGATGAACGAACTCCGAATCAAGAACGCCTGCGTGATCGACCCCCTCCGGGGCATCAACGCCGAGACGATGGATATCGCCATCCTTGACGGCAGGATCGTCGAGGAGGTGAGCGATGCAGCGGAGGTGATCGACGCCCATGGCATGCTCACCCTGCCAGGAGGGGTCGATTCGCACACCCACATCTGCGGGACGAAGGTGAACTTCGGGCGGTACATGAGCCCCGAGGATATGCGGGCGGGGAGGACGCCCCGGCGCGGGCCGCTGCACGCCACGTCAGGCTACAGCGTCCCGACCACCTACGGCAACAGCTACCGCTACAGCGTGATGGGCTACACCACCCTGCTCGAGGGCGCGATGGCGCCGCTCGAGGCCCGCCACACCCACGAGGAGTTCCTCTACACCCCGCTCCAGGACACGATGGCAAACGTCCTCTTCGACGGGAACTGGGGGATCATGGAGGCGATCCGCGACGGCGACACAAAGAGGGTTGCGGCCATCATCGCCTGGACGCTCCGTGCGGTGAAGGGGTTTGGCGTCAAACTCACGAACCCCGGCGGCACCGAGGCCTGGCAGTGGGGCAAGAACGTCTCGTGCATCAGGGACCCGGTGCCCTACTTCGAGGTGACGCCCGCGGAGATCATCCGGTCGATGGTCGAGGCGAACGAGCTCCTTCACCTCCCGCACTCCGTCCACCTCCACTGCAACAACCTGGGGACGCCGGGGAACTACACCTGCACGCTCGGGTCCCTCGGCCTCATACCGGACCTGAACCGGAAGCGGCAGACGCTGTATGCCACCCACGTCCAGTTCCACGCCTACGGCGGGTCGGATTGGAGGGATATCTCCTCGAAGAGCGAGCCGATTGCAAACTTCGTCAACATGCGCCCGCAGATCGTCATGGACATGGGACAGGTGATGTTTGGTCGGACGACGACGATGACCGCCGACGGGCCGATGGAGTTCAACCTCTACCGCCTCCACCACGAGAAGTGGAGCAACCACGACGTGGAGCTCGAGACCGGCTCGGGGATCATTCCGGTCATCTACCGGCGCAAGAACCTGGTCAACTCGATCATGTGGGCGATTGGGTTAGAACTCGCGCTCCTCACGAAGAGCCCCTGGCAGTGCCTGCTCACGACGGATAATCCGAACGGTGCGCCGTTCGTCAAATACCCCGAGATCATCGGCCTTTTGATGAGCAAGAAGTACCGCGACGCCGAGTTTGCCACGCTCCACCCCGATACCGCGTCACGGGTGCCCCTCCCGGCGATCGAGCGGGAACTGGACTGGTACGAGATCGCGGTGATGACCCGGGCCGGCCAGGCGAAGGCGCTCGGGATCCAGGAGTTCGGGAAAGGCCATCTCGGGCCGGGCGCCGATGCGGACGTCGCCATCTACCCGCTCCGGATCGACGAGGTCGACCCGTCGACTGACTATCAGAAGGTGGTCGATGCGTTCAGCCGGACCGAGTACACGATCAAGCGGGGCCGGGTCGTCGCCCGGAGGGGCGAGTGCCTGGTCGACGGGAGCAACGCCACGTTCTGGGTCAGCCCGAAGGTTTCGGAGGCTTATGATATGGGGAAAGATCCTGACTTCATCGAGAAGTTCGACCGCTACTACACGGTCCGGATGAGGAACTACCCGGTGCAGGATGAGTACCTGAACCGGAACCGGTGCATCGAGACGGAGGCGGAGTTATGAAGGTCACACTCGCCATGAAACCCGCCGCGAAATCGTTTATTCCCATCGAGGCGGAGTCGATCGTCCCGAAAAACTTCCTTGCCGGCGCCGATCTTTTAGTCTGGCGGGGGAACCGGGAGCTCAGGCTCGACGAGGTCTTCTCGGTCTCAATCGAGGGGGATGCCAGCAGGACGGAGGATGTTGAGGTCGTCCTCTCGGGGGATACGTTCCGGTTGAAGAGGGTCGGGGAGTACATGGACGGCGGAAAGATCACCGTCCTCGGGGGTATCGGGATGCACTGCGGCAACTTCATGAGCGGCGGGACCATCGAGGTTCACGGCAACGCCGACGGCTGGCTCGGGAGGGAGATGGCCGGGGGGACCATCCTCTGCAGGGGCGACGTCGCCGACTACTGTGCGTCGGGATACCGCGGCGGCAGGAAGGGCATGACCGGCGGCACCGTGGAGGTCTTCGGCCGCGCCGGCGATTTCCTGGCGGAGAGCATCGCCGGCGGCACCGTGACGGTGCACGGCGATGCCGGGGATATGGCCGGGGCGGAGATGCACGGCGGCACGCTCACCGTTCACGGGGACTGCCGCCGCCCGGGTGCGAACATGAAAGGGGGCTCCTGCTACGTCTACGGGACCGCGCAGGCGATGCTCCCCACCTTCAAGAAGATCGGGACGGTTCAGCACGAGGGTCGCACGCTTATCCGTTTTACCGGGGATATCGCGAACCGGGGAAAAGGAAATCTTTTTGTGAAGGACTACGAATATCTGGACTGATGGTCAGGCACGAGTGTGGGTTCGATGCCCCGATTCACTGTAAGCGATGCGGGAGACCGCTATCCAGCAACGAACGTACGGGATTGTTCTGCCCGCACTGCGGAAGGCGAGTGAGCATGCTCTGTCCGGGCTGCGGGCGTCTCTGGTGATCAGACCCGGTTTTTCACCCACTCGGCATACTGGGCCCGTAACTGCTGGATGTCCTGCTCCGTGAGGTCTGTTTTCCCGGTCTGGTGCAGGTACGACTCCAGCTGCGCCACCACTCGTTCTGCATCCAGGAAGTCATCGGCTTCCAGGTAGACCGGCGCACGCTCGACGTTGATCGCCTCGCCGCACATGGGACAGAGCCTCCAACGCTGGTAGCGGTCCACGTAGTTGAAGGTCCAGCAGCCCGGGCAGCGGATGACGAGGTACATGGTTAATGGGAATGTGCGGGCGGCCGGATATATAATTATCCATCCGGAGTTTTTCTGACACCGGAGATCAGGTGGCGAAGGTCCAGAGAATACCTGTTTACTCGGCGGAAGTTTGAATACTCGAAGGCTGTGAGATGCAACTGGGGAAAATGAGAAGTTTGAAGGGAAGACCTCGCTCGCCTCCTTAACACGGATTTCGAGGGGATATCGCCATTAGGGGGAGGGGCTGACGGGGAGGGGGGAGCATCCCCCCTCCCCTGTCTCCATCCCTTAAGGAAGCGTGTAACCCCCACCCCACCCGGCCTCCGGCCTCCTCCCCCGCCCCGGCGGGGCGGGGGCAGTGCGTGGCGATAGCCACCACGGTCCACTGCATGGGAATTTTTCCTCGTTCTGCCGTTCTGCTGAATGCGTAGCGGAGACCGGTCGTATTCTCATACCCTTTTTGTTACCGGGCCGTTGTAACTTGAAGACCGTCGACGTTCTCGCACAGCCCCTCTGGTTCCCTCAACCCCCTCTCGGCTTAAGATCCTTCACCGCCGGCCCGTGGATCACCTTCCCATCGGCATCGAAGCGCGAGCCGTGGCAGGGGCAGTCCCAGGTCTCTTCGGCGCTGTTCCAGGCGGCGACGCATCCCATGTGGGTGCAGGTTGGGTTGACTGCGTGGACCCTGCCTTCCCGGTCGCGGAAGACGCCGGCTTTCTGGCCCTCGATCATCAGGACCCTCCCCTCCCCGGGCGGAACGTCCGCGAGGTCTCCGGCCGGCCGGGATATCACTCCGCCGATGTACTTCTCGGCCACCTCGATGTTGTGGACCAGGAACCGCCGGGCCGATGCCGCCGGCTTGAACCGGTCGGGGGCGTAGACCTCCGCCCAGGGACTCGCGCGGCCCCGAATCATATCGGTGAGGATCGTCGCGGCCACGGTGCCGTTGGTCATCCCCCACTTCCGAAAGCCCGTCGCGATGTAGATGTTCTCGTGGCCTTCCGCGAGTGGGCCGATGTAGGGGACGCCGTCGTTGGTGATGTAGTCCTGCGCCGACCAGCGATAGTCGACGGACCTGACCGGGTAGATCGACCGGGCATACGCCTCGAGGTCGCGGTAGTGCTCCCTCGTATCCACGCTCTCGCCGGCCCGGTGCTCCATGCCGGTGACGAGTACCAGTTCGCCGTCGCCGGTGGGCTGTGACCGCCAGGAGTGGGTGGGCCCTTCGGCGTTGATGAACATCCCGTCCGGGAACGGCTCGTCGATCCGGAGGCCGAGGACATAGGAGCGCGACGGCTCCATACGGGCGTAGTAAAACCCGGGGCTGTCGTAGAAGGGGTAGTGGGTTGCGAGGACCCCGGCCCGGGCCGTGACGGTTCCCCGTGCCGTCCGGACCGTGCAGCGGCCTCCACCGTCCTGCACCTCGATTGCACGGGTCTTCTCGAAGATCTGGCTCCCGTCGCCCGGTATCAGGGAGGCGAGGTGCAGGAGGTAGTTCAGCGGGTGGAACTGCGCCTGGTTCTCGACGACCACCGCCCCGTAGGTCCTGCCCGGCAGCGGCACCTCCTCTACAAATGTCGCCGGGAGCCCGAGGCTCCGTGCTGCGTCCGCTTCTGCCGCGACAAGGTTGCGGGACTCCTCCGACTCCGCGTAGGTGTAGGCGGGTTTCCGCTCGAAACTGCACGGGATGTCGTACTCCCGGACAACCGATGCGACCGTCTCGATCGCCGCCTGGTTCGCTTCGGCATACTGCTGCGCCTGCCTGCTCCCGAACCGGTCGATGAGATCCGCGTAGATGAGCCGGTGGAGCGAGGTCACCTTCGCCGTCGTGTGGCCGGTCACCCCCCGGCAGATCCTGTCGCCCTCGATCACGGCGACCGCGTATCCGGCCTGCTTGAGCAGAAATGCCGTGGTGATGCCGGTGATGCCGCCGCCCACGACCACCACATCGGTCTCCAGGTTCCCCGGCAGGGGGGGATACGACGTCTCCGCCGTTGTCTCCATCCAGAACGACTCGTGCCTGCCCGGCAGGCCATAAGCACCCGGTCCATGCTCCATGCGTCAAGCCTCCTTCTGCCTGCCTGCCCCTCGTCCCCGAACGGGTGCCGGGGAAGGGCGGCGGCGGTCGGTCCCATTATGCCGGCACCATATATAGGTATGGAGCCCGCCTTCCCCCGCGCCTACTTCCGCACGACCTTCTTCCCTGCAAGGTCCTTCACCGTGGGGCTCTCGATCACCTTCCCGTCGGTATCGTAGCGGGAGCCGTGGCAGGGGCAGTCCCAGGTATCCTCGGCGTTGTTCCACGCGACGGTGCAGCCCATGTGCATGCAGGTCGCATCAAGCGTGGTGACTCCGCCGTGTTCGTCCCGGTAGACTGCAACCTTCTGCCCGTCGACCTCGACGACCTTCCCCTCCCGGGGCGGTATCGCCGCGACTTCCCGGTCGAACCGGCCGGCGTCGACCCTGATCGTCCCCCCGGCCGCCTCGAGTTTCTGCCGCACCCGTTCGGGGAACTCCGGCTGCTCTTTGAACCGCGAAGGATCGAATACCTCCGCCCAGGGGTTCTCGCGGCCCCGGATCAGGTCTGTCAAGATCATCCCTGCCGCCGTGCCGGCAGCCATCCCCCACTTCCCAAAGCCCGTCGCGATGTAGATGTTCTCGTGCCCCTCGGCGATGCGGCCGATGTAGGGGACGCGGTCGGCCGTGATGTAGTCCTGCGCCGACCAGCGATAGTCGACGGACCTGACCGGGTAGATCGACCGGGCATACGCCTCGAGGTCGCGGTAGTGCTCCCGGGTGTCGGTCACCGTCCCGGTGTCGTGGGCCGCGCCGGTGACGATTACGAGGTCGTGGTCGCCGGCGGGCTGCGATCGCCAGGAGTTGACCGGTCCTTTGGCATTGATGAAGATTCCGTTCGGGAACGGCTCATCGATCCGGAGGCCGAGCGCATAGGACCGTGATGGGTGCATCCGGGCGAAGTATGCGCCGGGACGGTCGTAGATGGGGTAGTGCGTGGCGAGAACCGCATAGTCGGAGGAGAGCGAGCCCCGGTTGGTCTTCACGGTGACGCCGCCGGGCTGCTCCTCGAGGCCTACCGCCCTCGTCGTCTCAAAGACGTAACTCCCTTCTCCCGGGAGGTGCCCGGCGAGCAGCAGGAGGTAGTTCCTCGGGTGGAACTGTGCCTGGTTCTCGATGACCACCGCCCCGTAGGTCCTGCCCGGCAGCGGGACGTCCTCTACAAATGTCGCCGGGAGCCCGAGGCTCCGTGCTGCGTCCGCCTCGGCCGCGACAGAGTCGCGGGACTCTGCCGACTCCGCATAGGTGTAAGCGGGTTTGCGCTCGAAACTGCACGGGATGTCGTACTCCCGGACGAGGGACGCGATCGTCTCGATCCCGGCCTGGTTCGCACCGGCATACTGCCGGGCCCGCTCCTCGCCGAGCCGGTCGATAAGGTCCGCGTAGATGAGCCGGTGGAGCGACGTGATCTTCGCCGTCGTATAGCCGGTGGCCCCCGTGACGATCCGGCGGGAATCGATCAGGGCGACTGTCAGCCCCGCCTTCTTCAGCAGAAATGCCGTGGTGATCCCCGCTATACCGCCGCCGATCACCGTGACGTTCACGCGCCCGTCCCCGTCGAGCGGCGGAAACCCCGTCTCCGGTGAGGTTGCTATCCAGTACGACTCAGCCGTCCCCGGCAGATTATTATTCCGTTCCCGCGACTCACCCATTCCTCTTCGCCTCCCGGCTGATGGGTGCCGGGGCACCTATATAACGATTATGCAGGAACAGCAGGGAGCCCCCTGCCGTTACGCATAAGAACGATCGCGAGAATGGAGGAGGGATCTGATGAGCGCAATCCACACGATCGGGGACTATGAGCAGTATATCGGAAAAGAGGCGGTACGCCGCATTAAGGCGAAGGCACGGCCGCTCCGTGACATGCATGTCATGCACATGAACTCCACCTACTACGGAGGTGGGGTCTCCCAGATCCTGTCATCCCTGACGCTCCTGATGAACAGCCTCGGCATACAGACCGGGTGGCGCGTCGTCCACGGCCCGCCGGACTTCTTCAGCGTGACGAAGAAGTTCCATAACGCCCTCCAGGGAGCGGAGATCAACCTGACCGGCCGCAAAAAGGAGATCTACGAAGATGTCATTCACGAGAACGCCGTACGGAACCATCTCGACCACGATGTGGTCTTCATCCACGACCCGCAACCGCTCCCGCTGATCACCCATTACCGGAAGAAGAGCCCCTGGGTCTGGCGCTGCCACCTCGACCTCACCGCACCGAACCGGGAGGTCTGGAACTACCTTCTCCCGTTCGTCGAGAAGTACGACGCCGTCGTCCTCTCCTGCGGGGAATACCGCCGGGATCTCAGAAAACCGCAGATCTACTTCACGCCCGGAATCGACCCCTTCTCCATCGTGAACCGCGAACTCTCTGAGGACACCGTCGACGAGCGCCTCGCGCACTACGGCATCCCGACCGACCTCCCCCTGGTCGTGCAGGTCTCCCGGTTCGACCACTGGAAGGACCCCGAGGGAGTCATCCAGGCATTCCAGAAGGCAAGGAAGGAGGAGGAGTGCACCCTGGTCCTCGTCGGGAACGTGGCGACCGACGACCCGGAGGGTGCGGAGGTCTACCGGTCGCTCCTCGCCCACCGGAGCGAACGGATCATCGTGAAAAGCGTCCAGGACGGCGCGCTGGTGAACGCGCTCCAGCGGCGGGCAGCGGTCGTCCTCCAGAAGTCCATCCGGGAAGGGTTCGGGCTGACGGTCTCGGAGGCGATGTGGAAGGGCGCAGCGGTGATCGGTGGGAACGTCGGCGGCATCCGCCACCAGATCCAGGACGGGGAGAGCGGGTTTCTGGTCTCCTCGGTCGACGAGGCTGCGGAGAGGATCGTCAGGCTGCTCCGCGACCCCGATCTTGCGCGACAGCTCGGACGTGCGGCGCATGAGAGGGTGCGGGAGCATTTCCTCTTCACCCGCACCGTCGAGCAGTACCTCAACCTGATCGGCTCGTTCGAGCCCGAGTTCCGGCTGCGGGGAGGCGTGGAGTCTTCCTGCGGGTGACCCCTCAAAAGAGTGAGGGTGGGATGGCGGCTCTCACTCCGTCAGCCGTTTGTTGTTGTAGTCGTCGAGATACGCTGCAAGGTCGATGAACTGCTGCCGGAGCGGATCGTTTCCTTTCAATTTCCCGATTTTTGCCGGGGTGTTCTCCGGGTCGGCGAAGAGTTCGCCGGCTTGCTCTATCTCATCGTACGGCACCCATTCTCCGCTGTACATGTTGAGCACAGCCGGGATGTACTGGTGGGCCAGCGTGTAGTAGGCGTTGCCGCCTTTCGGCGACGTCTGCAGGACTGTCATCCAGTCCTGGCCGGAGGAGAAGAAGCTCTCCTCGTAATTGACGATGCTTTCCAGACCTTCAAGGGGAGAAGGCCAGTTCTCCGGGTGGTTCTTCCAGTATCCCTGCGTGAGAGGATCGTAGTTCTCCCATGCGGCCACAGGTGTGGTACATACACAGAGAGCGATAATAATCCCGAATATCAGGTATTTCCGCACTTAATGTCACCTCGTATGTTGGTGTCAGTGACATCCCGACCCGGCCGGCTACCGGCCGGGAGCGCCAGCTCTCCAGAGTCGTGGGTCTGCAGGAATCGGTGTGAGCCTGACCGCTCATGCCGTGAGCGTTGCGATCAGCATTTCTGCCTGCGGAGTGTCTGCCCCTTCCCCCCGAACCGGGCCTGACTCCCCAAGGGATGCCGGGCGAGTCTCCGCGCTCATGATATATATACGTTTCCCGTGCGGCAGGCGCCGGCGGGGATTGGAATTGGAATATAATAATTTCTGGATAATCCCTGGGGCCAGCCGCATCGTGAGAACCGGCGCATGGGGGTGAGCCGTCACCTCGCCTTCCGGCGCGCCGGGTCCGACAGCAGGCGCGACCGATTACGCGCCGCGCTCCCGGGGGTCGCTATTCCCCTGAATCTCCCTGCCTTCTCCCGCCAGGAGATCCGAGCATTTTTCTGCAATCGGATACGATCACTGATCTGTGAGTTCCATGGAGATCCAGGTAATCGGTGTTCAGGGCCTCCCCCTGATCCAGAAAGGCGACGATCTGCCTGCCCTGATCTGTGATCGGGTCGCGTTCGAAGACGGAGATATCCTCGCCATCGCCTCGTCCGTATACTCCAAGGCGGCGGGCTTCACCCGTGAGCTCGCCAGCATCACCCCCGGCGCGGACGCCGTGCGGATTGCGGCGAAGACGAAGGAAGACCCCCGCTTCGTGCAGGCGGTGCTGGACTCGTCCGCCGATATCCTGCTCGAGCACCCGTTCATCCTCTCGGAACTGCCTTCCGGCCACATCGGCGTGCGGGCAGGCGTCGACCATAGCAACGTCGAGGACGGCCGGCTGATCATCCTCCCGCCCGACCCCATGGGGGCCGCTGTCGGGGTCCGGGACGCGGTCCGCCGCATCACCGGAAAGGACGTCCGGGTGCTCATCACCGACACCTGCGGCAGGCCGTTTCGGCGCGGCCAGACCGGGATTGCCATCGGATGGGCGGGAATGACGGCAATAGACGACTACCGGGGCGACACCGACCTCTTCGGGCATGTCCTCGAGATCACCGAAGAAGCGGTGGTCGACGAGATTGCAGCCTTCGCGAACTTCGTCATGGGCGAGAGTCACCAGGGTGTCCCCGCCGTGGTCTTCCGGAACTGCAAGACCTGGAACGGGCACGATTCCGTCTACTTCACGCCCCAGGAAGATATCATCAGAGCAGCCCTGAAGAAGAACAAAAAGGATTAGAAGAGAGCATTGAGGATAAAGACTGCCACTCCGGTCACGATGGTCACGATGATCACGGTTATCGGGCTGATATGGATGGCCCGGCGATCTTCGCTGTCGTAGTAGTTGACCAGGCCGGCAGAGGATACCAGTCTTCCGCCAGATTTTTTCGCCATACAGAAATATTCTCCCTTGCAATATATAAAACAGAGGTTAAGAGAGATGCAGGAAGTCACACCGTATGCCGTCACCGGCCGCACACTCCTCGGCGAAGACCTCAGAGAAGAAGATGTCGCCATCACCGTCTCCGCGGGTATCATCACCTCGATAGAGCCCTATCCCGGGACGCCGGACCGGTGGATCGTGCCCGCTCTCTTCAACGCCCATACGCACCTCGGCGACACCGTCGCGATGGATCTCCCCGCCCGCGGCAGCCTCGCGGACCTCGTCAAACCCCCTGGCGGTCTGAAACACAGGATCCTTGCGGCAACCCCGCGGGCCGAACTCGTCCTGGGGATGCGCTCGAGTATCATGACGATGATCGCGACCGGGACCGCCGGGTTTGCCGACTTCAGGGAAGGGGGGGCCGACGGTGTGGCGGCGCTCCGCGAGGCTGCGGCCGGGCTCGACTGCCGGCCCGTCATCCTCGGCCGGGAAGGCGGAGAACAGGTGAGCGACGGGGCGGGCATCAGCAGCGTCCACGATGTGGCAAACGCCGAAGAGATCGTCAGGGATGCACGGGCCGCCGGCAGGCTTGTCGCCTTCCATGCCGGGGAGAAGAACCCGGACGATATCGAAGAAGCGCTCGCATTTGAGCCCGATCTGCTCGTCCACTGCACCCACGCAACAGACGCACAGCTGCGGCAGATCGTCGATATGGGTATTCCCATCGTTGTCTGCCCGAGGTCGAACTGGCTGCTCGGGGTTGCGGCGTCGGCGGCCCACCCGCCTATCGCACGCATCCTCGAACTTGGCGGCAGGTTTTATTTGGGGACGGATAACGTCATGTTTGTTCAGCCCGACCTGCTGCAGGAGATGGCTTTTACCGCAACCGTTTATCGCGCGTCACCCGAAGAGATCCTGCGTGCCGCAATCTCGGGGGCGCGGCTCGCCGGGAGATCAGGATACCTCGAGGAGGGGCAGGAAGCGCATTTCCTCGTTGTAAACCCGGCGAAAAGGAATCTCTCCTTCAGCAAAGATATCCTGGCAACTATCGTAAAACGGCTGGATTCTTCATCTATCTGCCAAACAGTTTTAACCCTGCAATAGAAACCAAATAAGAAGTATCTGTTCTGCGTGGTGGTGTGTATGTTCCGTAAGATACTCGTTGCGATAGATGGCTCAGAACCGGCCAACCGGGCTTTCGAAGAGGCTATCGGTGAGGCCGGCGTCTGGGATGCCGAAGTTCATGTCGTTTATGTGGTTGAATCCGGGCTCTTTTCATCCCTTCCCATGGACAACACACTTGAAATAATCTACAGTGTTTTGCAGAAGGAAGGCGAGGAAATTCTTGAAGCGGCTCGTAAGAAAGCAGATGCAGCGGGCATTTCGCTTACGACGCATCTCCGGCAGGGGCACGCGGGCTCCCAGATCGTCTCCCTCGCCGAAGAACTGGGAGCCGATCTCACCATCCTCGGGTCCTACGGCAAGAGCGGCGTCGACCGTCTCCTGCTCGGGAGTGTGACCGACTACGTGGTGCAGAACAGCCCCATCACGACAATGGTGGTGAGATCATAGTCTCCCCTCAGCAGATGCTCGTCCGGAACTTTATGGTGACGGACGTCGTCTGTGTTGAGATCCCCGGAAATAGGGACGATGTCCTGCGTATCCTGAAACGCACGGGCATAAGCGGCGTCCCGGTTTTGAAGAACGGCGAACTCGTCGGCATCATCACCCGAAAGGACCTCCTCCGCAAAGCGGACGAGACCCAGCTCGGGCTCCTGATGACGCCTGACCCGGTCGTCATCAGGCCCGACGCCCCGATCACGGAGGCGGCCCAGCTGATGGTGCGGCATAACATCCGAAGGCTCCCCGTCATGGAAGGCGGGTCGATGATCGGGCTCATCAGCGTGGCCGACCTCATCGGCGCCATCGCCCAGATGCGCCTTACCATGCCCATCAAGGACAACTACGTCAGCAAGACCTACGCTCTCTGGGAGGATACGCCTCTCTCGCTCGTCGGAAGGGTCCTTGAGATCTCAGGCTACGATGCCATCCCCATCCTGATGGAAGACGGCACGCTCACCGGCATCATATCGGAGCGGGACCTCATCCGGCATTCCCGCATCGAGGACGGCGTCGAGGTCAGCGACTTCTCGAACGGTACGGACGACGATGAGTGGACCTGGGAGAGCATCCGGGACATGCACACCATCAGTTACGGGATCTCCAGGATCCAGCTCCTTCCGATCCCCGTGAAGAACGCGATGGTGAAAAACGTCCTCGCTGTTCCCTTAAACGCAGAGGTCGGCGAATGCGCACTCAAGATGAGGCGATCCCGGGTCGACCAGCTCCCGGTGGTCAACGGGAACAAGCGGCTCGTTGCCATGCTCTTTGATCGGGAGCTGATCAAGGTCCTGCTGCCTGACCCACAGGGCCTGCGAAAGAGTTAAGGAGCAACATTCATATAATATACAGATGCTTATCGTGTCGTGCCATAACCGGGTACGACGATAAATTTATGTTTTATGGTATCGCTATACGCTTAACCGCTTTTGAGCGAGATAAAGCGTTTTAATGGTTTTAGGGGTGCTTCAATGCTTGATACTTCCCAAGAGATTAAGAAAGGTACAACCACAGTAGGGCTGATCTTTGATGGTGGCGTAGTCCTGGTAACAGAGATGCGAGCGACGATGGGGAACATGATCGCGAGCAAGCGTGCCAAGAAGATCTACCAGATCACGCCGAGAATCGGTCTGACCATCGCCGGCGGTGTCGGTGATGCGCAGCAACTCGTCCGGATCCTCCAGGTCGAGTGCAACCTCTTTGAGATGCGCCGCGGCAAGACCATGTCGGTCGGTGCGGCATCGACCCTGCTCTCGAACTACTTAAACCAGAACCGCTACTATCCCTACTACGTCCAGCTTCTGATGGGCGGATTCGACAACGAGGGGCCGAGCGTTTACTCCGTCGACGCCATGGGTGGAGCGACCAAGGAAGAGGATATCGTCGCAACCGGCTCGGGTTCTCCCTTCGCCTACGGTGTGCTCGAAGACCAGTACCGCCCCGACATGAAGGAGGACGACGCGAAGGACCTCGCCGTCCGCGCTGTCCGTTCGGCGATGCGCCGTGACTCCGCATCCGGGGAGGACATCATGGTGGTCGTGATAACGAAGGACAAATACGAAGAACACATAGAGAGCGGGCTGCAGAGGCCATCTGTGGCCCGCCCGACACCCTGACATTTTTTAGGACGATTTTAATGGTGATTGAAGAGAAACTCCAGGAGCTTAAGGAGCAGATCAACAAGATTGTTCCCGGTGGGATTACGATCTCAGACGTCGAATTTGAGGGCCCTGAGCTCGTCATCTATACCGATGACCCGAAACAATTTGCCGATCAGGCAGACCTGATAAAAATACTGGCACGTGACCTCAGAAAGCGCATCGTCGTGCGCCCGAATATCCTTGAAGACCCGGAACGGGCGGCCCAGGAGATCCGGGCCGTTGTGCCGGAGGGCGCGGGGATCACCGATCTCTTCTTTGACCCGGAGACGGGCGAGGTCCTGATCGAAGCGGAGAAGCCCGGCGTGGTCATCGGCAAGAACGGCGTGACGCTCCGCGACATCACGAAGCAGATCGGCTGGACGCCCAAGGTGGTCCGGACACCGCCCATCGAGAGTACGACGGTGAAGCAGATCCGTACCTACCTCCGGTCGGTGAAGGACGAGCGCAAGACATTCCTGCGGACGATCGGCCGGCGTATCCACCGCGAGGTCACGAGCAAAGACCAGTGGCTGAGGGTCACCACGCTCGGATGCTGCCGGGAGGTCGGCCGTGCTGCGTTCCTGATCTCGACGCCGGAGAGCAAGATCCTGGTGGACTGCGGTGAGAAGCCGGGCAGCGCCGCGAACGGGACGCCGTACCTCTACGTGCCCGAGATCTCTCCGCTCAGCTCGCTCGACGCGGTGGTGCTCACCCACGCGCACCTCGACCACTGTGCTCTCGTTCCCCTTCTCTTCAAGTACGGTTACGAGGGCCCGGTCTACTCGACCCCCCCGACGAGGGATCTCTCGACGATGCTCCAGCTCGATTACCTGGACGTCGTTCGGAAGGAGACGGATAAGATCCCCTACACCTCGAACGAGGTGCGGACCTACATGAAGCACTCCATCACCCTCAACTACGGCAGCGTGACCGATATCGCCCCCGACGTCAAGCTCACCTTCCATAACGCGGGGCATATCCTCGGGTCGGCCATCGCGCATTTCCATATCGGGGAGGGGCTCTACAACATCGCGTTCACCGGGGACTTCAACTACCAGAAGTCACGGCTGTTCTCCCCGGCTGTCTCGTCCTTCCCGCGGCTTGAAGCGCTCTTCATGGAGAGCACCTACGGCGGGGCGAACGACAACCAGCCCCAGAGGAAGGATGCGGAGGATAAACTCTACGAAACGGTCTCGACGACGATCCAGCGCGGCGGCAAGGTGATCATCCCCGCGTTCGCCGTCGGGCGGTCGCAGGAGGTCATGCTCGCCCTCGAGGAGGGTATCCGGAAGCAGAAGATGCCGCCGGTGAAGATCTACCTCGACGGCATGATCAAGGAAGCGACGGCGATCCACACGACCTATCCGGAGTACCTCAACAGCGATCTCAGAAACCAGATCTTCCGCGAGGGGTTGAATCCCTTCCTTGCCGAGGCCTTTGTCCAGGTGGACTCATCGAGTCTCCGCGAGAAGGTGATCTCGGGCGAACCCTGTGTCATCATCACCACGAGCGGTATGTTAAACGGCGGTCCGGTGATGGAGTACCTCAAGGCTCTCGGCCCCGACGAGCGCAACGCGCTGATTTTCGTCGGCTACCAGGCAGAGGGGACGCTCGGACGGCGTATCCAGAAGGGATGGCGTGAGATCCCGCTCGGATGGCGCGAGACGATCGTGATCAACCTCGAGATCGCGACGAGCGACGGGTTCTCCGGCCACTCGGACCGGAAGCAGCTGATGAACTATGTGGCCCACCTCCAGCCGCGCCCGGAGAAGATCTTCACCATCCACGGCGACGAGAACAAGACCCTCGACCTTGCAAGTTCGATCTACAAGCGGCACCGTATCGAGACGCATTCCCCCATGAACCTTGAGACCTATCGCATGATCTAAGGATGCTCCGAAACCTGCCCATTCTCTTCGGGATATTCGTGGTGATGGCGTTATCAAACGCCGTCGTCCCGGTGCTCCCCAATTTTGCCGAAGGGGTGGCACTGCAGGGTGCGGTCTACGCCGCATACTTTCTGGGCACGTTTGTTACCGTGCTGCCGGCAGGGATAGCAAGCGACCGGATAGGCCGCGTGCCGCTCATCCGTGCCGGCCTACTCCTGACCCTCGTAAGCGGTGTCCTCATCCTGCTCTTCCCCTCAGGCCTGCCGCTCCTGGTATTCCGGGGAGTCGAGGGGATCGGAGCCGGGCTCTTCTTCTCGGCGGCGCTTGCGTGGGCAAACTCGCACCCGTCGTCCGGGCAGATCAGCGGCTATGTCATGGCGGCCTTAAACCTCGGCCTGGTCGTGGGGCTCCTCGCGACAGGCTGGCTGGATGCGGCCCTCGACAGCCATCTTGCGGGAATCGCTCTCTTTACGGTGCTCGCCGTCCCCGCGCTCGGGATGAGTTTCGCAATCCGGGAGAGCGAGCGCGGGGAGTTTGCGAGAGCCGACCTTCCTGCAATCGTCAGAAACTACTTCTGGCTCTTTGTCGCAGCGGTCGTCCTCGTGGGGATGACCGGGGCGGTGGCGGCCATCTATCCCGGGTATACCGGGAACGATCCGTCGCTCCTTGCTCTTCAGCTCGCGACGATCAATCTCGCGACCGTCGTTGCCCTGATCGTCGCCCCCTGTTTTGCCCTCCGTCCGGTCCCGACCATCCGGGTCTCCTCGCTCCTGATGGCCGGGGCGGTCGTGGCGGGTTATTTTACGCCCTATGCCTTTCCCGTCATCGGCGCCCTTGCCGGGGTGATCATCGTCGCGGCTCTTGCGTTCCTTGCAGAGACGAGGATCCAGCAGGGCGTGATGACCGGGCTCTTCAACACCGCCACTTACGCCGGGTTCACGCTTCTTCCCGCCCTTGCCGGGCTGGTCGCGGGAGAACTCGGTTTTCTCGCCGCGTTTCTTCTGCTGGCCGGGATGGCGGCGGCGGTGGCCATTCCTATCGGCAGGTGCCGGTGCGAGTATCGTGGGTGACAGAGCGCATATTACCACCTCCGTCCATAGGATCACCCATGAAGATGCTGATCAACGGCGAGTGGCGTGATTCGGTCTCCGGGAAGATGTTTGCGGTGCATAACCCCGCGACAGGGGACGTGGTCGGGGAAGCACCGCTCGGCGGCGAGGACGACGTTCGATCGGCCGTGCAGGCCGCCGGTGAAGCCTTTGGCGACTGGTCCGCGAAGAGCCCGAGGGACCGCTCGAAAGTCCTCTTCTTCGCAGCAACGGAGGTGCGCCGCAGGAACACCGATCTTGCGGCGCTCCTGACTGCCGAGCAGGGAAAGCCCATCCGTGAGGCGGTCGACGAGATCAACGGGTTCGCAAACATCCTCGAGTACTACCATGCCCTCTCTGCAGGGGAGCGGGGGGAGTTCATGAATCTCAGGGGTTATGGCCGCACCACGGTCCTGAGACGCCCGCTCGGCATCTGCGGCGCGATCGTCCCCTGGAACATGCCGGCGATCATCATGGCCTGGAAGATCGGCCCGGCCCTGACGACGGGGAACACCGTGATCTTAAAGCCCGCCCGGACTGCCCCGCTGACCTGCATCAAACTCGCGGAGATCCTCGGGGACGCAGGGCTTCCACCGGGTGTTTTAAACGTCGTCACCGGTCCCGGGGAGACGGTCGGCCGGGAGATCGCGAGGAACCCGGGCGTTCGGAAGGTCTCGTTCACCGGCGAGGTCGGGACCGGGAGGCAGGTCGCCCTGGACGCCGCCCCGGCGTTAAAGCGGCTCACGCTGGAACTCGGGGGAAGCGACCCCATGATCGTCTGCGACGATGCCGAGATCCCGATGGCCGTCGAGGGGGTCATCAGGGGACGGTTCTACAACTGCGGGCAGGTCTGCACGGCGATCAAAAGGCTCTACGTCTACGAGTCGATCGCGGATGAGTTCGTCCGGCGCCTGACGGCGAGGGTCGAGGCGATCGTGGTCGGGAACGGCATGGACCGCGGCGTCGGCATGGGCCCGCTGAACAACCCTGCGGGCCTTGAACGGGTCGTCAGCCAGGTCGACGCCGCCCGGGACCGGGGTGAGGGGGAGATCGTCGCGGGAGGGCAGACTCCGGAGGGTGAGGTGTATAAACGCGGTCACTTCTTCCTGCCGACGCTGATCACCGGTGTTCCGCGCGACTCCGTCCTCTTCTCCGAGGAGGTCTTTGGCCCGGTGCTGCCGATCGCCACCGTTTCCGGCCTCGACGAGGCGCTTGATCTCGCGAACAACTCCCGCTACGGTCTCGGGGCATCGGTGTGGACCCACAGCGCGGACGTGATCGCCCGGGCGACGGACGAACTCGAGGCGGGGATTGTCTGGGTCAACCAGCACCTGAAGATTCCTCCGGAGGTGCCGTTTGGAGGGACGAAGGCGAGCGGCATCGGCAGAGAGAACGGCAGCCGGGCGCTCGAGGAGTATATGGAGGAGAAGGCCGTGCTGATACGGCTGTAGGCCCCCGGGCTCTCTTCATTCTCCGGTGGCGCGGGAGATGGGGAGCCTTTCGGGAACGTGAGGGGTTTGTGGACCGTGCATCGTCCGGCCGGTCAGGGTCGAGGTCTCCGGTCCATCACAAAATCGGTTGAAGGGGGCCGTTGCGCAATCAGGATTATCTTACCAATTATAGTAAGATTTATATAATTCAATACGTATCCTTCCCCCCTCCCAAGAGGGGATGGTAGTATGAGACGATGGATAGCCCTATGCGCATGCATTCTCGCCCTTCTGGCGATGCCGTTTGCTGTAACTGCGGCAGTGGTGGGAGACGAGAATGCAACGATGACACCCGGGAACCAGACCGGGCAGATGGATAATCAGACAGCAAATATGACGATTGCCGCCTACATCGAGCAGGACGAGAACCTGACGAGGCTGGCTGAGGCAATCAGCGTGGCAGGGCTCTATGACACCCTGAACACCGGAGGACCATACACGGTATTTGCCCCGAGCGACGATGCGTTCGACGCTCTCGGGAACGATACCGTGAACCAGCTCATGAACGAGACCGATAACCTGACCATGGTCCTTCAGTATCACGTTGTTGCGGGTGAGTACACCTCGGTGGACCTCATCAACATGACCGAGAACCAGACCGGAAATCAGACCGGGAACGAGACCGAAGGCGGCATTCTCGATATCTTCAGCGGGCTCCTCGGTATGGGGAACGAGACCGGGAACATGACGGCGCTCGAGACGCTCGCTGGTGAGGACCTGAACGTCACCGTCAGCGACGGCGAGGTCATGATCGAGAATGCCACCGTCATCATGGCGGACATCAACACAACGAACGGCGTGATCCACATCATCGACCAGGTGCTGGTGTCCCCGGGTCTGAACCTGACGGCGGCTGAGAACCAGACCGCGATGGAAACCGAGACGCCGACCGTGACGATCAGCAACGCAACAATGGCATAACGTGACCGGGCGGAGGGCGGCGAGCACCGCCGCCTGCCCCCGGCACCGTCCGGGAGACTGCCTGAGCGGTTCTGGACGCTGATCCCGCTTCTTTTTTTCAGGAATAACTGAGTATCCTGCAGGTGTTGCGCGCCACCCGTTACCTGATACCTTCTGCCGTGTCCGGATCTCTTCTTCAATCCCGGAGAATGGTGTCCGTCGTGATGGGCATGAAGAGATGACCTGAAACCGGACCGGCATTTATCGCCCGGATCTACCCCATTTGGCTCTAAATTAATTTTATGACAACATATTTATATTACATCGATTATTCTCTTGCCTGCAAGGGGGGATATGTATGAGACGACCTGTACTGTTCAGTTTATGCATCGTTCTCCTCCTGTCGATCTCTGCCGCAAGCACGGCAATCTCGATCGGAGGGGGCCCTGTCGAACTGAACCCTGATGAGTTTGTAAACATTACACCGGTAAACAGCACCGAGACGTACGAGGTGCCGCAGGCGACGGTGCTTGGAGCACTTGACGCCGCCTCGATCCTCGGAGTATTCGAGTACCAGGTTGCTGAAGACCTGCCTCTGGAGGAGGGGAACCTCAGCATTCTATCGATTGCAGGCATTGAGAACGAGATGGCGAATGAGACCCAGAACAACTGGACGTACTGGGTGAATGATCAGCAGGGCACGACCGGGCCCGCGGTGACGAACGTGACTGATGGGGACAATCTGACCTACTCCTATGGGCCCCCGTCACATACCCTGGAGAACGCCTCGTATACGCTGACGGTGAACGTGAGCGTGCTCGAGGCGGCAGTGAACGTGACACCGACCCCAACGGTCAACGTGACCCCGGGAGCGAATGTGACGCCTGCCGTCAACGTCTCCGACCAGCCGATTGTGAACTCAACGGTGATCGTTGACAATGCCACGATCAACCGGACCGGCTGGGCGGACATCCATGCGGACCTGAACGGCACGCCCGGAGCGATCATCGGCTACAGTCCGATCGTCGAGGGCGTGAACGAGAACGTGACCGTGGAGATCGAGGTCGAGAACGCCACGCCGGTGCTCTATGCCATGCTCCACGTCGATGAGGGGGAGCCGGGTGTCCATGAGTTCCCGGGACCTGACATGCCGGTACTCCTGAACGGGAGCCCCGTCCAGCAGGCTTTCAACGTGACCGGAGGGCTGCCGGGAGTGAATGTTACTCCGACGCCGACGGTCAATGTGACCCCGGGAGTGAATGTTACTCCGACGCCGACGGTCAACGTGACCCCGGGAGTGAATGTTACTCCGACGCCGACGGTCAATGTGACCCCGGGAGTGAATG